>MTBK01085741.1_pt1 | contig 16778 bp, 13 predicted proteins | sample 1535981 | NCBI WGS metagenome assembly MTBK01 (sample SAMN06109225, study PRJNA356200) | anaerobic digester metagenome | isolation source: biogas reactors fed with pig manure or primary and secondary sludge | place: Spain | collected 2016-06-30 | reverse complement strand
AAAAGTAAGAGAAAAAAGAATTGAAGTTTTTGAGAAATTAATTCCCAAAATAGAAGCATATAAAAGCCTAAATAAGGAAGATGCACAAACATTTGGCTTCGTTTTGCTTGGTGAACTAATGCAATTCTCAGAAGATGCTGACGAAGAAACAGAGAAGTTAGGCGCACTGCTTGATGATTTTGAGCATGAAGACGATGATTATAGAAAAGATGTTTTAGCTCTGAATCTTTTGGTAATGTTTTTCATAGACGATGACGCGGATGAGATGGAGGAGGAAATAGCTGAATTAAGTGAACATGTAGGTATTTAATTTTATTGTAATTATGAAAAGATTTTTTTATTTAACACTTACATTGGTGTTTGCACTTACCGCTTGTAATAATTATGCAAGGCAGGCAGTTGTACACGATCAGGAAGAAACCAAGCCTCAATATTATTATATTCTCGAAGTATCTCAAAAAGGCGAAGCTTATTATGCTAGTATTCAACCGATAGATTTTCTTTATGGTGATGAAGCCCTTGAAAGAGCAAAAGAGCATGGAATAGACATAACTTATGGCCTTCCAAACGATTATTATATTGATGATAGTAGCGAAGAGGTTATAGTTCATAAAATAAGCTTTTCTGTGGAAGTAATCTCATGGGCTTATAGCGATATGCTTGGAATGTATAAAATGATATATTTCGGCTCCGACTCGTTTGTGAAATTTTATGAAAGTAGAGGAGGATTTGAAGAAATTCCTTTTGTTCTTGAATTTGAAGACAATAAAATTGAGAAAATTCAAGAAGAATATGTCCCTTAGGCTTATTTTTAAGTTTATTAAATAAAGATAAATGATACTGAAAAAACGCTTTAAATTATTGATTTTTTTTGTTTTTTGTTCCATGTCGTTAATGGCACAAAACACAACTGATGATAAAAATGCTTTTTATGAAGTTCAGAATAAATTGCAAAATAGCAAATCTGGATTTTTAAATTTTAGATTGAATTATTCTACCGATAATTTTGAGTTTTTTTGGGATGCGGAGCTTAATTTTATAAGAAATAGCGAAAACAAGTTGTATTTTTATTTAAAAACTTACGAAGACATTTTTGTAAATGAATTTGTGTATTTCAACGACACTCTTTTGGTGCTGGCTGAAGATAAAGATAAAAAAGCAAGCTTTAAAGAAGCAACGCAAAAACCTTTTGAAAGAAATATTAGACGAGAGTTTATATATTTGCTAAATAACGTAGATTTAAATTTTATAAATTTAGAAACTGTAAATATTTATGACACAGTTTGGATAAGTAATGATGCTGCAAAAGTTGGCGAAATAATGTTAATGTCGCAAAAAGTTGATATGCATACAAAAGAATTTAAACAAATTGTAGCTAAGCTCGAAGATTATAGCCTGCTGTTTTATAAAATCGACAGACTTATGTACACCGATACTAATGTGTTTTTAAAGAATACTAAAGAATATTTAATCGATTCGGCAGAGTATTACGAAAATATTAATGTGGCAATAAATAATTTAATCGAAGAGAAATATACAGAACTGAATAAAATTATTGATGATAATTAGTAAATAATAACTAAAGTCAGAATAAACATATTGCTCCAGATATGGATGTGAAAAGATTTTTACAATCAGAAAGATATAAGCCTAAAAGACTCATTAAATAGTAGCTTTTAACTAATTGATTTTATGTGATATAGCTCACATAATTTATGTCGTTTTTTCTTGTCATATAACAAAAATTATTTTCCAAACATGTTTTTAGGAATCCTAGAGATTAGTTTAGCAATTGTTTTTGAAAAACTAAAGCCTTTCATCAGCGACGTTTGCCTCTGACCTCGACCGATGAGCCGAAAAATCAAGCGAAATCAGCGTTAAAAATTATCCGCTGTTTGAGGCATTTTCAAGCTATTGAAAATGCAAGTTTGGATAATTTAGCTGATGAGCGCATATTTTTCGAGTGAAGTGGGCAAAGCCACAAGAGCTTGTTAAGAAAATGAAAAGACTTTCATTAAATTTACCAACTCCTAATGAACTTTATGGAATAAATTACTATTAAACTTTTTGTTCAAGTTTATTTTGTAGAAGTCTCTGAAACGAATAGAATTTTGCTATTTGTGCGAACAAATTTAAGTTGAAAATTAAGCTTTGTATATAATACAGTTTGCTATAATTTTTTTGCAACGATAAATATTAATTACTCTAGTGCTTGGTGTTCCACCATCAACCACAGTTTAATTTATCTCCCACTCAAAACCATCTTTACTGTCGCGTACCTGAATGCCTGCATTAGTTAGCTCATCACGAATCTTATCGCTTAATGCAAAATTTCTTTCTTGTTTTGCCTCTTGGCGAATATTTAAAATTATATCAACCACATCTTTTAGTAATTCGTTATGGCTTTCAGCTTCGGGAACTAAGCCCAAAACATCAATTACAAAAGTTTTGTAAATAGCTTTTAGCTTATCCAAGTTTTTAGTAGAAATTTTTTCTTTACCAGCTACTAAATTCTTTATCGTTCTAAGGTTTTCAAACAAATGAGCAATTGCAATTGGACTGTTTAAATCGTCGTTTAAAGCATTTTGCAATTTAGCCTCTAACTCACTAGGATCATACCCAGCCTCTGTTTTCGATGCTTTTATTTTTTCAATTGATTGCATACCTTTCATCAATCTTTCTAAGCCTTTTTCGGCAGCTTGCAATGCCTCATTAGAAAAATCTAAGGGGCTGCGATAATGAGCCATTAAAATAAAGAACCTCACAGTCATCGGGCTATAAGCCTGTTCCAACATTCTATGATCGCCAGCAAAAACCTCATCTAAAGTAATATAATTGCCTAAAGATTTTCCCATTTTCTGACCATTAATGGTAATCATATTATTATGCATCCAATATCTTACTGTTTCTTTTCCAAGTGCGGCAGTGCTTTGTGCAATTTCACATTCGTGATGAGGAAACAATAAATCCATTCCACCACCATGAATATCAAACTCCTCGCCTAAATATTTCATTCCCATAGCCGAGCATTCTAAATGCCAACCCGGAAAACCATCGCTCCACTCTGAAGGCCAACGCATTATATGTTCGGGTGCAGCTTTTTTCCATAAAGCAAAATCAAAAGGATCACGCTTCTCACTCTGACCATCTAATTCGCGAGTAGCACTGTAAAGATCTTCCAAAACTCTACCCGAAAGTTTTCCGTAATGATAATCTTTATTGTATTTTTCTACATCAAAATATACTGAACCATTTGAAACATAGGCATAACCTTTTTCTAAAATTGTTTGAATAAGCATTATTTGCTCAATAATATGACCAGAAGCACGTGGTTCAATGCTAGGACGTTGAACATTTAGCATATCCATATTAGAATGATAGCGGTCGGTGTAATATTGCACTACTTCCATGGGCTCTAAAGACTCTAAACGAGCTTTTTTGGCAATTTTATCCTCACCATCGTCGGCATCATCTTCTAAATGACCAACATCAGTAATATTGCGAACATATCTTACTTTATAACCCGAATATTTTAAAAATCTAAACAACAAATCGAAGTTAATCCCAGGGCGTGCATGACCCAAATGTGCATCTCCATACACTGTTGGACCGCAAACATACATACCAACATGAGGCGAATGCAAAGGAATAAATTGTTCTTTTTTTCTTGTTAAGGTATTGTAAATGTGAAGCTTGTGTTCTATTTCCATTTTTATAGTCTTATGTTTTTAAAATAAAGTCCAAAATTAGTAATACTAAACAAAATACCACTATTTTTACAAATATTAAAAATAATTTTAAAAAATGAAGAAAATAATATTTGTTTTAACAGTTTTTCTTGTATTTCATTTATCCTTAAGTGCACAAAAAACTAAAGAATTTTATTCTGAGAAAAAAGCTAAATATGTTTTTTATTTTATTGGTGATGGCATGGGTTTGGCACATGTTTCCTTGGCTGAAATGTATTTGTCTGCCCAAAACGATGAAGTGGGAATGAAAAGTTTAAATATGACTAGCATGCCTGTTGCTGGATTAGCAAAAACATATTGCAAAAATTCTTATATCACTTGTAGTGCTGCAGCTGGAACGGCTTTGGCTACAGGCGAAAAGACAAATTTTGGAAGATTAGGTGTTTTTCCTGATAGTATTTTACGCGAAAGCATTGCCATTGAATGTGCACAAAAAGAATATAGAATAGGAGTTATTAGTACTGTGAGTATCGACCATGCAACTCCAGCAAGTTTTTATGCTCAGAGCCATAGCCGGTCCGATTATTATGAAATTGGGAAACAAATGCTTCAAACAGAAATTAATCTTTTTGCAGGCGGTGGATTTAAACGTCCGAAAGGGAAAGATAAAGACCAAGAAGATTTGCATGAAATTGCTAAAAAAGAAGGTTTTAATATTATCCGAGATACAGCAGGCTTGAAACAATTAAAACAAAATGAACAGCTAATATTTCTTAATCCTGTGCTACAAGCTGAGGCTGAAATGCCATTGGCAATTGACAGAAAAAAGCTTGGGGGATATAGCCTTGCAAACCTAATTGAGGTAGCTATAAGAACTCTTTACAATGAGAAAGGATTTTTTGTAATGGCAGAAGGCGGTATGATCGACTGGGTGGCGCATACCAACGATGCTGCAAGTATTGTTCATGAAGTTCTCGATTTTGATGAGGCAATTGGAGTGGCTTTAGATTTTTATAAAAAACATCCAGACGAAACATTAATAGTTATTACTGCTGATCACGAAACGGGCGGACTTTCTTTGGGTAGCAACTGGGGAGGATATACTTTAAAACCTAAAGAATTAGACTTGCAAAAAGCATCTTCTTGGTATATAGCCCCAATACTAAAACAAAAAATGGAAGAAAATGCAAGTTTCGATGAGATTGTGAAAATTTTAAAATCTGATTTTTTTGCCGAAAACATGGAATTTAAAGACCATGAAATAGAAAAACTTAAAGCCGCTTACGATTATTTAACAAAAGCAATTACTATTACAGAAATTGAGAAAAATTTGCTTTATGGGGGAGAATATCCTTTGGCTGTTGCCGCTTCGCAAATTATAAACAATAGGGCAAGAGTAGGATTTACCAGCTTTAGTCACACAGGAATACCAGTACCAGTTTACGCAATAGGCACAGGAAGCGAACTATTTCAAGGCTATATCGAAAACTCCGACATCCCAAGCTTGATAAAAAAGGCAATGGGGGTGGAGTGAGATGAGAAATATTTGTATATTTGTGAAAGAGAATTTAATTGTTATATGCTATTTCGCTGATAATTAGGTGCTAATAGACGTAGAGATAGAATAAAACTAAAGAATATAATATCGCTTAACAATATAAAAACTAAAAAACTTAATTGAAAATGACATTAAAAGAAGCTGTATTAAAAAGTTTAGAAGACATTAACGATATCACCAATTATTTGGAGGTACTTGATCATATAACCGCAAAAAACTATTATGACTTTGGAAAGGCAAAAACACCAGGTTCGACAATTTCCGCAGTTTTGGGAGATTTTATTCGCAATGGAGACATAAGAGTAAAACGTGTTAAACAAGATGGAGGAACTTACGCTTATTATCTTACAAAAAACGAACAAAATATTGGAATTGATATTTTGAGTGGTGAAACGGCAACTCAAAAAGTAAAACCAAGTAAAATAAATAAGTCAAAAATTTATGAAGAACGTGATTTGCACAAACTTTTGAGTAGTTATCTTAAAAATACAGATACGTATTCAAAAACGATTTTTCACGAACAATCTAGTGGGAAAGATACTAATCAAATTTGGACACATCCAGATATGGTCGGAATTAAATTTTTGAACTTACAGACAAAAGCAAGTCAAAATTTCTTGAAATCTATAAATCGAGTTGATACTTTTAAATTGAGCTCATACGAATTAAAAAGAGAAATAAATAGCGACAGCGAACTTAAAAAAGCATTTTTTCAAGCTGTTTCTAATTCAAGCTGGGCAAATTTTGGATATTTAGTTGCGTTTGAATTTGGCGATAGTTTACACGAAGAAATGGCTCGGCTAAATCAATCGTTTGGGATAGGTATAATAGAACTCAATGCAAACCCATACCAAAGCAAGATCTTATTTCCTGCAGATTATAGAGATTTAGATTTTAAAACAATTGATAAGCTTTGCAAAATGAATAAGGAATTTGAAAAATTCATTGAGCAAACAGAAAAATTAATGACCGCAAGTGAGAAATATATTTCAGGAGCTGAAAAAGAACTAGATGAATTTTGCGATAGTTATTTTGAAAATGACACAGAAGTAGAAAACTATTGTAAAGAAAAACACATTCCTTTAAATGAAGATTAAAAAATATTTTTTTGGGGGCGAGTTGCAAGAAAATTCAGTTGTTCGGAAATTCCGAACAACTGCCACAGATAGTAAAACCCAAACTATCAGCAAAAAATCGTACCCTTAGGTACGAAATATTTGAGTTCAATATAAAGTTTGGAAAACCTCCTCTCTCTACCCTCAAACTTTTATTCCACACAACATATTAAAATTGATAGGAAATTTAATGATAAAAATGTAATTTTGAGTACTTATTAAAATATTAAAAATTAGTTATTATGGTAGATTTAAATTGGTCGCAGTTGCCTTTTGCTTATGTAAAGACAAATTGCAATGTGCGTGCGTACTACAAAAACGGAGAGTGGAGTCAGCTAGAAGTTAGCGAGTCTGAACACATAGATGTACACATTGCAGCTACTGCCTTGCATTATGGGCAACAAGCTTTTGAAGGTATGAAAGCATACAGAGGAAAAGACGATAAAATTCGTTTGTTCCGTTGGGAGGAGAACTGGAAACGCTTACAAGATTCTGCTAATGGTATTTTAATGCAACCAGTACCAAAAGAATTGTTTCATGAAATGATTAAAACAGTAGTATCTAAAAATAAAGAATTTGTTCCCCCTCATGGAACAGGAGCTTCTTTATACATCAGACCTTTACTGTTTGGAAGTGGTGCAAAAGTGGGAGTAAGCCCTGCCGATGAATATACTTTTATAGTGTTTGTAACTCCTGTAGGTCCTTATTTTAAAGCTGGATTTAATCCAACAAAAATTGCTATCGTTCACGATACCGACCGTGCAGCTCCTCTTGGAACTGGTGCAATCAAAGTAGGCGGAAACTATGCAGCAAGCCTCCGCGGTGTTATTAGAGTGCAAAAAGAAGGATACGGAGCACCTATGTATCTCGACGCAAAAGAGAAGAAGTATATTGATGAAATTGGAGCAGCAAACTTCTTTGGAATTAAAGACAATACATATATTACTCCTGCAAGCCCAACAATTCTGCCTTCAATTACAAACAAAAGTATAGTAGAACTGGCTGAACATTTAGGTTATAAAGTTGAGCGTCGTCCTGTTCCATTAACTGAGTTAGAAACATTTGAAGAGGTAGGTGCTTGTGGTACCGCAGCAGTTATTTCTCCAATTGGAGAAATTAAAGACTTAGACTCTGGTAGAGTTTACCAATTCTGTAAAGACGGAAAACCAGGACCAATTTCAACAAAATTGTATGAAACTTTAGTTGGAATTCAGTCTGGAGATATTGAAGATCCATTTGGCTGGGTAAGTTTCGTTGAGTAGTCTGTTTTTTTGATAGATATTTTTAAATGGCTGTCTATTTCTTTAGATGGCCATTTTTTTACTCAAATACTTGGTGTTGCAAGGAAAGAACTTTCAACTTTCTCCCGATATAATCGGGATCAACTTTTAACTTCCCAAACTCTCTGCTGCTTCAACAAGATGCGAATACCAAGTTTCTCCATATTTTCTAATCAATGCATCTTTTAAAAAAACATATACAGGAGTACCTGTTTCACGTCCTTTGGCTATAGCCGAATTGCAAATATGCCAAAAATGAACATTCACAGCATCAAAATCTTTGTATTTAGAAATTCTTACTGGGTACAAATGGCATGAAATTGGTTTTCGAAAATCAATTTTTCCCTCATTCCAAGCTTTCTCAAAAGCACAATAAGCAATATTATTTTTATCGTATAAGCAAAAAACACAAGCCCCTTTATTTGGAAAAGTGTTTGTTACTAACTCATCGTCTTCGTCTATTAGAGTAGAACCGCTATATTTAAGAAGTTTTAAGTTTTCTTTCGGAAGCATCTTTTTTATTATAGGCAAAATACTTTCAATTATTTCTAACTCTTCTTTTGTTATTGGAGCACCCGAGTCGCCCTCGACACAACATTGTCCCTTGCATGCGCTTAAATCGCAAACAAATTTTTCTTCTACTAAATCTAAACTAATTAATGTATTACCAATTTGTAACATAACACTCTATTTTAATTGAACAACCGTAATCCCTGCACCACCAAACCTAATATCCTCATCAGCGAAAAACTGAACTTGATTTATTGTTTTTAAATATTCTCGTATAAATTTTCGAAGTATGCCATCGCCTTTGCCATGTAAAATCTTTAATTGAGACGAGCCAACAACTATTGCATTATCAACAAAGTCGGTGATTTCTGCCAAAGCTTCTTCGGTATTTTTTCCTCTTACATCGATATAAGGTTTAAAACTATTTCGCAATTCGCTAATATTCTGATACGACGAAGTTTGAGTAGCTTTTTTCTCTTTTTTAATATCAGAGTCCTTAATTTTTTCAAGTTTAGATTTATCTATACTTGTTATAATATTACCAAATTGCACTACTGCATTTTTCTCGTTCATATCACATACCCTGCCAACAGAATCATACCCAATCATTCTAACAGTACTGCCTATATGAATTTCATTTTCAACTACTTCAACAAATTCTATACTTTTCTTTTCTAATTTTTGCAAGTCTTTTTCAATTTTCGACTTTTTTGTACTTTTCTTTTCTAAATTATTTAAAGATAAATTTTCTAAATCTTTTGTAAGCTGATTGCGTAATTTTTTAGTTTTCTCTTTTTCGGCTTTAGCTTCTTTAATTTCTCTAATTGTGTTTTCAATTTTTGCATTTAGATTTTTTACAACACTATCAACTTGTTTTTGGGCATCGTTTATTATTTTTTGCCTTTCTTTTTTTATACTGAGAAGTTTTTCTTCATACTCGGCATTTAAGTCTTCAAATCTTTTTTCTTGTTTTCTTATAGCTACTCTTTTTCGTTGATAATAGCGTTTGTCTTTCAAAACTTTCTTTAAAATAGCATCAAACTTTGTATGCTCATTTCCTGTTTTTTGTTTAGCATATTCAATAATATCATTGCTTAAGCCGATTCTATTTGCAATTTCAAGCGCATAAGAGTTCCCTGGCAAACCAGCTTGAAAATTAAAACTCGGACTCATATCAGGGTTTATTAGCATTGCCCCGTTTTCTAGTCCTTCGGTTTCGGCAGCAAAAGCTTTTAAATTTGTGTAATGAGTTGTAATTACTCCAAAAGATTGCTTTTTTACTAATTCATTCAAAAGTGCTTCGGCAATTGCACCGCCTTGCATTGGCTCTGTCCCACTCCCAAACTCATCAATAAAAACTAAAGAATTGTCATCAGCATTTTTAATAATATGCTTCATGTTCAATAGATGTGAACTATATGTGCTAAGATCGTTTTCAATGGATTGGTCATCGCCCATTTCAACAAAAAACTTATTGAAAATACTGAAACTGCTGTTGCCGCCACAGGGAATTAAAAGTCCGCATTGTAACATGTATTGTAGCAATAAAGTTGTTTTCATTGCAACACTTTTCCCTCCAGCATTAGGACCCGAAATAAGCATTATTCTCTTTTGCTCGTTTAGCTCTAAATTCAACGGGACAACAGTTTTATTTTCTTTCTTAAACGACATTAAAAGCAGTGGATTTACTCCTTGATGAATTTGAATGCCACCTTTTTCTGAAATACTAGGCATTATTGCATTCATTTCAATTGCAAGCAAAGCTTTTGCCCTAATAAAATCAAGTTTTACAATTAATTCTTGAATTTGTGCAATAGTATCGCTGTAAGGAGAAATATCAGCACATAACTCAGCCAAAATTCGTCTTATTTCTCGCTGTTCGTCCAATTCCAATTCACGTTGCTTATTGTTTAATTCAAGTACTTCAGCGGGTTCTATATAACTCGTTTTTCCGCTTGCCGATTCGTCGTGAATTAAACCCGCAATTTTCCGTTTATGGCTCGAGTCTATTGGTAATACCGTGCGTCCGTTTACTATTGTGGCTGATAAATCGTCGCTAAGCCATGCTTCTCTGTGAAAAACTTCTAATATTGAGTTTAACTTTTTTGAAATATTTTGTTTGTTCGATATTAGTGATGTTCTAATATTTGCCAATTCTTTTGAAGCTCTGTCTTTAATTTTTGCATCTTTACCAAAAACCGAATCTAATCTATCGTGAATAAAGTTTGGAAAAACAATATCAGAAAAATGAGTTTTTAAATTTAGAAACTCTTCTTTTTCGCTTCGTTTAAAAAATGCAAAAACCGATTTTGAGTAAGAAAGCAGAAGTAATAAATTGTAAAATTCTTCTTGCTCTGGAATCATTCCGTCAATTTTGAATTTAGCCAATATGTCTGAAACATCTTTATATTCAAAAATTGGATATTCACGTTTTAGCAAGATTATGCTTTTCATTTCGTCGGTTTCGGTTAATAGAGTTTTTATTTGCTTAATATCGGTACTGAAACTAAACTCTAAACAATATGATTTTGCGGTTTGCCCAATACAGCGAGCAAGTATCATATTCCTTATTTTAATGAAACCAGTTTTATTTTCGAAATTATCAGGATAAAACAAAGCTAAAATATTTTTGTTATTTTTATGAAATTAAAATTTATAAACGATATGCGCAAAATTACATTATTATTCTTGATTCTAATAATTAGCTTTTCTGTTTATTCTCAAACTGAAGATAAAGATTCACAAAATATGGAAATTATTTATTCTCAAGATGCATATTATCCGGGTGGAACTTTAAAGCTAATTGAAGATGTTTGGACTTTGATGGAATACTCTGAAGAAGCTATTGCTAAGCGCATTGATACAGAAGTAATGTTGAGTTTTGATGTTCAAACCGATAGCAGCCTTTCCGATATTATTTTGCTTGGAAAAATTGGTTACGGAGTAGATGATGATTTAAAACAAGTTTTTGAAAAATTAAAATTTGTGCCTGCTTTTGCTCAAGGGAAACCGATAAAAATGAATGTGATTATGAGTATTCCAATACGAACTGGTCCTAATTCTAAGCGAAAAACAAATTAGTCTAAACTATAAGTTATTGTTAGTTTAAAGGCAAAATTGTCTTTAGTTTCAGGTAGCTGATAAGATCCATATCTATAATATACTCCAAAACCATAGCCAATAAACATATTGCGCAAAATATGATTTATTTGAATTCCACTTTCGTAATAAACTTTGTTGTAACCATGTTTTGCTCCCTCATTTGTATTAGTTTTTCTTGAAAAATCGCTCCAGCCAATATTTGTAAGTAGAGCAATTTCTGGTTTCATGTATTTAGATTTAAAGAGTAAACTTCCAAAATCGTGCCTAAAAAAAACATGAGCAAATTTGTTGGAGATAAATTCGTTTATTCCCATTGTATTAAAACTATTTGCTACATCTAACCATCCTGCCGAGCCATGACCTTTGTACAAAAGAGAGTAGGGAGTGTTTTCGCTAGCCCAAGCTCCTGTTAAAATTATGCTAGTTGAACCAAGAAGTTTGGTTGTGAAACTTTTATAAATACGTGCCTGAACTTTTAAATATTCTTCATCTGTATCTAAAACTGGCACTCCCATTCCAAAATTAAGCCATAAAATAGGATAATTTGTGCCTAGGCTAAGTTTATTCCCTCTTGGTGTGAGCATGAATTTTTCTTTATAAGCAAATTTTGCGCTAACACCTGTTTCGGTGTATCTTATAAAGTCGGAAAGTGGAGCGTCTAAAAAATATCTTTCATTGTTTATAATGTTTTTTTCAGTGTGTTGAATATAGAATTTGGTTTTTAAATATCTTAATAATCTCAATTCTACCGAACCTGAGAAACTCTCGGCGGGGTCGAGTTCTGTTACTAATAAATCTCCATAAGCCTCGGTGCCAATAAATCTATTACTCCATAAAAACGTGTAATAATCGGCAATTTTAATATCCTTAGAATAATAAAGTCCTAATAATAATTCAGATTTTTTGTGTGGATAAACTTCTAAATGTCCTCCATATTTAAAGGCCTTATCTTTAAATCCATACGCTCCATATCCTCCAACAGAAGCCCATTTTAAAACCTTTTCGTTGGTTTCAAGTCCTAAACCCAGTCTATAGCCTTCGTAAGCATTATACCACATTATTTCGTTTAGGTCGATATTTAGAAAATATAAGGGAATTTTTCCAGTTGCCAGAAGCTCAATGAGAGCCATTTTTTCGTCTAGTTTAATTTCGTCGCCAATACTATCAATAAAATTATAAGTGTTTTTTTCTTTAAAACTTAAAGTATCATTTCTGTGTTTATTCCAAAAGTCTTCATTTCTTTTATTTGCATTTTTATCGGTTTCTATGCTGATATGATTGAAACTTTTCTTCTCGAATTCGGGATTTAATTCAATATTATTAATATAACTTTTGCCCACTCCGAGCAATGTCATTGGATATCCATCAACTTGAAATTGAAATGCGGGGAAATTGAAATTTGTGTTTAACTGTACAGGAAACCATTGCTTATCGTCGATGAGTTCGTATTTTTGTTGAATGCTTACCGAAAACATGCTGCTTTTTTCGTTTGGCTCTGCTATTACGTTTTGAAGTGCGTAAGAGTTTGAATTTATATAAAGCACTCCTTTGAGACCGCTAAAGTTTTTGCCTTTTCTTGGTTGATAAGATATTACAAAAATTGTGTCGAGCCTTTCGTTATACAATGTATCTTCAAGAAGAAAAAAATACTGATTTGTACTGCCTTTGCTTATAGGGCTTAAATATTTTTTGTCGTAAACGGTAATCATATCAGTATAAAATGAAAACGATTGCATTTGAGTTGCCAACATAAAAAACATTGGATTTTTTAATCCTGACATACGATTTGCAATAACCATTTCAGAATTTTTATCGGGTAAGGCAAATTTTCGTTCACTAACCGATTCCATGAGAAAAAAATACATGCTGTCAACTAAATTCTTAGCATTTTCAATATTGCTCACAACCGAATCTACGATTATATCTTCATTTTTCTGCATTATTTCTAAAGTGTCAACATGCGAAGTTGTAGTGTCTATGGGCAAAGCACTAATATCGAAAGTAAAATAAAGTTTGTTGTACGAGGTATATGAAAAATTAGTTGACTTTTCAGGATTATTAGTTATTCTATTTTTTATGGCTAAATCAATAATTCTATGAGCAGGATTTTCTCCCGGCAAAACTGTTACTTCGCTCAAAACCTCGGTTGAAGCTTTAAGTTTTACATTTACATATTGCTTGTTTTTTATTTCATTTTCGCTAATAGTATCTTTTTGATATCCTACATAGCTGAAAATCAAGAACTTTATGGGTTCTTTACTTTCGATATTGAAATTACCATCTAAATCGCTAGTTGTTCCCTGATTTTTTTGATTGTAAATTATATTTACAAAAGCCAAAGGCTCTCCTGTATTTGAATCACTAACTTTTCCTTTTAAATTATATTGCGAAAACAGCAAGTTTGGTAAAGCAATGAACAATATAAGAATTAGCCTTCGCATTTTTATCTATATGAGCCTTTTTTAAGCATTGCAATTTCTTGTTTTCTTAAATGTCTCCATTTTCCTCTTGGCAAATCTTTTTTTGTAAGCCCAGCATAATATACTCGGTCTAATTTTTTTATTCTATAGCCAAAATGTTCAAAAATTCTTCTAACAATTCTATTTCTTCCCGAATGCAATTCTATTCCAAGTTCTCGTTTATTATCTGCAATAAACTCAATAGCATCTACTTTTATAAAGCCATCTTCCAACTCAAAACCTTCTCGAATTATTTCTAAGTCTTTTAATTTTAGGGCTTTATCAAGCTCCACCTGATATACTTTAGATTTGTTATATGAAGGATGAGCCAATGTTTCGGTTAATTCTCCATCGTTTGTTAAAAGTAAAAGTCCTGTGGTATCGCGGTCGAGTCGCCCAACTGGATAAACTCTTGCCTCACATTTATTTCTTATCAAATCTAAAACAGTGTTTCTTCCTTGTGGATCGTCGGTAGTGGTAACATAGTTCTTAGGTTTATTCATTAAAATGTAAACTTTTTCTTCGGGTGAAATTACATTGCCTTTAAACTTTACCTCATCAGAAATTTTTACTTTTGTTCCTAAGTTGGTAACAATTTTGCCATTTACGCTAACTAGTCCTTGCTTTATAAGCTCGTCGGCATCGCGTCTAGAGCAAATTCCTGAATGTGCCAGATATTGATTTAATCTGAGTAAGCTTGATTTTTCTGTTTCTTGTGGTTTCGAAGTTTTTTTCTTGAATTTAGGATTTTCTCTTCTATTAGAGCTAAATTCTTTCTTTTCGTGTTTGCCAAAACTTGTTTTAGAGTCTTTTTTTCTAAAATCTTGTTTTTTTCTAGGATCTTTTTTGTTTCTAAAGTCTTCAGAAGCTTTATCTTTTGAAGGTTTCCTAGAAAACTTCATTTCTTCTTTTCCTTCTTTTCGTTTTGGACTTGTTCCTCTTCTTGGGGAATTGTGTTTTTTATGCTCTTGCATGTTATTTATTGTTTTTAATTTACTGGTACAAAAAATATTTCAACTTCGCCATAACTCACAGCTAAAACTTTAGAACTTAATGTTCTTATTCTAAAAGTATTATTTCCCATGTTCAAATATTCAAGATTATCTGAAAAGTACCAATTTGCTGTATGTGTTTCTCCGTTTTCATAGGTTTTAGTTAATATTCCATTTGTTTCAAACTTGTAATTCACCAATGGAACATCAACAACTTCGTTTATTGAGTTGTTTACGAATGTGCTAACTTGCCACGAATGGCGACACAGTCGTTTTATGTAAATGTTTTCTTTGGTTTCTTGCACAGAACATGCAGAAAACATTAAAACTGTAAAGCATAATATAACTAGCTTTCTAACCATTCTTTAAGACTTAAAGTTTTGTTTAGTCTAACACCTCTTTCGGTATGTTTTACACTTGCACATTCATAATTTTCGTCGTGCTGAAAAAACATTGTAAAATTTTTGTCGGCAGCTTCGTTTAAAAATGCTTGCTTTTCGCTTAAGGTTTTTAGTGGTTCTATGTCATAGGCTGCAATCCACGACATTGGAAAATGCGCTACTCCTGGAATCATATCGCTGGTAAAAACTAAGGTTTTATCGTTTCTTTCAATAAAAACAACCGAAAGACCTGCAGTATGCCCATCAAAAAATCTCACATAAACTTTATCTGTAATTTTTTGCTCTTCTTCTAAAAGTATTAATTGCCCTGCTTCTTTTACAGGCATATAATTTTCGGGATAAAAAGATGCTCTTTCTCTTCTGTTTGGATTACAAACTGAGTCGAAATGCTTTTTGCTCACATAATACTTTGCATTTTTAAAAGTAGGAACAACATTTCCATTTTCATCTAAACTTGTATTACCTCCACAATGGTCGAAATGATAATGAGTGTTTATTACGTGTGTAATATTTTCTAATTTATAGCCTGCATCGGCTATTGATTTTTTTAGATTATACTTAGCATCGGCATAATAATGTTGCATTATATTCAAGTCAATTTTATCTCCAACTCCAGTATCAATTAATACAATATTTTTACCGTCATCAATAAGTAAAGACCTGCACGCAAGTTCAATCATATTATTCTCATCGGCTTTGTATTGTTTGCTCCACATAGTTTTTGGCACAACCCCAAACATTGCTCCGCCGTCTAATCTTACTCTTGGTGTTTCTATGTTGAATATTTTCATAAAATTAAAATTTAAAAAATTTATGCAAAGTTAAGAATAATACCGATTTGTTAGCAAGTTGTTTTAACAACAAAAAAGGCTGCCAAAACTGACAGCCTTTTTTATTGTATTTAAAACTTTGTTTTAGTTTTTGTATTGGAATACAACTACGTTTCCTTTATTTCCATTCTCTTGTGGAGTTGGATTTACAAAACCGTCAACATATTTAACTAGTTTGTAATCTCCGTCAACTTTTGCAACGAAATAAACTGGTGCGTAAGCTTTTGCATTGTAGTCGCGTGGTAATAATAGGCTTTCAACTGCTGCACCATTATCATAAGCGTCTATAACAGCTTGCTTAGTATCAAATTCATCATTTTCTACTTTTACAAATCCTTCGCAATTGCTAGTAACAGCAATTTTAATTTCATTATCTGTATTTGAATGATATTTTACACCAATAATTGTGCTTTCAGATTGTGTAACTGATGTTCCATGATAAGCTGCATAACCAGTAGTTGTAGAGTGAGCAATCATAATTTTTTCAGAATAATCAGAAAGGTCTTTGATAAGAACTACTTCAATTTCCATGTCTCTATCAATTTCAACCTCTTCAACCTCAACAGTTTGATATCCTGCTTTTTCTACTTTGTAAGAATAAGTTTCTGGCTTAACATAAGCAAAAACATAGTCGTTAGCTTCGTTTTCTACTTCTCCAAGAGTAATAATCGCATCTTCAACTTCATTTCCGGCTCCGTCTGTTACAACAAAAGTAACTGTATAAACCTCGTCAACAAAAATTGTGTACTCTTCAGTTTTTTCGTTCAAGTCTTTGTCGATAATGGTAAATTCATAAATAACTTTAGTAACACCATTGCTAAAATCTTCTGCGTCAAGGGCAA
>MTBK01085552.1_pt1 | contig 16863 bp, 14 predicted proteins | sample 1535981 | NCBI WGS metagenome assembly MTBK01 (sample SAMN06109225, study PRJNA356200) | anaerobic digester metagenome | isolation source: biogas reactors fed with pig manure or primary and secondary sludge | place: Spain | collected 2016-06-30 | reverse complement strand
CTTTTTCGGATGGTCAATCTCGCCGGAGCTGCGGAACTGGCCATAGTAGGGATGACTAAAAATGTAGGGAAAACGGTTACCCTGAATTACCTCATTGATAATTTTTCCCGCAGTGGGACCAGACTTGGGTTGCTTTCGGCCGGTTATGATGGAGAGCGGTTTGACCGTTTAACACTGCGTGAAAAACCGCGTATTTTTGCGCCTGCTGGCGCTGTTGTGGCTACTGCCGCAGCCTGTTTCGAGGCATCTGAAGCGGTGCTGGATTTGCTATTAATAAGTTCTTTTTGTACCCCTCTTGGTGAAGTCTATATTGGCCGTGTGAAAGAAGCCGGGTTGATAGAGCTGGCCGGGCCGGGAAATGCTGCGGCTCTGCGGGCGCTGATGGATCAGATGAAAGAATTCCATGCGGAGCAGATACTTCTGGATGGCGCCATCAATCGGATAGCTTCGGCCTCCCCTTTTATCACCGGTGCAACTATCCTTGCTACCGGGGCCTCCCTGGGCCAATCGCTTGATGACGTCGTCGGGAAAACGATTTTTCGCTGCAATATACTTGAGACCCCTGTTGTTGAGGATAGTTTGCTGCTCAAGGTGGCGCGGAAAAGTTTGGACCGCGGCGAGGCAGCTCTATTATGCAATATTGGGGGAACCTGGGATGCGGAAATCCTGCATGCCCCTATTCCGCTCTTGGTAAAGACGCAGTTGATCCGGAAATACCGGAAGGAAGCAACGGCTGTAGTGCTGAAAGGCGCCCTTATTGATGAGATGCTCCTGGAAATCAGCAAACTGTCACTACCTCCGCCTGCGGTGATTATCAGCGATGCCACCAAGAGTTTTGTTACTCCGGGGGTTTATAATCGTTACTTGCAGCGCGGAGGAAAGGTCGCAGTACTGCAGCCCATAAAATTGCTGGCTATTACCGTCAATCCCACCAATCCAGCCGGTTCGGGTTACGAGCCCCGGAAATTTTTAAGAAAGCTTAGAACAGCACTTGCTCCCAGGCCTGTTTTTGATCTCATCTTTGAGGGGGACGCTGCGATTGTGTAAGTGTTTTTTTAAATTTCTATATCGAAGGAGGACTGCTTTATGGAAGGCAAGCTGAACCTGGATGGGGCAACTATTGATGGAGCCAGGGAAACGGCAGCCCGCATAGCCCGGGATCTGCACACCTGGATAAGCCGCTACACAACCACTACAATAGAACGCGCCGTTGCGCGGCTCCTCGGTGTAGATGGCGTTGATGGCGCCGGAATACCGCTGCCCAATGTGCTTGTAGAAAGGCTTCAAGAAACGGAGCTTCTTCGTTACGGATTGCTACCCTGGATGGCCAGAGCCATCATTGCTACCGGGCAGAGTGCTCCGAAGGTTGCCGCAGCGGTTGCAGAGGGGAGTCTTAACGTCTTATCAATTCCGGCTATGCCGGAGGAGAAATGGCGTGAGCTGGGCGACAGCTTGGCCTTTGAGGCGGCGGCAAGTATAACCGCCCGCAGGCGGGAGCGAGAGCAGATGATGGCTGCTGCTGCGCCTGATCGCCAACCACTGCTATACGTAATTGTGGCTACGGGAAATATTTATGAGGACGCCGTTCAGGCAAAAGCGGCGGCGCTGCAGGGTGCCGACATTATTGCTGTGATTCGCCATACAGGGCAGAGCCTGCTTGACTATGTCCCCCATGGTCCCACCACCGAGGGGTTCGGCGGGACCTACGCCACCCAGGAAAATTTTCGCATTGTCCGCCATTCCTTGGACGAAGCTGTCAAGGAGACGGGCCGCTATATCCGCCTGGTTAACTACTGCTCAGGTCTCTGCATGCCGGAAATTGCAGTCATGGGTGCGCTGGAAAGGCTCGATATGATGCTCAATGATGCTATGTACGGTATTCTTTTTCGCGATATCAATATGCAACGCACCCTTATCGATCAGCATTTTTCGCGTATGATTAACGGTTTTGCCGGTATCACTATTAACACAGGCGAAGATAACTATCTGACCACAGCCGATGCTTTTGAAAAGGGCTTTACTGTAATTGCATCGCAGTTTATAAACGAACAGCTGGCTCTGCGTTCAGGGCTGGCAGAGGAGCAGATGGGGCTTGGGCATGCTTTTGAGATCGATCCGGTGCTCGAAGATGGACTACTTATGGAGATTGCCCAGGCACAGCTCTGCCGCGATCTTTTCCCCAAATCACCTTTAAAATATATGCCACCGACAAAGCATGTTACGGGCGATATCTTCTCCACCTATTTGATTAATGGGATGTTCAATCTCGTGTCCATACTAACGGGGCAAGGAATTCAGCTTTTGGGTATGCCCACTGAAGCCATCCACACCCCCTTTATAAGCGACCGTTACCTGGCTATCAAAAATGCCGGTTATATCTTTAACAATGCCCGCCATCTTGGCGATGAAATACTCTTCAAGGAGCAGGGGCGTATCCAAACTCGTGCCGCTGCGTTGCTAGATGAGGCTTATGCCCTGCTGCAGGAAATTGAAAAGATCGGGCTGGAGAAAGCCCTGGAACGGGGGCTTTTCGCCGACATCAAACGCAATCGTGAAGGCGGCAAAGGCAAAGAGGGGGTTATTGAGAAGGATGAGAGCTACTACAATCCTTTTCCGGTGTTGTTTCTTGGTTCCGCGAAAAAAAATGGCGGGAGGGCTTGCTGATGGATCTTGATCTCAGCAAAGTTAAAGCGTATGGAGATACACTCAATGATGGAGCAGTCCAGTTAAGTTTTACCCTGCCTGTTCCGGCAGGGGATGCAGCTCGCGAAGCTGCCCGGCAGCTGGCATTAAAGATGGGTTTGGAGTCGCCAGAAATTACAGAGATGGCTGATCTGGGTGCAGGCTTCAGCTTCTTTGTTGTTTACGGCCGTTCAACCCAAACCGTCAACTATGCAGCCATCAAGATTCCTAAACGGGAGTTCAAAGCGATGAGCTTTGAAAAGATAAATGCCTTCATCAAAGCAGAGCTGAAGAAGAAAGTCATTGTTGTTGCCGCCTGCACCGGCACCGATGCGCACACTGTGGGCATTGATGCTATCGTAAATATGAAAGGCTATGCCGGGGAATATGGGTTGGAGCGTTATCCTGAAATAGAGGCTTACAACCTTGGCAGCCAGGTTCCCAATGCGGAATTGCTGGCCAGGGCGGTTGAATACAGCGCTGACGCCATCCTGGTTTCACAAGTGGTCACCCAAAAAAATATTCACCTGGAGAATCTTACCGAACTGGTGGAGCTGGCTGAGGCTGAAGGGATCCGTGAGCGCATGATTTTCATCGTCGGGGGTCCCCGGATCTCCCACGAACTGGCTATTGAACTGGGCTTTGACGCTGGCTTCGGCCCGGGAACCCTTCCAAACCATGTAGCTTCTTTTATAGTTACAGAGATGGTTCGTAAACATAAGAGGCTCCCATCTTAAGCTCATATGCTTGGCATCCTGAGGATAAGGCCCGAAGAACCCCGGTTTGTTCACCTCTTTGGCAGGTTATGATTGAAAAGGCTGGTAACCAATAACTCTTAAAGGGACGCTTCATGGAACAGGTAAACAGAAAAAAAATAATTGCATCCGATATAGGCCTTCTGTTTGTGGCTATATTCTGGGGTTCCAATTTTGTGGTCATGAAAAAGGCTTTGAACCTGATCACTCCCTTTGCTTACCTGGGGCTCAGGTTTACAGTGGCGGGATTGATCATGGGGGCTCTTTTCTGGAGAAGGATGTCCCGGCTCAAATCAGTTGACCTCAAAGGCGGTTTCTTACTGGGTTTTCTACTTTTTGCCGGTTTCGGCGTTCAGACAGTTGCTCTCATGGTCACCACTCCTGCAAAATCGGGTTTTATTACTGGCACCAGTGTTGTGATTGTCCCTTTTCTCTATATTCTCGTAAGCAAAGCATGGCCGCGCTGGTCTGTGTTTGCCGGCGCCTTTTTAGCCCTGGGAGGGCTTTTTATGCTTTCATTCGAAGGGGCCGAAGGGGCTTTGTTTATAGGAGAGGGTGACCTCCTGACTCTTGGGGGGGCATTTTTATTTGCAGCTCATGTTGTTTTTCTCGGTGTTTATGCTCCCCGCTGTGACACTATTATTCTGGCTACTCTACAAATGCTTTTTGCCGGCATCCTCAGTTTTGTTGTTGCTTTTATCACCGAACCTTTACAGGGGTTGTTTACCCAGCCCCTCTCTATCTGGGCGGCTGTCTTTTACGGGGTAGTTTTTTGCACCATTGGTGCTTTCGTGACGCAGACTGCGGCGCAGCGCTTTACACCGCCTACTCATGCAGCGCTGATCTTGAGTCTGGAGGCGGTTTTTGCCGGACTCTTTTCATACTTGCTTTGGGATGAACTTTTTACCATGAGAAAAATTTGCGGTGCCGGGCTGATTTTTGCCGGAATTCTAATCACTGAGCTGCAACCACTGTTCCAGGCTCGTGCTGAAAAACGTAGCCTACCTTCTTTACCCGTTGATCCTGTTGAATGACCTGTTATAGTAGCGTTCATCCGGGATGTGACATGCCTTTCGATCTTTTGACAAAATTTGTGTAACTGCTGCAATATTCATTATATATGGCGTGAAAGGAGATCGTACATTTTGAAACAACAGGATTATGCTTTAAAAAAGGAACGACACGTTGTCTACCGGCCCGCAGGCCATAGGAAACTGTTTATGAACCCAGATGCCGATGAAGCCCGGAGATATTTTCAAAAAAAATCACGCCGTCTGGTGGATAAAACTGGCACTCTGGCAGATGCTGTGTCGCGTTTTGTTCATGACGGAGACTACATTGCCTGTGGTGGTTTTGGAACGAGTCGCATCTCCACAGCGGTCATCCATGAAATTATGCGTCAGCGCAAGAAAGAGCTGGGTTTTTCTGCTCATTCAGCTACGCATGATTTTCAGCTTCTGGTAAACGGAAGATGTATTAACCGATGCGATGTCGCCTATATTGTCGGGCTAGAAGCCCGGGGAATTTCCAGGCGCGGTCGAACAGCGATTGAGGAGGGTGAAGTTGAGCTTACCGAATGGACCAATGCTGCCCTTTCCTGGCGCTATCGAGCTGCCTCGATGGGTATTTCCTTTATCCCGGCCCGCTGCATGATGGGTACTGATACTCTGACTTACAGCGCCGCGGTGGAGATGGAGTGTCCCTTTACGGAGCAAAAATATGTGGCTCTTCCCGCACTCTACCCTGATGTAGGGACAATCCATGTACACCGTGCAGATATTTATGGCAACTGCCAGATCGACGGGCTTCTGGTTTCTGACTGGGAGATGGCCCGGGCAGCCAGGCGCCTCATCATTACCACAGAAAAGCTTATTTCCAATGAGGATATCCGCCGTGAACCTCAGCGCACCGTGATCCCCTATTATCTTGTTGATGCCGTGGTCGAAGTGCCATACGGCTCCTATCCGGCAAATATGCCCTATGAATACTACAGCGATGAAAAGCATCTGCAGGAATGGCTTCGGGCGGAGCAGGATCCCGATACGCTGGTGCAGTTCCTGGAGCGCAACATTTACGGTGTCAAGGATTTTTGGGAATATCTGGACCTTAACGGCGGTCTGGTTCGCCTGGATGAACTGCGCCGTCAGGAGAGCTTTTTAGAGAAATAAGCGGCGTAGATGTTATATATCGATTATAATTGAGGGAGGAAGAATGTTGATGAGCTACAATCGGATGGAACTGATGATCTGCCTTGCTTCCCGTTTTTTAGAGAACAATAGCACCGTTGTTGTTGGCACCGGCGCTCCCTGTGCCGCTGCGATGCTTGCACAGAATTTGCACTCACCTGATTTAATGATTCTTTTCGAAGCGGGCGGGATCGGTCCGGTGCTGCCCTCCATGCCTATTTCTGTGGGTGATTCCCGTACTTTCCACCAGGCACTGGCTGCAAGCACCATGCCGGAGATCATGGAAAACTGCCAGCGTGGCATGGTTGACTATACATTTCTGGGCGGTGCCCAGATTGACATGTACGGAAATATCAACTCGACCCAGGTGGGCAAAGATTTCGACCGTCCCAAGGTGCGTTTCCCGGGCAGCGGTGGAGCGAATGATCTCGCTTCTTTTTGCTGGAGGATTATGGTGATTACACCCCAAGATAAACGCCGTTTTACCAATGATATCGACTTCGTGACTTCTCCGGGCTATCTCACTGGAAAAGGCGCCAGGGAAGCTGTGGGGCTGCCCCCGGGGAGCGGGCCTTATAAGGTGATTACCGATCATTGTGTCATGGGATTTGACGAGGAAAGTAAAAGAATGCAGGTGGAAAGCATCCACCCCGGGATAAGCAGGGTTCAGATTGTGGAGAATACCGGGTTTGAATTGCTCTGGGCTCCTGATTTGACTGTGAGCGATGTCCCTTCGGATGATGAACTGCGCATTTTAAGGGAAAAGGTGGATCCCTATCGTTACATTATCGGACGTAGTTGAATGGATTTAGGAATGCTGATGGAGCTTGAGAATAACAGTACCATTATTCTCTGACCTCCAGTTATCACCTCTATATTGCGGGAATGTCCGCCTCATAGCTATAATACCTGCGCACAGGATAATTAAAAAACGCCGGGCAAGGTTAAAGCTTCCGGAGGCGCTGCTCTGTTCATGCTGGCAATATCTGGATCCCCGGATAGTACAAATGATTATCAGTTTGAGAAGATATTCAGCTTTATTAAAATTAATATATAATAAAGTTGATGCAGGAAAGACCTTAAGAGCGGGGGATAGTAGGCTTTGTCAGGTATTCCTGCTTAGGGGGTGATATCATGGTGTCTGCTGTTTCATTGGCGGCGATGTTTTTTTCACTTTTCGCTTCACTTATTTTGCCCATAGGGCTGGCTATTTACTTTTACAGAAAGTATCATTTTTCTTTAAAAGCTTTTTTTGTAGGTGCCGCTCTCTTTATCATCACCCAACTGCTTATCCGCATACCTTTACTCGCATATCTGTCGAGCTACTCCTGGTTTAGGACCCTCATGGAAATGAATATCTTTTTCTCTGCTGTTGTCATCGGTGGTTTTACCGCAGCCCTATTTGAAGAATGTGGCCGCTATTTGGGCTTTAGATTTATTTTGAGGAAAGAGCTTTCATGGGAAAACGGCCTCTCCTATGGTCTGGGGCACGGCGGTATTGAATCAATCATCCTGGTGGGCTTTGGATACATTAACAACATTGTCATAAGTCTGATGATCAACAGCGGCACCTTTGAGCAATTTGCAGCGCCGCGACTTGGTGCAAGTGCTTCTCTTGTTAAACTTCAACTCACAAGTTTGCCTCCCTCCATATTCCTTGCCGCCGGGGTGGAGCGGTTACTAACACTGATCATTCATATTGCTTTTTCATTGATCGTTCTTTATGCTGTAAAACAGAGGCGTCCTTTTTTTCTTCTGCTAGCAATATTGCTGCATACTGCCCTTAATGCCGGGGCTGTCTACCTGCAGAATTGGGGTGTCGCTTTCTGGTTCATTGAACTTTTTATTGCAATCTTTGCTGCTGCGGCCCTCTGCCTGGTTATCAAATCCAAAAAAGATAGGAATTGGTTTTTCCGGTGGCGGTAAACCCGTTAAAGGTACCAATGATCTTGCTGACAGCGCAGCGAAAAGGGATTAAGTTATGCTTTTCTAGGGAGATTGCTAAAGGGGATAATAATGCTTAAACAAAAACGGGGTGGAATAATTTTACTTTATAGGGGAACTAAAGTAGCCCTTGCCGGTGCATTCATCAATTTTTCGCTGGGTCTTTTTTATGCCTGGTCCGTCTTTGCGGAAAGGCTAATCCATGACTATGGCTGGTCCAAGGCTGCAGCGGTTTTTCCTTACACTTTTGAACTGCTTGTTTTTGCCATTGCCATGATCTTTACCGGCCGTTTTCAGGATAAAATGGGGCCTCGCCGGGCGGCAACTATCTGCGGTCTTTTTACCGGAATATCTCTTTTTATCTGTTCTTTTGTAATCCATCCCTTGGGGCTAACCTTATTGTTCGGATTGCTCTTCGGTACTGCCGCCTCTTTCGGCTATGCTGCAGCTACACCGGCGGCTTTGAAGTGGTTTCCTCCCGGCAAGAGAGGTCTTATTACCGGTGTGGTGATCATGCCTATGGGCGCCGCAGCCCTGGTCTGGTCGCCCCTGGTTAAACTATTGCTCGACTGGGTGGGGTTGCCTGGTGTCTTTCGAATTTGCGGCCTCTTTCTTCTGGTGGCTATTACGCTGGTTGCACAGGTGATCAGCCTTCCTGATAAAAAGGATACTTTTTATCAGGAAGGCACAATGGCACCTAAATCCAGAGTTGATTGGCGCCTGCTGCTGCGCAGCCCTATTTTTATTCTCCTCTGGCTGATGCTGGGCCTTTCTACGGGAACTGGTCTAATGTTCATCGGGCAGCTGGTGCAGGTGGCTGATCTGAATTTCCATGTTTCCTGGGGCTATATACTGGTTTCACTTTTTGCTTTAATGAGCACCATGGGGCGCCTGGGCGGAGGTGTGCTTAGCGACAGGATTGGCTATCTGCACAATATTCGGGTGGCGCTCCTTCTGATGGCTGTGGCGATGTCTTTTTTTATCAGCGGTTGGGGTATACCTGCGCTGGTGGCAGCAACATTGTTACTTGGGGCGGGCTACGGTAGTCTCTATTCCTCTTTTCCCACCGCTGTGGGACATCTTTTTGGCCTGGAGGATTTCGGTTTCATCTACGGCATGGTTTTTACTGCAATGGGGGTGGCTGGAGGGGTGGGGCCGCTGGCGGCGGCTGCACTGGCCGATCGTTACGGCAGCTATAGCCCCGCTTTTTTGACAGGATTGGCGGCGGCTTTGCTCTGTTTTTCACTCAGTTATCTTTTGCAACATTACATCCGGCTTCAACGGATTGAACGGCGAGAAAAAACAGCAGCGCCTGGGTCGCCCCACATTCATTAGACAGAGGGATTAATGCTTTGCTGGCGAAATGACTTGTAGTGTGGTTATTTCATCGCGGGTGCTGTTTTGCCCCTACATGCACAAAGCACCTGTGAATGGGAGTGAATTCTGTGAGCGGAAAGATTACAATAGGGAAACTCGCTGTATCCCTTGCCGTTAGTAATACAAGTGAAGAGCAGCAGTTGATGCAAATTGCAGAGAATGTTGGCTATCAATACTACAAAGGGCGGGCTGGATCGATGAATTCCGAAAAAATATTTGCCGCCATCGAGACTGCAGCAAAGAGAAGGGGGTTGGTCCATGAACAATATCGAGAGGAGCATGCTCTTTACCATTCCATCCTCGATGCTTTTCACGGCATCTGCAGGGGAGAGGTGGCTCTGGGAAGCATCTTGCGCACCGCCGGCCTGATTTTCAGCATTATACGGGGACCCCGCATTGCCGGCGATTATTCCGATGGTAACTGGCTGGCTGTGGCTCTTTACGGGACCATTGGTGCTCCCATCAAGGGTTACGAGCACGAAGCAGTGGGGCTGGGCATCAATCACATCTGAATTGAAGGTCATGTATAATAATGTAAAGAATGGTGAAGAACAGCTCTGGCTGTATAAGCAATTCAGCAAAATTTTAAGGATTAAAGCTTTATTGGGGAAATAGCAAAAAATCGGGGTGAAAATGATCGTTTTTAAAAGAAATCCCGGCTAATAACAGCAAAACGTCTTGACACAACATGGGGGTTCATGAATATAATGAGAAAATTGAATAGTCGACCAAACACTGAATAACGGATGTTTTTATACCTGCCTGCCGGTTGGGTCTCCTATCTGGCGTTAATGCAAATTTGATTACCAGGTATGAAAGGATTGGGTATGGCTCTTCTATTTGGCCGTAAAAAAAGGAGAAGGAATAAACGCAACGGTAAATCTATTATTGCCGTTGCTACCGGCGGTTCATTACAGGTTGTCCCGGCAAATTATCAACATATCGGGGCGAGGAAGAACCAGGAGGATTCTTTCGCTTTTTCAGATTTGAGTGATGAGAAGAAAGTCTGCAAAAATGGTATCCTGGCCCTGCTGGCCGATGGGATGGGGGGGCTGGACCGGGGAGAAGAAGCAAGCACCCTGGCAGTAAAAGTTTTTTTGCGCGAGTATGGAGCCAAAAAAGATGAAGAAACAATAGGGGAGTGCCTGAGCCGGGCACTTTGCGTGGCTAATACGGCGGTGTTTGACCTGGCTTTTACCGGTGCAGAAGAAGATGATGAGCTTGGCACTACACTGGTGGCTGTTGTGATCCATAAGGATGAACTGCACTGGATCACTGTGGGTGACAGCCGTATTTATCTCTTCCGGGAGGGGCATTTGCAGCAGCTTAACCTGGACCATATTTATGCCAACCACCTTATGAATGATGTTATCAACGGTAAAATTAGTTTAAAGGAGGCTGAAAAACATCCCGAACGCAGCTATCTGACCAGCTACCTCGGCTTGCCCGAACTGAATGAAGTGGACCAAAATGATAGTCCACTGCCTTTAAATGCAGGTGACCGGATCCTGCTGTGCAGCGATGGCCTTTACGATACTTTAAACGAGAGCAGGATCGCCGCCATACTGGAAAGTGGAGACACCCTTGTTGCGGAAGAGATGGTAAGGGATGTTTTGTCCAAAGAGAGCCGGCACCAGGATAATGTGACTGTAATTGTTTTATCTATTATTTCTTCAGCAGCCGGTTTGACCGGATCAAATTAAGGAGTTGACGGCGATGGGAAAAACCAAAAGATTGTCCCTGTTCTTGCTGGCCGGTTTACTTTGCTTTTTGCTTAGCTTAAGTGCGGCCACTGTGTCTGCGCAAACCAGTATTGATGAGGCGCGAAAAAGTGTAGTCCGGGTTACTGCTTGGGACGCCAATGGATTTTTTATGGGGTGGGGTAGCGGATTTGTAATCGGGGTTAGTGAGCCTTTTGAATATGTGGCGACAAACTGGCATGTGGTGGACCCGGCTCAGTACGGCGTGGGTTGGGTAGATGCATATATCTGGATCTCATCGGACGACTTGGTCCCGGCCAGAGTATATCATCAGTTGCCGGCTACTGATATGGCTTTGCTGAAGATAGATCCGGAGCATCTTCTTTACGGTTATGTGCCCCTCGAACTTGCCAACAAGGATTTAGTTTCCACAGGTGAAGATGTTTTTGCTATCGGTTTTCCAGCGAGCGATATTGCAGATTTTGCCTCTTCTTACTATACTGATACCACTGTTACCAAGGGCATTGTCAGCAAAGTGACCACATGGGGTGGCACGGGTGTTTATCAAACTGATGCCGCTTTAAACCCAGGTAACTCAGGGGGGCCGCTTCTTAACTCAAAGGGCCAGGTTATCGGTATCAATACTTTTAAAATGCTCGATGTGGACGGTATTAACGGCTCCGTGCAGATAGACTATCTCACTGAAGTGCTGTCACGGCGCGGTATTCCCTTTAAAGATGCCGGCTCTGCATCTCCTCCACCCCCACCAACCGATTCACCTGCCGATACAGATGAACCAGGCGCACCTGTTTCCCCGCCCGTTGCACCTCCCGAGAAAGAGAAACCGGGTCTGAATTTACTTCTCTTAGGCGGTATTGGGGCTATTGTTGTAATTTTGATAATCGTATTAATAATAGTGATGAGCAGCCGGGGACGTAAAGCGGCTCCTGTGGTATCTCCGCCGCCTCAGGCTCGTCCTATGGCTCCTCCTGCCGGTGCTGCTCCTGTGACCATGGCAAAGCCGGCCCCGGTCCCGGCGGTGACGCAGGCAAAACGACGAGAGCCCCGCCCGGTCTTAAAGGGTATCGCTGGTCATTTTGCCGGGCAGACCATAGAGCTCATTGAGGGGATGCTGGTTATTGGCCGGGACCCCAGGCTGGCCCAGCTGGTTTACCCTTTGAGCAATGAGGAGATCAGCCGCAAGCATTGTACTGTCCGCTTTGATGACAAAACGCAGAAGTTCGTGGTGGAAGATTCGTCTTCCAACGGGACTTTTTTATCGTCCAATCAAAAACTCGATCCGGGCAAACCGTACTACCTGAGCCCGGGCGAGCGTTTCTATCTGGCAGATCCGAAAGAGGTGTTTGAAGTAAAGATGGGATCTTGAGATGCAACTGGTTGCAGCGCAGCTGTCAAAGACGGGTGGCCGTAAGGAGAACCAGGATTATTGTGCCTGCCTGAATAAGGGCGGTTATGGTTGCTATCTGGTGGCTGATGGTTTGGGCGGTCATCGCGGTGGTGCGCTGGCCGCCCGGACAGCCGGCGAAAGTATATTGAAGGCTTTTGCCGCATCGCCGGGAGCGTCTATTAAACAGCTTAAAGGATACCTGGACCAGGCCCGGGAAGAGATGCTTCTCAGGGGAAAACAGTCAGATGTTCCATTAAGGCTAAAAACGACGCTGGTGGTCTTGCTTTCCGATTTTGAGAGCGCCCTCTGGGCGCATATCGGTGACTCGCGGTTATATTATTTCAAGGCTGCTACCTTGCATTTTCAAACGAGCGATCACAGCGTCCCGCAACAGCTGGTCAAAAGCGGAGTTATTGCTGCAGAACAGGTCCGGGATCACGAAGATCGCAACAGACTCCTGGCTGCTTTTGATGGAGGGGATCTGGAGCGCATAGAATATGCTGTGGAGCCGGTGAAACTGGAGCGGGATGATGCTTTCCTGCTATGCACCGATGGTTTTTGGGAATGTGTTTATGAGAACGAAATGGAGGAAGATCTGGCTGGCGCAGCGAATCCGGACGGGTGGCTGGGTCTGATGGAAAAGAGATTGTTAATGCGGGCAAAACATAATAACGACAATTATACCGCCCTGGCAGTTTTGAGCCGGGAGAAATAGCGAGAGGAGGGACCAATTAATCATGAGGCCGCTGACAAGATGTGAAAACGGTCACTACTATGATGCAAAAAAGCATCATTCCTGCCCTTTCTGTGGAGTGCAGAATCTGGATCTGGATATCCAGAAAACTATGGCTAAACGATCTCATGCTTCCAGTGGTGAGCCCGGGGTTACCAAGCCTGTAGGAGGCAGGGCTCCGGGGGGTGAAGAGGGCAAAACAGTTGGGATCTTCAAAAAAAAGATAGGGTTTGACCCTGTTGTGGGATGGCTGGTGGTAGTGAAAGGTCCGGATAAAGGGCGTGACTTTCGCATTACTTCCGAGAGAAATTTTATCGGTCGTTCTGAGCGGATGGACATCCCTATTTCCGGCGATCCTACAGTTTCCCGTGAAAATCATGCAATAGTCAGCTTTAATCCGAAGAATAGTGTTTTTCGGCTGTTCCCGGGTGATAGCAAGGGGCTTGTTTATCTGAATGACGACGAGCTCATCGCGCCTGAGCAGCTCAAGCCCTATGACAAGATCGAGCTGGGAGAGACGGAGCTGCTGTTCGTGCCTTTCTGCGGTGAGAAATTTTTATGGAAAAAAGAGCAGGAGGCTTCGCCGGAGGATTAAAAGATCAGGGTGAAGTTAAAGGTGCCAGGCTGGTTTGCAAAAATTTTTATTGTACTGAACGGGGTGAATAGTGATGCGCATAAAACTGAAGAACTTTTTCTTAATAAGCCTGGCGCTCATGCTATGTTTCTTTTTCCCCATTTTTGCCGCTGCTGAGGAAGAAGTAAGGGTCAACGGAATCAGGGTTCACCAGGATGAAATAACTCTGCCCCTGGGGGAAACAGACCTGGTGACAGTCACAGTGTATCCATATAATGCTACGGACAGGGAGATATTTTGGGATGTAAGCGATCCGCTGGTCCTGGGGGTAACCGATCTGGGGCACAGCGCCGAGGTTAATGCCCTTGCTCCCGGAACAGCTGTATTGACCGCTGTAACCCGGGACGGTGGTTTCTACGACAGCTGTATTATCACGGCCATTGTCCTGGTAAAAACTCTTTCAGTGGAGCCTTCTACTGTTGAGCTTTCAGTTGGCGGGGAGTTGCAGCTTGACGTTATTATCGAGCCTCGCGATGCTACGGACCAACGATTTTTCTGGGATTCGACTGACCCTGTTGTTGCTACTGTTGACGAAGAAGGAATGGTTACAGCCCTGAAAGAGGGTGAGACCCGGATCGTTGCCCGTTCAATGCAGAACGAAACGATTGCTGACTATGCGAATGTTACAGTTTTATCTTCGGTGACGGTGGTCCCGGATCCGGAGACGGTGCCGCCCGTACCGGTGCAGCCTGCACCTGATTCCAGTAAAGGCACTGTCAACTGGTTGCTGGTTGGTGGGCTGTCAGCAATTGTCCTGGCAGCTGCCCTGACAGCGGTTTTTTTGGTACGCAGCAAGAAAAAGGAACGGCAGCCCCGCCCCGTATTGAAGGGGCTAACAGGTTATTTCGCCGGGCGGACGATGGAACTGAGTGAGAACCAGTTGATAATCGGGCGCGATTCTGCTCAAGCCCAGCTGGTTTACTCCTCTAAGTACGAAACAATCAGCCGCAAGCACTGTGCAGTTCGCTTTGACAGGCATACGGGGCAGTTTGTTCTGGAGGATTTTTCAACGGCAGGTACATTTTTAAGTTCCGGTGAAAAGCTGCTTCCGGGTAGTCCCAGACGTATCGCTCCGGGAAGTCAGTTCTATCTGTCCGATTCCGGAGAACTTTTTACTGTGGAATTGCTTTGAACATTGTGGAGCTCTAATACATTCCCCGGCAGGCCCGTTACGCTTGATAAATAACGAATGTGGGGATAAAAATGGAATTGCAGCATTTATGCATGGGTTGCATGGCAGAGAAAGGGAGTGTGGAGCGTTGTCCGCACTGTGGTTGGGTTGAAGGCACCCGTCCTGAGTCCCCCTTGCATTTACCGCCGCGCACCATTTTAAACGAAAAGTATCTTCTTGGCAGGGTTTTAGGTCAGGGTGGTTTCGGGATTACCTATCTGGGCTGGGATTTAAATTTAAATCTCAAACTTGCCATTAAAGAGTATCTGCCCCAGGAGCTGGCTTCCCGGGCCATGGGTCACAGCCAGGTTGCTGCTTATACCGGCACGGTGAGCGGGGAGTTTGAGTACGGCCTGGATAAATTCCTGCAGGAAGCGCGCACACTGGCCCAGTTTGACGATCATCCCAACATTGTCTCTGTGCGTGATTTTTTCCGGGCGAACGGGACCGCCTATCTTGTCATGAGCTACCTTGATGGGATGGACCTTAAAGAGTATATTGCCGGGCAGGGTGACCGGCTGCCTTTTGACAGGGCCATAAGTTTGATCATGCCCGTGCTTGATGCCTTAAAGGAAGTCCATGCAGTCAACATTTTGCACCGGGATGTCAGTCCGGACAATATCTTCATCAAACAGAACGGCCAGGTGATTCTCATTGATTTTGGGGCTGCGCGTCAGGCTGTCAGCGCCAAGGGGCATAGTTTATCCATAATTCTCAAACCTGGTTTTGCTCCTGAAGAGCAGTACCGCAGCAAAGGGGTCCAGGGGCCCTGGACAGATCTTTATGCTGTAGCCGCCACTCTTTACCGGATCACCACCGGGCAGATGCCTCCTGAATCATTGGATCGCATGGCTGGAGATACCCTGGTGCCGCCTTCGCAGCTTGGCGTAGCCATCAGTGCAGGGGAGGAACAGGCTTTATTGAAGGCGATGGCGGTGCGGGCGGAGGATCGTTTTCAGAGCATTAAGGAATTTCAGGATGCGCTTCTGGGGAAGATTACGGTGTCCCAGGCGGTTACTGCCCCACCTTCAGGGGCGACGTGGCACATCAGCCGTGATGGGGCCAGATTCGGTCCCTATACCTGGGACCGGATGGTTCAGATGGCCGGTTCGGGCAATATAGGCCCTGGCGACATGGTCTGGAATGAGGGCATGGACAGCTGGCAAAGTGCGGCCCAGGTGCAGGGGCTGATGCCGGCTGCGGCTCATCCCTACAGCCGGAGCGGGCACTCTATTTCACATCAGCCAGCCCCTGTCTCATGGCAGCCGGGTCCAGTTCCACAGGAACCGGCTCCAGTTCCACAGCAACCGGGTCCAGTTTCACAACGTCCTGCCCCGGTATCACAGCACCCCCCCTCCGCTTACCGGCAGCCCGACGTTCAAAGTGTTCAGGCAGGAGAGGTTCCCAGGAGCAGGAGCAATAAACCCTTGCTGATTGCAATAGGCGCCGGTTTGTTGATCATAGTTGCTCTGGTTATAACAACAGTTGTAACCGGCTGGCCAGAACTTGTTGCCTGGTTTGACGGAGCCCTCCAGGGTGCAAGCCCGGGACAACAGATTGAAAATCTTTTTCCCGGAGAGGATCAAGAAATTCCGGAACAAGATGATGGTAACCTCCTGCCTTTGCAACCTGATAATAAAAATACACCGGATAATGAAATAGATTTGGAAGAGGGTACTACCCCTGGCGGCACTTCACCGGGAGCCGGCTGGACTCCTCCTGAAGTCATTCCGCCAGGTGGGGTCACCCCGCCGGTAAATGAAACCGGTGCTTTCTGGTCGTTGGATCCCAAGCTCGTCGAATTTACTGTTTATAATGACGGTGGATTTAAAATGGTAATAGACTATACACCACCGGGGGCAACTATTGATGTTTCTCTCAGAATATCTTATTTCCAGGATAACGATGTTATGGTTTATAGTCTGGAAGATAGCGGACAGCTTGGAGAGGGAACTAACAATCTTACACTTAACAGCGACTGGTCCGGATATGATTTGTTGCAGATGGGTTTTCACCCCGGTTTATGCACAGTTAGAGCTATTATAGACGGAAAAGAAATCGCTTCCGGTAAATTTACTGTGGAGGAATAATAGATCGGCCGGAGCAAGAAGGAGTGATGGCCTGATGGAATTGCAGCATTTATGCATGGGTTGCATGGCAGAGAAAGGGAGTGCGGAGCGTTGTCCGCACTGTGGTTGGGTTGAAGGCACCCGTCCTGAGTCCCCCTTGCATTTACCGCCGCGCACCATTTTAAACGAAAAGTATCTTCTTGG
>MTBK01050172.1_pt1 | contig 16918 bp, 13 predicted proteins | sample 1535981 | NCBI WGS metagenome assembly MTBK01 (sample SAMN06109225, study PRJNA356200) | anaerobic digester metagenome | isolation source: biogas reactors fed with pig manure or primary and secondary sludge | place: Spain | collected 2016-06-30 | reverse complement strand
GAAAAGTGACCAGCAAGGCTTGTAAGGTTGCAACGAAATGAGCTTTGTTTTTCATGATGAGCTTATTGTAAACGCTTAGGTGAGAAAAAGGAGTTTGCAAATCAGAACTAATTCTGTTCTCAGGGCTATTTGATCTAAATGCCTGTTGAAATTTAAAAGGCACGTTTTTGTAGATTAAAACAAAAGGCCGTGGTAAAGATGCCACGACCAGATGAGTAACTGTGGGGACGTCCGCTAACTGTACGAACTTTATATTTTCAACGACATCCTCATATTGCTCAAAACATCCAACTTCTTTTAGCAAATTAGCATACGGATACTCTATCTTCATGCGCGTTTCGGAATACCAGCACTTAATCTCAAGATAGTCATCATAAACATAGATTTCATCGACAAGATAATCCAAGATAAAATCTCTTACCTCTTCATCCGAAAAGTCAGGGTTTTTATACTTTTCGAAAAAGGCTTTAATGCTATATTTATCCTCAGTCATTTGCCTTTTGTTTTGTTCAACTTTAATAGCTGATGTTAAATCTTTTACTTGTTTTTCTAATTCCAACAATCGGGAATGGGTTGTTTCGGTGAGAATTCCTTTTTCTATTGCCTGAATAATGTTTCGCAATTTACTCTCAGTGTTTGACTTCTCTTTTTGAAGCCCTTCCAGGAACTTACTTTCAACATAGTATTTTTGGTGATAATCAGCGGCTTCAAACGCCAGGTCTATGATGTTTGAAGATTCTCCCAGAAGCATGCTAAGGAAATCAATAACTATCTCCTCAACCAGATCTTTTCTTATATTTGCTTTCTTACAGCCATTTTGGGGCTTGCGTTTTCCAGCACATGAATGGTAATAATACGTCGCCCCATTTTCACTCGTGCCGGAAATGCCTTGCATTGTATTTTTGCAATATCCACAAAAGAGTTTTTCGGTTAACCAAAACCGCGGTGCGACAAGCAATTCATCACCTTGCGATGTGGTTTTTCGAGCGGGCTTCTTACGTTTATTCAACTTGAGCATTTTCTGCGCTTGTTCAAATAAAGTCTTCTCAATAATTACAGGCATGCCACCCTCAATCTCAAAATCACCATATTTATAAACGCCAGTATATCTGTTATTTTTTAGAATGGAACGAAGCCCATTGATAGTAAAATCTTTGTTGTTTACTGTTTTGATTCCTTGCCCATTCAGCGTATCTGCAATCTGTTGCATTGGTACTCCGTTTGCATAATCATGGAATATCCTTTGTACTACTGGTGCAGCATCGGGGTTAATGACAGATTTTTTATCTGGCCCAATTTCATAGCCAAAAATTCTGTGTCCATTTGATAAGCAATTTTCAGCATTGTATCGCATGCCACGCTTTACATTAACTGAAAGCTGGCGGGAATAAAATTCAGCCATACCTTCAATCATTCCTTCCATCAGGGCGGATTCGGGTGAATCATCAGGTGTAGGTTCTGCGATAAGCAGGATTTTACAATTTGCTTCACGGATTTTTTTCTTAGCCCAAATCAGTGAGTACCTGTCCCGTCCTAATCGATCTGTTTTCCAAAGAGTGAGATAGTTAGGTTTGAGCGTTGATAATTCCGCCAGCAGGGTTTGATATCCTGGGCGATCTTCAGTGGTTCCGGAAATACCCCTGTCCTCATATTCTTTAATAATGGTTAGCCCGTTTGATTTTGCAAATTCTTGGGCGACTCTCCTTTGTTGTTCAATGGAGGCATCGTTTTGCGCAGTGGAAGAATAGCGGTAGTAAGCAATGGCCAAGTTGCCGTTGTTCAAGTTAGTGTTTGATAATTTCTTCATTTAATAAAATCCTTTCAAATGGCACCTGAACGTAAAAGACAGGTGACACATCGTAATAATTATTTTCATGTTTACTCTGTTTTAGCATTGATATCTGTATATCCAGTAAACACTAAAAAAAGAGCATCCCTCCAATAAACAGGCTCCCCACCAAATACCCTCACCCATCCTCCTTAGGTGTTATGGGAACGCTTTACGATGCAAACAATACAATTTTAATCGGAACGTATTAATAAATCAAGCTTTTTAGAACATTTATTCCGGGATGTTTTCTAAGAAATAACTTACTATATTGCTCCCGCCATCGGTTACGATGGAGTGGCTAGGTTTTCTCATGCTGTATTTACAATAAAGATGTGTAAAACAAAGATCAAAATTTCCTTGAAGATGTCAGGCTTAGTACAAGGATGATGATTGAGTGAATTTTTGAGTAACTAACCTTATAAATCTTTGTAAGTGTCTATCAAAACCTCAAATGTTTAGTATTAAGAATAAAGCAGAGCTATTCGACCAAATTTGAAGAAATAATGCTAATACTTCTCTTGTTGTACTTGATTAATTTGGGTTTTTCTCTCTTGGATTTGTCCTTCCATGACTACAATTTCATTAGAAACTTTTGTTTTTGTGTCATTAATACGTGCTATTATTCGAACAACACCAATGACAACGGATACCAAAATAAAAACAATCCCAAGAGTTTCCTGCCCAGCATTTCGTAGTATCAAACCAACAATAAATATTATCCCTGAAATAAACGAAAGACCACCAAAATTTTTTCTTGGGCCACAGTTAATCTTTGCAAACTTTCTGGGTTCACTTTTTGCAAAATGGATATCTTTTTCAATCTCAGTAATACTTTCTTTCAACTCCTTTAGCCTCATCGCTTTATTATCTTCAAAGGCTTCTTTCTTATCCCTTCCACACTCTGAACAAAACTTATCCGAGTAATCACCAAGAACACCACAACTTGGACAGTTTACACCTACAACCGCACCGCACTTTACACAAAATGTGGTCCCTTTTGGATTGGGTCTTTGACATTTTGAACATATCCACGCATCCAGCCGTTCTACTTGGGGCTGTTGTTGTCTGCCCATGATCGGTCGACGAGGCATCGCCATACCAAAACCTGGCTGTCTCATGGACTCCTGACCAACGACGCTTGGATCCACCAAACCACCCATTGTTGCCAATTCCGCTTGTAGGTCTCTGTCATAAGTTTGTTTTTTCGCAGGATCTGTTAACACATTTCGGGCTTGCTCAATGGTTTGAATGGCTTTGGTCGCCTGACTTGCAATCTCTGAATCATGGTGCGTGACCAACGCCCGCCATTTTACGTATTGCTCATCTAACCTGGCCTCAATTACATCTCTACTAGCACTAAAATCTAATTCTAAGATTTCATAATAGTTAACCATATCATCTCCTCGTTTGTATTGGGCTTGTCTTTTCCTCGCCTAATTTGGCAATCAAGCTTACAATAGATTCACAGTTAATTTCAATCAAATAAACATCATTTTTCGGTTTCTCTAAAAAGTTAAACAAAGCTATTTGATTGGAGAAAAAACAAACCTAATACTTCTCCTGACGTATTTGATTTGCTTGGTCCTTCATTTGTCGGATATAGCCTTCCATCGTTTCGATTTGTCTGGCAACTTGTTTCTTGGTTTTCTTTGCTTGACTTAACAATTGAATGCCAAGAATAAGTGTGGGTGCCACTATCGGAAAAATCCCAATTTTCTGCCCTTCATTAATTAAGGCAATACCAAAGACTATACCAATAATAATAGCTACAATTATTATTACAATACCACAACCTGATATACTTTTCTTTTCAGACGTGCTCTTAGCATATCCTCTTGGATCACTCTTTGCATAACTAATGTCGCTTTCAAGCTTTGAGATGTTGTCACTCAACTCCTTAAGCCTCATCGCTTTGTTCTCTTCAAAGACTGCTCTTTTATCCTTTCCACACTCGGAACAAAACTTATCCGAGTAATCACCAAGAACACCACAACTTGGACAATTCACACCTACAACCGCACCGCACTTTACACAGAATGTGGTCCCTTTTGGATTGGGTCTCTGACATTGTGAACATAACCACGCATCCAGTCGTTCTACTTGGGGCTGCTGTTGTCCGCCCATGATCGGTCGGCGGGGCATTACCATACCAATATTCGGTTGTCCCATGGGAGCCTGACCAATAACGCTTGGATCCACCAAACCACCCATTGTAGCTAATTCCGCTTGTAAGTCTCTGTCGTAAGATTGTTTTTTCGCAGGATCTGTTAACACATTTCGGGCTTGCTCAATGGTTTGAATGGCTTTGGTCGCCTGACTTGCTATCTCTGAATCATGGTGCGTGACCAACGCCCGCCATTTTGCGTATTGCTCATCTAACCTGGCCTCAATTACATCTCTACTAGCACTAAAATCTAATCCTAAGATTTCATAATAGTTAACCATTTCATCTCCTCGTTTGTATCGGGACTTGTCTTTTTCTCGCCTAATTTGGCAATCAAGCTTACATTAGATTCATAGTTAATTTCAATCAAATAAACATCATTTTTCGGTTTCTCTAAAAAGTTAAACAAAACTGTTTGATTTGAGAAAAAACAAACCTAATACTTCTCCTGACGTATTTGATTTGCTTGGTCCTTCATCTGTCGGATATAACCTTCCATCGTTTCGATTTGTCTGGCAACTAGTTTCTTGGGTTTATTAGCATTACTTAACAAATATCCACCAAGACCAAGTATAGGTGCCACTATCAGAATAATCCCAAGTATTTCCTCACCTTCATTAATGAGGGGGATACCCAAGGATATATGAATAATAATAATAATTACAATCATTATTATAATGCCACAGCCTGACGCGCTCTTCTTTCCAGAAGTGTTCTTGATAAATCCTCTCGGATCACTTTTTGCATAGCTAATGTCGCTTTCAAGCTTTGAGATGTTGTCACTCAACTCCTTAAGCCTGATCGCTTTGTTCTCTTCAAAGACTGCTTTTTTATCCTTCCCACACTCTGAACAAAACTTATCCGAATAATCGCCCAGAACACCACAACTTGGACAGTTCACACCTACAACCGCACCGCATTTTACACAGAATGTGGTCCCTTTTGGATTAGGCCTCTGACATTTTGAGCATATCCACGCATCCAGTCGTTCTACTTGGGGCTGTTGTTGTCCGCCCATGATCGGTCGACGAGGCATCGCCATACCAAAACCTGGCTGTCCCATGGGCGCCTGACCAACGACGCTTGGATCCACCAAACCTCCCATCGTCGCCAATTCGGCCTGAAGGTCTCTGTCATAAACTTGTTTTTTCGCGGCATCTGTTAATACACTTCGGGCTTGCTCAATGGTTTGAATGGCTTTGGTCGCCTGACTTACAATCTCTGAATCATGGTGCGTGACCAATGCCCGCCATTTTACGTATTGCTCATCCAACTTAGTTTCAATCACATCTATACTGGCACTAAAATCTAATCCTAAAATTTCATAATAGTTAACCATTTCTTCTCCTCGTTTGTATTATTAAGTTATTTCCAATCATAATAAAAATGCGTCTTTCCATGTATTGTAGCGCGATTTATCTTCTCCTTGGTAAGATTGACAAATAGATGTTGCAATCGGGTTTTTATGGACCAAAGACGAATAAGCTACCACTGGAACATCAATCATCAGGTTATTTGATCTCAAGATATTATCAGCCAATGGTTGATAGTTATTTACAACAGCCTGACTACTGACTGCTGCCATAGAGCAAATGTCGCCAATTGTTACAAAATGTTCTGGGAACCATGCATATTTCTGGCGAATTAATGTTGATCGACTCTGCATAATGCCTTCATTAATTAATAACATACCGACATCATGGGGAGGCTCAAATGATCTTCTTTTTATAATAGTTTTCAAAGCGTCTTCAATAAAGAATTCATCATTCCCTATCAAAAGCGCGAGCGAAATCAGCAAATAGTAAACTGGGCCTATTTGGGGTAGACCTTTCATTAGATTTTGCTTAAATGGATAATTAGGCGTTTTAGTAATCTTATCAGCAGTAACCTTCAACCTTAATCTTTCATTATTAAATGTGATTGCCACATTTGATTTGAGTAAACTAAAAACCTCGAGTGGATTGTATGGATAAAACATAAGGCTATAGGCGTTAATTTTATTTATTTGTTTTTCTTTTGCTTCGCTAGCTACATTTATAGCTGTCTTTGCCAATGAACCCAAAAATGTGCTGGGTCGATAACTGATAGCTTCATCAACAAAATCATAGTAAATCCCGCTTGCATTCATAATCAAAGCATCAATTGTTTCAGGCATATTATTAGCTTCGAGTAATTTTATTGCCAATGAACCATAATCAGAATTTGCGGTTCTCTTCCCCAACCAAGCAATGGATTTTGGATCCTTATTGACGCCGACGATAAGTAGCATTTTAAACAGGTCATCACCATGGTAATTATCATTTAGAAGTTGTGGGATGACATCTGGGTCCCCTATAGCAGCCAATATTTCCAAGGCATCGCTTGACTTGTCATCAAAAATTTTCTTATTAAGTGCTGCAGGCACTAAATGCCTTGCTGCAGCACGGGGTCTATGCTGGATTAAAGCCTCTTTGGCATACTTTGAAACTGCACCTTTACCCTGTAAAAAATCACGTAACATCTGATCCAAAATGTTTGGGGTTACTGGAACTTCAGGAGCTCGATTTTGCACTGCTATAACGAACTGATCCATTTCCATAAAAGTCTCAAGAGGTCTCAAATCATCTTCAGTGAAATCTGGCAAAGGTTCCTCATACATTTCATTGATAGCGCCACATTTTCCGCAAAACTTGCGTGATAGATGTACTGTTTCTCCACAATTCGTACAAGTATATTCACTCATATTAGCTCCTTTCAATCATCACTTTATTATATATACTGGTTCACTTTTTGGGCAAACCAGCCTTAAGTTTCTTTAAAGCTTCATCTGGATTTTCACGCAAATAAACTAAAAAAGTATAAGCTCCAACAGGTGAAAGGTAAGTCGTCTCATTAAGCTTCTTAGCATTCATGTTTTCAACAAATATGCCTGATTCTGGAAAAACACGTGTATCAAGCCAGAGACAAAATTCATCTCTAATGTCGTCAAAAGTGCTTAACTTGTTCAATATCCCTTTAGCTACCTTCTCAGTCATCCCTCTCTCAATCACTAAATAATTCATGATTTTATCATTAGACATATCAATTCCTTTCATTTACGGCACCCTGTTCCTAATCTGTTCAGCGAATTCGCGTGCGTCAGTCTCAATTAGTTGATTTTCATACGCTTCAAAGTCGTCTTCTGGGCGTATATAATTATCAAAATTATCTTGGAATGCTCGCCCAAGCTCACTGTTCGGATCCAAAGCTTGTTCCTTTTGCCAGTGATGGCGTAATTCATGCGCGATGGTATCTGCAGCTTCGGCAGGATCATCCAAATGATTAATATTGATACCTATCTCTCCTTCAAGAGAATAGCCCATTGTTGAACCAGGATTATCATAAAAGACGATTTCTGGTGGATTTTGAATTTGCAGACCTTCAGTAATTACATCTGCTAATTGATGAATACTATGCTCTTTACCTTCCATTGATGTTGTATCCCAGCTATCTGAAGAAAAAGTGTCAATGCATTGTTCCATTCGCATATCAAGAGTAGAATCATTCCACAGGGGCATATCCATACCATTTTCATCTAAAGTCATATCCCCAAATTCAATCGTGTCATCGAACGCATTTTGTGAAACAGGATTGACTTCATCAAGTGTTCCTACATCTTTGCCGAATTTTTCGCCTGAACCAATCTCATATTCTTCGTTTTCATCGAGAATACTTTGATTTTCTCCTTCTGTAACAATAAACTGTTCTCCTGTTTCAGAAGAATCGACAAAATCATGTTCCGGTGACATCATATGTGGGCTTTCAATTGTTCCAAAGTAACCGCCTTCTGGTTGCGTATCACTCTCAGTACTTGTTTCCAAAGCAGAGTTAGTGGAAATATTTTCCATCGTGACTGAAGAAGGCTGATCAGAAGATTCCAGTTCGTTATTGTTCTCCTCTAAAGTTGTTTCTTCTCCCATATCGGCGCTATAGTCGAGAGATGTGGGAGAGTCTATGTCATTTCGCATTTCTTCAAAAATTTCAGCTTGAACTGTATCAATTTGATTCAGTCTATTGGACTCCTCTTGTTCAAATTCCTCAACAATCAAATTTGTTTCATCTAAAAAATCTGAATTAAAGGTTTCATGTTCTCTTGAGGAGTCATTTACTAAATCCCAGACATGTTGTCTCATTTCTTCTTGGGATTGTATTTCCTGAGCAGGTTGAGCTAGTTCTTCTATGCTTCTAGAATCATCTTCAAAGAAACCAGCATTATCATTTTGAGCTGGCACTTCTGTTGGTATTTCTTCAAGACTATCCGTAACAGAGTCATCAGTAATTTCAGCAGAGTCAACACTCGATAAATCTTGGGATAGATCATCTGTCTCACTGATAGACTCCATTTCTAGATTTGGTATCTCATCAAGTAACGAATCTTCGATTTCCTCTATCTCTGAACCTTGGTCTTCCTCTAAAGGCATTATTTCTTCTGAGGATAAATCATTAGCGTCAATTTGAGAATCGGTCACGTCATTAACATCAGAGAGTGTTTCAGTTTCTATTTCCGAAACTTGTTCCTCAATCTCTAAATCCGGACCACTGATACCATCTAAAACATCAGAGTTATCGTTAACATCAATTGAATCATCTGATAATATATCCATCATTTTCTCTCATCAATTATTTGCATTAGTCTCATCATCCGTTTGTTTTTACTGTCTTCATGAGCTAACTTAGTTTTAATTGTATCAACTGCATGAGCAATAGCACAATAAAGAAGTCCATGGACTTCTTTATTGCTAAATTTCGAATTGTCAAATAACCATTTTTTAAAGTTTGCTAAATTCAGGTCAATTTCCGCATTTGTCATCGAACTTATCAAACCCTCTGTGCGTTTAATAATACCTTCGCGTATTATGTCATTTGCCAAATAGTTTTTTATGACCGTTGTTTTGTATCTGCACTTAAATTCAGTTCTCCCGGGGCAATATAAACAGGAACGCATTGGCATGACAACGACCCATTGCATTTGTCTTACATGGTCAGCAGATTTCATTTCCTGCTTTTTAGTGCTAATTTCCTCACTAAAAGCTGAATTCCATTTTATAGGTTGTAATCTTTCAAGCCCATGTCCAGATAACATTTTCCTCATACGTTCACGGATTTTAGCATCGGAAATATCTTTTGCATATTCACGGCTAAAGCCCGGTTGGTCACCGAATTCTGGCACTTTTAAATGCACCGGTCGTCCATATACACTTCTAACAATAGCAAAACCCGGTTTTAATGTTCGAGCATACGTTCTTTGGTTCTGATCTAAATTAGTGACATTTGAAAACAACTCAAAACTGGGAGCATCTTCAAGCCAATGCATAATTTTCAAATAAGTGTTACCAATGGCACCTTTCACTAAAATAGTCGGTATTTGCTCTGCAATAATGATACCTTCGCCAAATGCTCTTACTTCAGCTAATAAATTACCAAAATCTTCCCCGGAACTCCCTCTCGTATTACCAGGTGCTTCACCACTTGTTTCAGACATCAAACGATGAGCCTCTTCTACAACAGTAATGTGAGGTTGTGTTTTAGGTCTAGGAGAAACTTCTAATGCTTCCGCAAACGAAATTAAAAGAAAACCCATCATTAATGCAATGTCATCAGTACTGCCAATCCGCCCTAACTCCATTATCGTCGGTTTGTTTAGTATCAAATCAAATGGTATGGATTCGCGGACATTTAATGTCATTCCAACATTCTCGAGTAAATCACCAATTCTAATAACAGATGCTTGACGAATATTATCCCCAACCTCTCGGCCATATTTCAGATTATCAGTAATGTATTTTATCGCTTCAAAAAACTCTGACAGAATTGGGTAATCATGGTCATCACTTCCTCGATCTGTAGCAACGTTCCATCCCTTATCACGATACACCTTTCTTAAGGCTTCTCTATAAATCATCGGAAGTGGCTCTTGCAACATAAAAGCCGATTCAAAAATACGCATCATCCTGGAAATGTGTGTTTTTACAAGCACGTCTTTCTGAACTTGAAATGGATTAAACCTAAAAGGCGAGGTGCTTTCATCACCTATCGTAAAAACCAGTAAATCCTGACGCAAACCATCGAAACCAAGTAGTTCACGATAATCAGGCTTATCTACTGGGTAAAGAACCATGAACGGGGCACCATGATTAATCCAAAGTTGGGAAAGTAGGTGTTTAATTGTTGTACTCTTGCCCGAGCCAGTGGACCCTGCAATAAGAGCATGTCGCGTCAAATCTGAAACAGGTACTGCAAAGTCTTCAGGTGTTTCAGTACCTCTGTGGAATATTTTTCCCAGAGTTATTTTTGGCGCTTCTGATGCCTTCTTCGACATCGATAGAACATCATTACGATTTGCACGTGCCTGTTCACGAAATTCAAGTTCATCAATTGGAGAAATAAACGGCTCATTTCTTACCAATGTTCCTGGCAGGTAACCTGATTCAGGTGGGATTGGCAGTCTAAAGGCTCCGTAAGCTTCGGAGGCAGTACACAAGTAACGTAAACGCACTAATGGTGGCGCAGCGAGCGTTTGACCCCAAAAATCATGTTCCAAAAATTGCACATTATTTCTGGTAATTAGAAACTGATGGTCGTCCATTGGCTGTGCGACAACCCAACTTGTTGGATATTTATTCGCAGCATTTCCCATTAATTCTGATCCCAAGGCTTCCGCCAAACCGCGTGGTGCTCGACTTTCGCCAACCAGATGAACCCGTACCATTTGAAGTTGTTCTCGTTCTAAAATCAAATTTTGATATACATAGGTACCAATCATGGCACGATTTTGGATATATTCTTCTTGTACGCCCTCATCGCGAATTACAACTTTTTTAAATTGTCCAATCATGAAGCTTGTATTAAAAACTTCTTGATCAAACATTTTTGTGGGTCGCAAACTAATATCCACAAAACATTTTTCTGGTTGGTTTGAAAGAGAAAGCAAAAAACGACTCATAGGGTTAGATGTTGCACTCGGTACAAATGGGTGAGTGATATAATCCCCCGTTTTTATCATAGGCCCGATTCCTGCTGCTCGTTGAATTGGCATCTCCTCATACTTTCTGATTTCCAACACGCTATTCTTTTCTAACAATTCAAAATCGAATGGCTCAAAATAATGGGAAAACTCATTTGGATTAGTAATGGGTTCAAGAGGATAGCCAAACGGCTCTTCCATAGGAAATATGCTATAGAACTTTTCCCATAATCTTTCTGAAATCTCCTGTGCTTGATGTTCTTGACGAGCAAAAATCTTTCCAAAATAGATAATATCTATCAAATTTGGTTGACCTGGAGTCGGATTTGGTGTGGAAATAAAGCGTAATGATATCGTAGACAAATTATCACGAAATCTTGAAAGGTCATAAATAAAGCGAAATTGACGTGCTTGCACCAACCCTATTCTGTCATTACCCATCCGAATAAGATCATCCGAAAGCATTGCAGGCAAAAAAGGTACTCGTGCTGCCCATATTGCATGAACGCCATTCATTGCTCGATACAATACACCTTGGTTGTTGTCAAATTCAACAGCTTGGTTAACCAAGGTCTGGTTACTTATAAAAATATATGGGTATTTCATACTATATACCTTTCTCCAATGCAATTATTCCTATTTGGTAAAAAATCGCTTATGTATTACCTAGATCGTAATATGACACCTCAATTTTTATTAATATCAGGGAATGACTTCCATAGGATCTGGGAATTTAATTTTCCATTCATTGTATATGCGTTTTGCCTCTCCTATATCCCCATCATTTTTAGTTAGCTCATACCACTGACTATACAAGTCATACTCCAGCTTATTAAATAATTCGTAATTCGGGCATTTAAGTCGAAATTCATCTATAAGCTCAAAGGCATCACCATATGCGCCATTAATCCCAAGTCTCTCAGATCTCGAGTAACCGGCCTCACAATGCCTAATTGTACAGCTCTGATTCATTGGATCGAGTTTCAAACATTCTTCAGCGTATTCAAGTGCTGATAAGAGAAATCCTTCTGACAATGCATTTTCAGAAAGTTTGCTTAGTGTCTCACATAACACGTTCATAACTTTTGTATGATCGTATCCAAAATTTTGAGCTTCATAAAATTTTTCCCGGGCAAAGAAATAATTGCCACTTCGATAAGCTTCAGAAGCCTGTAAGAAAGCATCTTCAGCGTTACGTTTCCTAATTGTTTGGTTTCGAATTAATAGAAGTGTAAGAACAACGCCAAATGCTATAAGTAAACCAATTAAGGCATAAATTACTCTCATTCTATCCAGTGTTTTTTTTGAGCGTTTCATATCTGGCGGAATTTCTGTATGTTCAACAATTTTACTGTCAACAATTTTACTGTCAACAATCCTTTGATAATATTTATTATAGTTACTAATGTTAACCCCACATCCAGCGCAAACAGTAGTATTTATTTGATTTAATGTGTCGCAGTTAGGACACTTCTCTGGGGAAACATTTTCATTCATTTATTAACTGTAGACTATTACTAAAATTAATGCGATGATTCCGATCAATAGGATTATTAATAACCAAATAATCCAGCTTTTCATCACAAAGTTTTTATTCGTAGCCTCTCTTTCTTGATTGTTTCTTGCTAAATTTGCTCTTTCAGCCTCTAAGGTTTGGATTGCAACCTCTGATCTGGCAAACTTCATTGCAGCATCTATGGCTACAGGAGCACCACAAGCAGGACAACTTTGTGAGTTAATACTAATCCAAGTAGCGCAAGTAGGACAATTACGAGCTACTTGGTTGTTACATTTTGGACATATCGTCATTCCTTCAGCAACTTCATAAGAACAAAACGGACATCTTAGATAGTTAACATTTGTTCGATATGGCATGGAAAAGTCACTAACTTGTATCATCGGAATAGGGCTTTGGCTTGATTGTGGTTTTTGGTAAAACTGATTTAGTGTCTGATTTTGTATTACAGGATACTGATTGTTTACAGACTGGATTTGTTGTTGTAAAGCTACATCTGAAGGTTGAGGAGTGTCAAGAATGCTCATCAACAGATTTCGGGCTTGATCTAATAATTGTCTTTTTTTAGAATCGGCATTATTGGTAAAGCTGTCTTTTATAATCTCTGTTATTTGCTTATTGTACAGTTGTTCAATTTCTTCTTTATTTGGCATGTAATCAGGACTGAAGCCTAATAATGACAGTGCTGTTATTCTATCCATATTACCCAACTCCATCCATAACTTCACGAACAATCTCATATAAATAATTGCCTCGCCAGTTTCTAAGACTTGGTGGCGAATAAGGATAATCTTGCCCATCAACCTCTACTGAAAGCAACGGGGGCATAGTGGGATATTTTGCTGAACAGAGGAAATAGCACGTAATAATCCCCCCAGATTGTTTCGGAATAGTCACTCTCACCATGTGGCCACCTGTAGCCAAACCATGTTGATCATTTTCAGCCCGAGTCTCTACTTCAGCTCCAGGAATAGAACGAAGATAATTCAGCTCATTAACCATGCGATTTTGTTCATTGGATTGTCCTGGTAACATTTGTTGGGGCATTGGAACTTGATATCCTCCTTGGTATCCAGGTTGTGGAATAAATCCACCGCCCAACATCGGCTGTTGCCCATATTGACCAAACATGCTCTGCATTTGATTGAATCCTCCTCCAAAACCCCCAGCTGGGTATGCCATATTTGATTCTGGCAATGGACCAATCTCCGCAATCCAAGTTTGCATTAGTTTTATTCTTTCATTTGGATCGGCCTGCATAAGTAGTGAAATAAAATCCCTTGGCGCGTGTGCAAGTACATAAGCTTCCATTGTTGAATCTCGGTAGAAAAAAGTCTCCTCTTTTGCCTTGGTACTTATAATATCACTGCCAGTGTCATGCACTTTTAGTTTCGTAATTAAAATATTACGCACATCAATTCCAATAGTTCGTGACAATTGTAAGGCTTGAAGATTTTGGAAAATCTTTTGTCCGATTGCAGGTCGTTGGGTGAGTACTTCTTCGTGACTCGCATTTGCAATAATAGGATCAACCACAGATGTTACTCGATCAAAAAGGGCTCTTAATGGCTCTTCAAATTCTAACGCGATTGTTCGGGGATCAGAAACTTTATATTCAACCGTTAGATCTAAATCAATTTCTACTGGAAAAGGATATCTAATTTGATGTTTCTGGCATGTTTCTATTTCCAGTTTCTTTAACCGCATATCGACAACGGTAGCGGTAAGCTCACGAAACAATCGATATTTATGAAGATGATAAAAACCTGGACTTAGAGTTTCTTTATACACGCCACCTTCGGTTAGAACAGCGCAATAACCTTCTTTTACTTGATACTTACCTGAAAGGCCAATTATCGGAATGCCCTTTTCCAATATCTGCTCTCGCTTTACTAGCGTTCCTTCGTCGATATAATTCCTATTATCTGACATTTACTCCTCCTGAATTGGTGGTATGTATAAATTCTTTAGGCACTATCGCTCAACAAACATGTTTCTATTCGATAGGTAACGACTCCATCCATAACTTTTTGGCTGATACTTGAGTACCGGAATCTTGAAAAGCGTATTTTACGCTTGTTGTCGTTTCAACACCCGATTCGATATCCTTAGCAACAATATCAATTGTGCCACTACCGGTAGCTGCAATGGTAACACGCACTCTTTTTCCTGGCGGACGATTAGGTGGTAAGCCAGTCATTGTAAAATCTCCAATCGGATTGCACAATGCAGGGTTCTGAAACTCACCTTGATATACTGTCAACTTTATTGCAGTTTGACCTGGAATAGTAGTCAAAAATTCCTTAGAAACTTCAACCGGTATAGGGCTGTTCTTTTTTATTAAAATAGAATTTACTTTCTGACCTGAATTCGGTGCTGAAGCCTCAATTCCTATTGAATGACTAACAACGTCTGTGATTTGTATTCCTCCAACTTTATCTGAAACTGCCGAAGGAACCTCTTCATCCGGGAGTAACATTTTCTCCTTAGCTGCTAAAATAGCAGCTCCTAAACACACAGCTTCATCCGGGTTGATTGAGACATCTGGAGCTTTTCCAAACATCCTTTCAACAGCTTCTCGAACTGCTGGTATTCTTGTGGATCCACCTATCAATAGAATCCGATCAACCTCTTGAATTTGCACTTGTGCTGATTTGAGCGTTGTTCTAATAAGTGCCAAGGTAGTGTCAACTTTTGGTTTAATCATTTGGTCGAACTCTTCACGAGTTAACGTTAATTCTGTGCGCAAGCCTTTAGCTCTCACCAGAATTCGAGTTTTTGACCTCGCACTTAATTCTCTTTTAGCTTTTTCTGCATCGGTACGAAGTTGTTGACTCTCAGATGCATCTTCACTAGGATCAAAACCATGTTGTATTTTAAATGCCTCAACACAATGCATAATAATTGCATCATCAAAGTCTTTACCACCCAAACGATGCTCCCCCTCTGAAGATAAAATGCGAATGTTTTCTCCTTGTTCTTCTACACGCATCAGTGTGACGTCAAATGTACCACCGCCGAGATCATAGACAAGTACAGTTTCATTGATTTTACTTTTCTGAAACCCAAAAGCTATTGCTGCGGCTGTTGGTTCATTAACTAATTTTAAAACTTTGAAACCAGCAATTTCTCCCGCTTGCTCAGTAGCTCTCCGTCTTTTTTCATCATAATAAGCTGGAATAGTGATTACAGCATATGGAATTTCCGAACCAAGCAATTGCTCTCCGTCTTTCTTAAGCTTTTTTAGTATTAATGCAGACATATCTACCGGGGAAAGCTTCTCGTTTCCATGCCTAAAGTAAAAATGCTCGTTGCCTATTTCTCGCTTTACAAATTGGATGACCTCCTCAGGGTGCATGATAGCATTATCTTTTGCCATGTCACCGATTACTACGCTATCTTCATCAAAGAAAATTGCGGATGGAGTTAAACGCTCACCCTCAGCATTTGTGATTATTTCGGGATCACCGTTATCATTCACAATTGCTATTGATGAATATGTAGTACCTAAATCTATACCTACAGCTAAAGTGTTTTTTTTCATCACCATTTAATCCAATTTTTTCCAAGCGTAAAAATCACTGGATAATCCAACAGCTATGAAGAGCGAATACGGAAAAAATACATATCATGTAGTTGCTTCTTAATGATGACCTGTCATTATCATCTCATAAGATGTTTTGCTGGTGACACTTCCTGTTGACCTAACTTGCATGATTGCTTATATTCATTTATGTTTTGCCAAGCCAATGTAATCCATGAATGTTTATCCGTTATCACATAAACTACTAAAGAATAATCTTTAGGCATCTATGGGCTGTTCTAATGATAGCCATCTTGTTTACTATAAAAATCAAGAAACAATCCATAGAACAAAATGCTATGGCTTGTGTCTTATTTAGCATCGTAGTCTTAATCGCTAAGAAACAGCCCCTCGACATCTGTGAATTTTCCTGTGGCAATATTAATGATATCAATGATTGTACCAATGCCCAGCAAACCAAATGTGAAAATATATAAAATACCTTTCCCTGTATTACCTACATAGAAATGATGAGCTCCAATTCCACCAAGGAATAAGGCCAATAGTAGTGCAGTTGTCTTATTGCGAGTGCTCCGGGGAGGAGCGTATTGGGTTTGTTGTTGGTATGGGTTGTAATATGACATAAATTCCTCCTAAGATGGATAGTTTCTTGTATTCTACTATAACTTCAAATTTTAAGGATACACAGGGCAATTGCATCTTATTTGTGTAAAAGGCATAGAACAGCCACCCCCAGGCTCCTTATTTAATGACCTTCAAATAATTTGGTATGAACCGATTTACTTTGGGATTGCTTTGGTGAAATAAGAAATTGTTTGGCATGAAGCAACAGGAAAAAAATGATGTTATTCCAAACACCACCAACAAGAACAAAACCCTAA
>MTBK01087888.1_pt1 | contig 16919 bp, 16 predicted proteins | sample 1535981 | NCBI WGS metagenome assembly MTBK01 (sample SAMN06109225, study PRJNA356200) | anaerobic digester metagenome | isolation source: biogas reactors fed with pig manure or primary and secondary sludge | place: Spain | collected 2016-06-30 | reverse complement strand
CTTCCATCTCATCTTCATTGACTTCGACAAAACCATACCCCCTGGACCGGCCTGTTGACCTTTCGGTAATAATCCGGCAACCCAGCACCTGGCCATATTGAGCAAAAAATTCCTCCAGCTGGCTTTCGGTGGTACTCCAGGGAATATTCCCCACATAAAGCGTTTTTACCATCAAGCTGTCACCTCCAAGAATATTATAACCTATTTCCACAGTTAACAAACTATTTTTTATAAAGGCCGTGTTTTTTGATATACTGCTCTACCGGTTCAGGTGTCAGATATTTGATTGTTTTCCCCAGGGCCACCCTTTTGCGAATAAACGTGGACGATATGGCCAGAGCCGGAATTTCCAGCAGGTGAATTTTTGTACGCAGCTCTAAAGAAAGTTTTGCTGTGGTTTCTCCAAGCCTCTCCAGGGGAAATTCCGGGCGTGAAACAGCAATAAATGTACAGAGCCTGATCAGCTTAAAGTAATCTTTCCAGGTAAGTATTTCCATGATGGCATCTGCTCCGGTGATAAAGAAAAAATTCGTTCCTGGAGCACAGCTGTCAGTAAAATGGCTGAGCGTATCGATGGTATAGGTGGGCTCATCTTTATCCACCTCCACGCGGGAGACAACAAAGGATGGGTTGGACATCACTGCGAGAGTGGTCATAAGGTAACGGTGTTCTGCAGGCGATACCTGCTCTTTTTCTTTGTGTGGCGGCAGGCCGGCGGGAATAAAAACTACATAGTCCAGAGAAAACTGCTGTCTTGCTTCTTCAGCTGAGACGAGGTGCCCGATATGTACCGGGTCAAAAGTTCCGCCCATGAGACCGATATTAACCGGGCCGGGCTTAAGGTTGGGTGGTAAGGGCAAAGGCACGTGCTCCTCCAGAAACTTCATGTATTATAATTAAACTCTTCTTCGCCGATACAGACCCTATCTCCTTCTTTAATGCCCATTCTTTTTAATTCAGCCTCCAATCCGCAGCGCAGGCAGTAGCGTTGAAAGCGCTGAAGCGATTCTTCGTTTTCAAAATCAGTTTGCGCCGTTATTCTTTCAATGCGTGCACCGCGAACCCGGTAATGATCATCTTCCTTCGCAACAAAAAAAGAGCCTTCCTGATCTGCGGCAGCCTCCGGCAGGGTAATTGTTTCCTCTACCGGCGGTGCATTTTGCCGTGACGTCTCAAGGCGCCTGATTTCTGCTGCAAGTTCATATAGCAGCTTCTCTATACCTGCCCCGGTTACAGAAGAAAGGGGAAATATTTTTGCTGGATCGCCCCCGGCCTTTTCTACTACAGGCTGCAGCCGCTCCAGGTTTTCTTCCCAACCGGGCAGATCGATCTTGGTGCCGGCAATAACACGAGGATAGTCCGCAAGCTGATCACTGTAAAGTTCGAGTTCACTGACCAGCCCGGCGAAGGCTTCGGCCGCTTCGGGCTGGGCGGCGGGAGCCAGATCAATTACGAGCAAAAGCAGCAGGTTGCGCTCCACATGCCTTAAAAAGCGGTGGCCCAGTCCGGCACCGCGATGTGCCCCGGAAATCAGACCCGGCAGGTCGGCAACGACAAAGCTTTGCCCATCCTCCCGTTCCACAATACCGAGCTGCGGCGTCAGGGTGGTAAAGGGATAGTCAGCCACCTTTGGGCGGGCGGCAGATATGCGCGAAAGCAGTGTTGACTTACCGGCATTGGGGAATCCCACCAGACCCACCTGGGCGAGCAGCTTTAATTCAAGATATATTTTACGCTCTTCACCGGGCAGCCCTTTCTCGGCATGGCGTGGAGCCTGGTGCCGCGCGGTCGTAAAGCGGCTGTTTCCTCGGCCGCCCTTCCCACCTGCAGCCACCTTTATTTTCTGTCCTGGGAGTGTCAGATCACCCAGTAAATGGCCCTGCTCGTCACGGATAAGGGTGCCCGGGGGAACCGGTATCTTAAGGTCGGCGCCGCGCCGTCCATGGCGGTTTTTTGTGCTCCCGTTAGCTCCGTTATCAGCCCTTCTGTGCCGCCGGTAGCGCAGATCCAAAAAGCTCTGTTTGGAGTTATCGGCAATAAGAAGAACACTGCCTCCGTCGCCGCCGTCACCGCCGTCGGGGCCGCCCCTGGGGACATGTTTTTCGCGGCGAAACGATACCATTCCATTGCCCCCTTTGCCGCCATAAACTTCAAGCCATACTTCATCGACAAATATCGGCAAACACCTCTTTTCACGTGATCCCCATAAATTGCCCACACTGCCATTAAGGAATGATTCGTGGATATTTATTTTGCCCAAGACGGGGATCCTTTGGCCTTCGCCTTCAGGACAGCAGTGCAGTGGTCTTCAGAGTATTGTCCCCAAACAGATCCGGGGCGCGGCATAGCCCGTCGATAGGCTGTATCCGTAAAATTCCAATGCCCTTCCCAGGCTTCACACCGTGCCCTGCCATAAAAAAAGCCCGGGGTAACCCCCGGGTCTTACATAATCGCTTCGCTTTCCAAGGGATAGACGCTTACCTGTTTCTTGGCACGGCGGTTGTATTCAAAAACAACTGTTCCATCAGCAGTGGCAAAAAGTGTGTCATCTTTGCCCTTGCCCACATTCACACCGGGATGAATAGTGCTGCCCCGCTGGCGTACAAGGATGCTGCCGGCTTTAACTAGCTGGCCGCCGTAGCGTTTTACTCCCAGACGCTTGGCCTGACTGTCACGGCCGTTGCGTGAACTTCCTCCACCTTTCTTTGTAGCCATTTCTACACCTCCCCAACTAATTCCAGGTATTGCTGAGAATCATTTACTTGCCGCTACCTCTATAGTTTTGATCAGGACCTCTGTAAAAGGTTGCCTGTGGCCTTGCTTGCGACGGTAATTTTTTTTCGCTTTGTACTTAAAAACAATAATCTTGCGCCCGCGCCCCTGAACAGTAACCTTCCCTTTTATGCGGCAGTCCTCAAGGTAAGGCGAACCTATTCTTGTTTCTTCTTCGTCGCTGTAAAGCAAAACGCGGTCAAAAACGACCTCTTCTCCCTTTTCTGCCGGCAACTTATCCACACGCACCGGTCTACCCTCTTCCACACGGTACTGCTTGCCGCCCGTCTCGATAATAGCGTACATCTTATTACCCCTTCCTGAAGGGACTCGCCGGAGCAGGCAGCCGGTAATATTTATTAAAGACCGACTTTGACAGCCCTCTCCGAGCGGTGATCAATAGCCTACGGCCGATTTTAGCATGCGGCGTAACCTTTGTCAAACCGGGCTTTTTGAGGTTTTTGAAGCTGAGGGAAGCCTTGCAAAGGGCCGCCTGCGCCTCCTTTTTGTCCTGGCAATAGGGACAGCCCGGGCAAAGGTCCGGCAAACCTCCGTTATTTCCGCCTGCACCACCCGGCCAACCTGTTCTCCCGCACCGGCAACGTTAATCACGTAGCCGTGGAGGCGGGCAATACCGTTTCCGGGAGCGCTGCTGTGGGGTTCTTCAATAAAAAGCTCCATCACATCGCCCTGTGAAACAGGAAAGGCCAGTTTTTCGATATCTTTTAAATTCCCTGCAGCAATAATGCGATACTCTTCTATATGCATATCCTCAGCACCGCGGATGAAAATATGTTTTCCCAGCTCATCCTCCATCTTTTTCAGGTTGCCGCCGCCTGTCCCGATAATAATGGAGGCAACCTCGTGGTGCATCTCCACCAGAACGGCCTCCTGCGGCGATTTCTGAAGTGTTTTTTTCAGATCGCTTTCTATGCGGGTAGAGGCGGCAAGCGGTGTAAGAACCCGCCCCCTCCCCTTGCAATAGGGACAATGCTGCTGTAAAACCTCAGCCAGATCCTGACGCACCTTCTTGCGCGTCATCTCTACAAGACCCAGGCTGGTCAGCCCCAAAACATAAGTTTTGGTGCGGTCCTGTTTGATGGATTCGTTGAGCTTGCTTAGAACTTTTTTGCGGTGCTCCTCGATGGTCATATCGATGAAATCCACAATAATAATACCGCCAATATCTCGCAACCGGATCTGGCGGGCAATCTCTTCAGCCGCCTCCAGGTTTGTTTTCAAAATGGTTTCAGCGAGGTTGCGCCGCCCCGTATAACGCCCCGTGTTTACATCAATGACAGTTAAGGCTTCCGTTTCATCAAACACCAGATAACCGCCGCTTTTCAGCCAGACCTGTCCCTGAAGAGCCTTTTCCAGCTCTTTCTCTACACCGTAGCGCTCAAAGATTGGCTCGCTACGGTTATAGTAGCAAACTTTTTTCTTTAATTGCGGTGAAAAACAGTCCAGGATTTCGCTTACCTTTTCATATTCATGTTCATCATCTATAAGGAAACTGTTAAAATCCTCTACAAAAAGATCGCGGGCAATGCGGCATGTTAATGCCAGGTCCTGGTATAGTATAGCCGGCGCCGTCTTCTGTTGGAAGCGGGCCAGCACACGATGCCACAACTGCATTAAAAAGTGCAAATCCTGTTCAAGAGATTGCTCGTCAGCTCCTTCAGCCACCGTACGCACAATCAAACCCATCTCAGGAGGACGTATCCGTCCGGCTTCCTGCCGCAGCCGCTCTTTCTCAACCTGGCTCTCAATGCGCCGGGAAACTCCGATATAATCGGCACCGGGCACCAGAACCAGGTAACGCCCCGGAAGGGTAATCTGACCCGTTACCCTGGCGCCTTTGCTGCCAAAAGGCTCCTTCACCACCTGGACAACGACCTCCTCGCCAACCTTGAGCAATTTCTCGATAGCCGAGCGGGAGGGGGGAGGTTTTTCATCGTCATGGACATCAGTATAGACATCATCAACGTAAAGAAAAGCGTTTTTCTCCAAACCGATATCTACAAATGCCGCCTGCATCCCCGGAAGCACATTTGCGACAATCCCCTTGTAAAGGTTGCCCACAATGCGATGTTCCAATGGTCGTTCAATATAGAGCTCCACCAGCTTGCCCTTCTCCAGAATGGCCACCCGCGTTGCCCGGTTATTACAATTAACAATTATTTTTTTGTCCATCCAAAATGTCACCTCCTTCAGGAAAAGGATCGATGAGTAATTCTTTGTAAATATAGAGGCCCTGACGATGCAGCCGCCAGCACCGTTCTTCCTCAACGGGGCACTCCAGAGGGAGCTGTTCAAGAAAGCGGAATGGCGACACACCACCCTTGCTGCCCACCTGCAGCAGCAGTAAAAGCGCCGGAGCGGACTCATCAGAGGAAAGCAGATCCGCTGAAAAAACGAAGGGGCGGATATTCTTACTGGTGACCTTACCGTTTTTCGCCAAACGGTGGACCATGATTTCCCGCTGTGCAAGAAGCATGTCCAGGGATTTTTGCAGCGCTCTCCGGAAGGAAGGAAGGTGCCTGCCCTTCCAGACAGCACGGTAAAGCGCTGCATTGACCACTGCTGCCAGAGGAGGCTCTTCTGGCGGCACGATGGCGGCGCCTGTCACAATGAGCCCTTTGGGCAGCTGCCCTCCAAGACGGCGGCAAAAGGAAGCAGGGGAAAGCGGCCCTTTCATATATATTTCTCCGTACTCTTTTGAAGCGGTAACTCCGACGGGCAGAGGTGCGGCCAGGCTCAATCTGGGTCTCGGGCTGTAGCCGCGGGTATAAAGAAGAGGCAGCCCGGCCCGGCGCATAGCCCGCTGAAAAAGACGCAGCATGTCCAGATGGGAAAGATAGCGCAGCTCATTACCGCTGGAATAGCGAAAACGAATCCGGTTCACATTATCCCTCCAGGGAAAGATTAACCTGACGGGCGCGGCGATGCTCCCTGAGCAAAATGCTTCTGCTGATACCGCTGTCAAGGTGATCCCAGGGCAGCGGCGAGGCCTCATCAAAGCGCCGGTAAGCATAGTCTTCCGGGTTTATTTTTAATTCATCAAAGGTATCCAGCCATCTCTGCAAGGAAAAATGCTCCGACCATCCGTCAAAGCGGCACCCTTTTTGCCAGGCCCTCTCCAGTAGCGGCGCCAGGCGGCGATCACCGCGGGCAAAGACAGCTTCCATAAAGCTACTTCCGGCATCGTGCCAGCTAAGATTAACGCCGCGTATCGGCCGGAAAAGATCCTGAAGCATCCGCTGGCGCCGCCTTACCAGGTCCATGGAAAGCTGCGGTTCCCACTGAAAAGGTGTGTGCGCTTTCGGAACAAAAGTGGCAAGGCTAACGTTAAGACGGATCTGACGTCCCTGACTCTCCTTGATCCGCCGCCGCAACTCCTTGCAGAGGGCAGCGATCCCCCTGATATCTTCATCTTCTTCCAGAGGCAGGCCGATCATGAAATAAAGCTTGAAAGACTGCCAGCCGGCGGCTACGGCATCGCCGATTGCGGTAAAAAGGTCACCCTCGCTAATATTTTTCCCAATTACCTGGCGCAGCCTTTCTGTACCCGCCTCCGGGGCAAAGGTGAGGCTGCCCCGCTTTGCCCGGTGAAACTGGCCGGCAAGCTCCACCGAAAATGAGTCCAGGCGCAAAGAGGGCAGGGTAAACCTGATATTTTCAGCGGCATGTTCTGAATTAAGCCCGCCGATGAGGGTATCGATCCCCGGGTAATCGCAGCTGCTCAGCGAAGCCAGGGATAGTTCCTCGTAACCGGTGGCCCACAACATTTCCCGGGCAATTTGCTTCACTTCTTCCGGGCTGCGCCGGCGCACCGGCCGGTAGATAATGCCGGCCTGGCAGAAGCGGCAGCCCCGGCTGCATCCTCTGAAAAGTTCAACCATGCCACGGTCATGAACGACCTCCATGTTGGGTACTACCGGTGCGACGGGATAGGGGACGCTGTTCAGATCTCCCAGAGTTCTCTTCCTGACGATTTCTGGAGCCGCCCCGTCCAACCTCTCGATGCCCTGAAAATATGTGCCTGTCCCGTAAATTGGCCGGTAAAATTCCGGTATATAAACCCCTTCAATTGCGGCCAGGCCTCCCAGGATCTCCTCCCTTCCGCCCCCTTTATGAGAGAGGGCTATCCAGCGCTCAAGTATTTCCGGCAGGGCCTCTTCACCATCACCTAGCAGAAATAGATCAAAAAAGGGTGCCAGGGGCTCAGGATTGAATGTGCAGGGCCCCCCGCCAATAATGAGCGGCTCATCCTTGCCGCGCTCTTTGCTCTGCAAGGGGATACCCGCCAGATGGAGCATGTTCAAGACATTGCTGTAGCTGAGCTCATACTGCAGCGAAAAACCGAGGAAATCAAACTCCCGTACCGGGCGCATGCTTTCAAGGGTGAAAAGTGGTAAACCCTCTTTGCGCATCAATGCCTCCATATCGGCGGCGGGAGCAAAAACACGCTCCAGAAGCATCCGGGGATGGCCATTGACAATCTCGTAAAGTATTTTCAGCCCCAGGTTGGACATGCCCACTTCGTAGAGGTCGGGGAAGGCCAGCGCCATGCGCACTCCAACAGAAAAGTGATCTTTCTTTACAGCATTCCATTCACTACCTGAATAACGGGCCGGTTTCTGAACATAAGGAAGCAAAGTCTCCAGCCGATCTTCTAGAAACAATAGTCAGGCCTCCGTCTAGCCAAACCCTTTTTCTTAGTATAGGCAAGCATTCATTCATATTATAATATTTTTTTAATTGGTATATCAAGTCCTTTTTGTATTGCTGCCCTGATCAGGAGGGCTTCGGTAAGTTCAGCATGGCAGTGATGGGTACGATCCATCACCCTGATAAAGTGGTAACGCTGGGGTAAAAAAAGACGGAAAACGTCGATAAGCCGGGTCTCTTCAAGGACAATAAGCTGGGCGCCGCGAAGGGCGCCGCCTTTGAAAAGCAGGTGCTCTTTTGCACCGAGGGAGCGGAGAAAGGTGTAGACCGCCTGTTGTTTCTCTTTTGTAGCCGCCACAAAGAGAAATACAGCAACGACGAGCAGGGAAATGTTAAGATAGCTCTGAAGGAGTCCGGCCAAACCGGCGGCAAAGATGAGCACGGCCAGAATCTGCCCCAGCAAAGCCGCCTGCTCCGTGGCGGCACGAAAACCAAGGTGCGGGGCAAGATATGCGCGCAGAATCCTGCCTCCGTCAAGAGGCAGCGCGGGCAACAGGTTGAAGATAGCCAGAGTCAGGTTGGCCTGGATGAAAAAGAGGAGCAGCTTTTCCCCATGTCCCATAGAGCCATAGAGAATGATTCCCAGCCCGGCCAGGGCCAGGTTGGCGGCGGGACCGGCCCAGGCGAGACGCCGTTCAATTAGAGGTTCCAGCTCAAGCTGCTCATCGATTTTGGCAATACCGCCGAATGGGTAGAGTTCGATCCCGGTAATCTGCAGCCCCAGTCTCCGCCCGATGAAAGCATGGGCAAACTCGTGCCAGAGCACTATAAGGCAGATGAGAAAAAATTTCACCCCCGCCCCAGTTAAAAAACAGAATAGAGCCAGACATAAAAAAAGGGGATGAAGGCGCAGGCGAATCCCGAATATCGAACCCAATGGCAAGCAGATCACCTCAGATCCTTCTCTTTCCTCAGGATAGGGATCCTTTGGGCTTCGCCCTCAGGACAGCAAAACAGCTCTTTCTCGCTGTCAGAGACATTGGGGCAGCAGGACACCGGCCAACCTGGAATGCCGACACCGACTTGCAATAGACGGGGCATATTATTTTCGCCCGCCAGAGTGGGATAAACAAGCCTGTTCCTGTTATCTCATCAGGTGAGCCGGAGTCACGGTTCCCTCTCCCACTTGGCTCATTGGGCTCAAAGAGATGCCTCTCCCTGTTCCCATTGAGCCAGCCAATCCCCGGGCGGCGGCACAGGATGCCCCTTGAAACGCAGTTCAAAGTGCAGGTGCGGCATATCATAGAGCCGCGGCGGTCCCAGTATTCCCAGCTGTGTCCCCGGCTCAACAGTTTCTCCTTCTTTTACCGCGACTTCGGTTACTCCCCGGTAGATCATGCTCCAATCCGTTGGAACATCAATCACAACAGTGTAAAAATCACTGCCGCCGGCAGCGATCTCCACCTGCTCCACCCTGCCGCCATGAATCGCTCTCACCACAGTGCCCTGGGGAGCCGCCAGGTCAATGCCGTAGTGCATTCCATACCGCCCTGCTGGAGAATCATTGTGCATACCAAAACCGTCCATAATAGCTCCGGCAAAAGGAAGGTCGGTGACAGACCTTCCTGCCACAGGAATCTCCGCGTTCTCCCAAAAAAGGCGAAAGGCGGGCGCCACTTTCCCAGACAAGGCAGCGGGTTCCATGTTCCATTCCACGACAAAGCGCAGTGCCTGCAGCAGCGGCTCAGCACTGCTTTGGCCCCCTTGAATAAACAGGGCTGTAACAAAAACAACGATTAAAGCAACGGTGATCTTCACCAGGAAATAGCGGTGCATTGTCTTGAAAATTGCTGCCGGAGAAAGCGATCCCGGATCTGGCTTCGCCTCCTCGAGATTAAAATCATTTTTGTACTCCCAGTTGTTTTTTTCAGCCAGGCGCTGCTGCAACCTTGTTCGCAGGGTTGATACCGGAGCGCTTCTGCGCCGAAAATTCATCCCGGACCCCTCTTTCTTCAGGATTTTCACATATCATGCACACCGCAACAGGAGATCCCGGGGCTCTGTCTTCAGTATGACAGGAAAAGAGAGTTTTCCTTTCTCCTGGAGAGCCGGTCCCACTTATCTATATTAGAGTAGACGGCAGATTATGATTTGGGGCTCAATATTAAAACTGTATTTTGTGGCGGCGCATGGCTACATTGAGGACAAGGCCGACAGCTGTCAAATTGACAAGGAGGGCGTTGTTGCCGTAGCTCATAAAGGGGAGAGGGATCCCCGTTATCGGCATAATGCTAATGGTCATCCCGATATTCACCAACACCTGGAAAAAGAACATCACCGCCACGCCGCAGCAAATGAGGGCGCCAAAGTGATCCTTGGCCCGGGCCCCTGTGAGAAGGATGCGGTAAATCAGGAAGAAGTAAAGCAGGAGTAGAATCACAGCCCCGACATAGCCCATCTCTTCGCCGAAGACTGAGAAAATCATATCAGTGTAATGCTCCGGCAGAAATCCCAGGCGGACCTGAGTGCTGTTAAAGGGCCCCTTTCCAAAGGGCCCTCCCGAGCCAATTCCAATCATAGACTGCAGCAGCTGTAGCCCCTTGTCGGTGGGATCCAGTTCAGGGTTAAGAAAGACCAGCAAGCGGTCTTTCTGATAATCTTTAAGCAGGAAAAACCAGAACAGCGGCGCCACAGCAAGCCCGCCCCCCATCAACAGAGCCAGGTGGTTTCCTTGCGAACCGGCCATATAAAGCATCCCCAGAAGTATGGCCAGGAAAACCAGGGAGGTACCCAGATCGGGCTGTAAAAAGATCAGCACCATCGGCAAGGCTGTCGCCGCCAGGGAGGGTAGCAGATCCTGGAAATGGGACAGTTTGCCCTCCTTCTCCGCCAGCAGCCGGGCCAGGGTAATGATGATGATCAGCTTGGCAATTTCAGAAGGCTGCAGGTCAAAGAAGCCGATCTGGATACGGCGCATCGCCCCTTTGTCCACATCCTTGACTATCAGGACCAGAAGCAGCAGGGGCAGGGTAATGGCATAAAGGTAACCGGCCCAGTTGCGAAAATTTACATAATCTATAAAGCAGACCAACAACATCAAGGCGATCCCCATACCCATGAACAGAAGTTGCCTTTTCACAAAATAAAAGGGATCAGTCAGCCCCTCCATGCCGTGCGTGGCGCTGTAAAGTGTAAAAGTGCCGATGGCACAGAGAGCAAAAGCTGACAGTAAGAGATAGAAATCAAAATTCCTGATCAGCCGGCGTTTCATCGTCTGTTTCAGCAACTCCTTCAATCATCCCGGTAAAAAAGTACTCCATGATCTCTGCGGCAACAGGAACGGCACCTGTGGCCCCGATGCCGCCGTGCTCAATGATCACCGCCATGGCAACCTGCGGGTTTTCATAAGGTGCATAGCACACACATAGGCTGTGTGCGGGGATATTCCCATAAACCTCTGCAGATCCCGTCTTGGCTGCCGAGGTCACCGGCAACCTGGAAAAATAAGCGTAAGCAGTGCCGCGCGGCCGGGTCACAGCGCGCATGCCTTCGCGGATAATCCCCAGGGTTGTGGCTGATATCTCCGCCTGCCGCACCGGTTCCGGCTCGGTTTCACGAACAACCCGTCCATCGCCGTCCACTGCTTTCTGCACCAGGTAGGGCCGGTAATGCGTTCCGCCATTGGCGATAATGGCGGCATAGTTGGCCATCTGCAGCGGGGTTATACTGTTGTAGGACTGCCCGATGGCTGCACTCATTGTTTCCGCAGGGTACCACTGCTCACCATCGGTCACCGAGGCTTTGTATTCACGGCTGGCCACCACTCCAGCAGATTCACCGGGTAGATCAAGCAGCCCCGTAGGGCTTCCAAATCCATATTCCCGGGCATAGTGAGCCACTGCATCGATCCCCGCCCGGATCCCTGCATGGTAAAAGTAGATGTTGCAAGAAAGCGCCAGGGCACTGTAGAAATTGACAGAACCATGGGCAATGCTCTGGTAACAGGTCTTCCTATCGCCGACCAGCCTGACCACCCCGTGGCAGTTGATAATATCGCGGTCGCTCATCACCCCTTTTTCCAGGGCAGCCGTAGCAGTGACCATTTTAAAGGTAGATCCGATGGGGTAGTTCCCCTGGGTCGCGCTGTTGACAAGGGGACGCTTTGGGTCTTCGCTTAATTGTTTATAATCCTGGCGAAATGTATTCAGGTCATAAGAAGGATAGTTGGCCATAGCCAGGATGGCCCCGCTGTTGGGATTGAGAATTACTGCCGAGGCGCGGCCGACATACTGGCTTCCCTCTTTCTTGATGATACTTTGCACCCGCCTGGCCAGCGCTTCCTCAGCAGCTTTCTGCAGATCCAGATCCAGGGTCAGTATAAGATTATTGCCTGGCACCGGCTCTTTGCGTTCCAGAAAGTTAATCGGCTGGCCCATGTTATTGGTCTCGATAAGCTGCTCCCCATCAATACCCCGCAAAGAAGGCTCCCAGGTCCTCTCCACACCTTCCTGGCCCACAAAATCACCCTCTTTGTAGTCGTAGCCCTGCTCCGCCCAGCTTTTTCGGGTGATTTCGTCCACGGATCCTTCACCGAGAAAACCGAGAACATGGGCGGCCGTGGAGTCTTCTTTATACTCGCGGATGGGCCGGATCTCGATATTCACTCCTTTAAGTTTCCAGCGGTGTTCCGAAATCCGGGCAATGGTCTCCATAGTAATATCACTTTTAAGCCGCAGCGGCAGGTAGCGCATGTACAAACGTCCCTGGATAGCCTTTTCAATTTCTTCTTTATCGATCTGCAGAGTTTCGCTTAAATAGCTCACTGTATCATCGTCATATCCCTCACCCATATCCATGAGGGATACCACGTATCCGGGGCGGTTTGATACCAGCAGTTTGCCTTTGCTGTCGTAGATCTCACCGCGCGTTGCCGGCAGGGTAATCTTCGTAAAACGGTTTTGCTCCGCCCGGTACCAGTAATAATCATGCTTCAAAACCTGAAGATAAGCCAGCCTGCCGGCGAGGATAATGAAAACCATGATCACCAGGATGAAGATTACACGGAGGCGTTGCAGCATCAACTTTGTCATCGCACTGCCCCTCTTCTCCGGCCCATGCTGTTATCCAACTGCTTTTTCCGCTGAGAGAATCGGAAGAAAAAAGGGTAAATCAAAAGGGCCAGAGCCATGTTATATAGAGCTTTCGGAATAAATAGACGGCTGAGACTCCATTCAACAGGGAGGCCAAAACCGACAAAACGGCTCACCAAAAAGTAGAGAACAAACTCATGGGTAAGTGTGCCCACAAAGACCAGAAGCACCGGCGCAAGCAGCTGTTCTCGATAAAGTTCCCGTCCAATAAGCCCCGCGCCATAACCGAGCAGCATCTTTGCCAGGGCGAAAAAACCTAATGCCGAACTGAAGATAATGTCCTGGAGCAATCCGGCACAGAGTCCGATGATTGCTCCGCGCCGCTCACCAAGAATGAAACCCAGCGATACCACAATAACCAGGAGAATATCGGGGAGCGCCTTCTCCAGCATGAAGAAAGAGAAAACAGAACCTTCCAGCAGCAGGGAGAGAACAAAACCTGCGCCAACAAGTAAATATAAAATCATGGTTCCGTCTCACTCCCTTCTTCATCCTCTTCCATTTCAGAAGGCGCCTCTGCTATTGCTCCCACTTCAAGAATGATAAGCACCTCTTCAAGACGGTTGAAATTAACCCGGGGTTCAATGAGTGCTGACAGGATCATCCCGGGTTGATCCTGTACCAGTTCCAAAACTGTGCCTATGAGAAGCCCTTTTGGGAAAATTCCGCCTGTCCCTGAAGAGATAATCAGGTCGCCCGGTTGAATTTGAGTCTCCAGGGGCAGATAGGTTATGATCAAGCGGGCGGGGTCTTTGGCGTAGCTCTCCACGATGCCTACAGTCACAGGGTCCCTTGTCCGCTGAATCATTGCGCTTACCGACAAGCGGGGGTCAGTAATGAGCAGAACCTGACTCGAGTGCGGCGACACGGTGGAGATCATCCCCACCAGGCCCCTGTCGGTGATTACCGGCATTTCCTGCTTTACACCGTCAAGGTAACCGCGGTTGATCGTTATCGAGCCGAACCACTGGCTGGGATCGCGGGCAATTACCTCCGCAGCAAGCAGCCGGTGGTTGCTCCCTTCGCTAAAGTCGAGCAGGTTCCGGTAGCGGTAATTCTCTTTCTGCAGCTCCTGGAAGCGAACAAGCTGCTGCTCCAAAAAGGATATTCTTTCTCGCAGGCGGTCATTTTCTGCTTTCAGCTCGTAAAATGAAACGATGGCGTCAAAAAACGACTGCAGCTTCTGTCCAGCTGATGAAAATGCCGTCTGTGCCGGCGCAAAAAGAGCCAGCAGGCCATCCTCCAGGGGGGTAAGCTGCTCACGGCCCCCGCCGGTAAATACAATGAGCAGCAGCAGGCTGAACACAACCACAAGAAGTGCCGCCAGGCTTTTGCGATTTTGTTTTCGCTTGGCCAATAGGAACACATCCCAGGACTGATCATATTTTTACCTGTCAGCAAAACCAGGACTGCTACAGGTCATCTCCGGCCTTCATGGCCGTTCCATATTCCTTTCTAAACACCCCTGCGGCTCGTTGAGGCCAGCCGTCGAAGCAGGTTGATTTCGGCCAGGATCTTCCCTGCGCCAACAACGACGCAATCCATGGGATTCTCTGCCACATACACAGGTATTCCCGTTTCTTCGGAAGCCCGCCGGTCAAAGCCGTGGAGCAGGGCGCCGCCTCCCGTGAGAACAACTCCTTTATCCATCACGTCAGCAGCCAGCTCGGGCGGGGTTTTCTCAAGGGTTACTTTAATTGCTTCAAGAATTAACTCCAGGGGATCCTCCAGAGCCTCTCCTATCTCTTCGGAGCCCAGCTTAAGTGTTTTCGGTAAACCGGTAATCAGATCGCGGCCACGAACCTCTATTTCGGAGTTGTTCTCCTTTTGGGAAGCTGTACCGATCTTTATCTTAACCTCTTCTGCGGTGCGTTCGCCGATCATAAGATTATATTCCTTCTTTGTATACTGAATGATCGCCTCATCCATATCATCCCCGCCGACACGTATGGACTTGCTTGTGACGATGCCACCCAGAGAAATTATCGCCACCTCAGAGGTGCCGCCGCCGATGTCGACAACCATGCTGCCGGTGGGCTCTTCCACGGGAAGGCCCGCCCCGATAGCTGCAGCCATGGGCTCTTCCACCAGGTAGGCTTCGCGGGCTGCCTGGTTGGTGGCATCGAGGACCGCCCGCTTCTCCACTTCGGTGACCCCGGAAGGGATGCAGACGATCACCACAGGCCGAAACATGGGGCGCCTGGGGTTGGACAGGTTGATAAAGTGGTTGATCATCGCCTGAGTAACGTCAAAATCTGCAATCACACCGTCTTTCATCGGACGAATAGCGATAATATTGCCGGGGGTGCGGCCGATCATTTCTTTTGCCTCCCCCCCCACAGCGAGAATTGCGCCGGTATCGCGGCGGACAGCCACCACGGAGGGTTCCCGTAGGACTACACCCTTGCCTTTGATGTATACCATGGTGTTGGCAGTACCCAGATCGATCCCAATTTCCCTGGAAAATACCCTGAATAGTGAAGCCATACATACACACCTTCCTTTTACCAACCTCCACGTATGGGGTCAGGTTGTAGATGATTAATTGCTTTATCTGTAAGGTCGAAAAATCCGCCGCCCGAAAATTTGAGTGGTAAACATTTGTTTCTGCTATTTTCCCCCTCCTTAAATTATTTATGTCAACTAGAGGAGCCCTTTCTCTTTAAAACTGAAGTAGCAGCCGTCGCCGATAATAAGGTGATCCCTTACCGCAATTCCCAGGATATTTCCCGCTTCCACCAGTCGCCTCGTTACCTCCAGATCCTCCTGGCTGGGAGAGGGGTCACCGCTGGGATGATTGTGCACCAGGATGACCGATGCGGCGCTCTTGCGCAGGGGGATATTGAATATCTCCCGGGGATGAACAATCGATGCGTTGAGACTGCCTACGGAGATCTCTTCCCTGGAGATTACATGGTTTTTTGTATTCAGGAGCAGGATCATAAAATGTTCCTTTCTCTTGTAGCGCAGCCGCTCCATGAACAGCGCTGCCGCCCGCTGGGGACTGGTAATACTCTGGGCCTCATCTGGCGGCAGCGTGGCCAGGCGCCGGCCCAGCTCCAGGGCTGCCTTGATCTGTATAGCCTTGGCCGGCCCCACCCCCCTGATCTCCACCATCTCTTCGAGCGACAGCTCCGGCAGCAAGCGCAGCCCCCCGCTGCGTGAAAGCAACCGCACCGCCAGCTGCAGCGCCGATTCCCTGTCGCTACCGGTGCGCAGCAAGATTGCCAGCAGTTCGGCATTTGAAAGTGCTCCTGCACCAAGCGCCTGAAGTTTTTCCCGCGGCCGCTCTTCTGCCGGCAGATCTTTTATCAATACTCCTTTATCCTCTGTCATCGCCTTACCTCCATCCTGACCATGGTTTAATACCCATGCGGGAGAGAAGTAGAGAGAGCTGGTGCAGAGGTAATCCGACCACGTTAAAATAGCATCCCTCAAGTTTTTCTATGAAAATAGCCGCTTTCCCTTGGATGGCATAGGCTCCGGCTTTGTCCATCGGTTCACCGGTAGCCACATAGGCGTCAATCAGCTCATCCTCCAGAATCCGCATCCAGACACGGGTTTCACAAAAACAACTTTCCTGCTTATTCGCCTGCACATCAACGAGAGCCAGCCCGGTGATCACCCTATGCCTCCCGCCGCTCAGACAGCGCAACATCCGGCGGGCCTCGCCCCTGTCTGCCGGTTTTCCCAGAATTTCACCCCCGTGGCAGATAAGCGTATCGGCTCCGAGGACAAGCCCTTCCTGAAGAGTGGCGGCAACCCCCCGGGCTTTCTGCAAAGCAAGGGAAACCGCCATTTCAATGGGGTCTAAAAATTGCTGCTGCTCCCCTTCCGGCAGATCGCTCAAAATGACGCGATGAGGAATCCCGGCCTGGCGCAGCAACGCTGCCCGGCGGGGAGATCGTGAAGCCAGGATCAGCTCCATCAGGCTGCACCGTGTCTGCCGGCCTGGCGGAGCGCCCGCCTGGTAACACCTTCAAGATAGTAAGCAGCCAGTCCGGTAAAAATGCCGGTGGGCACTGACAGCAGCAGCAGCAGGGGATAATACCCCTGTAGCAGTGCCTTACTGCCAATAATCGCTCCGGCAACGGCAAGCTGGGCGAGATTATGCGCCGCTGCTCCGAGAACGCTGACGGAGATCAGGCTGAGATAACCCTTCTGCATCAGGAGCACCGCCAGGGACATGATCACAGTGCAGGTCACCCCCCCGGCAAGACTCAGCCAGAAACCGAATCCCAGAAAAGTGCCGCCAATGAGACTGCCGATGATCGTGCGCAGCACCGCCACCAGCAGACCGCTACGCGCCCCGTAGAGAACAATGGT
>MTBK01256230.1_pt1 | contig 16967 bp, 18 predicted proteins | sample 1535981 | NCBI WGS metagenome assembly MTBK01 (sample SAMN06109225, study PRJNA356200) | anaerobic digester metagenome | isolation source: biogas reactors fed with pig manure or primary and secondary sludge | place: Spain | collected 2016-06-30 | reverse complement strand
GCCGAGCACCACCGTGTCCTTTCGGTGCTGGCCCTTGACGCGCCAGCGCCGGCCCCGGGGCGCTACACGGCGCCAGCGAGTGGCCGAGTCAGGGTGGCTCGATAAGTCCACGGTAGCCAGGCCGCTGGATTGGCCTTTAGCTCCGTGACGTGACGCTGGAGCTGGGTGAGGTAGTCGAACGGGTCCACCCCGTTCAGCTGGCACGTCTGGATCAGCGACATGTAAAGGTCGCCAACGCGCGCGCCCTGGACGGTTCGATAGAACAGAGAATTCTTCTTGAAGAGGACCACCTTTTTCAGGGTACGCTCGGCGATGTTGTTGTCGAGAGGCGCGCCGGCCACGCGTAGAAACAGCGTCAGCGGCCCCCAGTGGTTCAGGAGATACTGTATCGCTTTGCCTAGCTTGGAGTTGGGCTCGACCAACTTGTCTTTGAGCTGAGCGGCGATCCACTCCTTGAGCTTGTCCATCACTAACTGGCTGTGTTGCTGATGGTATGCCAGCCTCTCCTCGGCACTGTGCCCGGCATCCCTGGAAAGCCGGTCGTTGTGGTAGATGGAGCCGATCGCCGTGAGGATGTGGCGGCACTCGTCCGGGAAGTCCTCCACGATCTTGACGAAATTCCGTCGCCCATGCGCCATGCAGCAGGCGATCACGTCCTCGTCAGACTCGAGCGCCGCAAAGTTGCTCGAGAGCGCATCGCTCATGCGGAGCATCGCAGGGAGATCCGGAGCCCGTTTCGCGAGAAGCCCGCCCATGTTCTCTCCGCCATGGTTGCGGCCCGTGAAGACCAGCGCGATGCGGTAGTCGGCGTGGATCGAGACGATCCCGGTGCTGAAGACCCCGGTCCGAACGTCCTCGGATTCTCGATGGAGCTTGAGCACTTCATGCTGGTGTCGTCGTAATGAGCTAACTCTCCCTGAGCTGCGAGGTCCACGAACTGCTCGTAAGCTGGCCGAATTCTTTCAGCTGCTTCGGCCACCAACTCATACTGAGTCGCGACCGCGATCGGGGTGCCCAGGCAGGCGAAGAGCGCGGCTTGCCGGTAGAACGGGAGTCCCATTCCATATTTGGAGAGGGCGATAAGGCTAACGGCGCTGGGGTCGTAGTGTTCAGGACCAACGCCCTCGGGCAGAGGGGCTGAGAACACGCTGTCGCAGCCATTGGAGCGCAGTTGCTCGAGTTCGTAGAAGGTGACCTGGATTGGGACCTGTCCGACGAAGTGCCTGAAGATTTTGGACTTCTTGAGACGATAGAGCTTGAAGCCGCACCCACAGGGGCAGAGTTGACCAGGCTTCAGCTCCGGATGGCTAACGGAGACGGTCTTGGCTGCTCCGAATTCCTCGCGCTTCTTGCGCCCGTGACCGGGCCGCGCTGGCTTCTCGCCGGGCAGCTCATCCTTCTTGTCGCCCAGCACGGCGCCCGTTTTCTCGTTGTTGGGGTCACCTCACGAAACGGAAAATATCGTACGCTAAGGCTCCCTGGACCGCAGCGGCCGGAACTCCCCTTGCTCGACCAGCCTGTTCTGCCGCCAAATGTAGTCGCCAGTCAGGTTGATGTGCTCCCAGCCCAGCGGACTCACGTGCGGCAGCAATGCCAGGTCAATGTTGTGGCCGGAGTCCTGTAGGGCTGAGGTTGCTCGCTCCAGATAAACCGTGTTCCACAGGATGATGGCGGCGACCACCAGATTGAGGCCACTGGCGCGATAGCGCTGGTTCTCGAAGCTGCGGTCGCGGATCTCACCGAGTCGATTCAGGAAGACGGCGCGGGCCAATGAGTTCTTGGCTTCACCCTTATTCAAGCCTACCTGGACACGGCGACGAAGCTCGGGGTCCCGCATCCAATCGAGCGTGAAGAGGGTGCGCTCGATGCGCCCCAGCTCGCGCAACGCGATCGCAAGCCCGTTCTGCCGCGGGTAGCTGCCAAGTTTGCGGAGCATCAGCGAGGCGGTAACGGTGCCCTGCCGAATCGACGCCGCCAACCGTAAGACTTCGTCCCAGTGGGCTCGGATGTGCTTAAGATTCAGGTTGCCGCCTACGAGGCCGGCGAGCGTCGGGTAATGCTTGGCATCGCCAGGGATATAGAGCCTTTTGTCCGCAAGATCACGGATGCGTGGCGCGAAACGAAAGCCCAGCAGGTGCATTAGCGCAAACACGTGATCCGTAAAGCCCGCCGTGTCGGTGTAGTGCTCCTCGATCCGCAGGTCCGACTCGTGATAAAGCAAGCCGTCCAGCACATGGGTCGCATCCCGGACTGAGGTGCTGACAACCTTGGTGTGAAACGGGGCGTACTGGTTGGAGATGTGCGTGTAGAACTGAACTCCCGGATCCTGGCCGTATCTCAAGTTTACCTGGCCTGCGGACTGGCCGCGACCGCCGGCCCTGAAGTTCTGGCCGTCCGACGACGAGGTGGTGCCGTCTCCCCAATATGCAGCGAACGGCTGGCGATGCTGGGCGTTCACGATCTCAGCAAGCCCCGCGGAGTAGGTCTCATCGCGAATATGCCAAGCTTGCAGCCAGGCGAGCTTTGCGTAGGTCGTGCCCGGACATGACTCGGCCATCTTTGATAGCCCCAGGTTGATCGCATCGGCCAAGATCGTGGTCAGCAGCAGATGTCGGTCCTCGGCTGGAGCGCCAGTCTTGAGGTGCTTGAAGTGTTGGGTGAAGCCGCTCCAGTCGTAGACCGATGCGGGGTTCCGATAGCAACTGGCCCAGATCCAACGTTAAGAGATCTTGGCTCTCCCGATGTGAGCTTACAAACGCCGTAGCCATCGGCACTTGCGTTGGCGACCCGAGGTTAACTTCCAATAATACGTCTTTATCGGAAGGGTTTCTGCCTGGTACTTCCAATAACGCGCATGTCGGACCGGGATGAGGTGCTCCCTGAACTTCCAATAAGAGGAGGCGACCCTGTGGCCGTACCGTGGGAGGCCCTGGAGACGCTGCTGAACACTTACGAGGGGTGGCTGGAGATCCAGCCGCTGGCGCAGAACACGCGCCTCGCCTACCGCCGCCAGGTGCGTTATTTTCTGCGCTTCGTAGCCGATGAATTTCTGGATGTCTACGGCGACCCCCTGGCCGATGCCAACGCCAGACTTTACGCGGTCCGTGACTACCGGACGCACCTGCTGAAGGTCCGCCGGCTGGGGCCCAGCTCGCTCAACCAGACGCTGGCGGCCGTGGACCATTTCTTCCGGTTCCTGGGCGGGGGGCGCCCCGAGGTGGCGCGGGCCCAGACGACCCAACAAGCGCCTCGGGCTCTGGAGGAGGAGGAAATGCGACGCTTCCTGCGGGCTGTGGAGCGGTGCTCTTCAGCCCGCGATCGCCCGCGAGCTGGCGGCCTTCGTGGGCTCAGTCATGTTGAAGAGTCAGCTGGAGGGCGAAGGGATACTCTTGGATCTGAGCCCTACCGCAGCGAGCGAAACGGCACGCCAGAGCAAGCGTTCCTCGCGAGGAACGAAGAGCAAAGGCGCCGTGGCATAGCCGCTGGCGGGCGGGGGACGCCGTGGAAAAGTCAGCAACTCAGTGCAATGCGAAAGCGGCGACCGACTTTACCACCGCGCCCCCCGCCACGGGAGCCCCACGAAGACTACTACGAACCTTGCGTCCGAAGAATCTAGACGCGTCTAACGAAGAATGACGTTGGCCAGCTCCCCATCAGAGCCTGGCGAATCAAGAATGTTTGAGAGAGGAGGACCTCGCGAGATGCCCAGGCACGACTGGAGAATGTTCGAGCTGCACTATGCGACAACCAATTCGCGACACCTAGATCGAACCAGCTCCCGACGAATCAGAACCATGCAGTTCCGACCTGCGAATATCAGACTGATTCATCGTCGAAGCAGCCTGGACACTCGCGAGTCCTCCTGTTCTCGCCATCGAACGTCGTCAAGTCTCGCGCGGCGCCCTTGCGGGCTTGACAGGTCCACCCATATCAGAGCTGGGCTTCGACGACCAGGTCGACCTGGTCGATCCGGACGCTCGAGCCGGCCGGGAGCACCTGGTCGACCAGGCCGAGGACTACGAGCTGGGGTTTTGATAGAACGCCGGGTGGGATGGATCCGGCGAGTGCTCGACGTGCCAGTGAACGGTGCCGAGCTGGTGCTCTTCTTGGCGATGACCGCACCAGCAGATAGCTTGGCCGGGGATTGGTCGAAAGAGTGCACAGGCTACCGGGGTGGCGGCCTCCCGGCCGGCCAAGCGCTCGCGGTGAAGAATGGTCTCCTGATAGAGAGGTCTTTTGGCGCTCTCCACGAGCTCGCGCAGGAGCTCGCTACCACCGCTTTGATGCACCCAGGCGGCCAAGTCTGGTGGCAGGCGAACCGTGATACGTGCCGATTGGCCGTCCTTGCGCCCTTTGCAGGCGTGGCACTTACAGTTCTGGGTGTGCTGATCGATTGAGCGAGCCATCTAATTTAGCCCCCTGTCTTGGCGCTCACGGCGCCAGCCCCACCACATTAACACAGCGTCAGACACTGTGCAAGATCCCCGGACACGGAAGCTCGAGCCAGGCGGGAGCACCTTGGTCGAGCCGGGCAGATCTTGCCCTCGGCCGCAGCTTATGTTTTTCCTGGGCTCGAGCTCGAGCTCCGAATGGCCCCCTGGTCAGTGATTGTGACGAATTTCACCCCATGTTCGATCCCATGCTGAATGGGGCTTTTTCCGCGATTGCGCGTAATTTAACGCCGACATAAATAAGCAATTCGGCGAGCGTGTTTAGATCCCGACCAGCACGTACCTTGCCAGTGGCAGAATCTTTTTCAAATACGCTAAACATGTACGTTTAGCCCGACTATTCCCGTGCCGGCTCGATGCTTGGCAGCAACCGCCATTGTCGGTTCCACCGCCGCCAAATAATCCGACGTTGTGCCTTCGAGCCTCTGCACAAGACCTTTCCCGTCAGGGGAGGAGATGGGCGAACAGCCTGTCATCCGCCCATTTAAATAGGTCACCGGTTGCGCCTGGAATTGTAATCTCCAAGCAGTCGAGTCGGCCTGGCCGCTGGGTCAGCCGAACGAGCTCTATCGCACCGGTCTCACGCCCCAGTCTTTCGAGATGAACTCCATCACGAAACCTAGCCCGGTGGTGCGGGTCCAGCTTTGAGGTATCCAACTCTACTGTGAAGTGGACAGCGTCCTCCGCTGAACGTCCATCCTGCTTCAGATTCATAAGCATGAAATACGGCGTCTGGGCTTGGTCCGTGAAGAGCCCGAGCAATCCGCCCTTATGACCGGGCGTCTCGATGGTTATGCTCTTGAAGTAAAATGGTGGCTTCGGCTCAGTCAGCGTAAAGAAGCGTTGTATACCAGGGCCAGGAGGAATCGTCCCGATGTCCGTCTGACCTCCAGAGAGATAGAACAACTCGTCGGTGTCTATCCGGCAGAGAGCTTTTCCTAAATGAGCCACCTCTTTGTTAATTCTCGCGAGGTGGGGAAACAATCGCGACGGTGTATGAACTAAGTCAGAAGTAGCCGTTTCGCGCCTTAAATGAATAAAGAACTTACACAGTTGGACATCCGGGTCGGTAAGACGTCCAACGAGTTCGGACCTTCCCTGATCGTCATACGGGAACCACCCGATGCCCTGGTACCCGAGAGTGAGTGCGACAAAGATCGGCCATCTCAGCCAGGAGTCGTTGATGACCTGGGCGCTGCCGAATGGGACACCTCCCAACAAGGTACGCCCCGCCACATCTACGTGCTCGTCCACGGCAGCCCAATAAAAGCACGGAGTTCCCTGTTTGATACCCTCCATGCGGGCCGTGTTCAGTGTAACGAAAAAGTTGTGAACTTGAGCATCAAAATCAAAGGGAAAGCGCCCCCTTCGCAAATACTGATCGACAATTACAAAATCAAGACCCAGGGCGAGAATCTTCTTCAGGTGCTCGATGGACTGGACCAGGAAACCACGATCCCCCGGAAGTCGCTCCTCAAGTTCCCCGCAGACATTCGTAAAAACAAAGGTCCCGAAGCCGCGGAGTCTTTCGGCGACTTGGCGATAGAACGGAAACAGGGATTCGTCATCCACCTCATCAGCCACTTTGATTGCGGAATTTTCGTGAGCCCTGTCATCGTGAGTCACCGTCCAATTATCGACCTCGTCGCACCAGACAGGAATCAGCTCTGGGATCACGTTTCCGGTTTCGTCGTCGCGTCGGAATCCGCGGCGATTATAAAGGACAGCACCGAAATGAGGTCGTCCTAGTTGGTCGCGACTTAGATTAAAGATGAGTTCCTCTGGTGGTCCATCCAAGTAAAACATGTTGATGCCACTTTGAAAGGCGAGTTCTACATCCGGGATGTTGGCGCAAATGCTCATGATTCTAAACTTTTTCCGAACCCAATTACGCCCTTCCTCGGACATTTTTTACCTCCATAGTTCGCCTCTAAGGACGATGTGACTTAGTGCGAGAGGTTCCACGCCGAGACAAATGGCCCTTTGGCGATCCTCCTCGATCAGGTGGCGGTCCCAGCGTCGAGGACCCGGTATGCGTCTTGCCAGCCTCCGCTCTCACGAACTCGTTCTCTGGCAGTCTTCCATTGCTCTCGGGTGACCAGTTGACGCAGGTCCCGGCGCTGCTTTCCTAATTGACGAAAGTAAGACTGATGCCCTCCGGAGACCGCCTTCAGGCTGGGTCTATCCAGGAGATCGCGCTGGGCCTCCTCGAGGTTCAAGATAATGAAGCCGAGACGGGGAGCACGCGTCTCGACCAGCTGGCTGTAGGCCTCCTGTAGCTCCGACGGGAGAAAGGAGCGGTCGATCCACTCGGGCCAAACAGCCAAGCCCTCGGCCAGCTGGCGCAGGACCTTCTCCACCGCGGCAGCCGGTAGGCGCAGACGCTCTCCCGCGAAGTACTCGAGCAGGTCTTTGCGCGTGAGACCGCGCTTCTTGCCCTTCAGAGGAAGGGCGATCTCCTCTTTGGGATTGGCGACCAGGATGGTGGTATTGAGAAGGTCGTAAGCGGGGCTCAGGCGGATTACCGCCTTGTCCTGGAGCAGGGAGAAGTTCTTGAGGTGGTGGTCCTCGTTGCCGACTAGAAAGTTGAAGAGTACCAGGCGGAGAAGGGCCACCGCGTCGACGCTGGGGAAGGTGGCGAACTGTTCGAGGGCGGAGGCAACACGCTCCATGGAAGAGCCGTACTTGGTCTCGCGCTCCTCACCGAGCAATTGGGCAAAGTCTTCTTGAGGATGCTTCCGGTCGCGCGGACCGCGATCAAAGCGTTGAATGAAGTAGGTCACGGCTCCATCCGCTCCATACAGGAGCCCGTGCACAGGAACCTCGATCCCGGCCGCGGCCGCCAGGTGCATGGTGAGGTCCTCGTTCTCGGGAACGGCGGGATACTCGGGGTGCTGCGGCTTTAAGATGTAGTGCCCCTTGCGCTCGACGATCTCCATGGCCTGGTCCTTCAGCGCCAGGCGGGCGCTGAGCTTGGGCTGGACGCCCTGGATGGACAGCTTGTCGGCCAGCTCGCGGGCTTCGCGCCGCAGCTCCTCCGAGGCGTAGGGAAGGTCCGCGAGGTCGGTCAGCTTTGGATGCACCCGGTGGAGAGCGGTAAGGTCGTAGCGGCCTTCTACCTCGCGGTAAGAGAGCGGGCACTTCCTCATTGCGCCTCGACCGTGACCGAGCCAACCAGATCGGCTCCAACCTGGACCAGTTGGGCGAAGTAGTCGTGCCGGTCGAGCTTGGCCTTCTGAAGCAGCGCCTCAAGCTGGTAGCCTTCCGGTAGCAACCCTTCGAAGAAGGGCGGAAACCGTGTGTAAATATAGGGCTCAGAACGCACCGGCATGGTCAGGGACACGGGGGGTCCCTGGTAGCCGGCTTCATAGTAAAAGGAAAAAGTCCCGTCCTCCTCCTCGCGCAGTGTGCCGGCCAGGACCCCCAACTGGAAGACGCTGGCCTCACGCACGGCTCATCTCCCGCAGCAGAGGGCTGTCGTAATGAACGGTGATGTTGAGGGTTCGCAGGATCTTGAGCAGGGTGTCCAGGCGAACCGTCATCTTGCCGTGCTCGAGATCGTAGAGAACGGTCTTACCCACGCCCGCCAGAGCGGCCAGGTCGTTGCGGCTCAAGCCGGCCGCCTTGCGATGGAGTCGAACCAATTCAGAGAGGGGGGCAATTACCGCCATGGCGGCTATTTTCGCCAGTAAAGACCGGAATCCTGGTAGTTCCCCATATTTTTTACCTCTACTGCGGTAAAAATGCCGCCCAGCGCGTCAGAGCCTCGTTCGGGTCTGACAGTCTACCCAGAAGCGGAGTTGGGCCTAAGTCGCAAGCCTACTTCCAGGAGTTCGGCAAGCGCAGCTTGCTCACGCGGACTTCTTCGAAGGCACTCCAAGAGGGCCCATTCATGCGTAACGTCCTCAGTCACGTCAAGAAGGACGCCCAATCCGTGGTGGCCGCCACCAGCCAGGCCTTCTTTGAGGCGGCGGCAGAGCCCTGCGCACCCCGGCCAAGCCTGCTTGCCGGAACAGTTCGCAGCATACACTGCTGAAGGGGATTCTGCTCAAACCGAGATCGAGAGAACGTCATAACACTAAAACTCCAGAGCACCATGCCATCTCGACATCAAGCGCCTGAAGCGGCGCAAAGCTTTAGCCTCTTAGCATCACACAATTCTGCCACAAAGGCGCGCCAACACTTTGGCGCTGAGACAGCATAGCTTCTTTACGCCTCGGCGTTTTGAAGTTTTACCTGGGTAGCGCTTGGACGCCAAAAAGGCGTAACGCCCAAGCGTTATGGCGCCACAGCTTCGCGCCATCCAGGCTCTTTCTCACTGTAGCGGCTTAGCGTTACGGAGCTTTACCAGCCTGCCTTCATAACCTCAAAATGCATTGATTTTTTTTCTCCAAAGTGTTAAAGTTTTTTCACGTTATGGCGGCAGCACGGCGCCGCTTGCAAGGAGGCTTTATGGCACGCGTGATCGCGTTAGCGAACCAGAAAGGTGGCTCGGCCAAGACGACGACGGCTGCCAACCTCGGAGCCTGTCTGGCGGAAATGGGAAAGAAGGTGTTGCTGGTCGACCTCGACCCGCAGGGACACCTGTCCCTTTACTTCGGAGTGGATACCGAGCAACTGGGCAAGACTATTTACAACGTTCTGGTCGACGGAAGCATGAAGGCCGAGGCTGCGGTGCTCCCCACGATGATGCCTAATGTCCATCTTCTACCTGCCAATATCGACCTGTGTGGGGCAGAGATTCAGCTAGTCCAGGAGATCGGACGGGAGAGTATTCTGCGTCATAAACTGACGCCGCTGGCATCGGTCTACGACTACATCCTGATCGACTGTCAGCCTTCATTGGGATTGCTGGTCGTGAATGCCCTGAGCGCGGCGGACGAAGTGATTGTTCCCTTACAGTGTTCATACCTTGCTCTACGAGGACTCGGGATGCTGCTTGATACCGTCGCAAAGGTGTCCGAGCGTATGAACCCTGTCCTCCACATCAGCGGCATCCTGCTGACGATGCACGACCCGAGAACACTGCACTCCAAAGAGGTAGCCCATATCACTCGAGAGCGCTTCGGCGAGTTGGTCTTCTCCTCGATGATCCATCGTAGCGTTCGATTCGATGAATCCACCGTGAAGGGGGAGCCGATCACCATCTACGCCGGCGACACCCGCTCGGCGGACGAGTACAGAGCATTTGCGAAGGAGGTTCTCCATGGGAAAGCGCGAGCGCGCAAGCATAGCACCCGAGCGGCTGGGTAATGCCCTCAGAGGAAGAGATGTCCTGATCCCCAGCCAACCCACGGTGGCAGTCGTGAAGGCCGAACCGGACCAGGCAGAGCCACCGGAAGCACCGGCGGAACCTGTTGAGTCGATCCTTTCAACACGGCCCGCGGCTCCCACGGTGGCCGGGGCGGTGGAACGTGAACCGGTCACCGTCCGGCTGACCAAGCCCACCCTGCGTCGTCTGGCCCGAACGCGCCTTGAGATGATGGAAACCAGCGACCTCAAGGTCAGTCAGTCCGACCTGATCGAAGCCGCGATCTGGACGCTCTTGGAGAAACCGCACGAAATCGAACAGAGCCTACGCCGGTTGCAGGCTGGAATGCTTTTTAAGTCAGCGTAGGCGCATCCAATCTAGGATTGTTCAGAAGGGCTGGCAATTTTGCCTGGCCCTTCTTGCATGTTTGACTACGAACGCCTGCACGGGGTTGTGGCCATGGAGGGATGGCCCGGGCTTGAAACGAATTCACGTCGTTATGTAAATAACAACTCGCAGAAAAAGATTCAGGGGCCCCACTAAAGCCCCTGAATCCGCGGTCTCGTCCTAGAGAAGAGAACCATAACCGAAACTGTTAACGCTTGAAAGGTTCTCTAGGCGAAGCTTTGTCTCCTGCGAACCTGAGAGGAACTTTTTTATGGATATCTTCAAGCTACCCGTTGGGCGGCTCTGGAACTACTTCGTAGATCATTACTTGCACATCGTGAATGACGATGAGCTGCGCGTTCTGGTGTATCTTCTCCGGCGCACGATTGGATTTCAGAAGCTGGAGGACTCGGTGAGTTTGAGCCAGTTCTTGGCTGGATCTGTCACAGCCGAAGGACGACAGTTGAACCATGGCACCGGGCTCAGTAAGAAACGCTTGCTGCGAACTCTCCACAAGTTGGAAGAAGAGGGCCACCTGGTGATCGAGCGCGGGAAGACGGCGCGAGGGGGGAACCAAACCAATCGTTATCAACTGACATTCGTTCAGGCAGTTATTCAAAGGTGGTCGAGTGACCTTGGTAACGGCGCACCTACCCTTGTTCCGCATGATGCACCAAGGGTAGGTGCGCCATGCGGAACCATACAAGGCGTACTCATACAAGGCTTACAAAAACAACCTGATCATCAAGGCAGCGTCGCTTCAACGAAGCCTCCCGTCGCCGTCTGTTGCCCGCCCGCCACCCCTGATGATGATGCCTCAAAAAATCAATTCCGTGGGGGGAAAAAACGGGAGCGACCGTGTCTTACGGACGAGCAGCTGCAGCTGCTCGAGCGCATGCAGGCCAACGGAGTCAGCTCGAGCCAGGCTCATCGCGTGCTCCAGCAGGCCAGGCCGGAGCGCATTCGCCAGTCGCTCGAGTACCTGCCATACCGCAACGCCAAGAACCCCGCCGGCTACTTTGTCCGCGAAGTCCTGAGCGAGGATTTTGCGGCGCCGAAAGTTTTGCGGCTCGACAAGCAACGCGAGGACGTGAAGCAGCGCCGCAAGCAAGAAGAGCTCGACCAGGCCGAGGCCAAACGGGCTGAAGAGGAAGCCTACCGGGCCCAGCGTCAGGCGGCTTACGAGGCCTTGCAGCCGGACCAGCTGCGCGAGCTGGTGGAGGAAGCGCGCCGGCGGGCGGTCTGGGCTCGCAACCGACCCGAGATGCTGGCCGAGGACAGCCCCGTTTTGCAGGGCCTGGTGCTCGACCTGGTGGACGAGGGCTGGCTCGAGAAGCGCCTGGGCCGCCGCGAGAGCAAGCTCAATTTACCGCCGCCCCGAGGCTGGGCGGAGTCGCGTCGGGGACGCAATCAGGCAAGGGAGGCAAGAGCGTGAGAATCCAGTTTCTCGGAGGCGCCAGCGAGGTGGGAGCGTCCTGCACGCTGGTGGAGGTGGCGGGTAAGCGCATCCTGGTGGATGCCGGCGTACGGATGGGGGAGGGCGATCCCCTGCCCGACCTGGCCGCGCTCCAGGAGGGTGGGCCCATCGACCTGGTGCTCCTCACCCACGCTCACACCGATCACATCGGGGCCTTGCCGCTCGTGCACCTGGCCTTCCCCAAGGTGCCGGTGCTGACGACCGCGCCCAGCCTGGCTCTGATGCGCATTCTGCTCCAGGACGCGCTCAAAATCATGGAGATGCGCTGGGGCCGCGAGCGCGAGCTCCCGCTCTACCCCGACCACGCCGTCGAGGGGCTGCTCAGTCGGGTGCAAACGGTGGCGCCCTGCGAGGCGGTCCCGCTCCTGGCCGGCCAGGTCAAGGCCACCTGGACTCCCTCGGGGCACGTGCTGGGGGCCTGCTCCATTCTGCTGGACACGCCCGACGGGCGGCTTTTTTTCACGGGGGACTACTCGATCGATCGCCAGCGCACGGTGGAGGGGATGCTGCTGCCGCAGGGCCCGATGCAAGCGGTCATCACCGAGGCCACCTACGGCAACCGCATCCACGTCCACCGGAGAACCGAGGAGGAGCGTTTGGCGCGCTCGGTGGCCGCGGTGGTGGGGCAGGGGGGTAAGGTGCTCATCCCGGCCTTCGCGCTCGGGCGCGCGCAGGAGGCGGTGCTCATTCTGCTCGAGGCTCAGCGCAGAGGGCAGATCCCGCGCTTTCCCATCTACGTGGACGGGATGGTCAAGAGCGTGTGCTCGGTCTACGCGAGCTTCCCCGAGTTCTTGTCCGAGAGCCTGCGCAAGCGGGTTCTCAAGGAGGGCAATCCGTTCTTTGGCGAGGGCCTGGCCCGGCCGGTGCTGGCCACCGAGCGCGAGCAGCTGGTGAAGGGGGAGCCCTGCGTCTTCATCGCCTCGTCGGGCATGCTGACCGGAGGGCCGAGCTGTTTCTACGCCCAGGCCCTGGCACCGGAGGAGAAAAACGCCATCTTCATCACGGGCTACCAGGACGAGGAGAGCCCGGGTCGGCGCCTGCTCGACCTGGCCGAGCAGAAAGAGCGGGTGCTGCGCATGCAGGGCCAGGCCATCCCGGTCGCCTGCCGGGTGGAGAAGTACAATCTCTCGGCTCACGCCGACTGCGCCCAGATGCTGGCGGTGCTGGACCGGCTCCAGCCGCAGGACGTGTACCTGGTGCACGGAGACGAGGAAGCCCGGGCCGCGCTGGCGGCGGCCACCCCGGACTCCATGCGGGTGCACCGCCCTCAGAACGGCTCGGTGGTGGAGCTGGCTTACGGCGCCACCAGGAAGCGGGCGCTGGCGGTGCGGCCCGGGCTGGGGGAGGGCGAGCTGGAGCTGGAGCTTCTGCGCGGCAAGCTCATCGCCCGAAGGGAGGCCTGCGAGCGGTGGTGGACGGCGCAGGAGCTGGCCGAGCTCTGGTACGGCCTGCCCTGCACGCCCGACCAGGTGGCCACCGCCCGGGCGCGTTTGCAGTCGCCCGACAACTGTTGGTGGACGAGCGATCCCAAGCAGCCCTTCTTGTATCGGATGGTGCGGGCCGAGGAGGTCCGCACGGTGGGCAAGGCGGCCGCGCGACGTGAGCGCCAGGCGGCCGCCATGAACCAGACCGAGGTGATGGAGGAGGCTCAGCGGGTCTTCGGCGACTGCCCCGACTTCTACGCCAAGGGGGCGCGGCCGGGGCTGCTCGAGCTGCTCTTGTCCTTCCACTTCCCGGCCCTGGCGCGGGAGCGCCATGCCGCTCCTCTGGCCGAGCTGGCCCAGAGGAGCGGGTGGAAGCTGGTGCTCAACCAGCACCCTCACCAGGAGGCGACCTTGGCCGCGGCCCGAGCCGTGCTCCCGAACGGGTGGACGCTGCTGAAGACGCCGGCTCTCTACCCGGAAGGCCGGGTGCGGGTCGAGGTGCGGGCCCCCGAGGAGCAGCCGGATACCCTGGCGGTGCAGCGCGCCTTTCGCGAGAGGACCGGGCTCGAGCTCCAGGTCGAGCTCGAGGGAGCTCGACCGCCAGCCAGGCTTTCGCTCGTGCCGAGCGCGGCTGGTGGGCAGAGGCTGGAGCAGAACCAGGCTTTTCAGACGATTCGGAGCGCCTTTGAGCGGGTGGGGGTGGAGGTGTTTCGAGCCAGCCGCAAGACCGACCCGAGCGGTGGGGAGTATCTCGAGCTGACGCTGGTCTCGCCGCGGGTCGGCGAGCGCCATGGCGACCTGGTGGAGGCCCTGGCTCGCGAGACGGGGTGGCCCGTGCGGATCAACCCCGAGCCGAACCAGGACGTGATCAAGCGGCGCACGCGCGAGCTGGTGCCCCCCGGCTGGGGGCTCAAGAAGGAGCCGGGCTTCTTCAAGGTGGAGGGCTACGTGCGCGTAAAAACCGAGGTGCGGCCGCAACCGGAGGAAGTGCGGCAGGTGTCCGAGCGGCTCGAGCGGGAGACCGGCTATCGCCTCGAGGTCGCCGGGTAGGTGAGCTCCCGTCCCGCCCGAGCCTCCTCGAGCCAGCGTGAAGCATGCGCGCGCAGAGCCTCCCGCTCGAAACGGAACCAGCGCTCGCGAACGGCGGGCTCGACCTGGAGCTCGTCCTTGAAACGGCGGAAGGGCTTGCGGCCGCGGAGGGCGTTCTCCAGCTGGCGGCGCATGCGACCCTCGGGGAGCTCGGCCAGAAAACTCTCCATGATGGCGAAGCGCTCGTGGCTCTCGAGAGGGTCGATGGCGGCGAAGCGGCCGGTCGCATCTTCATGAATGCGCCGGGCCGCCTCGAGGTGCTCCTCCACCAGGTCGACGTCGGTGAAGAGCGAGGGCTCGTCCTCCTCGAGCTGGTCAAAACACTCGCCCGGCACGTTCAGGATCTCGCCCGTCTCGAGATCAAGATAGGACTGCCAGTCTTCGAAATTCAGGCTCAGGGCCTCGGCCAGCTGGTCGAGGTCGACCTGGTCGGCCACGAGAGTCTCGGGCTCGAGCGCCACAGGCGCCGGCCGAACTCCGGCCCACGGGGTGGACTGCCAATTTTGAATGAGCATCTGCTCGGTGTTGCACACGGGGCAGAAGACGAGCAGGCGGTCATCTTCCTGGCGGGCGACCCAGAGCGGGCCTGGACAGCGCTTTCGCTGCGGCCGCTTGGTGCACAGGAGCAGGGTTTGGCGCGTGGTCTGGCGCGGGAGATCCCAGCCAGCCTGGATGGCCTCGGCCAGCTGCATGACCTTGGCCCAGAGCTGGGGCTGCTGGAGCGGCAGCGAGCCGTCGGGTTCGAGCAGGCACCAGGGATCGACGTAGAGCATGATTGTCCGCGCGTCTTCAGTCCGGCCGCTTGCTCTTGAGGGACTCGATCCACTCCTCGGAGCCCTTGAAGCGCCAGGCCAGGTGGCGCAGGAGATCGGCCGCCTCCTCCTCGTCGCGTTTCTGGAGGGCGTCGGCGATAGAGTATCCGTTTCCCGACGACGTTGCCCCTGGCTTGGGATCTTGCCCTTTATCGCAGCTATGTTTGTCATGGGCCGAGTAGGCGCGCTCGACCAACTGCTCGGTCGAGAGTTCGTTCCAGGTGGTCGTTGAAGGCATCACGGGTGGCCCCTTTCGGCAGGTTGTGGTTCAGGCAGAGCGCGGTATGCCGGCCAATCTCCAGCTTTGGACGGAGGGAAACCATGATTCCTTTGAGGTTGGAAGGGCTTGCAACGTTCCGAGCGGCCTCCTGTCATGGTTTGCGCTTTGGCCTGCGAGAAGGCCTCTTCCTGCCCCTCTCGGGGTCGGTGCGGGCCACGGGCACCCTCCCGACCGGAAGGCCCGAGGAGCCGGCTTCAGCCCCTCGAGCCGTGGCGGCCTACTCGATCGCCTGGACCGCGGCGGCCAGCTGGTCGGGCGCGGTGTGGGCGTAGACCTGCAGCGTGGTGACCCGGGCATGGCCTGCCAGGGCTTGCGTGGTAACCAGGGAAGCGCCGCAGGACACCACCCGGGAGACGAAGCTGTGCCGGAACGAGTGAGGGGTGACGCCCTCGAGCCCGGCGGCCTGCCGGAGCTGCTGGATGTGGTCTTCGATGGTGCGCACGCTCATGCGTGTGTGGGTACGGATGACGAAGAGCGGGGCCTCGTCGGCCGTCGAGAACCCGCGTCGTCGCTTGAAGTCGAGCAGCCCGGCAACGGCCTCACGGGCCCGAGCGTTGAGCGGGATCGCCCGGCTCTTGCGCCCCTTGCCGAGTTCCTTGGGCACCACCAGGAGCGGACGCGGCCGGCCCTGCCAGACCACGTCGTGGACGTTCAAGCCGTGGAGCTCTGAGACGCGCAGGCCCGTATTGGCGGCCAGCACGATGAGCCAGTAGTCCTGGTCGCCGAAAGGTGCACGCCGGTTGACGGCCGCCAGGAGTTGAGTCAGCTCTTCGGGGGAGACAGTGCGCATGGAAACCTCCTTGGGAATTGCGCCGCATGCAGCGGCTGAGTTGGGCTCGGTCGGGGAGGGTGCTGTCTTTCCTGGCTGCAGCTGGTGCCGTTTGGCTTAAGGTACCAGGTCGATTGTAGGAGAGAAGTTCTCCCTACAGGTCGCCATTTCCTCTTTGATTGTGCCGAATTTTGGCTTAACCAAGCCGATTTTTTTTCATCGTTGCCAATGCGGGCCGAAGGCCCGCCGGTCTTCCTTATAAAAATAAAAAAGCCGTCGTCGTGGCGGTGGGCAGTGTGGGCAAGTCGCGTGAACCACCCTTGCCTTGCGCGACTTGTCCAAGGGCCTGTGGGCAAGTCGCGTGCACGACTTTTGCCTTGCGCGACTTGTCCAAGCGGGTGTGGGCAAGTCGCACAGATTTTAGAAACTGAGACTTGCCCACACCCGCGGCAGGCCCGGCACTGTCCACCGCCATCGCAGAAGGAAAGGTGTGTCCTTGGTAACGCGTAGCCGGGCGACAGCTCGCCCCGACGAGGCGGCCCCCGCGACGCCGCTATCACCTACGCTTTTGTCGAGGCTTGGTGCGTCGCGGGGGTCGTCGAGGAGGGGCGCGAAGCGGTCGGCCCGGCCGGGGCCCGTGAACATTTTTTGGGCCGCCAAGAGGGCCCCGAGTCGGGCCGACCGCCGACCCGCCGGCGGTCAGGTTGGGCCGTGAGCGCTCGGATGAGGGAGCGCCCGGCCTCACAGTCGCTTCAGAGCACGAGCGGAACGGCGGGTCAAGCCGCTCCGTCTTTGCTGTCTGCGGCTTGACGCGACGGGCCGCTCGTGCTACTCGGGAGGGTGAGGCCGGGCGCGAGCAAGCCGAGCAGTCCAACTGGAGACCGCCGGCGCGCACCCGGCGAGGCGGCCCCAGCGGCTGTCAAGTTCTGCACGGCTGCCGCAGGGGTCGTCGAGCCGGGTGCAGGAGCGCCTGGCCGAGCGGCCCCGGCCCGAGCTCGCACCGCTGCCGGGGTCGACGAGGCCAGGC
>MTBK01275458.1_pt1 | contig 17033 bp, 15 predicted proteins | sample 1535981 | NCBI WGS metagenome assembly MTBK01 (sample SAMN06109225, study PRJNA356200) | anaerobic digester metagenome | isolation source: biogas reactors fed with pig manure or primary and secondary sludge | place: Spain | collected 2016-06-30 | reverse complement strand
CAACAGCCGTGCTTTCTGCAACTTCGGTCACTTGAACACCCCTTTCTTGCAATGATAGGACATACTATCATAAGAAAGGGGAAAATACCAGCATTGCTCTATTTGAATTCATGCTGGTTTCGGTAAACTTTGATAAACGTGAGAGTAAACTGAGGCGCTAAAACTGGCACAGAGCTAAGCATCAACCGGTCACAGAGCCGCCGCCTCTTCTACAGCCCCCAGGGCAAAATGATCGTGCAGGGTTGCCACAGCAGCCGCCAGATTGGGGCGGTGGATGAGCAGCGCTATAGATATATTGGAATCGGCTGTCTGCAAGATGGAGATCCCCTTATCATTCAATGCGCGCGCTACCCGGGCCATCACCCCGGGGATGCCGCGCATTCCAAAGCCGATTACCGAAACCTTGGCGCAGTCCTCTTCCACCCGGAAAGCAAGCTCCAGTTCTTTAAGTACCGCCGCCGCCCGGGGTAAAATTTCCTCTTTTATGGTAAATATTTTCAAGGTGGGAAATATGCTGATGAGATCGATGCTGATACCCGCCCCGGCAAGCTTTTCAAAGAGTTTCACTTCCAGATCCGGATCGGGATGTTCAAACTCCACAATGAGCTGGATGATGTCGGTGGTATGGGCGATCCCGGTAACCACGCGCCGCTGCGAACCGGTAAAGCCTGCAGCGGCACTTGGAGAAACGCCTGAGTCGATAAGAGTGCCGGGATCTTCTTCAGTAAGATTGCGGATAACCAGATTGAGGTTATGTTTCATCGCCACCTCCACGGCCGGCGGATGGATCACCCTGGCTCCCTCGTAAACCAGTTGACAGGCCTCATTGTAGGTCAGGCGGGGAATTATCTGCGCTCCCTTGAAAATATGCGGGTCAGCGGTGGCAATGCCGTTTACATCAGTATATATCTCCACCACTTCAGCCTGCAGCGCCGAGCCTAATATTACCGCCGTGGTATCGCTGCCGCCCCGGCCCAGGGTGTTAATCTCCCCATCAGGGGCAACTCCCTGGAAACCTGCCACCACGGCAACTTCCCCTTCCTGCAAACAGCGCCTGATTCGCTCCGGTTCGCAGGCCACCACCCGGGCCTGGCCAAAGCTGCCATCAGTGGTCAGGCCCGCCTGGTATCCGGTAAATGCGCAGGCCTTGATCCCTGCCTTATGCAAAGCAGCTGTCATAACTACAGCGGCGATAATTTCACCGCAGTGCATGAGCAGATCGAGTTCCCTTGCGGGGATCCCGTAAAAAATACTCTCAGCCAATCTTTTCAGGGTATCGGTGGCATAGGGATCGCCGGAGCGCCCCATTGCCGACACCACCGCCACCGGCTTGTAGCCGCCGGCCAGCGCCTGCCGGATGCGTAGGGCGGCCGCTTCGCGCATCTTCTCCGTAACCGTGGAGGTGCCGCCGAATTTTTGCACAATGATTTTCATTAAAGCCCCAACTCCCGTTAAAATTCCATCACAGGAGCAGTTCGGCGATCTGGACAGAATTGACGGCGGCGCCTTTGCGGATATTGTCCGCCACGACCCAGAGGTTCAAACCGTGGGGAACAGAGCGGTCGGCCCGAATTCGCCCGACATAAACATCGTCGCGCCCACTGAGCTGGAGCGGCATCGGGTAGAGCAGCTCTGCAGGATTATCCATAACCGCCAGTCCCGGTGACTCTCCCAGCAGACGGCGAGCCTCCTCCGGGGTAAGCGGAGATTGCAGCTCCACGTTCAAGGCGATGGAATGGCTGTTGATTACAGGGGCGCGCACCGTCGTTGCAGTAACTGGCAGATTGGGCAGGCTCATGATCTTTCTTGTCTCCTGAACCATCTTCTCCTCTTCCTTTGTGTAACCGTCATCGAGAAAGAGATCGATATGCGGAATCAGGTTAAAAGCCAGCTGATGAGCAATGCGCTGCACTGTCACTTTTTCTCCGGCCAGGTGAGCGCGGCACTGCTCCCGCAGTTCACTCACAGCCTCCCGTCCAGCCCCGGAAATAGCCTGATAGGTAGCCGCCACCACCCTTTTCAATCCGGCGGCCTGCTGCAGCGGCTGCAGGGCTACAACCATCTGGATGGTGGAGCAATTGGGATTGGAAATGATACCCTGGTGATGGCGGACCGCAGCGGGATTGACCTCCGGGATAACCAGGGGCACATTTTCATCCATCCGGAAAGCGCTGCTGTTATCAATAACCACGGCACCATGCCGGACAGCTTCTTGTGCCAGTTTTTCGCTGATGGCGCCGCCGGCGCTGAAAAAGGCAAAGTCTATTCCGTCAAAAGATTGCGGCAGGGCTTCCTCTACAGAGAGCTCCTCATCGCCCACCTTGACTCGCAGGCCTTTGGAGCGTGCCGAAGCGAGCAATTTAAGTCCATCTATGGGGAAATTCCGTTCCATAAGAACCTCAACCATAGTCTGACCAACCATGCCCGTTGCACCAACCACCGCCACATTGTACTTTCTCGCCATAACCTCTCCTCCGTTCTGGTATCTATTTTATGGATCAGACCGGGCTGCTGTTACCTGCTCGCAAATTATTTTTTGCCCTGCTGTCATGCCATGAAGACAGCCGACCCATCCTGAGGTCGCAGCCCGAAGGATTCCCAAAGTGTGTGAAGCATTCCTTTGCCGTGGTGTGGCAACCATATGAAATCGCTAAACAAAGCGAAATATCCCGTTTTATAGGCAGCAGGGCGAACAATTAAATTGCCTGTATTTTAACATAGAAAAATGCCGGGAAGCAAGATAAATCCCGCCGCCAGGCATTCCCAACCGGGAAGTTTGCTTCTTTTCACCGGGGTTAACCGCCCTTTAGCCTTTAACCCCGGTTTCCGGCATAAATGTCAGGGTTCGTTAACCTGGCCCATGAAGAGGATAGCTCCCGTCTTCTCATCGGTGATGGCAAAAAGGAAGGGCCTGTCAATGATCATGCTGAAATGATCCGTCTGTACTGAGGTGCACTTGAATTCCACTGACGTAACTGCCGCCGCTTCAGTTCCTTTTTCGTTTACATCCACATATGTTTTATGCTTGACATCGCTGATATAGAGTTTCGGCGGGGTAGGGCGCATCCCGCTAAAATCGGCGCGCTGCGGATTAAAAGCTGATTCCATCCCCAGTTTTTTCAGGTTTTCATTTAGCGAAGCCTCGTATTCAAAGTTGAATCTGGGCAGCCCCACCTCGCCCTCCATCTCCCTGAAAGAGAGCAGCCATGCGGCCCAGTTCTCCGGAGTCAGCTCCCCGTAAAAATCTGCGAGCGAACATTCCGGGGAGGGCAGAAAAACAGTCATGCCGATGCGCCTGTTTTTTCCGTAGGGCAGGATCACCGCCTCAAAGTTATCCCCCTGGAAATAACGGTAGCTGCCTTCCCTGAACATTACGGGATGGTTTTTCCCGGTTCCATCAGGCAGCTCGAAGGGGATCTCCCGGGTCATCTCCGGACTGAATTCATCGGACCAGTCTCCGTTAAAATAGATGGCGTTGATGAGGAAGAGCACGGTCAGGGAATCAATGGGGCCTTGAATAACCTCTTTAATCTTACCCCTGGTCTGCTGCTCCACCCAACGGTTCATCGCCGGAGCAGCCCCGGAATCGTTGAAGTCCAGGGATCTGACTTCAGCGGCAAAGTAGTCGCCGTTGCGCTGCAGGAAATCTTCGTTAAAGTCCACACCCTGGCGTACCCAGAGTGAATTAGCCGCAGTAAGCTCCACTTTGGGATCAGGGTTTTGCAGAATGCTCTGCAGCCCGGCAAAGGCCCCGTTCATCTCCTCAAGGCTCATGCTCTGCAGATGGAGCACATCCAGCATGGACTGCAGGGTCTCCCCTGAAGCCCCGTTTGCAGTCATGGCCAGGGCTGTGGAGATGCTTGCCGGAGAAATAAAGATATTTTTGTGTGGATCATTCTCACAGAGATCGCGGAAGATGCTCAGGCTGAAAGCAATATTCCCGTTGACGAGCCTCTCATCGATGCAATCTACCGGTTCTGCAGAGACCTTATTGGGAAGAAGACTGACAGGATCGCCGCCATCACTGCCTGTCCCACATCCGGCAGACAACATCAAAGCCGGCGCCGCAAGCAGTAGAAATGCCAGGCAAATTTTACGGTGTGCATGTATTGGAACCATCTCCTTTAGCAAGGTCCTTTCTTTAGATCAGACCCGGGAGCAGCTGAAATGGTTCCCAGCCCGGGGAGATCAGTGGATGTTTTATATAATTTTTATCCGCAAGCTTATTAATCTGCAGCCCCTTCAAGCATCTCTTCCTTGACCAGCGCGGAGATCACCGACCGGTAACGGCCGCTTTTTTTAACGCGGCGGTCCCAGAGGCTGATCCCGCCGAAGATCAGTGCCATCAAAGCAAAACCCATCCCTGCAGCGAACAGCTCATTACGGCCTGACCAGCCAAATCCGGCAGATATTTTTAGCCCCAAAAATATGCCCGCCACCAGTCCCGCCAAAGGCACAAGGTAGAGCATAAAAGCGATGAACAGCGCCCTGCGGTCATCCATTTCAATGATTACCCTCTGCCCGGATAACGCCCCAATGGGGTTGAGCACCTCGATATAATGCTCGCGCCGGTCTTCAGCGCTGAGGACACCGCCGCAGCGGCCGCAATTTTCGCAGGAAAGATGTCGCTGCAGATGCACCACCGCAATCTTCCCTTTTACTTTTGTAACTGTACCGATTCGCTCCACTAAGGGCCCTCCCCTGTTAATTTATTGCTGGTGACCCCATTTTAGCACAGCCGGGCTCCGGTGACAAAAGCAGTGTTTGGTAGCTTCAGGGAGAGGCACCTCTGAAATCGTGGGCAAGATAAAGGGAATCAAAGGCTGCGGTTTGTGAGTCAAATCTCCTGTCAACTTAACTCTCCCGCTCTTGCAACAGACAGAAATGTGGGACAACAGGGTGCTTTCCTGTTGTCCCACCAGTTATCCAAAGTGTCTGTCCATGCAGTTACATGGCTCAGGCGAATGCTTCGGGGACATCTTTCAGGACGGCGTAGCTGAAGACGGGTCCGTCCTTGCAGACGTAGAGATTACCCGCATTGCAGCGACCGCATTTGCCGATACCGCATTTCATCCTGTTCTCCAGAGTGGTGTAGATCTGATCATCGCCAAAGTTTAACTTTTTCAAGTTCTCCAGGACAAAGCGAATCATGATGGGCGGACCGCAGGTAATGGCAATGGTGTTCTCCGGCGAAGGGTCGACATCCATGAGCAAAGAGGGCACGAAACCCACGTAATGGGGCCATCCTTCTTCCTCGATATCCACCGAAAGGTGGCAGCAGACGCCGTCAATTTTCGCTGTCTGGGCAAACTCATCTTTGAAGCAGAGGTCCCCGGAAGTGCGGGCTCCATAAATAGTGGTCAGGCCCTCATAGTCTTTGAGGTTCGCCTTGACATACTCCACGATGGGGCGCAAAGGCGCCTGGCCGATGCCGCCGCCCACGGTAAGGATCTTCTTCCCCTTCCAGTCATCCACGGGAAAGCTGTTTCCGTAAGGACCGCGCACCGTCATCTTATCTCCCGTCTCGAGCTGGTGCAGCGCCGAGGTAACCTTGCCTGCTCTCATCACGGAAAAGCGCAGGAAGCCCTCTTCCGTAGGCGAGGAGGAGATGGAGATCATGCTTTCGCCCTCGCCGAGCACTCCGATCATGGCGCACTGGCCCGGGAGATGGCTCCAGCTGTCGCGGACAGCGGGATCGTCGAGAACGACCTTGAAAGTTTTAATGCAACGATCTCCATAAGTTTCAAACCATGTGTCTTCTATCGTCGCGGTGTAGGGAATGTAAGGGTTGACGTAGTTTTTCATGGCGCCGCCTTCACCTGCCTTAAAGTGTCGATAAGGTCAATGTTGACAGGACAGAGGGTGGAGCAGCGCCCGCAGCCGACGCAGGCGATCACCCCGAACTTATCGACAAAATATGAGTATTTATGGTTGATCCGGTTCCGCGTCCGCTCACGGCGTGTGGGGCGTGGGTTGTGACCCGAAGTGTGCACCGTGTACTCGGCAAACATGCAGGAATCCCATGTCCGACAGCGCCGTCCCGCAGTGCCTTCCACCTCATCCTGGATATCGAAACAGTAACAGGTGGGGCAAAGATAGGTGCAGATGCCGCAGCCCAGACAGGCTGCAGAAACCCTCGCCCAGAGCGGATCCTCCCACAACCCGGGCAGCGCCTCCGGAATCCCCCCGGGATCCACGCTGCGCCTGATTTTCGCCGCCGCCTCCTTGGTCACCTGTTCCTTCTGCTGAAGAGCATCGGCGCCGGCCTCTTCAAGAAGATCTTTCACCTCTTCAAGAAGCGCCTTTCCTTTCTCCGTCTCCGCTTCCAGAAGGTAGCTTTCTCCCAGATCGACCATGAGAACATCCAGCCCCTCAGAGGAGGCCGGTCCACCGCCCACCGAGGTGCAGAAGCAGTTCAGCTCAGGCTCATTGCAGGCCAGGCCGACAATGGTGATCAGTTCGCGGCGCTTGAGATAGTAGGGATCCTCGAAGTCCCATCGGAAGAGCTTCTCTACAATCGCCATGGCGCGGGCGTCACAGGGGCGCACCCCCAGCAGAATCATCTCTTCATCAAGGCCGGGAAGATCCAGATCCTCCTGACCCTGTGAAAACCGGTAGAGCGTTTCCGTCTGGGGGAAGAGCAGTGCTTTTGGAGGCACCGTTGTGTTATCGTTGCCGAACTGCACTGTTTCGCCCTCAGTCACGGGAACAAACTTATTCATCCCATCCTTCTTCGACGGCGCCCAGAGGTTTTTTCCGGTAAGTTTTCCGGTAAACTCGGACCATTTATCCTTATGCAACAGCATCGCTGACATATCGCTCTCACCCACCTCTACAAAATAAATTCCTCTGGGTCTTCAGGCTTGTAAGCGGCCTGGAACGGTTCAGCCTCAGGATCAAGCCCAGGTTCAAACCCGTATTCTTCGCGCACCGTCCGGGCAAGCTTCCGGTTTAACTTGCCCAGGGGAATACCGGCGGGGCAGACACGCTCACACTCGCCGCAGTCAATGCAGCGACCTGCAAGGTGAAAAGCCCTGGCCAGATGAAAGGCGGTATTCTCCGAAAAGTTTACGGCGCGGTTGACCCAGATCGGGTCGAGGCGGTCGAGGATACAATCTTCGCAATAGCACAGGGGACAGGCATTCCGGCAGGAATAGCAGCGAATGCACTTTGAAAACTGCTCCTCCCAGTAAGCCCACCGTTCCGGTGTGCTCTTGCTTTCCATTTCCGCCACGCCGTTGTCCGCCGCAGGAGCCCAGGGCTGCACCGGTTCTCCCAAGGTGACATCACTGATCACCGGGTTGGGATGGCGGCAAAGACGACATTTTTCCGCCAGCACCTCATCGCGGGGGACAACTATTTCCTGCCCGCCGGAGAGCAGCAGAAAATCCTCGCCGCTCCAGCTGATCTCGGCAGGCTCGTCTGTTTCAGGGTATTTCTCCGCAAGCAGTTTCCAGTCAACCATTCCGGGGCAAGGCAGCCCGACCACTATAATCGCGTCGCGCTTGACCCCTTTTTCCACCAGCAGCTGGTTCACCGCCCGGCTGTCACAGCCCTTGACCAACAGGGCTACTTTGCGTTCATCAGCCTCCTGGCCCCTGGGCACAGGTAATTTCTCCACCAGGGTCAGATAGGTAGCCAGGTTGGAGATGCAGAGGGGTGAAAAAATAAGTTCTTCAGCTCCGGCGGCGTCTTCAACAAAGCAGGGCGCCACACGGTAGCCGAAGGTGCCCCGGCGCCAGCCGATGAGATACTTAACATCATCCCGGGCGACAATCCCGGCTGCAGTTTCGCGTAACTCATTCAGATCCATCAGTTTCCCCTCCTCACCATCCGATTTGCCGACGCCTGAACTGGTCGAAAGGCCCGGCGGCTACGGCATCCTCAACGGATTTTTCCACAACTTCTTTCCACTTATGGCCCTCCGATGCGGAGACCCAACTCATATTGAAACGGCGCGGATCCACCCCGGTAAACTCCAGAAGCTCTTTGAGCAGTTTGAAACGGCGCCGGGCGTAGAAATTCCCCTCCATGTAGTGGCAATCCCCAGGGTGACACCCGGAGATGAGGACCCCGTCTGCACCCTGCTGCAGGGCATTGACCACATAAAGGGGGTTCACCCGGCCGGAACACATTACCCGTATAATTTTAACGTTTGCCGGGTATTGGATCCGGCTCGTCCCGGCCAGATCAGCGCCGGCGTAAGTGCACCAGTTACATAAGAAAGCAACAATGTTCGGCTTGAATTGCTCGCTCATCTAATCCCCCCCAATGCCGCAATTTGCGGTAGAATCTGCCGGTCCCGGAAAGATTTCGGCTGGATGGAGTTGGAGAGGCAGCCGGCCGAGCAGGAACCGCAACCTTTGCAGAGCGCTTCATTAACCCGGGCAACTTCCACCATATGGCCCATCTGGTTTACTGAAACCAGCTCAATAGCGGTATAGGGACAGATAGAGACGCAGAAACCGCATCCCCGGCATGTAGCCTCATCGACATGCGCCACCTGGGCATCGATAGACACTTTGCCCCGGGCTAGCGGTATGAGCGCCGAAGCGGCCGCTCCCTTGGCCTGTGCTACGGTGTCGGGAATATCTTTGGGCCCCTGGCAGCATCCGGCCAGGAAGATTCCGTCACTGGCGGTATCCACGGGTCGCAGCTTGGGATGCGCCTCCATTAAAAAACGATCCGGCGACTGGGAAAGCCGCAGCAGATCAATGACCTTGCGGCCATCACCGCGGGGCTCCAGGCCCACCGCCAGAACAACAAGATCAAATTCATCCTCGCAGGGCGTGGCCGTGAGTGTGTCTTCAACCTTTAGGACCAGCTTGTTGCCCCGCTTAAAGATCTCCGAGGGGTTGCCCCGCACATAGCGGATTCCCTCACGGCGTACCCGGTCGTAGAACTCCTCAAAACCCTTCCCAAAAGCGCGCACATCCATGTAGTAAACCTTGACCTTGGCATCGGGAATCTTATCCTTGATCAGGTGAGCCTGCTTGGCCGTATACATGCAGCAGACCCGCGAGCAGTACTCGTTGCCCACGCTCTGATCGCGGGAGCCGACACACTGGATAAAGGCTATCTCTTTTGGAACGACCTTCTCTTCCCCGTTGTCGACAAGGATCTCCCCGCCGGTGGGACCGGAGGCGGAGACGAGCCTTTCCATCTCCAGGCCGGTAATAACGTTGGGGTAATCAGTATAGCCGTATTCTGGCTTCCTGGCGGCATCAAAAACATCGAACCCTGTGGCCACAATGATGGCCCCCACCTTGAAGGAGACGATCTCATCTTTTTGCTCGAAATCTATGGCCCCCGGCTGGCAGGCATCGACACATTTAGGCGCTTTACCGCACTTGCCCCGGGTTAACATGAGGCATTTTTGCGGATCTATGGTGTATTTCGCCGGAACCGCCTGAGGAAAGGGCAGGTAAATGGCGCCACGCTTGCCCATACCCTCATCAAACTCATTGGGGTAGCGTCCGGCAACGCGGCATTCCGCAGCGCAGTCACCGCATCCGGTGCACTTGCTCACATCGACATAGCGCGCTTTTTTACGCACCTTCACATCAAAATTGCCGACAAAACCGCTAACCTCCTCCACCTCTGAATAGGCCATGAGCTCTATATTCGGGTGGTTGGCTACATCGACCATTTTCGGGGTGAGAATGCAGGCAGAGCAATCGAGAGTGGGGAAGGTCTTATCCAGCTGGGCCATCCGCCCACCCACCGAGGGGCTCTGCTCCACAAGGAAAACCTTGAATCCGGCATCGGCGATGTCGAGCGCCGCCTGGATACCAGCAATACCGGCCCCGATGATCAGGGCCGCCGGCTCGGCATCAACCTCCCGGGGGGTCAGCGGTTCGAGCAGGCGCACTTTTGCTACAGCAGCAGCAATCAGATCTTTTGCCTTCTCGGTGGCCTCCTCCCGGTCACTGTGCACCCAGGAATCCTGCTCTCTGATATTGGCCATCTCCAGGTAATAGGGGTTTAAATCCACCTCCTGGAGAGCCTTGCGAAAGGTGGGCTCATGCATGCGCGGTGAGCAAGAGGCCACTACCACGCGATTCAGCCCGTGTTCCTTAATATCGTCTTTAATCAGGAGCTGCCCGGGATCGGAACACATATAGGAATAGTTGCGCGCAATCACTACATTGGGCAAAGCTTCCGCGTACTCTGTCACCGCTTCAACATCGACAGTTGCGGCGATATTGATCCCGCAGTGACAGACATAGACGCCCAGTTTCGGTTTTTCCGTCATCTGCTTATTCATCCTCCCACAGAGATTCAGCCCTGTTATCCCTTCAGCTCCTTTAATTTTTCCGTCAGCTTGGGCACAACTTTATGCAGGTCGTCAACAATGGCATAATGCGCTGCTGTAAAGATGGGCGCATTGGGATCCTTGTTGATGGCCACAATTGTTTTGGCGCCCTTGATCCCCGCCAGATGCTGGAAGGCCCCGGAAATGCCCATGCAGATATAAAGTTTCGGCTGCACAGTTTTTCCTGAGGTTCCCACCTGACGATCAGCAGGCAGCCAGCCCGCATCGCAGGCGGCGCGAGAACCGCAGAGATCGCCCTTAATAAACTGTGCCAGTTCCTCGGCCACAGGCAGATTCTTATCTTCTTTCATGCCCCGTCCGATTCCCACCAGGATCTCGGACTGAGTAATATCGACATCGCCAATCTCAGCCTCGATATATTCAACGAATTTGCGGTAATCAAGATCTTCTTTCAAAGGAGAGTCGATCTTCTCCACCGCGCCGGCAGCAGCCGCTTCGGGAGCCTCGAAGGAGGCCTCGCGAACTGTTACCAGAGAGGTGTCCGCCGGTTTTAATGCAATTATGGCATTGACCTTGCCGGAATATAGCTGCCTTGTGGCTTTAAGGACACCTTCCTCCACATCCAGCCCCACAATATCGGGAACAAAGGGCAGTTCCTTCTCCACAGCCAGCGCCGGAGCCATATCCACCCCCTGGGCGGTCTGCCCCAGCATGACCAGCTGCGGCTTGTAGTCATCGATCAAAGCGGAGAGCACTTTCTGATACTTATCGGAGTTGTAATCGGCAAAGAGGGGGTCATCCACCACGAGAACTTTGACCCCGTAGCCGGCAATTTTTTCTGCCATTTCGTCAACGCCGCTGCCGAGTAAGAGAACCATCACTTCGCCACCCAGCGCCTCAGCTGTTGAAGGAGCCAGCGCCAGCATCTCAAAAGTAATATCCCGTAACTGTCCCTGGCGGTGTTCCGCCAGTACCAAGACGTTGCCCATTTTAGACCAGACCTCCTTTAACCAGAATCGAAGCCAACTTCTCTGCTTTTTCGTCGGGATCGCCCTCGATAATCTCAGCTTTCGATTCCACGACAGGAATGTATAATTTCTCCAGGATGATCCGGGAGGCTTCTGCGTCAACATCTCCGGCAGCGACGCCCAGATTGTCAAGGTTGACTACCTTAAGTTCTTTTTTCTGAGCTTCGCGGATGCCGCGGATGGGAGCATAACGTGGCTCGTTTATCCCCGTCTGGATAGTCAGGACTGCGGGAAGAGCAACCTCGACCACCTCCATCAGTCCGCCCTCAAGCTCGCGATGTGCCTTAACCCTGCCGTCTTCGATCTCCACTTTTTTAACATAGGCGGCATGTGAAACATCCAACAATTCAGCCAGGGCCACCCCGGTGACTGCCTGACCATAATCATCGGCCATACACCCGGTAAGAACCAGGTCAAAGTCCTGGCCTTTGATCGCTCCGGCGAGGACCCGGGCCACCATTAAGGGGTCATATCCGGCAATACGATCGTCCTCGATCCTGATAGCATTATCACAGCCCTTGGCCATGGCCATGCGAATCATCACATCTGATTGTTTCGGCCCAATAGAAACTACGGTAACGCTGCCTTCCTGCTTCTCCTTAATCTGAACAGATTCTTCCACGGCATAGTTGTCGGCATCATTGATATCAAAGGAGAAACGGCTGCTGTCAACCGCTGTGCCCTCAGGGTTGAGTTTTACCTCCGCTTCCGAAGTATCGGGCACATACTTGATGCAGGTAAAAATTTTCATTTAATCCTCCACCTCCTAAGCGGAATTTGTTTTTTCCTGCTCTATGTCCAACTCTCCCAAAAGCTCCATGATTTCGGCCACCCGCATCTCCTCCTCGTATCCCTTGGCTTTCACGGCATCATCCAGGGTAATTACGCAGAAGGGGCAGGCCACCGCCACAATATCGGCTCCGAGAGCGCGGGCATCTCTGATCCGCGTCTCAGCCAGGCGCTCTTCTTTCGACTCCGATTCTACCCACATTTTCCCACCACCGCCCTCGCAGCAGAGGCTGCGTTCCCGGGCTTGCTCAAATTCAAGCAGTTCGACTCCCTCAACAGCTTTAAGCAGGCGGCGGGGTTCATCAAAAACACCGCTCTGTTTGCCCAGGTAGCAAGGATCATGGTAGACAATTTTCTTCTCCAGTCCGTTTTTAAAGACCAGCTTGCCCTGCTCCTGAAGCTCGGCCAGCAGCTCCGTATAATGGATCACCGGCTTGTTCAAATCGGGGTAGCGGGTTTTGAAAGTAGTGAAACAATGCGGTGAGAGAGCGACAATTCGCTCGGCCTGGTACTCATTGAGTAGTTCAGTGTTGTCTTCGACAATCATTTCAAAGAGGCCCTCTTCTCCAAGGGTAAAAACCTCGCTGCCGCAGCAAGACTCGTCTTCCCCGAGAAAGGCGTAATCCACACCTGCTTTTTCCAGAAGACGGACCATGTTCTGTGCAATGACCTGGACACGTGGATCATAAGCAATAGTACAGCAGACATAGAAGAGGTTCTCCACCGCCTCATCAGGCCGGGCAATTCTTACATCCAATCCTTCCATCCAATCTCCGCGAGTTGCTCTCGGTTTTTCCCAGGGGTTTCCTTCCCGAAAAACAGATTCAAGAGCATCCCGGACTGTGGGCTCAGTTTTTCCGCCCTCGACAATGAGCGACCGCAGGCCGATCAGTACCTCCAGCGGTTTAAGCCCTTTCGGGCAGCGGACCGCGCAGGTATGACAGGCAGTGCAGTCCCAAATTTCAGCCAGCCTGGATAGTTCGTCCAACAGCTCTTCATTGTAAGCATCATAGACAAAGCGGCGTACATTCAAATTCGTACGCACCGTTACCGGGCAACCGCCGGTACACCGCCCGCACTGAATGCAGCCCAGCAGGTCAAACTTTTCTGTGAAAGTTTGGTTTTCGGTAATCATCTTCATACCCCGCATCAATGGAATATTTTTCCCCCCGGGCCAGGTGCCGGCATGGGGAATGGAAATATTTTTATGGTGTGATCATCACTCCCTCCTTTTGAACTTTAGGAAAAAATTCTTTAATGTGTCAATACAAACCTATAATCTTAAACATTCGGCATTCATTGTTTTAAATCCTGCCGAAAAACAATAAATAAATAAAACATTTTACACCTGTCAACTGTTAACCGGTATCAAAAGAATAAATACCTTCCCGGAGGGGCAATATATCTGTTATTATAATACAGGAGGTGGACTGGCGTGGAGGTTGCGAAGCTACATCCTGCCGAGCTTGACGAGGAGTCGCTGCAGATCCTGCGAGAGGCTGAAGCATCCATCAATCGCTGCACCGGTGCAGAAGGAGATTCTTCTGCAAAGATCTTTTTAATCGCCTTGAACAGCAAGAGGTAATTAATCAGAGTAAAGTATCTGGAAGTTAACAATGTTAGATTTTATTGTTAACTTCTACTTTTTAAACCCGTTACAGAAGCAGAACATGTTGATTTGTTAACTAAACTGGCACATCCACATCATATGCGAATTACATTTATGGATGAAGATTGTATTATTATGAAAATATTCCTTGTGAAAAAAAGGTATTCGCTCATTTGTGTCGAATACCCATAATTACCATTTTCCTGAGGTGAGGATTGTTGAAAAAGAATGATATGAAACTCGATATTAACCAGAAAATTGAACTACTGCGGGAACAGCTGCACAAGCAAACGGATATCACCAATAGTGACACCCTGAGGCTGAGCGCTGAACTTGACCGTCTAATTGTCCAGGTGATGAAAAAAAACATGGCAAAGTTGAAAAACTTCTAGGACACAGTGATCCTGCCTGCTCTATCTTCATTGACCTCGCTGATATGAAGAAATCCCCTCAGCCCCCTCTTCTCCAGACCTGCATGAAACGACGCAGCACGCCGCGGAGATAGGGCAATGAGCAACCCCCCTGAATTCCGGGGGTCAAAAAGAGTGTCCAGCCGCTCTCTTTTCTCCTGCCCCGCCCTACCAGTTGACCGCTTCTTAGAAGTAATCAATACTGCGGTAGGTTCCGTCCCCATGGCATAAAGATCGCTAAAGGCACTAGCTGCGAACTTGGTAAACTTGGTGCCTGGCACCAAGTTTACTAACTATGGTAGCTTTAGGAGGACGCGGTGATCGCCGATGCGGCGGGTAAATTTTAGCCTGTCAAAATGTTCCAGCAGGGGCTGCACGATCTTTCGCGAGCTGCCCGTAAGATCCCTGAACTGTGCCAGGGTCAATGTTTCGGCAGCAGCGAAATGGCGCCGCAGCAACTCAATAGCGTTTTCGTAAGCATCGCGGTGAAAATAGAGTTCTTCGCTTATTTTTACCAGTGGGCCGCTGTTTACCAGGTAGATGTAATAGTCTTCATGGTGGCGGCTTTCAATTCCCGCACGGGTCAGTGCCTCTTTGACTGACGGAGGCAGAAAAGGAGCCGCTAAGTAGGTTTCACTTAAACGGTGGAGCTGTTCCTGCTCCTCCCTTGAGGGTTGAGCTACAAAATTTTTCAGGCTGACCAGATCCCCGGTGATAACAACCAACTCCCTCTCCTGCAGTTGCGCTAAAAACAAGTCATATTCCCGCAGGTTCAGGGCTCCCGGCAGGACCGCCTTTAATTCCGCCCTGGAGATACCGGGCAGCAGGGGATGACGGCGGTGGTGCTCCTCCACCCTGGCCAGGAGCAGGCGCTCCCATTCGTTCGAAACATCCTGCACAAGATAGCTGTCGCCAAGCCTGGCGACAGCGCCGGCCAGGGCCAGCCTTTGTAAAATATCGCGGAGCTGATTCTCATCCAGGCGAGTTTCCCGGGCCAGACGGGACGGGCCGGCAATGAGCAACTCCTTAAGCTTCCGTAAAATAAAGGCCTCATCCCCCCCGGCAGCAGGGTCCCGCTCAAGTTCCTTAAGGTGGGCAAAGGAGCTGCGTCGAAAGCGGCGGTGCCGCGAAGGAGCAGGGTCAAGAACCCACCCGCCCCCAATGGTGGTCATGGGCGAATATGAACGGATGATAAAGCGATCTCCCCGGTCGGCCACCAGAGGATGGTGCAGGCGGCACTGTACCATGGAATTTTCACCCGGCAGGAGCTCGTCGCAGTCTAGCAGCAGCAGCCGCGCCACCACGCGGGCTGTCCCCAGGAAAAAATGAACTGGATCGAGATTCTTAAGCGGCCGGGGGGCGCCGGGTAATAGCATTAGTGAGGCATCGAGCAATTGCGTTGTCTGGTAGTAACCCGGTGAGGCGATGACGCTGCCGCGGCGGACTTCTGCTTTCTCAATACCTGCCAGGTTCAAAGCAACGCGCTGCCCCGCCAGGGCTTTTTTCGTATCGCTGTCATGAACCTGGATATTGCGCACCCGGGCTTCCAGACCCGGGGGAATTATTTCCACCCTGTCGCCTTGCTGTACGCTCCCCCGGAACAATGTTCCTGTAATCACGGTGCCGAAACCGGCGATGGTAAAAGAGCGGTCCACGGGCAGACGCAGCGGCCCCGATGAATCCCGGTGAGGGATGCTCCGGGTCGCCCTTGCAATAAGTTCTTTCAATCCGTCAATCCCCTCACCGGTAAAGGCGGAGACGGCATGCAGGGGCGCTCCTTCCAAAAATGTTCCTTTGAGCTCTGCGGCGACCTCTTCCATAACAAACTCCTGCCACTCGTCATCTACAAGATCTATTTTTGTGATCACGACTATCCCCTGCCGGACCCCCAGAAGCTGCAATATATGCAAATGTTCCCTTGTCTGCGGCATGATCCCCTCAGCAGCATCGATGACCAGCAGGACAAGATCCATTCCGGCGGCGCCTGCAAGCATGTTGTGAATGAAGCGTTCGTGCCCCGGAACATCGACAACTCCGGCGAGGCGCCCGCCAGGTATCTCCAGGGGGGCGAAGCCGAGATCTATGGAGATGCCCCGTTTTTTCTCTTCACGCAGGCGGTCGGTATCAACGCCGGTAAGGGCCTTTATCAAAACGGTTTTGCCGTGATCAACATGGCCGGCGGTGCCGATAATGAGATAATCCAAAAGGTATCAGCCTTTCTAACTTTTTCTGGCCCTTTATTTTAACTGCACAACAGAGGGTGGACAAACAAATTCTGTCCCTGCAGCGTTTAACTGCTTACGAATCGTTAATAAAAAGTTGCCCCTGAAAAGGTGATTGATCCCCTTCCAGTGCCGCAACCAGAGCTTCCAGCAAAGGTTCTTCCTGTTCCGGCTCAACAGTGCGCAGATCGAGCAGCAGCCTCTCCTGCTGCAGACGCACTATTACCGGGGGATTGCCGCAGCGCAGACGCCCGGCAAGTCCCGAGGGATCCACATGGGGAATCCGCAAAGATAGAAGAACAGTAGGCAGCTCGGCCATGGGGAGGGCGCCGCCGCCAACACGGGAACTCCCCTTTAGAAGCTCAATATCTGCTTCGCCAAAGGAGGTTTTTAAGCGGGCGGCCATATTCTCAGCCCGGTCCTGCAGCTGGGAAAGCGGTGCTGTCAGTGCCCGCCAGATAGGGATTTCCTGAACTGCTTTCTCCTCATCAAGGTAGAGGCGCAGGGTGGCTTCAAGGGCCGCCACCGTGATTTTATCCACACGCATAATACGGGCGAGCTGGTTGCTGCGGATCCGCTCAACCAGATGGCGACGCCCCACAATAATACCGGCTTGCGGACCACCCAGCAGTTTGTCCCCACTAAAGGTAACAAGATCCATCCCCGCGGCAATGCTGTCCTGCACTCGAGGTTCCCGGG
>MTBK01239779.1_pt1 | contig 17041 bp, 13 predicted proteins | sample 1535981 | NCBI WGS metagenome assembly MTBK01 (sample SAMN06109225, study PRJNA356200) | anaerobic digester metagenome | isolation source: biogas reactors fed with pig manure or primary and secondary sludge | place: Spain | collected 2016-06-30 | reverse complement strand
TCGACCCCCGCTGGGCCAAGCTCGCCGGGATGGTGACACCTGACGACGGCACCGGAGAGCAGGGTTCGTGACACCCTCTCGCGACGAGTTGCTGGCGGTGCTGGGCGCCGACCTGCCCGAGGAACTGCTCACCACAGCGCTGACCCATCGCAGCTACGCCTATGAGCACGGCGGCCTGCCCACCAACGAGCGGCTGGAGTTGCTGGGCGATGCCGTGCTGGGGCTTGTCATCGTCGAGGAACTCTTCCGTCGGCATCCCGAGAGTTCCGAGGGTGACCTGGCCAAGCTTCGCAACAGCATCGTCAACAGTCGGGCCCTGGCCGGGGTCGCCCGCCGCCTGACCAGCACCGGGCTGGGCGATTACCTGCTACTGGGCCGGGGTGAGGTCAACACCGGGGGACACGCTAAATCCAGCATCCTGGCCGACACCGTCGAATCGCTGCTCGGGGCCATCTATCTCGAGCATGGCCTCGATGGTGCGCGCAAGGTGATTCTGCGGCTCTTCGAGGAACTGCTGGACACCGCACCCACGCTGGGTGCCGCGCTGGAGTGGAAATCCAGCCTCCAGGAACTGACATCGACGAGGGGGATGGGGGTCCCGCGCTACGAGGTGAGCGCGGAGGGGCCCGACCACGACCGGCGGTTCACCGCGGTGGTGTATCTCGGTGACCGGCCCTACGGCCGTGGCCGGGGCCGGTCCAAGAAAGTTGCCGAGACCGACGCCGCCGCGCAAGCCTGGACCGCGCTGGACGCCGAACCGGACGCCTGACATTGCCGGAGCTTCCCGAGGTCGAGGTGGTTCGGCGCGGCCTGGCGGAGCACATCGCCGGACGGACCATCACCGCGGTGCGGGTGAAGCACCCGCGTGCGGTCCGCCGCCATGAGGCCGGGGCCGCCGACTTGACCGCTCGACTGCTTGGCACCCGGATCGTCGGGACCGACCGGCGCGGAAAGTACCTGTGGCTCATCCTCGACGAATCCCCGCCGGGCCCGGCACCGGACCCGGCCGGCCAGACCGCCCTCGTGATCCATCTGGGGATGAGTGGGCAGATGCTCGTGGGGCCGGTCGTCCGCACCGAACACCTACGGATCGCCGCGGTGCTTGACAACGGCACGCCGCTGAGTTTCGTCGATCAGCGGACCTTCGGCGGTTGGCAGTTGGCCGAATTGGTGACTGTCGACGGCAGCCGGGTGCCCGCCCCGGTGGCGCATATCGCCCGCGATCCGCTGGACCCGCGATTCGATCGCGACGCGGTGGTGAACGTGTTGCGGCGCAAGCATTCCGAGATCAAACGTCAACTGCTCGATCAGACGGTGGTGTCCGGTATCGGCAACATCTACGCCGATGAGGCGCTCTGGCGGGCGGGCGTCAACGGCGCCCGGATCGCCGAAAAGCTCACCCGCCGTCGGTTGGGGGAGGTGCTCGACGCCGCCGCCGAGGTGATGCGCGAGGCGCTACGGCAGGGCGGCACATCCTTCGATTCGCTGTACGTCAATGTCAACGGCCAGTCGGGTTACTTCGACCGTTCGTTGAATGTCTACGGCCGCGAGGACCGCAATTGCCGCCGGTGCGGTGCGGTGATCCGCCGGGAGAAGTTCATGAACCGGTCGTCGTACTACTGCCCGGCCTGTCAGCCGCGGCCCCGCCGGACACGGTAGAAACAGCACATGACCGAACTGTGGGTGGAACGCACCGGGATCCGTCGCTACACCGGACGCAGCGACCGGGGTGCCGAGGTGCTGATCGGGTCGGTGACCGACGACGGCGTCTTCACACCCGGCGAACTGCTCAAAATCGCCCTGGCCGGCTGCAGCGGACTGAGCAGCGACGAGCCGCTGCGGCGGCGCCTCGGCGACGACTACGCCGCCACCATCCGGGTCTCCGGTCAGGCGGACCGGGATGAGGAGCGCTACCCAGATCTCGCCGAGACCCTCGAGATCGACCTGACTGGGCTGTCCGCCCAGGACAGGGAGCGGCTGCTGCTGGTTGTCGGTCGCGCCATCGATCAGGTGTGCACCGTCGGGCGGACGTTGAAGGCCGGTGCACGGATCACCTTCGAGGTCGTCGACACCGGCGCCGCCTCCGATGAGTGATGTCCGGCTCACCGCGTGGGTGCACGGCCATGTTCAGGGCGTGGGCTTCCGCTGGTGGACGCGGTCGCGGGCACTGGAGCTGGGTTTGAACGGCTATGCCGCAAACCAGCCCGACGGCCGGGTCCTGGTGGTCGCCGAGGGACCGCGGCCGGCCTGCGAGCGGCTGCTGCAACTGCTGCGGGGGGCGGGCACACCCGGTTCGGTGGACACCGTTGTCGCCGACTTCGCCCAGGCAGGGCAATCCTCGGCGCCGATCGGGCCGGGTTTCCGCGAACGCTGATCACGGCGTCTCCCGACCTCGCCGGTAGGCTGCCACGACGTGTACCTGAAGAGTCTGACGCTGAAGGGCTTCAAGTCCTTCGCCTCGGCGACGACTCTGCGCTTCGAACCGGGTATCACCTGCGTCGTCGGGCCCAACGGTTCCGGTAAGTCCAATGTGGTCGACGCGCTGACCTGGGTCATGGGCGAGCAGGGCGCCAAGACGTTGCGCGGCGGCAAGATGGAAGACGTCATCTTCGCCGGCACCTCCTCGCGGGCTCCGCTGGGCCGGGCCGAGGTCACCCTGACCATCGACAACTCCGACAATGCGCTGCCGATCGAGTACTCCGAGGTGTCGATCACCCGGCGGATGTTCCGCGACGGCGCCGGCGAGTACGAGATCAACGGCAACACCTGCCGGCTGCTCGACATCCAGGAACTGCTCAGTGACTCCGGTATCGGCCGTGAGATGCACGTCATCGTCGGGCAGGGCAGGCTGGCCCAGATCCTGGAGTCCCGGCCGGAGGACCGCCGCGCCTTCATCGAAGAGGCCGCCGGAGTCCTTAAACACCGCAAGCGCAAGGAAAAGGCGTTACGCAAGCTGGACGCCACGTCGGCCAACCTGGCCCGGCTGACCGATCTGACCACTGAGCTGCGCCGTCAGCTCAAGCCGCTGGGGCGGCAGGCCGAGATGGCCCGGCGCGCCCAGACGATTCAGGCGGACCTGCGCGATGCCCGGCTCCGGCTGGCCGCCGACGACCTGGCGGCCCGCCGCGCGGAGTACGTCGGTGCCGACGATATCGAGACCTCGCTGCGCCGCGAGCACGAGGAGGCCGCCGCGCGGCTCGCGGTGGCCAGCGAGCAGCTCAGCGCCGGCGAGGCGGCGGTGGCCTCGCTCTCCGAGCGCGCCGACGCCGCCCAGCAGACCTGGTTCCGGCTCTCCGCCCTGGCCGAACGGGTCAGCGCCACCGTCCGGATCGCCGCGGAACGGACCCAGCACCTGGACACCGAACCGGTGGGCGGCACCGGCCCCGATCCGGACGCTCTGGAGGCTCAGGCGGACGAGGTCGCCGCGCGGGAACAGCGTCTCGTCGCGGAATTGCAGGAGGCCCGCGGTCGCCTGGAGGCCGCCCGGGCCGAGTTGGCGGCCAAGGAGAGCGCTGCGACCGAGGCCGAACGGGCCCACCTGGCCGCCGTTCGGGCCGAGGCCGACCGGCGCGAGGGCCTGGCCCGGCTGGCCGGTCAGGTCGAGACCGCTCGCGCCCGGGTGGAATCCATCGACGAGGGCGTGGCCCGGCTGAGCGCCGGCATCGAGGAGTCGGCCCGCCGAACCGACGTCGCAAAGGCCGAGTTCGAGCTTGTGCAGAGCCGGGTGGGTGAGCTCGACCAGGGCGAGGTGGGCCTGGACGAGCAGCATGATCGCAGCGTGGCCGCGTTGCGCCTGGCCGATGAGCGGGTGGCCGAACTGCAGTCCGCCGAGCGTGCGGCAGAGCGCGAGGTCGCCTCGCTGCTGGCCCGTATCGACGCGCTGGCGGTCGGGCTCGAACGTCGCGACGGTGCCGCCTGGCTGGTCGAGAATCGCAGTGGCGCTGGGCTTTTCGGAACCATCGCGAAGCTGGTGCGGGTTAACACCGGCTACGAGACAGCACTGGCGGCGGTTCTCGGGCCCGCTGCCGACGCGCTGGCCGCCGACGATGCCGGCGCGGCGGCCGCCGCGGTGGGAGCGTTGAAGGAGGCCGACGGCGGGCGGGCCGCGATCGTGCTCGCCGACTGGCCCACCGGTGCGCGCGCCGACGTATCGCCGCTGCCCTCCGGGGCGCGCTGGGCACTCGACCTGGTCGAGGCGCCGGGCCGCCTGCAGGGCGCGCTAACCGCCATGTTGACCGGGGTTGCCGTCGTCGATGACCTCGGTGCCGCCCTGGATCTTGTCACCGCCCGGCCGACGGTGCGGGCCGTGACGCGCGATGGTGACGTGGTCGGCCCGGGGTGGCTCGACGGGGGATCGGACCGCAAACCCAGCACGTTGGAGATCGCCGGCCAGATCGACAAGGCGCGCACCGAGCTTGCCGCCGCCGAGACCCGGGTCGCCGAACTCGCCGCCGCGCTCGCGGGTGCCGTGGCTGAGCAGGTCAGCCGGCAGGATGCCGCAGAACAGGCGCTGGCGGCCCTCAATGAGTCCGACGCGGCGATCTCGGCCATCTACGAGCAGCTGGGCCGGCTCGGGCAGGAAGTCCGGGTCGCTGAAGAGGAGTGGCGGCGGCTGACCGCTCAGCGTGACCAGTTGGAGGCCGGCCGCACTCGGACCCTCGAGGAGCTCACCGAACTCGAGACCCGCCTGCACACCGCCCAGGAGATGCACACCGTCGTCGACAATTCCCCGGCGGACCGGCAGGAACTGCAGGCCGCCGCGGACACCGCCAGATCTGTCGAAGTCGAGGCCCGGCTGGCGGTGCGCACGGCTGAGGAACGGGCCAATGCCGTTCGTGGAAAAGCTGATTCGCTGCGCCGCGCCGCCGCCAACGAGCGGGTGTCCCGGCAGCGGGCCGAGCAGGCCCGAGCCGCCCGCGCGCACGCCGCCGAAGTGGCCGCCGTGGTGGCCGAAGCCGGCCGGAAGGTGGCGAACCGGTTGGCCGACGTCGTGGTCGCAGCCTCGCAGTTGCGGGATCAGTTGACCGCCAGGCGCCAGCAGATGGTCACCACCATGGCGTCGGCGCGGGCGGAGGTCACTGCGCTCAACGCCCGCATCACGACACTGACCGACGCACTGCATCGCGACGAGGTCGCCAAGGCCCAAGCGATATTGCGGATCGAGCAACTCGAGACGATGGTGCTCGACCAGTTCGGCATGGCCGGTGACGACCTGATCGCCGAATACGGACCCGACGTCGCGCTACCACCGACCGAACTCGAGATGGCCGAGTACGAGCAGGCCAAGGAGCGGGGCGAACAGGTCAGCGCACCCGCGCCGATGGTGTTCGACCGGGCCACCCAGGAGCGCCGCGCCAAGCGCGCCGAACGTGAACTCGCAGAGTTGGGACGGGTCAACCCCTTGGCGCTGGAGGAGTTTGCCGCACTGGAGGAGCGGTACAACTTCCTGTCCACCCAACTCGAAGACGTCAAGGCCGCGCGGAAGGACCTGCTCGACGTGGTGTCCGACGTCGACGCCCGGATTCTTCAGGTGTTCGCCGAGGCCTACGCGGACGTGGAACGTGAGTTCACTGAGGTCTTTTCGGCGCTTTTCCCCGGCGGTGAGGGCAGGCTGCTGCTCACCGACCCGTCGGACATGCTCACTACCGGGGTTGAGGTGGAGGCCCGTCCACCCGGGAAGAAGGTGAAGCGGTTGTCGCTGCTGTCCGGTGGCGAGAAGTCGCTGACCGCGGTGGCGATGCTGGTGGCGATTTTCCGGGCCAGGCCGTCCCCGTTCTACGTCATGGACGAGGTTGAAGCCGCCCTCGATGATGTGAACCTGCGCCGGTTGATCGGGCTGTTCGAGCAGTTGCGCTCGCAGTCCCAGCTCATCGTGATCACCCATCAGAAGCCGACGATGGAGATCGCCGACGCGCTCTATGGGGTGTCGATGCAGGGCGACGGCATTACCGCGGTCATTTCCCAGCGGATGCGCGGGGAAAACCTGGTTGCCACCGCCACCGCCACCGCCACCGAGCCCGCCTGAGCCTCGTCGGCAGTCTGGCTCAGCCGGACTTCTGGTTCGGCGGTGCGTTCGGATTCGCGAAGCTCGGAGCCTTCGTCTGGGGATGGGGTGAGCCGATCTTCGCGTTCAGGTTCGGACTGGTGATGGTCGGCATTTTGACCGGCGGTGCCACGGGCGACGCATAGGGCGCTTGCGGGTCAGGGCCGGCTGGGTGGCCGGCCGGTGGCCGGCCGGTCGTCAATCTCGGATTCTCACACCGATCCGGCGCAGTCGGATCAGATCGGCCGCCCCGGCGCAGTGCAGGCAGACCCGGAGTTCCTCGATGAGCGTGCTGAGCACGTCGGTGACGGCGGCCGCCGACTCGATGGCCGGCGCCAGTAGCGGACGGGCCAGCGCAACGACATCGGCGCCCAGTGCCAGCGCCTTGGCGGCATCCATGCCGGTACGGATCCCGCCGGACGCCATCAGCGGCAGACCCGGCAGCGCTTGGCGCGCCTCCAGCAACGCCTCAGCGGTCGGTATGCCCCAGTCGGCCAGGGCGGGGGAGCGCACCTCGCCGTAACGGACGACCTGCTCGACCCGGGCCCACGAGGTGCCGCCCGCCCCGGCCACGTCGACCGCTGCGATCGGCAGCCCCCGCAGGCGCTCGGCGGCAGCCGTTCCGATCCCGTGGCCGACCTCTTTGACCAAGACCGGGTAGTCCAACTCGGTGGCCAGCCTGCGCAATGCGTCCAGGGACCCGCTGAAGTCGGTGTCGCCGGCTTCCTGCATGGCCTCCTGAAGAGGGTTGGTGTGCACCGCCAGTGCATTGGCGCCAATCCTGCGCAGGGCCGCGGCGACCAACTCCACCGGGGTTCCGGCCAGCTGAGCCAGGCCGATGTTGCCGATCAGCAGGACGTCGGGAGCGAGGTCGCGGACCTCGAAACTCACCGCCGCGGCGGTGCTGGCGGGGTCGTTGCCGAGCATGATCCGCTGCGAGCCGAGCATCAGTCCGATCCCCAGCTTCTGGGCGGCCTGGGCCAGGTTGCGGTTGATGGTTCCCGCCAGCTCGGCCCCACCGGTCATCGCCCCGATCAGGATGGGGGCGCGCAGCCGGGCATCCAGGAAGCGGGTGCTCAGGTCCACCTCGCTCAGGCTGGTCTGGGTCAGCGCGTCATAGGGCAGTTCGAAGCGCTCCAGGCCCGTGGTGAGCCGCCCATGATCAACCGGTCCGGTCAAGCAGGCGTCGATATGCCGCAGCTTGCGGGCCGACAGGCCACCCTCGCCGGTCATCGCGGTGATACCTGGGACAATGACGGCGTGTCCCAGGGTATCTGGATCGCCATCGCGGTCATCGCCGTCCTCGTCGTCATCGCGCTGGTGGTCGGGTTGGTGCGCTACCGGCGCAGCAAGATCAGTTTGCAACGCCCTCCCGAGGCTGCCACACCCATCGACCGATCCGGGTCCTACACCGCGGCCTCGGGCATTACGTTCACACAATCGTCAGAACCCGGCCTGGGGATCCCGAACGTCGGCGATGACGCCGCCGTCCCGCGGGACTCCCCGAAGCGGCCGATCGCTCAGGTGCACCTCCCGGAACCCCCGGTGGTGGACGAGACCATCGCCCGGGACACCGGAGTTCTGACGCCCACGGTCGCCGAGGCGCCTGCTGTGCCCGATGTCGGGGCCATCGCCCCTGCTGTGTCTGATGTCGGGGCCATCGCCCCTGCTGTGTCTGATGTCGGGGCCATCGCCCCTGCTGTGTCTGATGTCGGGGCCATCGCCCCTCCGGTGTCTGATGTCGGGGCCATCGCCCCTCCGGCGGGCCGCCTGGAGCGGTTGCGCGGGCGGCTGGCCAAATCGCAGAACGCATTCGGCCGCAGCATGCTCGGGCTGCTCGGTGGCGGCGACCTCGACGAAAGCTCCTGGGAAGAGGTCGAAGACACCCTGTTGATCGCCGACCTGGGTCCCGCGGTCACCGCATCGGTGATGGAGAAGCTGCGTTCGGCTCTGGCAGCGGGCACGGTGCGCAGCGAGGCCGATGCCCGGGCCGTGTTGCGCGAGGTGCTCATCGGCGAACTTCATCCCGGATTCGATCGTTCCATCAAAGCTCTGCCCCATGCCGACAAGCCCTCGGTACTGCTGGTTGTCGGGGTCAACGGCACCGGGAAGACCACCACGGTCGGCAAGTTGGCCCGGGTCCTGGTGGCCGACGGCCGCCGGGTGGTGCTTGGTGCGGCCGACACCTTCCGGGCCGCCGCCGCCGACCAGCTCCAGACCTGGGCGGTCCGGGTGGGTGCTGAAGTGGTTCGCGGCGCCGAAGGGGCCGATCCGGCCTCGGTCGCGTTCGACGCCGTCGACGCCGGCATCAAGTCCGGCGCCGACGTGGTCGTCATCGACACCGCCGGGCGGCTGCACACCAAGACCGGTCTGATGGACGAACTCGGCAAAGTCAAGCGGGTGATCGAGAAGCGCGCCGCCGTCGATGAGGTGCTGCTGGTGCTCGACGCCACCATCGGGCAGAACGGCCTCGCCCAGGCACGGGTGTTCGCCGACGTCGTCGATATCACCGGGGTGGCGCTGACCAAGCTGGACGGCACCGCGAAGGGCGGCATCGTGTTCCGGGTTCAACAGGATCTCGGGGTGCCGGTGAAGCTGGTCGGTCTCGGCGAGGGGCCCGACGATCTGGCTCCGTTCGAGGCAGCGGCGTTCGTCGACGCACTGCTCGGCTGACTGCGCATCGCCTCCTAAATCACCTGGTGTAACAACAGCGAAACGCAACCCGGCAATCCGTTCACCTGCCGGCAACACGACGTTGCGGCCGATGAAACAAGCACTGCGCAAGGTTCCTCACGTGCCGCCGGTTCTCGGCGGTGAAAAGGAGGAGACTTCGAGTGGATCTATTCCCGGTAATGGGAGCGTCGGACGCCGGCGACACCGCGTGGGTGCTGGTTAGCGCCGCATTGGTGTTGTTGATGACCCCGGGCCTGGCGTTCTTCTACGGCGGCATGGTGCGTGCGCGCGGCGTACTCAACATGATCATGATGAGCATCAGCGCGATGGGCCTGGTCACGGTTCTGTGGGTGCTCTACGGATATTCGTTGGCGTTCGGCAACGACAAGTTCGGACTGTTCGGCGACCCCAGCCAGTACTTCGGCCTCAAGGGGTTGATTGGGGGCAATGCCTTCACTGAGGTCATCGCCGATCCGGCCGCGGGCATCGAGGCGGTGGCCGAGGTGAGCATTCCGCTGGCCGGCACCATCCCGATGTCGGTGTTCGTGGCGTTCCAGTTGATGTTCGCCATCATCACCGTCGCGCTGATCTCGGGCGCGGTCGCCGACCGTCTCAAGTTCAGCGGCTGGCTGGTGTTCGCCGGACTCTGGGCCACGTTCGTGTACTTCCCGGTGGCGCACTGGGTGTTCGCCTTCGACGGCGTCACCGCGGAGACCGGCGGCTGGATCGCCAACAAGCTCAAGGCCGTCGACTTCGCCGGCGGTACGGCCGTCCACATCAATGCCGGTATCGCGGCTCTGGTGCTGGTGCTCATCCTGGGTAAGCGTCTCGGGTGGCCGGGCACACCGATGCGTCCGCACAACCTGCCGTTCGTCATGCTCGGCGCCGGACTGCTCTGGTTCGGCTGGTACGGCTTCAATGCCGGGTCGGCGCTCGGCGCCGGCGGTGTCGCCGGCACCACGTTCGTCACCACGACGATCGCGACCGCGGCGGCGATGCTCGGCTGGCTGCTCACCGAGCGGATTCGGGACGGTCACGGCACCTCGCTGGGTGCGGCGTCGGGAATCGTGGCCGGGCTGGTGGCCATCACCCCGGCCTGCTCGTCGGTCAACGTGGTCGGGGCGCTGGCGATCGGCGCCACGGCCGGCATCCTGTGTGCGCTGGCTGTCGGGCTGAAGTTCAAGTTTGGCTTCGACGACTCGCTCGACGTGGTCGGTGTGCACTTGGTGGGCGGTCTGGTCGGCACCTTGATGGTCGGCCTGGTGGCGACCGAAGAGGCTCCGGCAGCGGTGAAGGGTCTGTTCTACGGCGGTGGCTTCGACCAGCTGTGGCGCCAGGCCGCGGGTGCCTTCGCGGTTCTGGGGTACTCGGCAGTGGTCACCGCTATCTTGGCCTTGATCGTGAAATACACCATCGGACTGCGGCTTGACCGTGAGGCCGAGGCCACCGGAATCGACGAAGCCCAGCACGCGGAGACCGCGTACGACTTCACCGTCGCCGGCACCAGTTCGGTCTTCCCTCGGACAAGCGCGGAGGTATAGGAAACATGAAGCTGATCACTGCGATCATCAAGCCGTTCACACTCGAGGACGTCAAGACCGGGCTGGAAGAGATGGGCGTCCTGGGGATGACGGTCAGCGAGGTTCAGGGCTACGGGCGGCAGAAGGGTCACACCGAGGTCTACCGCGGTGCGGAGTACTCCGTCGACTTCGTTCCCAAGGTGCGGGTCGAGGTGGTGGTCGACGACGCCGCGGTCGACAAGGTCGTTGACGTCATCGTCGCCGCCGCCCGCACCGGCAAGATCGGTGACGGGAAGGTATGGGTCAGCCCGGTGGACGCCGTGGTGCGGGTCCGTACCGGCGAGCGGGGATCTGACGCCCTCTGATCGTGAGGGTGACGGGCCGCTGTTCGATGAATGGTGTTCGATGACCAAACGGATGGATGATCCCGCCGCCGGCCGGCCTTCAGGGCCGGCGGCGGGTCCGCCGCATGCCGCCACCGATCTGGCGGCGGCGAGCCGCCAGTTACTCGAGGGGGCCCACCGCCGTCTCGACTCGGCCGGACTGCGCGAGGCACTGGTGGATCTTCACGAGTTGTGGCTCACCTCGAAGGCCACCGAACTCGGGATCACCGCCGACAGCGGCTTCGCATTGGTCGCCACCGGTGGTCTGGGCCGGCGCGAATTGGTCCCGTTCTCCGACTTGGATCTGATGCTGGTCCACGACAGCATGCCCGAGGACCTCGTCGGCGAGATGGCGGAGCGGTTGTGGTACCCGTTGTGGGACGCCAACATTCGGCTCGACCACAGTGTGCGCACCGTGCCCGAGGCGCTTTCGGTGGCGGGTTCGGACATCGCCGCGGGTCTGGCGATGCTGGAGGTCCGGCACATTGCTGGGAACGAACGGCTGTCGGCCACCCTGATCGACGGCGCGCGCCGGCAGTGGCGGTCCGGGATCGCGACGCGGTTCGACGACCTCGTTGCCGCCACCCGAAGTCGTTGGCACCGCAGTGGCCAGATCGCGCATCGCGCAGAACCTGACCTGAAGTGCGGAATGGGTGGACTGCGAGATGTGCAACTACTGCGGGCGCTCGCCCTGGCGCAGTTGACGGACGTCTATCCGGTCCTGGCGCCGGACTCGCCTGCCGGTTCACTTGCCGGGGCGCACCTCGCGTTGCTGAACGTTCGCACCGAACTGCACCGCGTCTCCCGCCGGGGGCGGGATCTGCTGCTGGCCCAGTTCGCTGACGAGGTCGGCGCGGCGCTTCGTATCGGAGACCGGTTCGACCTCGCCCGGATGCTCTCCGACGCGGCCCGCACGGTCAGCTACTACGTCGACGCCGGACTGCGAACCGCGGCGAACGCAGTGCCGCGCCGGGGGCTGGCCAAACTGCGCAGGCCGGTCCGTCGGCCACTGGACGAGGGCGTCATCGAGTACGCCGGCGAGATCATCCTGGCCCGTGACGCCCGGCCGCAGCGTGATCCCGGCCTGGTGCTGCGGGTTGCGGCAGCTTCGGCTGCCACCGGAATCCCGATCGCCGCCCCGACGCTGGGTCGGCTGTCCGACACCGCTCCGGAGCTTCGCGCCCCCTGGCCGAGGGATGCCGTCGACGATCTGCTGGTGCTGTTGACAGCCGGTCCCACGGCGGTGACCACCATCGAGGCGCTTGACCGGACCGGGCTGTGGGGCCGACTGTTCCCGGAATGGGGGGCGATCCGCGACCTGCCGCCACGGGATCCGGTGCATACCTGGACCGTCGACCGGCATCTGGTCGAAACCGTATCGCGGGCAAGCGCATTCACCACCCGGGTGTCCAGGCCCGATCTGCTGGTGCTCGGTGCGCTGCTGCACGACATCGGTAAGGGCCGCGGCGGCGACCACAGCGAGATCGGCGCGGAGCTGGCGGTGCAGGTGGGAAACCGACTGGGCCTGTGGCCGTCGGATGTCAGGTTGCTCGCGGCGATGGTCCGCCATCACCTGCTGCTCCCGTCGACAGCCACCCGGCGAGACCTCGCCGACCCGGCGACCATCGGGGAGGTCGTCGACACCATCGGCGGCGATTCGGTGCTGCTGGAACTGTTGCAGGTCCTGTCCGAGGCGGATTCGCTGGCAACCGGACCCGGTGTGTGGGGGGACTGGAAGGCCGCCCTGATCGGTGACCTGGTGCGACGCTGCCGGGGAGTGATCGGCGGCGAGGACCACATTCAACCGGAACCCATTGACCCTGAGCACCTTTCGCTGGCCGGTGATGGCGGTGTTCATGTCGTGTTGAAGCCCGGCGACGTTCCGCACACCTACCAGGTCACCATGACCGCGCCAGATCGCCGCGGACTGCTGTCTCGTGCCGCCGGAGTGCTGGCCTTGCACTCGCTCGGGGTGCATTCGGCGACGGTGAACAGCGCGGTGCTGTCCGGTCGGTGTATCGCGATCAACACGTTCGTGGTGTCCCCGCAGTTCGGCGCGCCACCGGCGGCCGAATTGCTCCGCCAACAGTTCAAACTGGCTCTCGACGGTGAACTCGACGTGTTCGCGGCACTCGAGAAGCGTGGCCGCGATGCCGCCGTGCACGGTGGGCGGCAGGCGGGCGAGCCCTCACCCGCCGTCCCCGCCGCCGCGGCGGCTCCGCCGGTCATCCTGTGGCACGACGGGGTGGATCCGCACGGCGCGGTGGTCGAGATCCGCTCCGGTGACCGCACCGGGCTGTTGGCCATGCTGACCCGGGTCTTCGAACGTGCCGGGGTGGACATCGCCTGGGCCAGGATCACCACTCTCGGCTCCTCGGTGATCGACGCTTTCGCGATCACGGACCCCGGCGTCGCGGGCCGTCAGACGCTGGAAGGCGACCTTCAGGCTGTGCTGCCCGCCCCGCCGCCCGGGGCACCGGTACAGGAGGCGGGCTGACCCGCCGCGGCGGCGATGGGCTGGGAACGGATAACCGGCCGGACAGTGGTTAGTCTGAGCAGGTGTTTGAATCCCTCTCCGACCGGCTCAACGGGGCGCTCGCCGGGCTGCGCGGCAAAGGCCGGCTGAGCGACGCCGACATCGACGCGACCGCCCGGGAGATCCGGCTGGCGCTGCTGGAAGCCGATGTCTCGCTACCCGTGGTGCGCGACTTCATCGGCCGGGTCAAGGAGCGTTCCAAGGGCGCGGAGGTCTCCGGTGCGCTCAATCCGGCCCAGCAGGTCGTCAAGATTGTCAACGACGAACTCGTCGGCATCCTCGGCGGTCAGACCAGGCAGCTGGCGTTCGCCAAGACTCCGCCGACGGTGATCATGCTCGCCGGTCTGCAGGGTGCGGGAAAGACCACGCTGGCGGGCAAGCTCGCCAAGTGGCTGAAGGGGCAGGGGCACACCCCGCTGCTCGTGGCCTGCGACCTGCAGCGTCCCGGTGCCGTCACCCAGTTGAAAGTGGTGGGGGAGCGCGCCGGAGTGAGCGTGTTCGCCCCGCACCCGGGAACCGCGGCGGACGCCCCGGAGATCGACGGGGTGGGCCCGGGTGACCCGGTGTCGGTGGCCGCCGCCGGGCTGGCCGAGGCCAAGGCCAAACTCTTCGACGTCGTCGTCGTCGACACCGCCGGCCGGTTGGGTATCGACGACGTCCTGATGGCTCAGGCCGCCGCGATCCGCGATGCGGTCCACCCCGATGAGACGCTGTTCGTCCTCGATGCGATGACCGGCCAGGATGCGGTCGCCACCGCGGAGGCCTTCGGCGCCGGGGTCGGCTTCACCGGTGTGGTGCTGACCAAACTGGACGGCGACGCCCGAGGCGGCGCGGCGCTGTCGGTACGCGAGGTCACCGGCGTTCCGATCCTGTTCGCCTCGACCGGGGAGAAGTTGGAGGACTTCGACGTCTTCCACCCGGATCGGATGGCGAGCCGGATTTTGGGTATGGGCGACGTCCTGTCGCTGATCGAGCAGGCCGAGCAGGTCTTCGATGCGCAGAAGGCCGAGGAGGCCGCCGCCAAGATCGGCTCCGGCGAGCTGACCCTGGAGGACTTTCTCGAGCAGATGCTGGCGATCCGGAAGATGGGACCGATCGGCAACCTGCTCGGGATGCTGCCGGGCGCCGGACAGATGAAAGACGCACTGGCCGCCGTCGACGATAAGCACCTTGACCGGGTGCAGGCGATCATCCGCGGTATGACACCCGAGGAGCGGGCGGACCCGAAGATCATCAATGCTTCGCGTCGGCTGCGTATCGCCAACGGGTCGGGGGTCAATGTCTCGGAGGTCAATCAGCTCGTCGACCGGTTCTTCGAGGCACGCAAGATGATGTCGCAGATGGCCGGTGCGATGGGTATGCCGTTCGCACGCCGATCTTCGAAGCGCAGCGCCAAGGGGAAGAACGCGAAGAAGGGCAAGCGGGGTCGGGGGCCGACGCAGCCGAGGACACGCAACCCGCTGCTGGGCGGTGGCATGCCGGGGATGCCCGAAGGCTTCCCCGATCTGTCGCAGATGCCTGAGGGTCTCAACGAGTTGCCGCCCGGTCTGGCCGATTTCGACCTCTCGAAGCTCAAGTTCCCCGGCAAGCACTGAGTTGAGCGTCTCCACGGCGCTTCACGTGCGGGGGCGCGGACTGCCCGGGGGCGAGCCCGTGGAGTGGTGGATCGTTGACGGCGCACTGCGCAGCGAACCAATCCCCGGAGCCCGGACCGTGTTCGGTCGGGACGGGTTTGACGGCTGGATCATCCCGGGTCTGGTCGACGCCCACTGCCACGTCGGTCTCGGGCCCCACGGCGCCGTCGGCATCGATGAGGCGGTTACCCAGGCGCAGACCGAGCGCGGAGCAGGTGCGCTGCTCCTGCGCGACTGCGGTTCGCCGATCGACACCCGGTCGCTGGCCGGCCACCACGATCTGCCCGAGATCATCAGGGCTGGAAGGCATCTCGCCCGACCCAAGCGCTACTCCCAGGGCTATGCCATCGAACTGGCAGACGAGTGGCGCCTGCCGCAGGCGCTGGCCGAGCAGGCCCGGCGCAGTGACGGATGGGTCAAGATCGTCGGCGACTGGATCGACCGTTCGGTGGGTGATCTGGCACCACTGTGGTCCGATGACGTCCTGGCGGCGGCGGTCGCCGCGGCGCATGCCGAGGGCGCCCGGGTGACGGCCCACGTATTCGGAGAGGACGCACTGCCCGGCCTCATCGGGGCCGGGATCGACTGTATCGAACATGGCACCGGGTTGACCGACGACACCGTCGCAATGATGGCGGAGCGTGGCACCGCGTTGGTTCCCACCCTGATCAACGTCCAGAACTTTCCCGAATTCGCCACTGCGGCAAGCAAGTACCCTATCTACGCCGCGCATATGCGTGATCTCTTCAGCCGTTGCGCAGACCGCATCGGGGCGGCCCGGGAGGCCGGTGTACCGATCTATGCCGGCAGCGACGCCGGCGGGGTGATGCCGCACGGACTGATCGCGGCGGAGGTTGAGGCGCTCAAGGGCATCGGAATGTCGCCTACCGAGGCCCTCGGCGCGGCATGCTGGGATGCCCGATCCTGGTTGGGGCGGCCTGCCTTGGCTGACGGGGCGCCGGCAGACCTGCTCTGCTTCGTCGCCGACCCACGCGGCGGTGCGGGGGTGCTGTCCCGGCCGGACCTGGTCATCCTGCGCGGTCGGATCTACTGACTATGCGGTACTGACACCGGTTACTGCTGGGCGAAACCCCAGTCCAGCAGGGCGCGACCTTGGCTCCACAAGTCATCGTCGCCGTACATCATCACCGCGACCAGTCGTCTGCCGTTTCGCTGCGCCATCGCCACATACGTTTCCTGGGCCAGGTTGGTGTAGCCGGTCTTTCCGCCGATGTAGCCCGGGTAGCTGGTCAGCAGTCGGTCCTGGTTGGAGATCTGCTTCGCACCCCCGGCGCCGTCGGGGAATGTCGCCGCCCGTTGCGCCATGATGTGGGGGATCAGCGGGTAGTTCAGCGCCGCCCGGTAGATCACTGCCAGGTCATGGGCCGTCGTGACGGACTCCCACCCCGGTCCGTCCAGGCCCGACGGGGAGGCGGCGCGGGTGCTGCGCGCTCCGACCTGGACCGCCTTCGCGTTCATCTTCGCGATCGCGGTCTGGTAGCCGCCCAGCATGTCGGCGAGCATGTTGGCCGCGTCATTGCCGGACACCATGAGCAGCGCGTCGAGCAGGTTCCGGGCGGTATAGACCTGGCCCGGCACCAGCCCGACGCAGGAACACTCCACGTCAGTGTTCGCCTCGGTCGCGCGGGCCGCGGCGTTCGGAGCGACCTGGTCGAGCACCGTCATCGCCAGCAGGGCCTTGATGGTGCTAGCCGGGGCGTGGGCGCCATAGGGGTCGTTGCCACCGAGGATCCGGCCGCTGATCAGGTCCGCGACCAGCCAGACCGGTGCGGGCCCGGCCGGCAGGGCTGCCTGCGGATTGGGCTCCGCCACTGCCACCGGAACGGCCGTGGGAAAGACCAGCAGGCCGACCGCGAACATCGCCGAACCGAGGGCGCGCCGTACCGACATGTGCGCCGACGCTAGTCGGATTCAGCCGCTTGTCGGGTTGCGGCGGGGTCTCTAATCGGTTGCGAAGCCAACTGAGGCGCGGGTCGGCTGACCCGTACGGCATCTGCTCGCCGGAGGGGGCCAATAAGCGCTATCGCGGCGGTTTCACTGAGTTGGCGACTGAAATCCACGTCGCCAGATTGTCGTAGCCCAGACCTACAATCGAATGTATGTTCGAAACCGGGTTGCGGGTGGTGGATGATGCGGGGGTGGTCGCCGAGATCGGGTCGGCGACGCGGGCGGAGGGGTCGGCGGCGGCGCGGCGGTTGGCGGCGATCGCGGAGTTGGTGCGGCGTCGCTGC
>MTBK01123477.1_pt1 | contig 17059 bp, 15 predicted proteins | sample 1535981 | NCBI WGS metagenome assembly MTBK01 (sample SAMN06109225, study PRJNA356200) | anaerobic digester metagenome | isolation source: biogas reactors fed with pig manure or primary and secondary sludge | place: Spain | collected 2016-06-30 | reverse complement strand
CGCCGTCCTCCTCTCGCTTGCCATCTACCCCATCACATCCACCCGGGAGGCAATCGTCGTACACCTCGTGCCGGCCGAGGGAGGGCTTTCCCGGGAAGAGAGAGCACCAGAGCGGATCCGGGATGGAGAGACAATCGTGCTCACGATCTCCGGGAGCGTCTTCTTCGCCACACTCCGGGCCATTGAGCGATCGCTCCCCGCCCCCGGGGGAGCGAGGGATGCCGTCGTGATCCTCGCCCTCCGGGGGCAGGTAGAGGCTGGAACTGGACTCCTCCGGATGCTTGAGCGCTACGCCCGGCGTGTCCGCGCCCATGGAAGCCGGTTCATCCTCGCTGAGGTTGACCCCGGACTCCTCGCGGGCCTCGGCGGGACCGGGGCGACCGGGATCATCGCCCCTGAGAACATCTTCATCGCGACACCGGTCATCGGCGAGTCGATCTTTGAGGCTATCCGGGCGGCCGGGAAGTGACCACCTCACCCGGAAAACTCTTTCTGCCAGGAAGATCCAGTACCGCACCAGTATACATGCCCGTAAAAGACCTCTCTCCCCCTGCCCGCATCGTGATCATCGGAGCAGCGGTCGTCATCGTCCTCGCAGGGATCAGGGCAGCCACGCCGATACTCGGTCCGTTCCTCGTCGCGGTCTTCTTCGCCATGATCACCGCGCCCGCAATGGCGTGGCTGAGACGCCGGGGGGTGCCGCCGGCCATAGCCGCAGGGGCGGTGGTGACGGGGCTCATAGGGATCCTCGTCGGGGCAGCCCTCTTCCTCGGTGCAGCTCTCAGACAATTCCTCCTCTCCCTGCCCCGGTACCTGGCGGCACTTGAGAGACAGACAGCAGGATACGGGATCAGCCCTGAAGATTTCCGGATCTGGGACTTCGTCGACCAGGGGACGGTCATCCAGCAGGCCGCCGGGCTCGCGCGGGACGTCGGGAACATAGCCCTCGACGCCTTCCTCGTCGCAATAGCGATTGCGTTCCTCCTGCTTGAGGCACCCCGTCTCACGGCCGGGCTCAAGAGGCGCTTCGGGGCGGAAAACAACCTATACCGGCATTTCTCACAATCCGGCCGGATCCTCATCGACTACGTGATCGTCAGGACGAAGGTGAACCTGGTCACCGGGACCGGGACCGGAATCTTCCTCTACATCTTCGGTATCGAGTTCGCGGCGCTCTGGGGGTTCGTCGCCTTCGTGCTCAGCTACGTCCCCTACATCGGCCTCGTCGTCGCCGCAATCCCACCCACGCTCCTCGCCCTGGTCAGCTTCGGGCCGGCGGGAGCGGTCACCGTCATCATCGCCATAGCCATAATCGACGCCGCCGCCGAAAACCTGGTCTTCCCCCAGATCGCAAGCCAGGGGCTCAATCTCTCGCCGTTCGTCGTCCTCTTCTCTGTCCTGTTCTGGGCCCTCATACTCGGGGCTGTCGGGGTCTTCCTCGCCATCCCCCTGACTATCGCGGTGAAACTCTTCCTCGAGAGCTGGGAGGAGACGCGGTGGATCGGGGAGATGATGAACGCAAAGGATCAGGAAGAATAGGTCGGCGCGCCGGGGAGTTCCTTTTTTACCCCCGGCGACCTACCGGAGATCAGTATATGTACCACCATAAAGATGTCATATTCAAAAAGCCCGAACCCGAAGAGATCCGGCGACTCGGGCTCCTCCCGGCGGACCTGCACTTCCATACCCGCTACTCCGACTCCATCACCCGCGTGCGTGATGCACTGAAGCTCGCGGCACGGCAGGGGATCGGGCTTGCGATCACCGACCATAACGCAATCGGCGGGGTGCTCGAAGCAGACCGGCAGAAAACCCCCGTCCACCTCATCCCCGGTATCGAGGTCAGCGCAAACGATGGTCCGCACATCCTCATCTACTTTCCTGCAATCTCCGATCTTGCTGACTTCTACAAAAACTACATCGAGAGAAACCGGAGGAGCGGCCCCTACACCGCGATCCATCTCGATACCATCGATATACTCGATGCAAGCGAGGGCTACCCCTGTATCAGGGCCGAGGCGCACCCCTGCGGCTACGCCTTCCTTAACCGGGGGGTCCAGCGGTGTGTCGCACGGGATAGCATCGAAGGAGGGATCTTCTCCCGCCTCGATGCGCTCGAGGTCATCTGCGGCGGGATGGCCCGGTCCCACAACCTTAAGGCGGCCGAACTCGCCACTGTCCACGGCCTTGGCCGGACCGGCGGGACCGACGGCCACCTCCTCCACGAGCTCGGCGGGGTTGTCACCTGCGCAGAGGCCGATACCGTAGAAGAGTTCCTGGAGGCGATCCACGCAAAAAAAACCGTCATCATCGGCCGTGAGCGCCCCCTCGTCGAGAAGGCGGTGATGGGAACCGCAGTCCTCCCGCACCACATCCCCTACGCCGTCCCCATCCTCCAGGCACGCTGGGAACAGAGCCTCCCCGGGATCATGAGGCGGGTCAAAAGCCCCCTCTCACCCAAGCGGTGAGAAAAGCCGGGAGATCGACTCCTTCATCCTGATCCAGCGGGGTCGCGCCCGGTACCCCTCAAGCGTGATCTCGGTCGAATTGGAGAGATCCTCCTCGAAGGCCTTTGCGAGCTCATTCCCCACCGCCGCATCGTAGAAGAAGGCGTTCGCCTCGAAGTTCAGCCGGAAACTCCGCACATCCCAGTTCGCGCTCCCGACCGACCCCGCCTTTCTGTCGACGACGATCGTCTTAGCGTGGAGAAACCCGTCGTCGTATGTGTAGGCCCGCACCCCGGCATCGAGGAGGTCGCCGATGAACGAGAGGCTCGCCCAGTAGACGAACGGGTGGTCGGGTTTGCAGGGGATCATGACCCGGACATCGACGCCGGAGAGCGCCGCGATACGGAGGGCGTCGGAGACGCTATCATCGGGGACGAAGTAGGGCGTCTGGATGTAGACCGACTCCCGGGCGGAGTTGATCAGCTTGATGTAGCCCTCTTTTATAGGGTTCCACCGGGTATCGGGGCCGCCGGAGACGATCTGGATCGGTGTCGTCCCGGGGGTGCCGGGTTCCGGGAAGTAGTGGGTGCGGGAGCCCGGTCCCGGGTACTTGCCGGTAACGTAGTGCCAGTCGAGGAAGAACCGGAGCTGGAGGAGGTGGACGGCCTGGCCCCCCATCCGGAAGGCCGTATCGCGCCAGGAACCCAGGGGCCCCTTCCCAAGATACTCATCCCCGATATTGAACCCGCCGATGAACCCCACCGCCCCGTCGATGATCGCGATCTTTCTGTGGTTGCGGTAGTTAACCCGGTAGAACGAGGGGAAGAAGGCCCCGACCTCCCCTCCGACACGGGTCAGCTCCGAAAACGCCTTTTGCGACCTGCCCCAGTTACGTGTTCCCACCGCATCGAAGAGGAGACGGACCTCGACGCCCTCCCCGGCCCTCTCCGCGAGGGCATGGATGATCTCCCGCCCCAGTTCGTCGTTGTTGATGATATAGTACTCAATGTGGATATGGTGGCGTGCCCCGCGGATCGCGGCAATGAGCGCGTCGAACTTCTCCTCACCCCGGGTGTAGAGGTCGATCTGGTTCCTCCCGGTCAGGTGCGCACGGTTGTTCTTGAGAAAGAGAAAGATCGTCTCGCGGAACTCCTCGGCCTCGGGGGTGGTGAAGCGGTAGGTTCTCTCCGAGAGCTCACGGTACTGCCCCAGGAGCGCCTCCTGCAGGTACTGCCGGTCCTCCTCCTCCTTTATGACGAACATCCTCTGCCGGGTATAGTTCTGCCCGAATATCAGGTAGAACAGGAACCCGATCGGCGGCAGGAGGAAGAGAACCATCAGCCAGGCCATCGCTGCTGTCGGATTCCTCCGCTCGAAGAAGACGACGGTGATAGCAAATATGACATTAAGGATCAGGACAACGGTAAGCAGGGTTCCGAGAAGGGCCATTCTGCTGTTACCTCCCCGCGGGGGCCGGATATGAGCGATTTATCGCTCCGTAAGTATATACACCTGCCGGCAGGATAGGCGCCCGTACGGACCCGGGCGCGACTGCGAGCCACCCGATGGTGATGACGGATCCGATCGCAGAGGCCGATGAGGGTTACCGCGCCACATCGTCTCCGTTTGCTCCAGCATGCCCCTGCCCCGGGATCTCATGACCGCGAGAACCCAGGCGGGGTGCAGCCCCATACCCACGCCGGCAGCACGGGGCCAGCGTGAACAGGAGAGCGAGCGCCACCAATGCCTTCGCGGCATCTCGGAGCCAGATCACCACAGGCGTGAGGAACACCCACGCCATCCGTTCAGGGGAGTATGCCGCGATTCCCCGGCTCGACGGAGAAAAACCCCTGTCCCCCTTCATGGGGACATGCATATACGATTCCCCCGTTGGCTCGTGCTGCCCCAGGGCAGCCCGTCTCCATGGAGATACCGGCGCAAAAAGCATTATTCTGACTTCTTCTTGAAGAACAGCCTGCAGTGGCACATGCCCTGCTCCTCGATCTCCTTCTCGTGGTAGATGCAGGGGCAGATGATGATCTTATCCTTCTCAGGATCCCCGCTCCGGAGCCTGCAGGGGCAGTACGCCGCCCCGAAACGCTCCTTGTTCCGGGCGAGCCCTCGGAGGATGGTCGAGAGCTGCTTCTCATTGGTATTCAATACATAACCCTTTTCCTTCGCGTACTGCTTTGCCATGGTACGCGCTTCCTCAATCCCTTCCTCAGTCATGATAAAACTCCTGTGGTACCTCTCCGGTGTCTGTACCCTTCGATATGGGCCACCAGGGTGTTAAAGATTTTGACACCCCCTGATCCGGGCCGTTTCCTGCATCAGAGAGTATGCCAGTGTTCTCCCCGGTTGACCCGGATCTGCGGCCACGCCTCCCGGGGTGATTGGCAGCATCAGCCCTCACCCGGTTCCGGGGAGTATCCGTTCCGCGGCGCCGGCGTAGGTCTCAATGACATCTCCCCTGCCGAAGCGGTAGACGTCTTTGTCGAGGGATGCCCCCGTCTCCTTATCCCGGAGCCGCATCGAGTCCATGCTGATCTCGTCGCCGACGACGATCTTCCCACCACGGCGCCCGAACTCGAGCTTGAAGTCGACCAGGGTGATGCCGCGCTCATCGAGATACTCCCGGAGCACCTCGTTTATCGCAAACGCCGTGGCCTTGATCTGGTCGAGCTCCTCGGGCGTGGCGAGTTTCAGGGCGTAGATCAGGTCGTCGTTGAGCATCGGGTCATGGTGGGTATCGCTCTTGTAATCTATGACGATCACCGGCGGGTCGAGCAGATCCCCTTCACAGAAGGGGTAGCGATGCACGAGGGATCCGGACGCGACGTTTCTCACGATCACCTCGAGGGGGAACATCGTAAGCCTCCGCACCGCGATCATGGCGGGCTCGAGGGTCTTGATGTAGTGCGTCTCAATCCCGTTCTCCTCCAGGTACTCAAAGAGGAAAGCAGAGACCTCTGCGTTGTATCTTCCCTTGCCGGCCAGTGTATCTTTCTTCTCGCCGTCAAAGGCCGTTATGTCGTCCCGGAACTTCACGATGTAGACGTCCGGGTCATCGGTGCGGTAGACGGACTTGGCCTTCCCCGCGTATAGGAGGTTAACCTGCTTCATGGCAAAATCTCCTGTATGTTGATCGGGATCGGTGATGAGGTTATGCCCCGGGGCTCTGGAACCTCTCTGAGAGCCGTCTGATCAGGGGTTCGAGGAGAGGTGAGTACCAGCCTCTCTCGATGTACTGCGGGTAGATGCAGAGCCGCTCCCTGAGTTCGGCGTCGCCGGCCACTCGCTCCAGTTCCTCGATCTGGGGCCAGGGGCGCTCGGGGTTGACGTAGTCGATCGTGAGGGGAGAGACCCCGCCGAGGTCGTCCACGCCGCACCGGATCAGGTGGTAGGCGTCGGCGAGGTTCGGCGGTATCTGCACCGCAACATCGGGCGGGAGGATCTCACGGGCGAGGGTTATCGTCGCGCAGAGCTCATCCGTCTCAGGTGTCGGCATATTCTCCATCGGTGTCCCGGGCTTCGGGCGGAAGTTCTGGATGATGACCTCCTGGATGTGACCGAACCGCCGGTGGATATCCCGTATGACCCGGAGAGACTCCTCCCGGTCCTCAATCGTCTCACCGATCCCGACCAGGATGCCGGTCGTGAACGGTATCGAGAGCCTGCCTGCGTTCTCGATCATATCGATCCTGACTGCCGGATCCTTTCCCGGTGAATTCCTGTGCGCGGCGACCTCAGCGGTCGTCTCAAGCATCAGCCCCATGCTCGCGTTCACCTCCCTGAGCCGGTCGAGTTCCTCGTAGGAGAGGATGCCGGCGTTGGTGTGCGGCAGGAGCCCGAGCCGTATGGCATCAAGCGAGAGGTCGTAGAGGTAATCGAGTATATCGGCATACCCGATCCGCTTGAGCATGGTAGTAAACCCGGGAACCGCACCCGGGCGCTCCCCGAAGGTGAAGAGCGCCTCGGTGCAGCCGATCCCCGCACTCACCTCCATGGTGCGGAGCGCCTCGTCGGGAGGCATGATGCATCCCTCCCGCACCGGTGTCCGGAAACAGCAGTAACCGCAATGGTTTGCGCAGACTGTTGTTAAGGGGAGGAATGCGTTCCTGGAGTAGGTGATCACGCGCCGATGCATGGATAGTATGTCTGCATTCCCCCACTTGAAGGTAGGGATGGTGATGCGGCCGCAAACGCCCGCGTGAGATGGCACATCCCCCTCACATAGGGGACGAAACACCCTGATGCAGGGCCTCATGCATAACCAATGAAAATTGCGGGTAACATCTTCACGGGAAAACCTGATTTTTGCCCATAGTTCCCTATTTTAAGCGAACGGGAGCGCGCAGGTCACAGAGGCGCCAGGATCTCTTTGAGGCCGGCCGGCGTCAGGATACGCCGGGGCAGGCGCAACAGATGATTCATCGGCCGCACCGGGAGATCGAGGGCATGAACCGGGCAGCCTGGTGAGAAGCTCTCCTGCACGCATACAGCGATGCCTTTTTGATGCTGCCCTGACAACCGTTTTACAATGTATTTTCACGCGCTTATCCCCTTTAAGCCCGTAAATCCTAAGACGCGCCTTGCCTGCATCCTCAGCCAGGAGGAGCGGGAAGAATTTGCCCGGGCGATGCTCGAGGACGTGATCGCCTCCGTGCTGAAGTCGGGGTGCAGCAACGCCAGCCTCCTCTGCACCCATCCCTTCAGGCATGATAAGGCGCTCATAGCCGTAAGGGAGGAGTCCCTCAACGACGCGATCAACTGGGCGCTCCGGCAGTCTCACGCTCCCGCGCTCATAATCATGGCCGATCTCCCCCTGGTGACCGCAGAGGATATAGAGCGGATGATCCGCACCGGGAAGGATATGGCCATCGTGCCGGGCCGAGGCGGCGGGACGAATGCCATATTCCTTAAGGAGCCGCGAAACTTCCGTGCTGACTACTACGGCGCAAGTTTCCTCGACCATATGGCGATAGCGGAGGAGTGCGGTTTCTCGGTCGATGTTATCGACTCCTTCCGTATCTCGACCGACATAGATGAGAAGGAAGACCTCGTCGAGATCCTTATACACGGCAAGGGGAGGGGGAGCAGGGAGTTCCTGGAGAGGTCAGGGTTCACCCTTGCCATCGATGAGAAGGGAAGGGTCGGTGTGCAGCGCAACGCCCATAAAGAGACACTCTGAAGCATCGATGGTGGCGACCCCTGCGTGATCGCCTATGGGAAGACCCGTCCCACGGACGACGGCCGCGGGGACGCACTCGTCTGCCTCCCCCATCACCAGTTCGGCAGCTGACGCGATGCAGTCGGCCACAGCCCGTTTGGTGACCTCAAGTTCGCGGCCGAAGAGATCAGGCCTTCCGCGCTCATCGATCACCGAGGGGATGCCCGAGCACCCGATGGCGACCCCGCTGCACCCGAGACGCATGGCGTGCGTCCTCGAGTCGGCTATTATGACACCGACATCCGCCCCGGTCCGCTCTGCGATCCCCGCGCGTATACGCGCAGCAGAGGCATCCGGGTCTGCCGGCAGCAGGACGACGGAGCCGGGTGGGGCGTTGGAGGCGTCGATCCCCGCATTCGGGAGGAGCGTCCCGCCCTTCATGCAGAGCAGGAACCCCGGTATGCCTCCGACGATCTGATCGCTCTCCTGGAGCACCACCTCCACCAGGCGTGCGTCCATCCCGTAGTCCCCGGCGAGCCGGAAGGCCTCGGGAGAGGGTTTGATATCGTCGAGCCTTGCGCACCGCCCCTCTGCGGTGGCCAGAGCCGATTCCGCGATGACAACGAGATCCCCCGCCTGCAGCCCCCCGCACTCCGAATGTTCTGCAGCCGCGAGGATATGCTCCGTCATGTCATCCCCGGCCCGGACGAGGGGGGTCGCAAGGCCATGCACAGAGTATGATAGTCCAGTCATTTCTCTCTCATCTTCTCGTAGACCCTGAGCAGGTCAGCGGTCTCGGCGACGTCGTGGCTCCTGACAGCGGCCGCTCCCCGCTGTACCAGGTCCATGGTGAGCGCCAGGGTTCCTGCGAGCCGATCCTCCGGCTCCTTGCCGAGCAGGTCTCCGATGAAGGTCTTTCTGGAGACCGCGGCGAGCACAGGGCGGCCGAAGGTCAGGAACGCCTCAAAGTTCCGGCAGAGTTCCCAGTCATCCTCGCTCGTCCGCCCTGAAACCCATCTTCCGATGGCAGGGTCAAGGACGTACTCGTCGATCCCCAGGCGTTCACACCGCGCCACGACCACCTCAAGCGCGGCGAGTGTCTCGGCAAATCCGACGGCATCGCCCGGTTCAAGGCAGCTCGCCATCACAAAGACCGGCAGCCCGGAGTCGGCGACCGTCCGCGCGTAGTGCTCGTCGGCAAGCCCGGAGATGTCGTTTACCGCGTGGACGTCGTGGCGGAGGGCGGCCTCGATCACCTCCGGGTAGCGGGTATCCACCGATATGATGATACCGGTTCCGTCGAGTTCTGAGAGAGTCGCATCCACCCGCCGCACCTCCTCGGTGACTGTGATCGGGACCGAACCCGGGGCCGTGCTCCGCGCCCCGATATCGATCATATCGGCCCCAGCCTCCTGCATGGCGAGGGCGTGATCGCGTATCCTCCCGACCGGTGTGTAGGAGCCCCTGTAGAACGACTCGGGGCTCGAGTTGATGACGCCCATCAGGCGGACCGGGGCGCCGCCGCCGATCCTGAGAGAACCTACAGTACAGTGCCGTTGAAGCATGCCGCCAGCCTTGCCGCCTTGAAGGTGTTCTCCATCAGGGTCGCGATCGTCATGGGGCCGACACCGCCGGGAACCGGGGTTATAGATCCCGCGCGCTCGCGCACAGCCTCAAAGTCGACGTCGCCGCAGAGTTTGCCCTGATCGTCGTAGTTGATCCCGACATCGATGACGGTTGCCCCGGGCTTCACCATCGCCGGTCCGACAAACTTCGCTCTCCCTACCGCGCTGACGAGTATATCGGCGCCTCTCATCTCCTCCTCGAGGCTCCTCGTCTTCGAGTGGCAGATGGTGACGGTTGCATCGGCGTTGAGGAGCAGGACGGCCATGGGCCTCCCCACATCGATGCTCCGGCCGACGACGACCGCACGCACTCCGCGGACCGGGATCCTGTACTCCTCAAGGATCGTCATGATCCCCTGCGGCGTACAGGGGGCAAAGACCGGATCCCCGGCAAGGAGCCGCCCGAGGTTGCAGGGGTGAAACCCGTCAACATCCTTCCCGGGCGCGACCGCATTTATGACGCTGGCGGTATCCACACCCGGAGGGAGCGGGAGCTGGACGAGGATGCCGTTGATGTCGGGGTCGCTGTTGAGGCGGTTGACCGCTTCAAGCACCTGGCCCGTGGAGGCATCCCCCGGGAGATCGATTGCGATGGATCCGATCCCGACGCGCTCGCACGCCCGGTGCTTCATGCGGACGTAGAGTTTTGATGCCGGATCCTCGCCCACGATGACCGTCGCGAGGCGCGGGTAGAACCCGGCCTCATCTATCTCTTCCTTGAGGAGCTCAAGCCTCTTCTCTGAGACCGCTTTGCCGTCGAGTATCATGCGACTTCAGGGTAAAGAGGATACTTGCTTGCGAGAGCAATAACCTCTTCTCTCACCTCGGTGATCGCCTTCTTAGAGGTCTGGTCTCTCGCTATATCCTTTACGACCCGGGCGATCCAGTGGCCGATCTGCTCCATCTCCTCCTCCTTCATGCCCCGGGAGGTGACCGCCGGCGTGCCTATGCGTAGCCCGCTCGTCACGAATGGGCTGAGCTGTTCGCGGGGGATGGTGTTTTTGTTCACGGTGATGCCCGCTTCACCGAGTGCGGTCTCAGCCGCAAGGCCGGTGAGATGCTGGCCGTCCATGGAGACCCCGGTCAGGTCGAGCAGGATTAAGTGGTTATCGGTGCCGCCGGAGACGAGGTCGATCCCCTCCTCCGTGAGGACTCTGGCCATGGTGCGCGAGTTTTTGACTATCTGCCCGCAGTAGTCCCTGTAGGCGGGGGTGAGCGCCTCCTTGAAACAGACCGCTTTTGCGGCGATTATATGCATCAGCGGACCGCCCTGCATGCCGGGGAATATAGACCTGTCGATCGCGGCCGCGTCCTCCTTGCTGCACATAATGGCGCCGCCGCGGGGGCCGCGCAGGGTCTTATGGGTCGTCGTCGTAACGATATCGGTGACGCCGACCGGGGAGTTGTGATATCCGGTTGCACAGAGTCCGGCGATATGGGCGATGTCGGCCATGCACCGCGCGCCGACCGTATCGGCGATCTCCTGGAACGCCTTAAAGTCGATCTCGCGCGGGTAGGCGCTTGCACCGCAGACGATGATCTGGGGCTTTGCTATCCGGGCTATATCCTCGATTACCGCGTAATCAAGTGTCTCTGTCTCGGAATCGACGCCGTAGTGGAAGATGGAGTACCAGCGTCCGGTTATGTTGACCGGTGAGCCGTGAGAGAGGTGACCTCCCTGCGTGAGGCTCTGGCTCATGATCCTGTCCTTGTAGTTCAGGTACGCGAAATATACCGCCTGGTTCGCCTGGCTTCCCGAGTGCGGCTGGACGTTCGCGTGCTCCGCCCCGAAGAGTTCGCACATCCGGTCGCGTGCCAGGTTCTCCGCGACGTCATGGAACTCGCAGCCCCCGTAGTAACGCTTGCCGGGGTACCCCTCGGCATACTTATTGGTCATTATAGATCCCGTCACCTCGAGAACGGCCCTGCTGACGACGTTCTCTGAGGCGATCAGTTCCAATCCATTGACCTGGCGCAGGCGCTCTTTCTCGATGAGGCCTGCGATTTCAGGATCGAAGTTTGCCAGACTAGACATGCAGAAAAGGATTGCCCCGGGGAGGTAATATTCTTTCTTTTGCAGGATTTACGGTGGCGCATCGGACCAATCGTATCCTGGAGGTTCCGGCATGGGCTTCACGCGAGATCCTGTATCGCTCGATTCTTCTCAGAGCGCGTTCAGATGCCTGGCGCATCAGATCACCCCCTCCCCCCAGGTGGCGCCGAATAGAATGTAATACTTCTTCTTTCGGGAGATTCATAGCAATATTATTACGTAAATATATCAAGGATTTATTCGAGGGAGATTATGGCAAAGAAAGATGCGAGGATACGATTTCTCGAGCGAGAACTCGCGGAGCGCGAGAAAGAGGTGGAGACCATGGCTGAACAGTCGACAGAACCGGTTGTTGAGGATGAGCGTATGCGCGATCTGGAGCGGAAGGTGCGGGAGCTTGAAGCCCTGCTTAAGGGCCTGACTGCAGAGGTTCTGGATCTCAAGTCCGTTACCATGAATCTCTTCCGGGAGATGGAGGAGCGCAAAGCCAGACCGGCGGTACCTGAAGCTAGGACAGCCCCTGTAACGCTCCAGGCTGAGCCCCGGATTGCCGCCGAACCGCGCACACACACCAGGCCACGGGCCCCTGCGCCCGCGGCGGAGAAGCGGCCCGCCGCGAAAGAAGAAAATCTGGAACTCATTATGCAGAACAATGGGACGCTGAAACCGGAGGCGCGAAAACCCTCCGAGTACATAGTTGCCAGCACTAAATTTGAGGATACGCCGGTGAAGGGCCGCGGCAGGAAAGGCAAGCAGTCTGATCGGACAGTCTTTGTGGAGCAGAAGAAGCGCAAGGTAGAAGACGTCATCCAGGCTGAAGAGGATGACACACTTGACCTCGATCGGTAAGGGAGTCTGATCCTTGTACATCACGAACCTTGAGATCGACAACTTCAAGTCTTTCGCGAGAAAGACGAAAATTCCTTTTTTTGAAGGATTTACTGTCATCTCAGGGCCTAACGGTTCAGGGAAGAGCAACATAATCGACGGCATACTCTTTGTCCTGGCACTCTCGGGTGCGCGGGGGCTGCGGGCCGAGAAGCTGACCGACCTCATCAACGTCAACACCGGGAAGAACACCGCAGAGGTGGGGGTTACGTTCTCGGACGGCACGACGATCCGCCGCCGGATAAAACGGACGCCGGCCGGGTACTACAGCTACAATTACTTGAACGATCGCCTCTGCAAGCAGGGTGATGTCATCGAGTTCCTGGCGAAACTGGGGGTCAAGCCCGAGGGCTACAACGTCGTGATGCAGGGTGATATCACCCGGATCATGGAGATGAGCGACGGCGAGCGGCGCAGGATAATCGACGAGATCGCGGGTGTCGCCGAGTTCGACAGCAAGCGTGAACAGGCGCTCTCGGAGCTTGAGGTGGTGCGGGAGCGGATCGAGCGCGAGGAGATCCTCCTCGGTGAGCTCGCGGCGCGGCTTGATGCGCTCCAGCATGAGCGCGAGCAGGCGCTCGAGTACCGGCGGTGGCAGGAGCAGCTTGAGCACCTCGGAAGGTGCCGGGGTGCGGCGCTTGTCAGGCAGAAGGAGCAGGAGATCGGCACCCTGCACGACCTGATGCTCGATCAGCAGGCTGCGCTCGAGGGCGCTTTCGGCGAGATGGAGGCCGCCGGGGCGAGACTCGAGGAGGCGCGCGAGCATCTGCGCGCGGTCGATGAAGAGATCAGCAGGAAGAGCGGCCCTGAGTACCTCGAACTCGTAGGAAGGCTTGAGGAGGCGCGGGGCGGGATCAGGCTCGCCGAAAAGACCATCGAGCGGCTTGCGGCCGGCCGGGACGAGAACCTTGAGGCGATCCAGCGGGTCTACATGGACAATCGGCGCGCCGAGGCGAAGGTAGAGGGATGCACCGCAGAGATACGCAGCCTCTCGATCGACCGCGCGAACCTGGCGATGGATCTCTCGGTGCAGCAGGAGCAGATGAAGGCGGTCGAGGAGCGTATAGCAGAAGAGGGCAGGGAGGTCGAGGGGGTAAAAGATCATCTCTTCGCGCGGTTGCAGGATCTGGAGAGCCAGAAGGAACTCCGGGCGGGGATCCTCCGCGAGCAGGATATCTTCATCGAGAAGAGCCGCATGCGGACATCGGAGCGGGAGCGCCTGGAGGCGCGCGTCCGCCAGATCGATGAGGAACTGGCAGGCAAGCAGGATCAGGTCGCAGAGTACTCCTCTTATGCGGCCGACTGCGAGGCGAAGATGCGCGAGATCGAGCGCGACCTCTCCGATGCCGAGACCTCGCTCTTTGCGCGGCGGTCGGCTCTTGACCGGTTGCAGAAGGAGATCCGGGAGAACGAGCAGGAACTGATGCGCCTTGAGGCGCAGCAGCAGGCGCAGGGCGATGCCGGGGGGAGGGCGATGGAGTTTGTCCTCGGCATGGAGGGGGCGCATGGAACCATCGCCCGCCTCGGGCGGGCGCCGCCAGAGTACGCGACCGCGCTCGATATCGCGGCCATGGGCCGGCTCCTCTGGGTGGTCGTCGATACCGATGTGGTCGCGTCTGACGCGATCCGCTACCTGAAGGAGAACCGGCTCGGCCGGGTCACGTTCCTGCCGCTCAACAGGCTCCGCCCCCCCGTCCTCCACCCGCTTGAGGCGGATCCGGGCATCATCGGATACGCGGTCGACCTCCTGGAGTTCGACCCGGCGTTCGAGCGCGCATTCCGGGTCGTCTTCGGCGCGACGGTTGTGGTGGACACCCTTGAGCGGGCGCGGCGCCTTATGGGCAGGTACAGGATGGTCACCCTGGACGGAGACTTCGTCGAGAAGAGCGGCGTCATGACCGGCGGCGTGCAGAAGAAGAAGATCCGGGGGTTCGGGGTGGCCGTCGACGACGAGATCACGCGAATCCGCGCAACGCTCGCCGGCCTTGAGGCTGAGGCGGCGGAGATCGGTGCATCCATCGGCCGCTTCGCTGCGGCCTCGGAGGAAAAGCGGGCGGAGCGGAGCGCGGTCGACGAGCAGGCTGCACGCTGCCGGATGCTTGCCGATGAGTTCTCAAAGCGGCTCGAGGTGCTCACCGGGGAGAGGCAGACACTGGAAGCAGCCCTGCAGGAGCTGCACCGCGATGCAAAGACCGGCGGCGAGGAGCTTGCGCGGCTTGAGGTGGACCTCGAACGGGTCGCCGGCGAGATCGCGCGGATCTCGAGGGAGGTCGATGACCTCAAGAAGAAGCTCGACGATACCGAGATCCCTGCCCTTACCGGGCAGTACGAGGATCTCCGCCGATCCCTTGAGGATCTCGAGCGCCGGCTCCGGAACAAGGATGCAGATATCATCGATACCAGACGCGAACGGCAGCATTTCGCCAACCGCATGGAGGAGCTTGCTGCGGAGCGGGGCCGCCTGGCGGAAAAGAACCAGGAGATCGATCGCGAGATCGCAGCGGCCGGGGAGGATATCGAGGAGCGGCGCCGGCTGATCGCCCGGCTCGAGGCGCGCCAGAAGGAGTTCTCCGACGAACTCGCCGGGCTGCACGAGGAACGCGACCGCGCGCTCGGCGATATACGGTCGCTGGACCGGGAGGTTCTCGAACAGACCGGTGCTATGGAGCGCCTCCGGATGCAGATCGATGCGCTCAGGGAGCGGGAGCGTTCACTGCTTGCGGAACTTCAGGTGCTCCGGGGGCAGGCCGGCGATGTGAAGACCGACCTCGATCTTGCTGCCATCGATGCCGGGATTGTGGAGGCTGAACGGGCGGCCAGGAGGATCGGTGCCGTGAACATGCTCGCGATCGATGAGTGTGACCGTGTCCGTGTGCGCATAGAGGAGCGGACCGCGAAGAAGGAGGTGCTTTCACGGGAGAGGACGATGCTTCTTGAGCGGATCGAGAAGTATGAGAAGATGAAGTACGACGCTTTCATGACGGCGTTTAGGGCGATCGATGCAAATTTCCGGGAGATCTTCGCGAAACTTACCGAGGGGACCGGCAGGCTGATCCTCGATAATGAGGAGGATCCCTTCTCCGGTGGCATGACGTTTGCGGTGCAGCCGCGGGACAAGAAAGTCCATCTCCTCTCCGCGCTCTCGGGCGGCGAGAAGTCACTTACCACGCTTGCGTTCATCTTCTCCATCCAGCAGTACATGCCCGCGCCTTTCTATGCACTGGATGAGGTGGACATGTTCCTCGATGGGAGCAATGTCGGGCGGATCGCCGCCATGATCAGTGAGTTCTCAGGTGGCGCGCAGTCGATCATAGTCTCGCTCCGAAAACCGATGATCGAGCGCGCCGACCGGATCGTGGGCGTGACGATCCGCGCGGACAAGAGCACCTACGTGACCGGCGTGCAGAACAATGGATGAGGAGCCTGTTGAGATCCTGGTGGGGATGGCCGAGCGGGGCGAGGTCGATCCCTGGAACATCGATATAGTTGATGTGACGGACAGGTTCCTCACCGAACTCGACCGCCGGAAGGAGCTGGATCTGCGGATATCGGGGAGGACGCTCTTCTATGCTGCATGTCTGCTACGGCTGAAGTCGGAGTACCTTGAGGGATGGGACGCCGACGAGGAGGAAGAATCCTCCATGGAGGGCGAGGACGATCTTCTCACCGATCTTCTGTTTGATTTTGAATCCGGCGGAGGAGAGGAGCCGATCGAGCGCCTGGAGCGAGAGATCCAGCGCCGCCTTCGGCGGAGGAGTCTCCGGAAGCGCCCGCCGATCACGCTCTATGAACTCATCAAAGACCTGAAGACGGCGGAGAAAGAACACCGCCGGAAGCAGCGGAGGCGGAGATCCGCGCCCCCGGATCTGGAGCCCGATTTCAGCACGGGGGACGTGGTGGCGGTTGCGCACGACGAGGGATACCAGGAGGCGGTCTTGAGCGTGATGGATGGGTTCCGGCGTTCTGCGCGGGGCGGGGAGGGTATCCTGACGCTCGATGAACTTTCGGGCGCGATGGGCCGGGCCCGGCATGAGGTCTATATCCCGCTCCTCTTCCTGATGCTTGAGGGGAAACTTGCCCTCTGGCAGGACGAGTTCTTCGGTGAGGTGTATGTCGGCAGCCATCTCCTGGAGCCCGATATGATTGATGAGTAGCCGCCGCAGCCCGGGTCTGGCGGAGCAGAGGAGCATTTATATAGTATTGGTGACAACCTAGTGAGGCTACGTTGTCAGGGTGTCAGACCGTGCAGCCCCTCCGGGTGGTCTGGTCGGTGCCCCTTCAACTATTGTGAGGGGCCGAGGCGATCCTCGGGCCTGATACAGGTCGACGGTGTTTGTGTGCCTCCGGATCCGCGCCATGCGGTGGTGCGGTGCGAACGGGACATCTTCTGGAGTCCCGCGCCGGTTTCTCGTGGCAGGAACACAACGTATATATGTAATGGATTACAGATGTATTTACCTGCGCGGGTGAGGCATCCGGCCGGGCCGGAGATCCCTTCCGGTTCCCCGGGATGGGTCACGGGGTGGAACGATCTATCCCGGTTCCGACCATGCCCTCCGTACCGTAAAAGATATGAGGATCCGGGTATAAGTGCCCGGATCTGATACAGGGACCAAATGTTTAAATACCTATACGACAAACATTGTTTCCCTGTTGATGGAGAATCAACGTGACCGCGCTTGACGCGGGTTGATTCTGACGTTGGCATTGGCAATGCGGATATTTGTTCAGTAACCGCTAATTCCTCCCAAGTTTAGTAGTGTGCATACTTCCAAATTCTGGTTGATCCTGCCAGAGGTCACTGCTATCGGGGTTCGATTAAGCCATGCGAGTCGAGAGGGTTCGGCCCTCGGCGTACTGCTCAGTAACACGTGGA
>MTBK01004353.1_pt1 | contig 17086 bp, 17 predicted proteins | sample 1535981 | NCBI WGS metagenome assembly MTBK01 (sample SAMN06109225, study PRJNA356200) | anaerobic digester metagenome | isolation source: biogas reactors fed with pig manure or primary and secondary sludge | place: Spain | collected 2016-06-30 | reverse complement strand
GATGTGCATTTCAGCTTGGTATTGCTCAAAGAGCTTATAAAAACCGGTAGGTGAGCTTAGGTAAAAACTCTTGACAGATATTGTTCTTGAGGTGTATTATTTAATTATTATGATGTTATAACATGTTGGAGATACATGGCAAAGTATCAAGACGTTAAAAGATCATTATTTGAGCGCATCCAATCCGGGGAGTTTTCTGCTGGCGGTGCGCTTCCATCTGAGCGCGAGTTAATAGAACAATACCAGGTTAGTCGGATTACCGTCCGCCATGCCATCACCGGGCTGGTTAATGAGGGGCTTCTCTATTCAGTTCAAGGTAAGGGGACCTTTGTTCAATCCCGAGGTCGGAATCTACACCTGGTACGCCTCACCAGCTGTACTGAAGATATTCGAAACCTGGGTTACACCCCATCAAAAAAAATCATCTCAAAAGAAATACAAATCCCAGCCGCGAATATTCGTGAGGATCTTGAGTTAGATCATGGTGAAGATACCCTTTATCTCGCCCGAATTTATTACGCCAATAAAAAGCCTGTAAATTTCACAATTACAAACTTAGCTTACCGACATTTTCCCGGGATTGAAGTAATCGATTTTGGTGTTGTCTCCCTCTACGAAACCCTTGAGACGAAGTATGGTTTAGAAATTCTTCGTGCCAAGCGAAAAATTGAGGCCGCAATGCCATCAAAGCAAATCGCTGATTACCTGATGATGAATATTAGCACACCGATATTGCTTTTTTCCTGCATCACATACGGAAAGCTGGATGGGATCGAATTTCCTTTTGAATCTTACATCAGTTGGTATCGGAGCGACCGTTTTTCGTTTTATATCGATCAGGTTGGAGGAGGTGAGGCCGCTTCAGAAGAAAACTAATTTCCTCCAATGTAAATCAAGCTCATCAATATCGAACCTATTTTAAGGAGAAAGAAATGAATATAAAGAAAGTTTCAAAAATCGTTGTTTTACTTTTAGTTGCCGTTATGGTTTTAACGGCATGTGGCGCAACTCAGCCAACCGGCACGGGCCCCAAAACATCAGATCTTAAGGTTGGTGTTGTTTGTTCGGCCGCGGGCCAAAACGATACTGGTTATAACAAGGCCTTGGTCGAAAAAGTCAAACAATTGGCAGGAGAAAATGGTTTCCATGCCCAAATCATTGAGCCAACAAGCGGTGTTCCGAATGCTCTCGAAACCCTTGCGGATGATGGCTACAACCTGGTCTTCTCAATGGAATATGACTTTGAAGCATTGGTTAATGGGGTAGGTGGCGCAAAACCAATCGCTGAGCAATATCCAAATACCACGTTCATCGTTTTTAACGATAACCCCAATGTTGACGAAGCCGGCAATGTTAAACACAAGAATGTTTATAGTGTGCTTTTCAACGTCAACGAACCGTCCTACCTGGCTGGGTACCTTTATGTCTTAGTTAACGAAGAACAGGCCAAACTGTTCGGCGATGGCTACAAGATGGTTCCTCCTGATGCTGCCAGAGTAGCTGGTTTCGTGGGCGGAACCAATTCCAATGGCATTCTTGTCTTCGGATATGGCTTCATCCAGGGCATGAATGATGCCGCAACAGAATTGGGCGTGAAGTATGAATACCTCGCCAAAAACGATGCGGGGTTCTCTGATCCAGCGCTCGGAAGCACCATAGCCGGCACATTCTACGACAATAATGCCAATGCGGTCTTTGCTGTCGCGGGTGTCGTGGGCGATGGCATTTCCTCCAAAGCCAAGGAAGTTGGAAGACTTTCCATCCAGGTGGACGCCAATTTGGATGAACAACAACCTGGTTATGTTCTTACCTCAGTGTTAAAGCTCACAGATGTTCCTGCAGAAACATTTGTGAAGGCGCTCGTGGGTGGCACCCTGGACAAGTTGGATAATCTGCAAACTTTTGGTATCGATTCAAAAGCCACTGACATCACGGATCTCTCCGTCATCGAGCGATTCGTTGTAGACAAAGATGCCTGGGCAGCGATCAAAGCCAAGGTTGATGCCAAACGGCAAGCCATTGGCAGCGGTTCAATCAAGGTGGTGAATGTTCAGGTTGGCGAAACATTTGATCCCGCGTTGTACCCCAACGTTGTGATTAAGTAATTTGAACTCTTGGCGGCTTCGGTGATTGACGAAGCCGCCTTTTTTGAAGTTAGGCGGTGACAATGGGTACAATCCTACAAACCAAAGACTTGACAAAAAAGTTTGGCGATTTCACAGCGAATGACAAGATAAACCTGACGGTTGAGGAAGGTGAAATCAAGGCAATCGTAGGCGAAAATGGCGCTGGGAAATCGACACTAATGAATATGCTTTATCGGCAATTGGAGCCCACTTCGGGTGAAATATATTTGCGCGGACAACCCATCGAGTTTAATTCTCCCCGTGACGCGATTCAGCATGGAATCGGCATGGTTCACCAACACTTTATGCTCGTCCCAAGCTTTAAGGTGTATGAAAACATTCTGCTTGGAACTGAACTCGCGCATGATAAGCTCAGGTTCCTGGTTGATCACAAGAAAGAACAGCAGGAATGCGCAGAGCTCATCAAAAGATATGGTTTTGATCTGGATGTCAATGAAGTTGTTGAAAACTTGTCGGTGGGTCAACAACAAAAAATTGAAATCTTAAAAATGTTGTATCGAAATGTGGATATTCTGATCCTGGACGAACCCACCTCTGTGTTGACGCCCCAGGAAGTTGATGAACTCCTGCTTCAACTAAAAGAACTTAAAGCTCAGGGAAAAACGATTATTCTGATTACACACAAACTTCGTGAAGTCATGCAGGTCAGCGATAGTGTTACGGTCATCAAAAAAGGACAAATCATTGGCAATGTTAAAACCAGTGAGACCAACGAAGCGGAACTTGCCCAAATGATGGTAGGGCGAAAGGTGTTGCTTACTGTTCAGAATGATCACATTGGCCAAGAGAGTCCTGAAGTCATATATACAGTTAACGACCTTACCACGAATAACACCTATGGAAATATTGTGGTTGATCACGTAAGTTTTGAGATTAAGAAAGGTGAAATCTATGGAATCGCCGGAGTGGAAGGCAACGGCCAAAGCGAACTGGTGAAGCTTTTATCCGGAATGATGGAGGCTACAGGGGGAACTGTTCACTATAAAGGCGAGGAAATTACCAACCTTTGGGCGGATGAATTACGCAAGCTTGGAATTGCGATTATTCCAGAGGACCGATACGCGCAAGGCCTGTGTAAGGAAATGAGTTTGAGCGCCAATAGCATCGCTGGCTCAACCACTTCGGACGCGTTCAAAAAGAATGGCATCTTTGACTTCAAAAGAATACGCCAACATTGCCAGGAACTGATAGACCATTATCAAATTCGCATTGCGGAGTTTGATGGCAACGTATCCCAACTTTCCGGTGGAAACGCGCAGAAATTGATCATCGCGCGGGAGATGAATCGGCAACCGGATTTATTAATTGCCAGTCAACCAACCCGTGGTGTAGATATCGGGGCGATTGAGTTTATTCATCAACAGATCCTGGATTTCCGCAATAGTGGGGGAGCAGTTCTATTGATTTCGTCCGAGCTGAGCGAGGTGATGAGCCTTTCTGACAGGATAGGGGTGATGTACAAGGGTAAGATTTTAGGAGAGGTCGATCCACTGGAAACCAGCGAAACTGAGATTGGCTTGCTGATGGCGGGCACAATCCCACAGGAGGCGGTTGTTTATGAAAAGTAATGAGACCTTAAGAAATATATTAAATTCTGTCCTTCCGGTGCTTTTAGCCTTGCTGATAGGCGCTATATTGATCCTGGCAATCGGCGAAAATCCCCTTGAAGCTTATGGGATAATGTTTGGCAAGTCCCTCTTCACCCTCAGAGGACTCACCAACACCCTACATGCGGCTGGTCCCTTGCTTCTCACTGGAGCCGCAATCGCGATTACCTTTAGGGCTGGATTATTCAACATGGGCGTGGAAGGACAACTCCTTATTGGTGGATTTATGGCGGGATTAGTTGGCGCCTATCTCCACATCGGCAATCCTTTGTTGCACAAGCTGGTAGCGTTCGCGGTGGGCGCCTCTGTGGGTGTGCTCTTCGCGCTAATACCCGCCCTGCTTCGGGCGTATTTTCGTGTGGACGAAATGGTGGTGACATTAACTCTAAACTATGTCATGATGACAATTCTTGAATACCTCTCCTCAGGTCCATTCCGCGACCAAGGAGCTGGTTATGTCACAACCCCAACGATCGACTCGTCAGCTATGTTCACTCGTTTTGGTTCCACCAGGTTAACACCTTTTTTCCTCATAGCTTTGCTGCTTTTTGGAATTCTTTGGTTCCTCAACACAAAGACGGAATTCGGATACAAGATTGAAGCGATTGGCAAGAACCCTGAGTTCTCGGAAGCAACAGGTTTACGCGTTCGCAAATCGATCATTATGCTGATATTAGTGAGCGGCGCAATCGCGGGATTTGCCGGAGCCGGGCATATGATGAGCCAGGAGTACAAGTACACCCTGTCCTTCTCCGGCGTTACCGGGCTGGGTTGGGATGGTATGCTTGTCTCGCTCCTCGGAAGCCATTCTCCGCTTGGGATCATCATTTCGTCGATTTTTTACAGCGCGTTGAAGACTGGCGCGGACAATATTAACATGTATACCAGCATCCCCAAGGAAATTGTCGCGGTGATCGAGGGGATCATCATCCTCTTCCTGTCCATCCGCTTCCTGAATGAGCGCTTTGGATTATTGGAAAAATTGAGCAAGAAGAAAGGAGAGAAGAATGAACCTGCTCTCTAGAATCCTTTACGACATGGTCTACCACACCACTCCCATCCTATTATGTGTCCTGGGAGGCTTGTTTGCCTATAAAGCTGGGGTTCTGAATATCGCCCTTGAAGGCATGATGCTGGCAGGATCTTTTATAGCTGTCTTTGTGGCATTACATACCCAGAACACCTTGCTCATTTATCTCTCAGCACTACTGGTCTGCGCGGTCATCGGCTTGGTGTTTGCTTATCTTGCCGTAAAAAAGAAAGGCAATGTGATTATCATCGGTCTTGCCATCAACATGCTCGTGCCAGCTATTGCCAGCTTTATCCTGCAATACATGGGGGTTCCAAACCTGACTGCCAAGTGGGTGAATCCGGTTAACTTCCGATTCGACATCCCTTTGATCAAGGACATCCCATTTCTCGGCTCAATTCTGAGTGGGCATCCGTTAGGCACGTATATTGGGCTGTTGATGATTTTTGTTGCCTCAGTTGTCCTATACAAAACACGCTTTGGGATCTACACACGAGTGATTGGAGAAAGCCCGAATGCGGCCACCAGCCTGGGCATCCAGGCAAACAAATATGCTACGTGGGCGATCCTGATTGGAGCACTGTGTTGCGCTGTGGCAGGGCTAAACCTTTCTTATGAAAGGCTTGGCATTTTTACCAACGGCATGACCGCTGGTCGTGGCTTCATTGCCATTGCTGCCATTTATTGCGGGAAGGGCAAGCCTGTCCAAAGCGCGATGTATGCTTTCATCTTCGGATTGGCACGATCCCTGGCAATCAACTTAAGCGTATTTGCCGGACCCATCTCAGCCCTTTTTGACATCATTCCTTATCTGCTTATGATTGCCATCCTGGCAATCAACTCAGCCTACGAGATCAGGAATTACCGAATGCGCACTTACTGGTAGGAGTAAACTATGGAAAAGACAGCACTGATTGTTGTAGATATGGTCAGGGATTTCACCCAGCCTGATGGATTAGTGTATTATCCCCAAAACGCAGAAGTTTTACCTGTTATTGGAAAAGTCGTAGACTATTTCCATAAAACGAATCGAACCGTGATTTTTATACGGCATAGTTACCGCGCCGGTAAGTACGACCGAAACCTGGTCACAATGCGCCCAAACTGCATTGAAGGGACTGGCGGAGATGAAATTGACCCATCATTAAATGTGTTGGATTCAGATTACCAAATCAAGAAGCGCCGCTACAGTGCCTTTTTTGGGACAGATCTCGACCTGGTTCTTCGTGAAAACAAGATAGAGCGTGTTGTGATTGTTGGAACCAAAACAAACAATTGCATTCGCGCAACGGTGACCGATGCTCACTACCTGGATTATCGCCCGGTTGTGTTGAGTGACTGTGTCGCCACCAATTCTGAACTTGTCAATCGCGTGCATTTGGAAGATATTGCCAAGTACCTGGGACAAGTTATGACATCAGAAGAGCTTATAAACCTGCTGGAGTCTGAGTAATGAAACCATACCATCTGATAGTCAGCGGATACAGCAGCTTCGACCACATGCTGAAACTGCTCTCGCCCGCGGTTGTAGGAAAAACTTCGCTGATTGCCAACAGTTCGTGTTCAAAAACCTTTTGGGGCGGTTGCTCTGTGAATATCGCGGTCGCGCTTAGCCGGCTTGGGCTCAAAGTGTTGACTGTACTGCGCGTTGGCGATGATTTTGAATCTTCTGGATTCAAAAATTTTCTCCAAGAAGAAGGGATTTCCTTGGATGCCATCACCCATATCCCGGATGAAACCAACCCGAGAGCGTTTTTGCTTCAGGATCCTGAGGGGGAACACATCACCACCTTTTACCCCGGAGCAATGGATGAGAGGTATTTCTCCCCTTATCCAGACACCTGGTTCGAAAACAGCGAAGCCGCGTTGATGACTGTGGCATCATACAAGGACAACCTGGAATTTTTGCAAAAGGTTAGAAAGTACCAAATCCCCTTGTTTTTTGGCATGAAAGGGGATTTCTCTGCGTTTCCGCCTGACATGCTGGAAGAAATATTCCGCGAAAGCGCGATTTTGTTTATGAATAGAACCGAAAGCGAACAGTTGGTTGAGCTGATGGAGTTGAACTCCATCGAGGATGTTTTTTCAATTGGAAAAGCGGAAGTACTGGTTATCACCCTCGGTTCCGATGGCTCCCGTTACATCGCCAGGGATGGGTCTTCCGAAACAGTCCCTGCCGTGAAAATCGAGCATGTCGTCGACACGACAGGTGGCGGAGATGGATTTATTTCAGGATTCCTATATGGATACTTTACCGGCTTAAGTTACAAAGAGTGCTGTCAATATGGCTCGCTGGTATCTTCCTTTGTACTGGAAGCAGAAGGCTGTACCACAAACCTGCCTGACTTAGGCCAACTATTAAAAAGAAAACAAGAAAGAGGTTAGTTATGTCAACACTTTACATGAAAGCAAGCCCTGGACAAATTTCAAAATATGTCATCTTTTCCGGTGACCCATGGAGAGTCAACGTTTTTGAAAATCTGATGACGGATGTTGAAAAAGTCGCCTTCGCGAGGGAATATAACACGCTTACTGGAACCTACCAGGGCGTTAGAATAACGGCTACATCCACCGGAATCGGCGCTCCTTCCGCCGCAATCGCGATGGAAGAAATGTACGAGTGCGGCATGGAGGTAGGCATTCGCATGGGCACAGTGATGTCGTTGGATGATAGTCTTGTAGGAGATTTTATCATCCCACTTGGCTCGATGAGAAGGGAATCTACCAGTGATTTTTACGTGGAAAAATCCTATCCAGCGATTGCGGACTTTGAACTCGTGCAAGCCTTGAACGAAGCGGTGGTTCTTAATGGCTATAAGTATCATAATGGAGTCCAATGCACGATGGATGGATACTATACCGATATGAAAACGTCGCGTTTTGCGAATGAGAAGGGCATCAATCCTGACAAAACCATGAACCAACTGGCTGATCTCAAGATAATTGGTGTTGACATGGAATCTTCTGCTATGTTGGTCGTTGGACGCTTGATGGGGATTAAGACCGCAGTTATTACCCTCGCCACCGTTTCACAGAATCTAAATCGAATGTTAGATGACGTTGAACGCCCCAAGATGGAGGCTCTCCTCTGTAAAATTACATTGGACGCAATCGTCGCGTTAGAAAACAAGTAAACAATAAAAATAACAGCTTGGCACAAAGCCAAACAACAATAAATAGAAAATAAAAGGAAAAAACATGAAACTCATAGCCTATCTATCAAATGGTTACCCAACATTGGAAGAATCGAACGCGCGAGGAAAATTCTTCATTGAACATGGCGTGGATATCCTTGAAGCCGATTTTCCAGGGCACGATCCTTATCTCGACAGCGAATACCTGCAGAGGCGTATTTTTGCCGCATTGAAGAATGAGGCCAATTATGACGTTTACATGGACGCCCTGATCCAACTTCATGAAGAACTTCCCGGGGTGGAATTTCTTGTCAACATTTACGAATATACGGTTCGGGAGATTGGGGTTGAAAAGTTTGTGAACTTCATGCGCAAGATCAATCAAAACCAGGTCTTGTTGATTGGGATCACGGATCCGGCAATACGACAGGAGTTAGAAGAACACGGTCTTTCTGCCTCCAGTTATGTGACACGCAGCATGCTTCCGCAGGAGCTTGAACTGGCGAAGGTAGCCAATGGCTTTGTCTACATGCAGGGCTTTGGAGACGAAAGCGAATATAGTAAGGAATATCCTACGCTTAAGGACTGTGTCACCAAGGTAAAGGAAGTCATCGGCACTGAACGACCCGTTTATGTGGGTGTTGGGCTACACACTTTTGAGCTCGTGCGCGAAGTGAAAGAATCCGGCGCGGATGGCGCATTCCTTGGCAGCATTATCCTGCGTAAAGAAGACGCCGGTGAGGACATGGCTGAATATTTGTCCAAGATTAGAGAAATTGCCAATGGATAATCAATCTGAATTGCAAAAAGGAATATCCATTTTAACTTTAGGCACATTAAGTTTAACGGTCACCTTGTTACCGAGATAGGAGTTGGTATGAGTTCAGATTATAAAGAAATAATTGGCATGGTTCATCTCAAACCACTGCCAACAGCCCCACAGGGATGCCTCACCCTGGATGAGATCGTTGACGCTGCCCTGGAGGATCTGAAATCCCTGGAAGCAGGCGGAATCACGACAGCGATTGTTGAAAACATGTTCGATGCTCCCTATGCCAACTCGCCAGACCTTGAAACCGTCATCGCGCTCTCCTACGTCCTGGGTTATCTCGCGCGCAAAACCAGCGTCAAACTTGGTGTGAACCTGCAAGCGACGTGTGGAACCGAAGAAATGAGCATCGCCAGCATTTGTGGGCTGGATTTCATCCGGGCGGAGAGCTTTGTGGAAATGCGTATGAACTCTTCGGGCATTATGTGGAATATGTGTGCAGACTTAATGCGCAAAAAACGAGCTTTGCGCTCGAATGTCCGTGTGCTCGCTGACATCAACGTCAAACATTCCAGCCCCATCATCCAGCAATCTATTGACGATCTTATCTACGAAGCTATCGAAGCCGGAGCGGATGGCGTTATCCTTACAGGCCTTGCCACCGGTTCCGCGCCTTCTGTAACAGACGCGGAAATCTATAAGAAAAAATGTGGGAACACCAGATTGTACATCGGAAGCGGAGTCAACGCTGCAAACGTGAAAGGCCTCATGCAATTTGCGGATGGTGTGATCATTGGGTCTTCCATCAAAAAAGACGGCAAAGTTGAAAACCCTGTCGATGTGGAACGCGTTAAAGATTTTATGCGAGCATTGAACGATGGGTAAATGATTAAATACATATTGATATAAAAAAGACACCTTTCCAGGTGTCTTTTTTATATTAGCGGGAGCAAACATCGTCCCCTTCAGGGGGGCAAACCACTGATCTCAGGATTCTGAGTCAAAATCCTAATTCCGTGCCAAATGTGCGGCAAGCTCTGCAAATCAGCTAAACCGACAAACACTGGTTCCATCATGCCAGGCACGTGGCGATAGCCGCCCATGAGCAACAGGGTAACCAGCATCACCTGGGTAACTGCCATCCGCTGCAATTGAATACCCAGATTTTGCTCGCTAAAAGAAGCAGATGTCCCCAGTCTATACACCAAACCAGGCCAGCCACCAGGCTGCATTACCAACACGGGATGAGAAGAATTGCTTGGCCCCATAAACCAAAAGCAACACAAAACAAATGTTCGCGGGGGGTTGAACGAGAACAGAACAAACCCGAGAATGAATAGCACTACCAGAGTCCGCTTTTAACCCACAACCTGGGCAGTATATGTCTATCCAAACACTTCCTGCCCGATGATTTTTATTGGGCAGGAAGCTCGCCGCTAACATAATACCTTAGGCGGTAATCGTTTTACTTTTCATGTATTCCGTCTTCGCATAAATCTCCTCGTCACCGTGTTGGCGCGTGTTCTGTGGTTTGGATATTGTAAATAACGTTCTTAATATGCAGTTTGCCATAGACGAAATCGCCATCCGGGTAATGCCAGATAATCTCACCGTAGGTGGGCAGGTTGTAACCGTTGATGTTGCGATATTCCGACACTGGCGTCGAGAACGGGTATTGCTTCATGGCGGACACTTCCCAGCGGTCATTGGATACGAAGTTGATCAACTGGCCTTCCTCGTTGAAATAGAGCATGGCGCTGATGGTGGTGCCCTGGTTGGTAAAAGTCCCTTTAACCGTCAGGTCATCAATCTCCTGCCAGGTAATGCGCTGGTCAATCAGGGTAGCGGGAGCCATCAGGCACATGTCGTTGAATATCGTGACCGTATCCGCTTCAAACATGACCTCGCCATCCACCTTGACCACCGGAAACAGCCCAAAGAGGCGGATATCCATTGAAGCGCTCTTTTCCTGATAACGGTGGTAACCTGGCACGGTCAGGCCGAACATCTGTCCTTTCATAAAGAACAGGCGGGCTGGCTGGTCAAAAAAGTTGTACTGCTCAGCGGTCAATGGAAAAAATGCGCCTTCCCGCTGGCTCATTTCGCCGTTTATCTCCGCGAATACGCTGACGACCTTCGGCTTGCCAACTACGCCAACATAGCGCAGGTAACGCTGAACTGGCGGCGGCAGGGTTTGCAGATCGGATTCTGTCAGGATTTCCATCGGCACACCGTGCGCCTGTTCCTGAGCGCTGTATACATCCTGCCTATAGCCGCTCTCAAAGCGAAAACTGCCCAAAGCAAAGATCGCAACAATCAAGAGAATCAGGTTGAGGATGGTGCCAAGCCTGGCATCCTTCCAGGCGGTGATGATAAGAATCTGCGAGAGCACTACGCCCACGATGGCAATTATCCACCACCACTGGGCTTTAAAGATAAAAGCGGCAGCTGTGACGACCAAAACCAGCGCCGCAACCAGCCACAGCAGTCCGAGTGGACGGCTGATAGGTCGGATCAGTTTATTGATTTGCGCCAGGTCGAAGGCTTTCAGGAAGCCGAGTAGGTGGATCAGACCATGGAAGGCAACAATCAGGACAAAGATGATTTTCATGATTGAATTGATCATTGTAATTTACTCCTATGCGCGTTTCGGCAGGTGTATGTTGAAGTTAATGACGGTTGCATTTGTTTCCTCCTGTTTCTAAAGAAAGGAATGTGAGCGTGCAGCCCAGGTTGAGCAGGCTGCGGATGACGCCCCGCAGCCCAGCCTTCGGTGCGTTCGGTTAAACGGGTCACATCAGCAGATAGAATTTCCAAGCCCAGTCCATCCCGGAACAACAGCTTGGCTTCAGCTGCCGAAAAACGCAAATCAGCAGCACGAATCTCGGTCGACTGACCGCGTGACCGCATGCGTGAAAGTGGCATGGGTGGATCTTCGCGAGTTACCAGCACAAGATGGAAACTAAGCGGCGCATGAGTCAGGATGCTTATCAGCGCGTCCAGAATGGCTTTTTCCTGGATGGCATGGAAATCATCAAGCACCAAAAAATGCAGTATATTCCATGCCGACATAGCATTAACCAGGTCTGATACCAACACATCAACACCCGGAATTTTCCCCGCGCGCAGTGATGCGAACAAATCCTTGCAAAATACGTCCTCTTTTTGATTTAAAGCAGCAAGAAAATCTGTAAAGAAGCGCCCCATATCATTATCTGAAGGTGCCAACGATAACCAGGAAACTGTTACCTTGCCAGTATGCCATGGCGTTTCACCTTCCTCGGATAATTCCCCCAACCATTCTGCGACTGCCATACTTTTACCATACCCCGCCGGCGCTGAGACAAGCGCCAGCCGATGACCACTTTCTACTCCTTGCCACAGCCTCTGGACGAGATGCTTTCGTCTAATCTGTTTTGGAGATAGATGCGGTTGATAGAATTTTGTAATTAATAAGTTTGTTGTCATCATTTGATCAGGTCGAACTGGAAACAGATTACTGTAACAATAATTTTATCAGGAATAGTTCAGTCAGGAAAATATTCCAAAAAACTCGACTACTTGACATATTCTTTACATGATAGAAGTATTTCAAGGAATCAACTAATGTTTAGACCAAAAACAAGCATTGATGGTCGTCTGGAAAATAGTAGCGAGCAGCGGACAGCGCCTCCTTCTGGGGGTTCGAATCACCCTTGTTACATTTGTAAAAACGGTAGAACGATGTATTAAAAACAAAAAACCAGCCGAATTGACTGGTTTTTTGTGGTTGTTTAGTAGCGGGGAGCGGATTCGAACCACTGACCTCCGGGTTATGAGCCCGACGAGCTACCTCTGCTCTACCCCGCAATGAACCTCTACTATAGCGCATCGCGGGCGAAAAGTCAAATTTTTCATTCTTTTCGTTGTAAACAGGTCAGCATAAGTTCGACGGTGAACCGTTTGCTCTCTCAAGCAACCATGTTACACAACAAAATCAAATGGTACGCTTCTAAAACAATGACCTAAGCAAATACTAAAATCATTCTTAAAAGCGCTTAGCTAATCATCTCAATACCACCCATGAAGGGCAACAAGACTTCAGGCACCACGATGCTGCCATCAGCCTGCTGATACTGTTCAAGCACCGCGATCAAGGTGCGTGGCAAGCCCAAACCGGAGCCGTTGAGGGTGTTCACAAATTGTGTGGCACCGCCATCTGCCGGGCGATACTTAATCGCTGCCCGACGTGCCTGGAACTGCCCCACGTTCGACACCGAAGACACCTCCAACCACTCGCCACAACCCGGTGCCCAAACTTCAACGTCCACCGTTTTGTGCGCGTTAAAACCCAGGTCGCCCGTACACTGTTGCATGGTGCGGTAGGTTAAACCTAACTGTTTACAAACTTCTGTGGCATCCGCCACCATATTATTAAATTCGATTTCAGCATTTTCGGGCGTGCAATACTTATACAGCTCGACCTTGTCAAATTGATGCCCGCGCTTGATGCCCCGCACATCGCGTCCGGCGCTCATCTTCTCGCGCCTGAAGCAAGCGCTGTAAGCGGTCAGGTTCATCGGTAAATCTGCCTCATCCAGGATGGTATCCATCAGCATACCGGTCAGGGGCACTTCAGCGGTGGGTATCCACCAGAAATTCTCCTCATGGTCGTGATACAAATTTGCCTCAAACTTAGGAAGTTGTCCAGAAGCGAACATCACTTCCCCGCGAACCATCCAGGGTGTGTAAATTTCCTTGTAGCCACGACGCAAATGCAAATCGAGCATCCAAAAGATAAGCGCGCGCTCGAGCCTTGCCCCAGCTCCTTTGAGCACATAAAAACGCGAGCCAGCCAGTTTTACGCCAGCTTCAAAATCAATGATGCCCAATTCAGGACCCAGGTCCCAGTGCGGTTTGGGCTCGAAGTCAAAGACCTTTTTCTCGCCAAATTGTTGCAAAACAACGTTTTCTTTATCGTCCGCGCCAAGCGGTACGCTATCATCAGGGATATTAGGAATACCCGCCACGGCAGCGTAAAGCGCTTCTTCAACCGTTTTTAGCTCTTCATCCAGAACCGCGATTTGATCGCCAAGTTCGCGTGTCGCGGCGATTTTCGCTTCGCGGGCTTCTTTGTCTTTCATTTTGCCTATTTCTTTGCTGGCGATGTTGCGTTCTGCTTTTTTGCCTTCAACGTCCAGGATGATGGCGCGGCGGCGTTCGTCCAGCGCGATGACTTCGTCAACGACTTCGATTTCCATGTGTCGCTTTTGCAGTGCTTCGCGCACCATTTCAGGGTTTTCACGAATTAATTTGATATCAAGCATAGTGTCTTCTTTCTGAATCAGGCATTATTTTTAAGATTCTAAAAATACAATGTGGTTAATTTTCGATTACTTCCTGAGTGGTGCGCCAACGTTGTCTCTAAATCCACCGGTAAGAATTCTGAAAATATCCACTATCCAGCCAATCCCAAAGATTCCTGCAGTAAATAGATACAGTAATCCTTTGCCAATCTTACCAACATAAAACTGATGCGCACCAAAAAAGCCAAGAAATATGCACAATAACAAGGCTGTCGTTTTACTTTTATCACTGGTATTCACAACATACATTCTCGTCATTTGTAGTTCCTTTTTATTCATTCTTTCAAAACCAATTCTACCACTCCCGGGGCTCATTAAAGACATAATTATGAAACTGCTTAATACTCTCGTGTTTCCAGCAGAAAACAAGCAACTCCTTAATGCTTTTGTAAGCAAACGGATTTACTCCAAGGCTTCTACTTCAAAACTTTCGCTTTCAAGCGTCACCCTTATCACCCAGCCTAATTCATCTTCAGCGTGCAGGACTTCAGGCAAGCGAATTGCCCAATGCCCAAAGCCCTCCAAATCCTTGCCTACACGCAGCGCCAATGGCTCACCGGTCGACAATAAGCTTGCCTCTGTCGCCTTCGTCTTCATATGATACAAAGAGAGCCATTCGCCAGCCCATTCTTCTGGTTCCAGCACGGTGATGTAAAGTATGCCCGGCTTATGCGTGAAGTAAACACCCTCAAGCTCAAACACATACTCTGGCGTGGGCAAGGTTTTATAAAATGCCTCCGCATTTCTTGTCAGAAATGGGCCAACAATGTCTAAAATCGTAACAGAGGCTTCGGGCAGGCTGCCATCACCACGTGGCCCCACATTCAGCAAAATATTCCCCCCGCGGCTGACGACTTTTAGCCACTTTCTGATGAGCTCTGCTGGGTTCGTCCACCCTTCATCCGAAGCCTTATATCCCCAGGATTGATTAAGGGTAACCGGCACTTCCCACGCGCTTCGAATTGCCACGCGCGGAATACGGTTATCCGCCATGCTAAAATAATCTCCCAAGCCATGACCAATACGCCCGTTGATCAGGCAATCCGCCTGCAGCGACTTTACCTGCGCGACCAGTTTTTGGCTCTGTTCAAAGGTCATGCCCATTGGCGTATCGAACCAAATCATGCCAATCTCACCGTAATGGCTCAAAAGTTCCCGCACCTGATGCAAACAAACCGACTCAAAATAAGCTTCGAAAGCCTTAGCGTTGTTTTGCCTTTCATCTTGATGATAAGCGCGATAGCCACCCGCGTGATGCCAATCTTGCGCCTGCGAGTAATAAAGGCAAAGCTTAAGCCCTTCCTCGGAACAGGCTCCAGCTAATTCAGCAACAAAATCGCGCTGGCAAAAACCACCTTTTACACTGTTGAAATCCGAAACCTGAGTGTCAAAAAGCGCGAAACCGTCATGATGTTTGGCGGTGAAACAAATGTATTTCATACTCCACTCTTTGGCCTTTTTAGCAATAACGCGCGCGTCAAAATGCTTAGGATCAAACGAAGCTGCCAACTGGGCGTATTCATCCGCCGGGATATCCAGGTCATTTTGAATCCATTCCGCCAAGCCAGACGTCACCCGCCCTTGCCATTCACCACCGAGCAGAGAGTACAAGCCAAAATGAATGAACAATCCATATTTAGCGTCTCTAAAACATTGCAGGGATTTCAAAGCCTTCATAAGCACTCTTGAGAGAATCATAGCATATTTATCCACTTCCTTGTCTCTTTTTCACTTGCTCAAAGAAGGCAAATATCTGCACATCAGACATAATAAGAGTACCATTGCTTTCAAATGCTATAATCAAGATTAGTAGGAAGTGCCACTCACTTGCCCTCCATAAACCACATTATGCCGGCACACTCAGGAAGCAAGCATGGAACCCAGACCCACTGAGATTGATCCCGAATGGGAGCTGCTCGATGAACTAAATTTTTCTTCCACAGAAGATCCTGAAACCAAGCCCAAAAAGGTGTGGGGAAGAAAGCTCGCGCTCATCCTGACAATCCTCATTTTCACAGCCACCCTCATCCTGCCTAATCTGCGTGTCTTCAAATCCAGAAACCAGGCTTTTTCAGTCAGCTCAATCTATACCAAATTAAGATCATCTATTCCTATAACCGCAGATTCCAAACTTATCATTTCGCCCAGTGAAGACACGTTCCTTTTGCGCCAAGCTCTCGGTGAGACCATCCCAATCTTTGCCCTCCCCAACAGCAACCGTATCGCCAACATTAATCTTATTACCGATGATGTCATCAAAGTGGCTTATTCCTATGATGGTCAGCACATCGCTATAGCTTCGACAAATGGCGACTTGAGTTTGTTCAACGCATACACTGGTAATCAAGAACTTAGTCACCCGTCAGACGCGAAGATTAAGGATATTGCCTGGTCACCAAACGCCCTTAGACTTGCAACACTATATTCGGATAACACGCTTTTATTATGGAATTTGGATGACAATAGTTTTTCCGTCATTGAAAATAATGCCAGTGGGTTTCTCTCCTGGTCTCATGGTGGAAAATACCTTGCTATATCCGAAGATTCAATCCAACAAGGAATGGCGAGGGTTGGGCAACTTTACGACATGGATAAACAATCTCCCCTTAGCTTGCCCAACATTAGATTGGAAATAGCGAACCTTGCTATCTTTTTAAACCATTCAGAGCATATCCTTTACTCCTCAGATCAGCGTGACAAAATATATCAATGGGATTTCAGCAGCGCTACACCAATTGAAATCCCTGTTGATCCGGATGATTACTGGATAAATGGTTTATCTCCTGATGAAAATTTGCTTTATATTCTTCATTCAGGCTCTATGTCTTTTTCTATTTGGGATTTATCAAAGCAAGCACTGCAAAGCACCATAACCGTCGAGGGTGATAGCCTTTACACTTTTAGCTGGATGCCTGACTCCTCTCAATTAGCTTTTGCTTACACAGATCGGGTAGATTTCTACAATGCCAACACGGGCAAATTCTCAAGATCTGTCTCATTTCAGGGTGAACGCGAACACGATTATTACTTTTTTACACCAGATAGCCGTTTTGT
>MTBK01148833.1_pt2 | contig 17110 bp, 12 predicted proteins | sample 1535981 | NCBI WGS metagenome assembly MTBK01 (sample SAMN06109225, study PRJNA356200) | anaerobic digester metagenome | isolation source: biogas reactors fed with pig manure or primary and secondary sludge | place: Spain | collected 2016-06-30 | reverse complement strand
AAATTTTTCAATGATGAAACAGCCGGTATTGATAGTACTTTAGAAGACATAGCTATTGACTGGGGTAAAATCACTCGTAGCATTAAAATAATGGCAGCTAGAGAAAGAGCAAAGGAGTTTGAATTACTGAAAGAAATTATGACTCCTGAAGAATACAAATCTTTTTTGGATATTAAAAAACCTTGGGATAATAAATTAGTTCAAGTTCTTAATGAGCGATTATCTACTATCAATCACTCTAAACTCTTTGGTCAAGAAATTAAAAATCTTGGGAAAGACACAGCAACTCCAGAAGGATATAATTCTATTTTAAATCAAGTCGGAGAAGGTGTTGCAGAAGCATCTCATACAACCTTAATGAAAATTTGGGGTAATCGCGAATTAACAGAAAATTTAGTTACTAACCCAACAGAAAAAAATTTTAATGCAATCTTTTTACATAGTTTTCTTGAGTATCTTGGTACTGCTATTAGAGATAAACACGCATTCTTTTCCTCATGGAGTCAAGATATAACTCAAAAAGTAGAAGAATATAATGGGTCTTTAAGTAATTTATCAGGCATTCTTGGATGGTTCGAAGAGCTATCTACCAAATCTCCTGAACTTTATGAGTTCATACGACTTAGTTATCGTCACTTTGGCGCAGATAGTCTCGGTAAAATTATGCGTGATTTTAAAAGAAAAAATCCTCGCTGGAAACTTGATACAATAATGAGAAGATCGCTTAGAAAATTTTACAAAACTACTGAATTTGAATCTTTTGATCAACTCTCTTTAGCCATAGGATCTGCAAGAGGTGCAATAGCTGAAAATTTTGTATCTATGTTTGATAGCTTGCAAGACTTTTCGATTACACATAATGCAGATGTTTCTGCTTTTCGTAAAGGATCGGGTAGTAGGTATAGCTCTTACGATACTTTAGCTGCTTTTTCTTTTAGTCCTAAAATGGCAGCCAAAGAAGTAACTGAAAATTTACTTAAAGATAGCGAAAAATATCAAAGTAAGCGTGACGTAAGAGAAGGCTTTGTTAATAACATGGAGGAACTACGAGAAAAAGCCGCGAAACTTGAAGCAAAAATTGTCATAGTAGCAGAAAGTGTAAAAGCATATAATTTACAGTCAGCATATAGTAAAAAAGTAGGTTATAGTGGTGGTGAAAGACAGATTAGGACTCATAATACTTTATTAGATAAATACTTGGCCTCTTCAATGGGTGGTATCAATAGGGTTGAGCGTTTTTTGCGCAGAGTAGTAAATATGGCTCCTCATTTGATTCTATCAAATGCTGGAGAAAATATTATCGCAGAAGATAAACAAGTGGCACATATTTTAAGAATGTTTATTCAAGATATTGCTGATTTATTGTTTGACGATTTTATTATGGATACCAAAGCTGGCGACTTGGTAACAGTATTACATATGTTTTTATTAAACAATCAACGTGTTCCTTTATCTACACTACTCTTTGCTGTTGCCGCATCTATGGAAGAAAGCACCCCTCAAGTATCACCGGCAAGTCGAACCTTAGGTGTACAAGTTGAAGTGGGAGACATAGCTTCATTACGCATGTTCTTAGGCCGTCGATTATCTTATGAATCAGAAAAACAAAAACAAAAACCTATCAGGACTAGATGGTTAGAAAAAGAAGAAAGACTCCAAGGCTCTTTAACAATAGGAACCAGGTTTATGAAAAATTTTGACAAGGTATTGGCAAAATATCTTCAATAAACCAAAGTTTGACAAAATAATCAAATTCTGATATAATATATATACAGAGTAAGAAGGACGCAAAAATCCTGCTTATTTAAAATAACAAAAACAAGGAGAACAAACAAACATGGCAAAACTAGCAGAAAAGACAGGTAAGGTACTTCAGTACTTGCAGGAGAATGATTCAGGAAATGGCATTTCTATCGCTGAGATTGCTGCTGCGATGGGGCTTGAAGAAAAGAACATTCGTCCAGTCGTTACGCTTTCACTTGCTGCCAAGAAAGATGGTAGCCGTGGAGCACTCGCGCTGTATGAGAAACGTCAAGTTGAAGGCGAAGAAAAAACCGTTGGCTACGCAGTACTTACACCCGAAGGCCGCGACTTCGTTGACGAAGACGACGAGTAAATTACCACAAGACTTTAAAAATAATGTAAACGAATACGATATCTTTTCGTATTCGTTTACATAACTAGGAGAAAAAAATGAAAGAAGCACAAAATAATGTAATTGTAGAAGGAATCTTAAGCGAAATTAATTTAAAAATTGACGACTCCTATGAGCGACACGGCGTTAAGCAAAAATCTATTCTAGGTTCACTTAAAGTAAAAGTCGATCAAGAAATTGAAGGGGTAATGACCCAGTTAGATGTCCCTATTAACGTATTTACGTCTGAACTGACTCTAAAAGGAAAACCAAACCCCTCATTTGTTAGTCTTGAACAAGTAATGAACGAGTACAAATCTATTGTAATGGTTGGCGAAGAGCTTGCTGATCGAGTTCGTGTTACCGGCGCAAGAATTAGTATGAATGAATATCATACGCCAGATGAAAAGTTAATCCGCTATCCACGAGTGCAAGGAAGTTTTGTAAGGCGTATTAAACCTGAAGATTGCAATATGCGCGCTCTTTGGGAAATGGAACTTTATATAGCTTCTATGAAATATCGTACAGACAGAGAAGGTATTGAAACAGATACTTTCGAAGTTCGGGGTGTAACTGTTGGATATGGTGAATATGGCGATGTAATTGAACTAGTTACTTCACAGGCAAATATCGCTGAAGGTATTGCCGCTACGTACCAACCAGGTGACACCGTACCTTTTAGCGGAAAACTCAACTTCTCTACCTCTACTGAAATTATTTATGAAGAAGTAGAAATTGGCGATCCTATCGAAAAAGCACGTACCATTAATATTAGTGATCTTGTAATTACCGGTGCAAAAGGTGCGCTTGATGATGGTTACACTGATGAAGAAATTAAGAAAGTACTCGCTTCTCGTGAAGAGCGCCTGGCCGTATCTCTACAAAGAGCACGTTCAAGAGCGCAAGGGAAAACAGCCCCTCCTGCTACTAAAGGCGCGGTTGACCTAGGTTTCTAGGAGGTAGATAATGGCTATCGACCTTCTTAAAATTGAACCAACCAAAATCAGTAGGGACTTAACCAATAAATTCATTCTACTTTATGGTTTAGAAAAAGTAGGTAAAACCAGTTGGGCAGCACGCATACCTAATAACTTGCTATTAGCGACGGAAAAGGGATACAATGCTATATCTGGCATAAGCGCTATCGACATTACCAAATGGAGTGAATTTAAAATTGTCCTGAAGCAATTAGAAAAAGCAGAAGTAAAAGAAAAATATCAAACTATTACTATCGACACTATTTCCATCTTATACAACCTATGTGAAAAGCACGTTGCCGCACAACATAATGTTGACGCTCTTGGTGATATACCTTGGGGGCGCGGCTATCGTATGGTTCGTGAGGAATTTTCAGACTCTCTTCGCAGAATTACTCTAATGGGTTACGGCTTGGTTATGTTAGCCCATGCTGAAATAAAGAATGTAAAAATAGATGATGAAACCAGCGTTGAGAAGATTCAACCACTACTAGATAAGCGGCCTCTCGATATAGTTAATCAACTAGTAGATCTTATTGGCTACATTGAAGTAACTTTTGATAGTGAAGGTAATTCAACTAGGAACCTGGTGATGCGTAGAACTTCAAACGTAGTAGCTGGTAGTCGATTTAAACACATGCCCGCGCGCATTCCTTTTGGATATGATGAATTAGTAACCGCATTAAATTATGCTATTGAACAAAGTGAAAGTCAAGATGGCGCTCAAGTTACAGATACAATTGAAACAGGAGTGTCAGTTATTGAGGAACGCTCCTTCGATGAAGTTCGTGATGAAGCCCAAACATTATGGATTAAGCTAGTAGAAGCAGATCCATATAGTGCAGAAGTAATTATGAATAAAGTCGAAGAAATTTTCGGTGAGCGTAAGAAGCTTTCAGAAGTTACTCATAGGCAAAAAGACTTGTTTGAATTATTGGTTCGTGAAATGCGAGTAATGTAAGTAATATAACTTATCTTTTGAAGAAGAGCAAGTAAAATAAAATTTTAACTTGCTCTTCTTTTCCTAGAGAGGAGTGATGATCTTTGGCCGTACCACATATTGTTAAATGTAGAGCTTGTGGGAAATATTTTGAAGCAAAATCGAATAAAGAAAATATTGATTGGATAATGCCGTCAAGAAATTACTACTATCATAAACCCTGTTACTATAGTTGGAAAAATCTTAAAAAACGCCCTGACAATGATTGGGTAGATATGATTTATGATCTCTTAGCTAGAGACATTAAAGTTTCTTATAATTGGTTTCAAATTGAAAACCAACGAAAAAACTTCATAGAAAAACATAGCTTTACCAATAAGGGAATTTATTTTACGCTTTATTGGTATTTTTATAATAAAAAACAACCCTGGAAACAAGAATATGGTATAGGTATTGTTCCATATATTTATGAGGAAGCGACGAATTATTGGATAACTCAAGAAAAAAAGACTAAAGGAATAGTTAAGCAAATAGAGGACTTGGCCTTTCAGCGCAAAAAAGAACAAATTGCTTTAAAACCTCCTAAGAAACGTAAAAAAGAAATTAAGGCACCTGAATAGCATGGCAAATAAGAAAACTGAAAAAATAGTTCTGGGTGCCCTAATGAAGGACCCTATTATCTTGTCACAAACAGAGAAGTATTCTTTAAGCATAGATGATTTTGATGAAAAGTTAACACAACATATTTTTTATGCAATAGCATCTATTGCCGCTCAAGGCTCTACTCAAATAAAAGTGCAAGATGTTCATATTTTTTTAGAGGACTCTCCAACAGGATTGGCGCTTTTTAACGCCTTTAATGGAGTAGCCCTACTTAATGATGCCATTGAATTAGCTAATGAGGAGTCATTTGGTAGTTACTATAATTTACTTAAGAAAGAGAATTTACTACGTGATTTAAAGAAGCAAGGTTTTGACACTCGACGTTTCTATGAAGAAAATCCAATTACAAATGAAGCAGTAGTTATTAACGATAAGTATTTAGACCTTAGTCTCCAAGATATTATTGAAGAAGTAAAAATGGATCTCTTAGGAATTGAAAAGGAATACCTAAGAGAAGACGCGTCTGAAACACAAAACGTTTTTGAAGGTATAGAAGAACTACTAAGTGACTTAGAGAAAAACCCTGATGTGGGACCTCCGCTACAAGGTGATATCTTTAATACAGTCGTATCCGGCGCGCGGAAAGGAACCTTTTTTGTTCGCTCTGGATCATCAGGTATATCAAAAACAAGGCAAGCCGTAGGTGATGCATGTTATCTTGCCTTTCCTCTTCGCTATAACCCACAAACATGCCGCTGGGAACAAGAAGGAGGAAACGAAAAGGTCCTTATTATCGTAACTGAACAGACTTTCCGAGAAATTAGAACTATGATTTTAGCATATCTAACTGGTATGAATGAAAAGAAAATTAAGAGGCGCAAGTATTTAACACCATTAGAGCAAGAGACGTTGATGCAAGCTGTTTATATACTAGAAAAATTTCAAGATAATCTTTACATAGTCCAAATGCCTAATCCTTCAATCCAAGCGGTGAAAACTATAGTTAGAGAAAATGTGCTACTTTATGGAGTTCAATATGTCTTCTATGATTATATTTTCATATCTCCATCTTTACTAGCTGAGTATAAAGGTTTTAACTTAAGGAACGATGAAATTTTACTTATGTTTTCTACTGCTTTAAAGGACTTGGCGGTAGAACTAGATGTTTTTGTAATGACTTCTACACAAACAAATGCTCAAGCTGATGATAACAAGTACATACGCAATGAGAGTTCTATAGCGGGTTCTCGCGCAATCATTAACAAAGCAGACATTGGTTGCATTATGACTCGACCAACTCCAGAAGAACTCGCGCAACTGCAAGAACATGGAGTGCAAGAGCCTAATGTAGTTACTGACATATATAAAAACAGAGGAGATATGTGGACACAAGTACGAATTTGGACTTATGTCGACATGGGTTCTTTGCGGAAGTATGACCTTTTCTTAACTAATTCAAGACTAGAGGCCGTAGAAGACTTTGTGATTGATCATTTTTATTATGAAGTCCCATTAGACATTGTAGCAGAACACTTAGCACATTTAAATAAAGAGAAAGTATGTAATGTATAAAACTAAAGAAATAAAAGAGTCTTTTACAGAAGAACATATTTTACATTTCTTGGCGCGCCTGGGGTCTAGTGAATTTAGAGATGGTGGTGAATACTTTAGTTTTAAAACTGTTTGTCATAATATTAATCCAGAAGAAGCAGGATTTAATTTAGTTTATTACAAAGATAGCAAATTATTTCGTTGCTTTAGTGAATGCGGACAAAGTTTCGATGTTTTTGGACTAGCACAAAAGTACTTTGAACTACGAGAAGATAGCCCATCATTTAATGATATTTATTATTTTGTGCTTAACTACAGCCCTTTTACAGGAACGAAAGGCATTGACGTAACTAGTGAATTTGTAGCAGATGCGCCTAGGTATAGAAGTCAAGACATAGAGTTTATTTTGCCTGAATACTCGGATAGTGTCTTAGAAGCTTTTAGTGACTATTTACCAATAGAATGGCAACTTGATGGAATTACACAAAATGCGTATAGCAAGTATAATATTAAGTATTCTATTAGTAGGAATGCAATCATTATTCCACACTATGACGCGCGAGATCGCTTAGTTGGAGTTCGACAGCGACCTTTAGATGAAGAAGTAGCGCAAAGATATGGTAAATATAGACCACTTTATATTGAATCTACATTGTATTCACATCCTTTAAGTTTTAACTTATATGGCTTAAATAAAGCAAAAGAAGCAATAAATAATACTGGAATAGTTTTAATTGCTGAAGGAGAAAAGAGTTGTCTGCAGGCAGAGACATTACTGCCTAAGAATGTCACTGTTGCAGCTTGTGGCAGCAGTATAAATAAATGGCAAGTCTTACAGATACTAAAACATACAGAAGCAAAAGAAATCGTCCTAGCTTTTGATAAAGAAGAAGAAGATAAAGAAGCGACATACTTTAATAAACTTAGGAACTTGTGTAAAAGATATAATAGTTATATTAATATATCTTTTATATATGATAACTGGGACTATCTAAAACTTAAAGAAAGTCCTTTTGATAGAGACGCAGAAACTCTAAAAAACTTAATACAGAAAAGGGTAAGAGTAAAATAATGAAAATAAAACTAGTAAATGCAGATATTAAATTCAATTACGTAGAGGAATTACTAAAAGAGCGCGGGGTAGCGGATATAAAAAGTTTCTTAAACCCAGAGCCTAAATTTTTACAATCTTGGACAGATCTTGATAATATCAAAGAAGGAATAGAGATGTTATTACCCGCGCTACAAACGGAGGATTGGAAAACTTTAATCGTTGTAGACAGTGATGCTGATGGTTTTAATAGCGCGAGTATTATTTATAACTGGATGAATATGTATAATAAAGATATAAATTTAGATTTTATTGTACATGAAGGTAAACAACATGGTTTAGAAGATATAGTCTTGCGAATTGATCTTAATGACTATAATTTAGTTATACTACCCGACGCAGGTGTTAATGATGATGAATACTTCAAGAAGTACCCAACCGTAGATTTTCTAGTACTAGACCATCATGAACGAACAAAACCGTTAAACCTACTTCCTAATAACGTTATTGTAATTAACAATCAACTTTCTGATAATTATCAGAATAAATCACTATGCGGTGCAGGTGTGACCTGGCAATTCACACGCGCGCTAGATGCATATTTTAACAAAGATTTTTCCGCAAATATGATTGATCGAGTAGCCGTTGCTACTGTGTCAGATGTTATGGATCTTACAAACTTAGAAAACCGATATTTAATAAAAACTGGGTTAAATAATATTGTAAATACCTTTTTAAAAGCAATTGTCGAAAAACAATCATATTCCTTAGGTAGTGGTCCATTGACTCCTGTAGGTGTATCTTTTTATATTGCCCCGTTAATTAACGCTATGTGTCGAGTAGGCACTCTGGAAGAAAAGAAACGTATGTTCCTAGCTTTTGTTGATGGAGAACGACTGATCCCTTCCAAAAAGCGCGGCGCCGATGGTGCGTTAGAAAGTATTGCCGTAGAGAGTGTTCGTGAATGCACTAATGCCCGCGCTCGACAAGTGAGACTTCAAAATAAAATGAAGGGGTTGGCCGAAATTCAAATTGTCAATGAAGATCTTTTAGAAAATAAAGTTCTCACTATAGTTTTAGACGACACTTTCGATGGAATACCTAGTGAAATTAATGGCCTTACTGCTTCAAAACTGGCAGGAGAGTATAAACGACCAACCATAGTTGTTCGAGAAAATGACGAGGGGTTCCTACGAGGAAGTGCCCGCGGTCTAAATACATTAGACATGCCAGGATTGAAAGAATTTTTTGAATCAAGCGAACTCTTTGAATATGCTGAAGGACATAGTAATGCCCATGGAGTTTCTTTACCCAGTAAGAATCTATCACTACTTCATGAATGGGCAAATACAGAACTAGCAGATGTTGACTTCAACGAAGACGTTTGGGAAGTAAATTTTATCAGAGCCGGCGCTGACGACGACATCTCTGATATTATCTTTGCGATAGATAACCACAAAGAAATCTGGGGTCAAGGTAACCCTACTCCTCTTATTTATATCAAAAATTTAAATCTAACACAAGAAAATGTAGCTATTATTGGAGCGAATAAAGACACTGTAAAAATCACTAAAGGGAACATATCTTATATGCTCTTTAAACAAACAAAAGAGAACATTGCCAAGATTACTCAGTATTCAGATCTCCAACTTGATTTGGTTGGTGATATGAATGTAAATGAATACTATGGAAGTGTGACACCTCAAATTTTTATTAAAGATTTTGAAGCGCGAGACGGAAGACTTAGTTTCTAAATTGACAGTTATGCAAATTTATGATATAATAGATATGTATAGAAAGGAGTTTTAATTGACTTACGTTTCACTGCACAATCATACGGACTTCAGTAACATAAGATTTCCTGATAGCATTAACACTGTTGGAGATCTTATTGATCAAGCTTATAAAATAGGACTCAAGGGCGTAGCGATTACAGACCATGAGTGCATATCTAGTTATGTAAAAATTGGTGAACATATTGCTAGGCGTAGAAAAGAAAACCCAGGTACTAACTGGCAAGATTTTAAAGTCATCTATGGCAATGAAATTTACTTATGTCGCAACGGCCTTACTAATGAAAACTTTGAAAAAGGCAAAGATAAATACTTTCATTTTATTCTACTCGCTAAAAATGCGCGCGGCAACCAACAAATTCGAGAGTTGTCTACTCGTGCATGGCAGCGCAGTTATATGTATTTTCATAGAAGATGTCCAACTTATTTTGATGACCTAGAAGAAATTGTAGGAGTCGAACAAGGAAATATTATCGCTAGTTCTGCTTGTTTAAGTGGGCAATTACCATACCTAATTATGAGAATGAAAGAAACAGGTTTTATAGATATTTATGAAAATGCTATTTCTCGTTGGGTAGAAAAGATCCAATCAATCTTTGGTAAGGAAAATTTTTATTTTGAATTACAACCTGCGTTAAGTGATGAACAAATTTATGTTAATAAAGAATTGCTAAGGCTGTCTAAGAAATTTAATATCAAATGTATCATAACTACAGATAGTCACTATCTAGAGCAACCAGGCAGAGAAATTCACAAAGCCTACCTAAATTCTAAAGAAGGAGAGCGCGAGGTAGATGCGTTTTATGAAGCAACATATCTTATGAAAGCATCTGAACTTTGGGAGCGAATGGGTGATTACATCCCCAAGAAAGACTTTGATCAAATGCTTCAAAATACCTTAGATATTGGCGCAGAATGTGAAGACTATGATATTCTTAAACCACTGCATTTACCGTACATACCTCGTGAACATAAAGACCAAGCACTTAACCATCCTATCACTGCCCGCGCTGAAGACGTACCTCATTTCTTTAAGTTTTATAATTCTACCGAGCCAGCAGACAAGCAACTTGCAATTCGTATACATAACTATTTAACAAATATAAATACTCATGGTAACTACTTAGATAATTTTAAAGTAGCTGATTATGAACTAGGCATTATTTGGGAAAGTGGTATTACTCAAGGAGTGCATTGGTCACGTTATTTATTACAAATGGCAGACTATTGTGATATCATATGGAATGAAGGAGACTCTCTTATTTGTCCTGCGAGAGGTAGTGCGGGTGCATCTTATGTTATGTATGCTCTCGGTATTATCCAAATAGATAGAACAAGAGAAAAAGCACCACTACTCTTTGAGCGCTTTATGAATCCTGAACGTGTTAGTGTTCTAGACGTAGATATTGACGTTGAGTCAACAAAAAGAAATCGCGTTATTGCCGCGCTACAATCAGTTTATGGTGAAGATCGTGTAGTACGAGTTTGCACTTTTAAAACTGAAAAAGCAAAATCAGCTATACTTTCTGCAGGGAGAGGACTTGGCATTGATATAGATACCACTAGATACATTGCTTCACTAGTTGGTTCTGAACGCGGAATACAACACACTCTACAAGATATGTATCATGGTAATGAAGAAAAGGAACTAAGACCACACTCAACTTTTGTTAATGAAATGACTAAGTATCCAAAACTATGGAGTGTTGCTCAACGTATTGAAGGTTTAATTAACGGAGTAGGTGTTCATGCCGGTGGTATTATTGTTCTTGATGAACCCTTAACTAACCGTTGCGCCATTATGACAACTACTCGTGGTGTGCCTGTAAGCTCTTTCGATCTTCATGACGCAGAAAAAACGGGACTTATCAAAATTGACCTACTAGCAACTGAGGGCTTATCTAAAATTCGTACTACTTTAGACTTACTAGTAGAATACGATCAGATTGATCCAGAGGCAACACTTCGTGAAACCTATGAAAAAATTATAGGTGTCTATAAAATTGAACGCCACGATCCTAAAATGTGGGAAAAGGTATGGAATAATGAAATTATCTCATTATTCCAAATGGAACAACAAAGTGGCATTCAAGGTATTGCACTTACTAAACCACGATCATTAGAAGATTTGGCCACCATTAATTCTGTTATGCGTCTTATGGCGTCAGAGCGTGGAGCCGAACAACCTTTAAATAAATATGCACGCTTCCGTGAAAATTCAACAGCATGGGATCAAGAGATGATTCGTTTTGGCCTTAACGATGAAGAGCGCGAACTCTTACATAGTATATTAGATTACTCTAGCGGTATTTGCGCTCATCAAGAAGATTTATATACACTCTTAACTCACCCAGAAATAGCTGGGTGGTCCCTAGGTAAAGCCGACCAAGTGCGCAAAGCCGTAGCCAAAAAATCGCCGGAAGATTATCGACAATTAGAATTAGAGTTCTTTGAGAATGCATCTAGTAAGCAACTATCTAGTGCCTTAGTTAATTATACTTGGGCAGTACTAGTAGCTACTCAAAGAGGATATGCCTTTAACGCCGCACACACTCTTGCTTATAGCCTCATTGGGTTACAAGAAATGAATCTGGCACATAACTATCCGATTATTTTTTGGAATACCGCTAATCTTATCATAGATAGTGGTTCTGGTGCTTTCGAAACTAATGGGGAAGACAGTGATGATGAAGACATAGAAGAAAATCGCATTATTGAAGAATTAACTATCGAAGACTCTTCTTCATCTGTTAACTATGGTAAAATCGCCAGTGCTATTGGGAAAATGCAAAACTATGGTATTAAAGTCTTACCGCCTAGTATCAATAAGTCTCACTACACCTTTACGCCAGACCTAGCTACGAATAGTATTGTGTATGGAATAAAAGGAATAATGAGAGTTGGAGATAAGGTAGTAGATGATATTATTGAAAAAAGACCCTATAGTTCTCCGCAGGATTTTCTTAAGCGTATCAATGTCAATAAACCTCAAATGGTTAACTTAATTAAATCAGGAGCTTTTGATGAGTTTCAACCCCGTAGAAAACTAATGAATTGGTACATTGATAATATATCAGGGAAGAAAAAACTTTTAAATTTACGTAATGCAAATATGTTAATTACACAAAAACTACTTCCAGAGGAACTTGATTTTGAAAGTCGTGTGTTTAATTTTAATAAATACTTGCGCAAATTCAAAAAAGATGATTTAATTACCTTAGATAAAACAGCATTTAATTTTTACTCTAGTCACTTTGATGTAGATCTTTTGCAACCGCACGGTAGTAACTATGTAATCTCCGCGCCAACTTGGAAAAAGATCTATGATAAACATATGGATAAAATACGCAGTTACATTAAAAGTAATCAATCATCATTACTAGAAAATTTAAATAATCAACTATTCCAAGAAGTATGGAATAAATATGCCGCAGGGACTGATGCGAAATGGAGTATGGATAGCGTATGTTTTTATCAAGATGAACATGAACTAGAACATATGAATGCAGAAAAATATAATATTGAAAATTTCTTTGATTTACCATCAGAACCTACTGTTAACTATGCTTTTACCACTAAAGATGGTAAAGTAATTACAATTTACAATACTCATTTAATTGCAGGTACAGTTATTGATAGAGACAAAACAAAAAGTTTAATTACGCTACTTACTCCACAAGGAGTAGTTATGATAAAAGCATATGGGGTAATGCCTCAATATGATAAACAGATATCCATAGTTCAAGAAGATGGAACTAAGAAAGTTGTTGAAAAAAGTTGGTTTTCTCGTGGTAATAAAATTATTGTTCAAGGCATGAAAAGGGATGACCAAACATTCTTTGCAAAAAAGTATCGTAGCGGCAGTGGACATCATTTTATGTTAATTGAAGAAGTGTTAACCAATGGAGATTTAATTATTCAAGAGGAGCGATTAGAAGTTGAAGGAAGTGCTAGTTGATATTATAGTTGCATATATACTTGGAATTTTAATAGGTCTTTCTTTTGCTGCAATTAGTTTGATATTATATTATACTATTAAGTTAGTGATAAAAGGGTTTTCGCTATGGCTTCATTCGGATTATTAGATTGGGATCTAACTCGTTGGCAACAACCTACAGTTTTTAATTTGGAGTTAATGAAACTAGGAAGTTACTATAAGCAAAAGCGTCATCTAGTAAAAATGTTACATAACTATAATGATGAATTGTATTCTAAAATAATAGTAAGGAAAGACTATGAAGATGATGACTACCCTCCTAAAGTATTCAATAATCCTAAAACAGAAGCCGGTGGCTTAGTATTCAGTGGTGGTCTTTATTCTCCACTACCAGAAGAAATAGAAATTATTCCTGCTGATACGACAATATATACTCCTATGTATCGTTACTATCAACCTTCGCCATATTATAACTCTTTAGTTACCGGAGTGCACTGCCGCCTTTCTTTAGATAATAAAACAATATGGAAAAACTGGGAAAAACAAATTGATCTTCCTAAAGGTCACTACATAGCTAAAAGTTTTATTATACATGATGTGAACACTACTTCTTTAAATTATGCAAGAGAAACCTTGTCAGAACTAGAAGAAAGATTCGGTGTAGTTAAGGCATATTTTGGTTTTCGTTTTCCATTGATAATTAAAAATGATCAAGAACTATTAGATTGGAGTGATTTTAATATCTTACGCAACTTTAGCAGTATCCATTTAGAAAGTTTTATTAACGACATTACTTTTAATTCACTAACTAAAATCGCTGACAGTTATCAATATACTATGACACCAGAAATGATGACAAACGAAAGATTAGTCGCGCTTTTTAAGCAGGGGGTATTTCTTAGGAGTCACAGTTCAATTTTGTTACTTAATATAGAAGAACCACATTCTTATAATGAATATGAAATTTTACTAATAGAATTAATGAATGATTACTTTGCATTTAAAGCTCATAATCCTCGATATAACTATGCTCCATTATATATTGTAGCTAAATGGTGGAGTAACTATTTAAAATATGACTTGCATTACTTATTTGAATATGTGCGAGAAAATAACTATGAATTATTTAAACTATTCTATGAATGCATAGACGTAGAATTAATAAATGGAACTTTTCGAGAGAAGTTCAGGAGGTAAATATGTTAACAGGAGAACAAGTCAAAACGCTTATAGAAGTAAATAATCAAGAAATTGAAAAATTAATGAAGCCTAATCAATTTATTCTTAATAATAAGATTAGAGAATTACTAGAAGCTAATGCAGAACTTCAAAAACAATGCCCACATGATTTTAAAGAAGGGTATTGTAATTTTTGTTTTATGAGGGAGCCGAATGAAGGTTAGAAAACGCAGTGGTGACTTAGTTGATTTCGATACTAAAAAAATTTCTACAGCAATTCTGCGTGCAATGCATGAGGGTGGCCCAGAAACAGTTAATGAAGAAATTGCCGATCAAATTGCTCAAGAATGCTACTTAATGCTCAATGAGCAAGATGTCATTGATATAGAAGATATACAAGACTATGTAGAACTTCAACTAATGGCTCATGCGCCTCATGTAGCTAAAAGATATATTATCTATAGACTAGAGCGTCAACGTTTGCGTCAACAGGGTTGGCAAATGACTGATTTGCAACGAGATATTTATGTCAGTAAATACCAGTATAATAATGAAAGCTTTGAAGAATTTCTTGCGCGTGTGAGCGGCGGTAATACCAAAATCGCTAAGCTAATAAGAGATAAAAAGTTCCTTCCTGCTGGGCGCATTCTCGCCGGTCGTGGTCTTTATAAAGATGGTAGAAAGATAACCTATAGCAACTGTTATGTAATTAATAGTCCTGAAGACAATCTCGAATCTATTTTTGACGCAGCGAAGCAAATGGCGCGCACGTATTCTTATGGAGGCGGTGTTGGTATAGATATATCAAACTTACGCCCTCGTGGTTTCAAAGTGAATAATGCCGCTAAAACTACTAGTGGCGCCGTATCTTTTATGGATCTTTATTCACTTACTACAGGACTAATTGGTCAAAATGCACGACGTGGCGCTCTTATGATTAGCTTGCGCGCTGATCATCCAGATATTGAAGAATTTGTTAATGTAAAAAATGATCTTAGTAAAATAACTAAAGCGAATATTTCTGTTCGTGCTAGTGATGATTTTATGCGTCATGTCGCTCAAGAAAACGCATTCACCTTGCGCTTCAATGATGTAAGTAAAGATGTAGATGCCTTAACACTCTTTGAACAGATTTGCTATAATAATTGGAATATGGCCGAACCAGGAATGTTATTCTGGGATCGAGTAAAATCTTGGCATTTAATGAGTGAAGATAAAACTTTTGAGTTCGCGGGGGTAAATCCATGTGCTGAAGAGCCGCTCCCTGCGTATGGTAGTTGTAACTTAGCTGCTATTAATCTTGGAGAATTCGTTAAAAGTTCTTTCACCGATAAAGCAGAAATAGATTTCTTTGGACTTCGACAAACAGTTAGAGCCGGTGTAATTTATTTAAATGAAATATTAGATGAAAATACTCCGCTGCACCCCTTAGAAAAACAACAAGAAGTATCTAAGCAGTTACGTCAAATAGGACTTGGTGTAATGGGTATTGCAGATATGTTTATAAAACTAGGAGTACGCTATGGTTCTGAAGAGTCTCTCCATATTGTGGATCGCGTTGGCAGAATACTTATTAACGAGGCACTTCAACAGTCTGCACTATTGGCTGAAATTGATGGACCTTTTCCTCTTTATAATAAAGAAGCTGTTATGTCTTCACCTTTCTTTAGAGCTAATGCAGATAGAGAAACAATAGAGCTAGTTAGTGCTCATGGGTTAAGAAACTCTCAGTTGCTCACAATAGCGCCAACAGGATCAATCGCAACATTACTTGGTGTTTCTAATGGTATAGAACCGTTGTATCAACTTAGTTATATACGAAAGACAGAGTCGTTGCATGGTGGAAAAGAAACTTATTATAAAGTAACTACGCCAATAGTACGTGAATATATGTTGTTAAATGAAATATCTGATGAAGAAGATCTGCCAAACACTATCGTAACTACTGCAAATCTACATTGGAAAGACAGAGTCGATGTGCAGGCGCGCTGGCAGCGCTATATTGACGCGGCAATATCGTCAACTATTAATTTGCCTGAAGAAACTACTGTTAAAGAAGTAGCTGATATATATATGTATGCTTGGCAACAAGGTTTAAAAGGTGTAACTATTTATCGCGATAATTGCGCGAGAACAGGAATACTTATTGCTGATAAACCGAAGGTAACTATTCAAGATAGAATTGCTGACTTACAAGAAAAAATTAATGAACTAGCAGTTGATTCGTTGAAGGAAAATCCAGGAGAATGTCCTATTTGCAGCGGAAAAATGAATGTATCTGGAGGATGTGAAGAGTGTCAGGATTGTGGATATAGTCCATGCTCAATTTAAAGAAAGGAAATAATTATGCTAAAATTTGAAGAAGTTAGCGTATCTAGCATGAGAGACGCAATTAGAGGAATGAGGAATTCTTTTGATAGTTGGGAAAAATCAGATAGTTATGGATATAGTCACTTCAATTTAGGAGAAAATGATTTAAAACTTGCTAAAAAATTAGTTGTTGCAGGCAGTTCTCATAGAAAATTTTTACGACAAATATTTGTTAGTGTAGATATAACCGCGCCTTTATATTGGTAGATTTACTGCCAAAAAACATCTTTCCGTTTATCAGCGGGGTCATATAAAATATGGCTAACGGGGAAATCTGACCGAATATAGGTTGAAAAAATATATTTCTAGAACAATTTTGCTACTTATATTTAGAAGACAATCCCGTGGGAAGTTAGTTATAAGCGAGGAAGAAGAATGATAGAAAAAAAATGGATATATAAGATTACAAATTTAATTAATGGTAAAATTTATATTGGACAATCGAAAGATCTTAGAAAAAAAGTATAATTTATCTAAGTCAACCATTAATAGAATTAATCAAGGTAGAACATATAAACGAAAAAATAAACAATATCCTATTCGTTCTTCTAAACAGCGAGTTTACAACTAAAACC
>MTBK01109728.1_pt1 | contig 17122 bp, 13 predicted proteins | sample 1535981 | NCBI WGS metagenome assembly MTBK01 (sample SAMN06109225, study PRJNA356200) | anaerobic digester metagenome | isolation source: biogas reactors fed with pig manure or primary and secondary sludge | place: Spain | collected 2016-06-30 | reverse complement strand
GAAATAGACTCCAGGACCCTTTATATGGTGCCTCGTCAGTGGTCAGGTACTATTAATATTATATGTTGAGGTGTTTTTGGATGCCTGAGGTTCTGCTGGAAACAATAGACCTTTGCTTCACCTATCCGGGGCAGGCTGGAGATTCACCTTTTGCTCTGAATAATATTAGCCTGAGAATCCACGAAGGAGAGTATGTAGCCCTTATCGGCCCCAATGGATCGGGGAAGACCACCTTGCTCAAACAGTTCAATGCACTGTTGCGTCCCACATCGGGAGAGGTGCTGGTCGGCGGAATTTCCACATCCAACGAAGCAGCCATTCCTCACATTCGTACCCTCTGTGGTATGATCTTCCAGAATCCGGACAATCAGATTGTTGGTGCTACAGTGGAGGAGGATGTTGCCTTCGGCCTTGAAAATATTGCTCTCCCTTCACCGGAAATCTGCCGCCGGGTAAAGGCGGCGCTGGAACTGCTGGGGATTTCACATCAGGCAGATTTCCCACCACACCTGCTATCTGGTGGTGAAAAGCAGAAAGTTGCCCTTGCAGGGATCCTGGCTGCAGCTCCGCGATGCCTTCTCCTGGATGAACCGGCTGCCATGCTCGATCCCGCCGGCCAGGCTGCTGTAAGGGAGACGCTGCGGATGCTGAACAGGGAGAGGGGAATTACAGTGCTCCATGTGACCCACTTTCCTGAAGAGGCGGTGTTTGCCGACAGAGTGGTTGTCCTGGATTGCGGCCGTCTGGTAAAAGAGGGTCCGCCTTCCAAAATTCTCACTGATCTGCCGCTGCTCCGCACCTTTGGGCTAAGAACAACAGCTGCAGGGGAGCTGGCTTACTTGCTGCGTGAAGACGGTTTCCCGCTGCCCGAAGGCATATTGGACAATGGGGAGCTGGTTAAGCAGCTATGTTCATTAGCACAGAAAATTTAAGATATACTTATCTGCCCGGAAGCCCTTTCGCAGTAGAGGCGCTGCGAGGAGTAAATATGAGCATTGCCCGGGAGAGCCTCACCGTTTTGCTCGGGGCTTCCGGTTCGGGTAAATCAACGCTTTTACAGCATTTTAACGGATTGTTACGCCCTGGTGAGGGGCGGGTTTTGGTCGACGGAGAGCCTCTAAAGTACAGCCGCAAAGAGCTGTTGGATTTACGGCGAAAGGTGGGGCTGGTTTTTCAGGAGCCCGAGAAGCAATTTTTTGCGGAAACGCTTTTTGATGAAATTGCTTTTGCTCCTCGTAATTTTGGCCTGCCCTCTGCACAAGTTGAGGAGCGCGTGGAAACAGCGCTAGAGCAGGTTGGACTGAATGGGCTTGCTCTTAAGGAGATGTCACCCTTTCATTTAAGCGCTGGCCAGCAGCGCCTTGCCGCTATTGCAGCCGTTCTAGCCATGCAACCCCGGGTGTTGTTTCTTGATGAACCTATCGCTGGCCTGGACCAGTCGGGACAGGAAAGACTTTTTGCCCTTTTGAGGGACTTAAATAAAGTCTCAAAACTTACTGTTGTGGTGGTGACGCACCGACTTGAGCATGTGGCTGCGCTGGCAGATAAATTCCTGGTTCTGGATCAGGGTCGGATAGTTATGGAAGACACCCCTGAAAAGTTTTTTTTGCGCGTTGAAGAACTGTTCCACTACGGTCTGGCGCTGCCTTCGGTGACGCAGCTTATGCATGAACTGGCAGAAGCGGGACTGCCTTTTTCCACGGCGATATTTTCAATTGATGAAGCGTTTAAAGAGATCAAAAGCTGGCGAAAGGGGATGGCACGTTTTTGAATCGCAGCATCACAATGGGCCGTTACCTCCCGGGCAGCTCTTTTATTCACCGGATCAACCCCCCTTTCAAATTGTTGGTATTGCTGTTTTTTCTGGCAATCCTTTTCCTTTTAAAATCTTTTACCGGTCTGGGCTTGCTTATTATTTTTCTTCTCCTTATCATGGCTGCTGTGCGGGTTCCGCTGTGCTATATAACGGCCTCTCTCAAGCCTGTTACCTTCATAATCTTATTTACAGTGATCATCTATTTCTTTTTCACCAAAGGCGGAGTGGTTTATCTTCGATTGGGTGCTTTGACAGTAGAGGAAGCAGGGTTAATGGCCGGGCTCTTTATGATCATGCGCCTGGCAGGGCTGGTTCTAATGACCATGCTCCTCACATTGACTACGACCCCCCTTTCGCTGGCCCAGGGAATAGAATTTTTTATCCGGCCTCTGGGCCGGCTGGGCTTTCCAGCGGCGGAAGTGACGATGATCATGACCATAGCCATGCGTTTTATTCCCACACTGAGCGAGGAAAGCCAGAGGTTGCTGCGGGCCCAGATGGCGCGGGGCGCTGATTTTGAAGGGGGTTTTTTCAGCCGTGCTCGAAAATTTGCACCGCTCATGGTTCCCCTTTTTATCGGTGCTTTTCGCCGGGCCGATGATCTGGCTCTGGCAATGGAATCGCGGGGTTATCGCATTGGCGCAACGCGGACCCGCATGCGCGAAGAAACTGTAAGGGTGAACGACTGGATGTCTCTGTTGTTCTCTCTGGCTGTCCTGGTGGCGGTTATCTATTTTAGATGGTAACACCAGGGACGGCATAGAATTTCTGGTAAGGTAAAAGCGTTCCAGTATTGATAAACAGAAGGGATGAATATGATTCGGATACGTCTCGATATCAGTTATGATGGCACCGGATATAGCGGTTTTCAGACCCAAATAAATGCGACGACAATCCAGGATGAACTGGAAAAAGCGCTCGCAATAATCTATAAAGAACCGCTGCGCATCACAGGGGCCGGAAGAACAGATGCCGGGGTTCATGCGCGCGGCCAGGTGGCTCATTTTGATGCGCCTTTTGAAATACCTGCCAGGCGTCTGCCATCTGCGCTAAATGCCCTTCTCCCCCGCGATATCGTTGTGTTCAAAGCGGCACCGGCAGCAGCTGATTTTCATGCCTGTTTCAACGCCTCACGAAAAATCTACAGCTATACAATGGACCGGGCCGCCTATCCACAGGTGCTGCGGCGGCTCTACTCTCATCATTATTCCGGGCCATTTAACAAACAGGCTGTCCTAGAAGCGGCAGGCCTGCTCGAAGGAACACATGACTTTCAGGCTTTCCAGGCTGCAGGCAGCCCTACCCAGAGCACAGTGCGCACATTGTACCGGGTGGAACTGGTAGAGGTGGCAAAAGAGAAGCTGCTCCAGTTAGCTTTTGAAGGAAATGGTTTTCTTTATCGCATGATCCGTCTACTCACAGGAAGCCTGCTTCGCGTGGGGCGGGGAAAACTAAGGCCTGCAGCAATAGCTGCAGCGCTGGAGGGGCGCAATGAGGAGGCAGCCGGTCCGACAGCACCGCCGCAGGGCCTATGCCTTGAAAAGGTGATCTACTAAAGCAAGTTCTAGCGGAAATCGTCGAAAACAATGTTTAATTATATTATTTATTCTTTCACAACGATGAAAGCCTCTCAGGCTGCTTACAGGGGACGGTGTCACAGGTTAATGACATAATGAAATTCCTTTTTAGCTTGACAGCGGCATGTGGGTATATTAAAATTTACTTTGTGCTGAATGGAGTTTAAGGGAGAGGAAGCAATGCATACCACCTATATGGCAAAGCCCTACGAAATTAAACGTAACTGGTATATTATCGATGCCGCCGGGCGCCCCCTGGGGCGGGTGGCTTCGGAAGCGGCCCGGCTGCTAAGGGGGAAGCACAAGGCAATTTATACCCCCCATATTGATACTGGGGACCATGTCATAGTGCTGAATGCCTCCAGGGTTTTACTAACAGGAAAAAAATTGGAACAGAAATATCATTACCGGCATTCCGGTTACCCCGGCGGTTTGAAAGCAACAAGCTATGCCGCGATGATGAGCAAGATTCCCGAACGAGCAGTATATCTTGCTGTGCAGGGGATGCTTCCCCGGAACCGTCTGGGAAGGGCGATGTTGAAGAAACTTCGGGTTTACCGGGATGATCAGCACCCTCATGAGGCACAAAAACCCTTGGCCTGGGGAGAAGGGCCGGAAGTGAAAGAGGAAGGAGGCCCTGCTCTTGAGTGAACTACAATTCATTGCCACCGGGCGGCGTAAAGAATCTGTAGCCCGGGTACGCTTAATTCCCGGCAGCGGACAGATCACGATCAACGGAAAAGGGATGGATGAGTATTTCGGCCTGGAGACGCTTAAGTTGATCGTGCGTCAGCCGCTCGTCGCTACAGATACCCTTGAACGTTTTGATGTTATCGCCAGAGTCCATGGAGGCGGGTTTTCCGGGCAGGCCGGAGCCATTCGCCACGGTATAGCCCGGGCGCTGGTGCATGTCGAGCCAGGTTACCGGGCAGTGTTGAAACGAAGCGGCTACCTGACCCGCGATTCCAGAATGAAAGAGCGGAAAAAATACGGTTTGAAAAAAGCCCGCCGCGCGCCGCAATTCTCCAAACGCTAAACACTCAATAAGAATCTGTGTAGAGGGGCTGTCCTGAAAAATTGATATGGGACGGCTCCTTGCAAATAGGGCAGCGGATCTGTTTTGCCCCTGCCCGGACACATCAGCCCTATAACCTTACAATTACCCCTCCAGCCTTTGCCCCCGACTTCTAAAAATGCAGGATTATGAATGTTGCCGGTAGAATACGTAACCATGATGAAGCTTTATCTGGGATCCCCGCAAAGACTTGAAAAGAGGCTTTTCGAGGATATTGTTACGGCCAAACGAAGTGATCCTTTTTATTCAATTATCGTGGTGGTGGAGAGCAACCTTGCGGGAGTTTATCTGAGGCGGGCGCTTGCCCGCTTCGGCATTTATTGTCATGTGCGCTTTCTTACACTTCCCGATCTGGCCGCTGAACTGGCCGAAAAGGTTCCCGATTATGCTAACCGGAGAGTGCAACCTCCTTTTGGGGAAGAGTGGCTTGCTGTAATGACCGCCCGCGAAGCTGCCGGGGGCTATTTCAGCCCTGTCTCAGGGCGGCCCGGTTTCAGGAAAGCGCTGCTCCAGACTTTCCGGGAACTCGAAGATGCGGGCTTGCAGCAGATTCCTTTTCCCGCAGGCGGTGAGCAGCAGCGCATTGAAGAGTTACAGCATCTTTTTAACCGCTTCCGTGAACGGCGCAATCCTTTTGCCAACCCTTTGGATGCTTTTGCTGCAGCAGCGAAGGCGGTACCGGAGGAACCTTTTTCTCTGCTGCTCCACGGTGTGTACATCCTATCAGTGCCTGAAAAAAAGATGCTGGCTAACCTGGCTTCAAATGTAAAAACGCTGGCTTACTGGCAGGAGTCTGCAGCTGCCATGTCCTCTGTTCAGGAGACATTGCAATGGTACCGGGAACAAGGGTTTATTCTAGAGCATCTTCCGCCGGTTTCTTCTAAAGGCTCCAACCTGGAACGCCTTCAGTGCAACATTTTCAGGACAGCACCCGGGGAAATCCTTCCACCCCCAACGGGAGACAGCTCGCTTGAATTTATTTGCGCTCCTGATGAAATCAGGGAGGTTGATGAGATTGCCCGGGAAATTATCCGCCTTGCCCGCGAGGGGGTGCGCTTTGGCGAAATGGCTGTGCTGCCGCCTAATCCAAACTATAGCAGCCTTGTTAGCGAGAGGCTGGCAGCAGCCGGGATTTCTTACTACCTGGCCGGGGGAGAACCTCTTTCCAGGAGTGGAGCCGGGCGCTCTTTTCTGATGATTCTCGAAATGTTGGGCGGTGATTATCCCCGTCTGAACGTCATCGAACTGCTAACCCATGCCCCTTTTGACTACCGCCGCCTTTTGGATGAAGCAGCACCGGAGAGCATCTCCTCCTGGGATTACCTGACCATGCGGGCTGGAGTAATCAGGGGCCGCCGGCAATGGCGGGAGGCTCTGGAGCACTATCGCTGTCAGATGGAGCAGCGATGCCGGGAGCATGAGGAGGAGGCTGCTGCTGAACTCCAGGGCAGACTGCAGGGCCAGATCGCTGCGCTTGATAGACTGCTTACCATTACTGAGATGCTCTTTAATGAGCTTGAAAGTTTTGAAAGATGCCGGTCCTGGGGTGAACTGAGTATTCTGGCTGGTAACTTTATCCTTCGTTTTTTCTGTCCCGGAGAGGAGCGGGAGGTGCTGTATCGTTTATTAAAAAGGCTGCATCGCCTTGATGAATTCGGCGATGGATTTGTGCTCAAACCAGCACTGGAGTTGCTTCGATCAGCTGTGGAGGCTGCCTCCCTGCCTCGGGGCAGGTTCCAGCAGGAAGGGGTTAACATTGTGCCGCTGAATTCTGCTGCCGGGTTATGCTTTACCGCTATATTTATCCCCGGCATGGTGGAAAAGATCATCCCTGCACCGGCAAGTGCGGATCCTTTGCTTCCCGAAGCGGAGCGTCTGGCCCTGGCGGAGGTGCTGCCGCTCCGGCGGCGTAAACTTGATGTGCAGACGTTTCAGTTCAACCTGGCTCTGGGAGGAGCTCTAAGAAAGGCTGTTCTAACATGGCCGCGTACCACTGCTGCCGGCAGCAGGGAGCAACTACCGTCATTTTATCTCTCCCGATGCGGCGAGGCGCTGCTTGGCATCAGGCCCGGATATGAACAGCTCTCCCGCCTGCCGGGTTACCGTTATATTCCCGCTGCTGCTCTGGAAGAGACTGTAGACGATCCGGTGACGGCTGCCGAATACGATCTGGCCTGCTGCCATGATTTGCCGCCCCCGCTGCAGCCGGTACATTATTACCGCCACCTCTCCGCGGATTTAGAGCAGGTTTTAGAGGCGGACCTGGCAAGACGCCGAAACCGGTTGACGCCCTATGATGGTATGTTTACGCCTCAGGGCGTTCCGCTCAGCCTTCTTGCTGTACGCCTGAATCGTGCCAAAGCTGTATCGGCCACTGCGCTTGAGGATTATGCTTTCTGTCCCTATAGCTATTTTTTGAAACGGCTCCTTCATCTGACGCCCCTTGAAGAACCGGAGGAACTTTTGAGCATGGATCCCCTTGTCCGCGGCCGCCTGGTTCACCGCATCCTGGAGCAGTTTTACCGGCGTGCCTCTGCAGGGGGATTGCTTCCTACTGGAGGCTATCCCGATGCCTGCCGCATCCTGCTTGACGGCGTCATCAGTGAAGAGTTTAGTAAGGTGCCGGCGGAAGAGTTGCCTCCCTATCCCCTTTTATGGCAACTGCAGCGACGCAATCTTGAGGAGATGCTTCGATCTATGCTGGAATGGGATATTGAAGCAGGGGCTGAATTTATGCCCGTGGATTTTGAGTTGGCTTTTGGTGATCCCGTATCGGAAAATCCGGTAATCCTGGAGCTGCTTTCAGGTGAAAAGTTATACTTCCGGGGACGCATCGACCGCGTTGACCGCAGCGCCGGCAGGGTCCGGGTGATCGATTATAAAACTGGCAAAAGGCGGGTCAGGGATGAAAGCCTGGCCGGTGGAGAGGCTCTTCAGTTGCCCGTTTATCTTCTGGCCGCCATCTCTATTTTTAATCTTCCTGAGCCGGAGAGGGTGGAGGCCTATGCCTGCCATCTTTCTCCTGCAGGGGTGAAAAGGGTGCTTTATTCAGGAAAACCCTGGGCACAGAAAGAGCGCCTTTTGCAGGAGACGGCAGCGGTGCTATACGGTGGAATTGCCGCTGGTTCATTCTTTCCCTATCCTAATCCCGGCTGTCTTTTTTGCGATTATCGCAGCGTTTGTGGTCCCGGGATTGAGAAGGCCTTCCGCCTGAAGGCTACAGATCCGCTTATGACAGATTTTCTGAAAATGAAGGAGGAAAAGGTTTGAACGGCAAAGCAGGTGCGACCTTTTGACGCAGAATGGCAGTGTTCCCGAACCGCTGGTTGATGCCTCTGAGCGCCATCTGGCGGAGAGCGATCTTGGCACCAACTACTGGGTGGAGGCGGGAGCGGGTACAGGAAAAACCACTCTGTTGATCCGGCGGCTGCTCAACATGATTATTGGAGGAGCAGCACGACTCGACGAGATTGCAGCGATCACTTTTACTGAAAAAGCAGCTGCCGAACTTAAGGCCCGCCTCCGCGACGAACTTGAAAAAAAGGCCGCGGCGGCGGCGGAGGAGGAACAGAGACGGATCCGAAAAGCACTGGAGGATCTGGAATCGGCGGCGATCACCACAATCCACTCCTTTGCCGGGCTGCTACTGCGCGAACGCCCCGTGGAGGCGGCAATAGATCCTCATTTTACAATTTACGAACCGGGAGATATGGAGGATCTTCTAGAAGAGGTTTGGGAAAACTGGTTTCTCCCGGAACTGGCTGCCGGCAAAGAGGTGCTTAAAGGCGCCTTAACGCTGGGAGTAACTCCCGGCCGGCTGCAGGAATTGGGCAGAATCCTTTATAGCCAGCGTGATCTTGTTGCGGAGGGGAACACCCCCTTTCCACCCGATTTGCTGCCATCGTTTTGCCATCTTCTTTCAGAGCACCTGCCAGATCTGAAATCCCTGCTGCTTTCCTGCCGGCAGCATGAGGATAGGGGCTATCTCCACCTTGTTGAACTTATCGCTTCTGCGGAAAGGTTCTTCAAGCTCAGCGATCGTCTGGAAATGGAACGCTTCTTTCTTCAAAGTTTTCCAGTCATTGCTGCCCGGGGTAACCAGAATAACTGGCAGCCCCGGGAGCATTGCCGGCAACAGAAGGAGATCTGCAGTGAGCTGAAACAGGCCCAGAATGCGGCTCGCCTTTCAATAAGAGGCCGGCTGACGGCAGAGCTGGTCGGCTGGTGCGGCGGATACCTTTCTGCGGTGGAGAGGGCAAAAAACGAAGCGGGTGTTCTTGATTTCCAGGATCTGCTTCTCAAGGCACGCGATCTACTTCGCGATTCCAAAGAGGTGCGCGGCTATTTTCAGCGGCGTTTTCGCTATATCCTTGTGGACGAATTTCAGGATACCGATCCGCTGCAGGTTGACCTGCTTTTTCTCCTGGCTGAAAAGAAGCCAAATTCCCATTCCTGGCAGGAAGCGGAACTTGTGCCTGGAAAACTATTCCTGGTGGGAGATCCAAAGCAGTCCATCTACCGGTTCCGGCGGGCAGATATTGAAATATACCAGGCTGCACGGCGGAACATACTTCGTTTTGGCGAAGCCCTGACCATCAAACAGAATTTTCGCACTCTGCCGGGGCTTATCGAGTGGGTCAATGGCGCCTTCAGCATTCTAATCGAAGAGCAGGGTAATTACCAGCCCGGCTATGAGGCTCTCAGCGCTTTTCGCCCGCCCTTTGGCGAGCCCTCTGTGGTTCTTCTCAACCCTTCTGTTTCTCTTGATGAAGCGAGGGCTGACGATATACGAGCCGCTGAAGCTGCAGCTGTAGCGGAGCTAATTGAAGGCGCTGTCGGAAAATGGATGCTTCCAGCAGGGAATGGGGTAAGCCGTCCCCTGGGCTACGGAGACATCGCCCTGCTTTTTCCCACCACTACGGGGATCCACCATTTTGAAGAGTCTTTGAGACGTCTCCACATTCCCTACCGGCTGGAGGGAGGGCGCCATTTCTATCTTCGTGAGGAGGTTGCTTTCCTTAAAAACCTCCTCACTTCAGTGAGCAACCCTCATGACCAGGTGGCACTGGTGGCGGTGTTGCGCTACTGGGCCGGTATCTCTGATGAAATGCTGTTCCAATACAGGGAGAGTGGGGGGAAGTTGAGCTATTTCGCCGGCGTCAGTCAGGAATTCCCCCGGCTGCAGCAGGCTTTTGAATTGCTTCGACAGGCTCATGACCGGCGGCGGGATGTCTCTATTGCCCTCCTGGTGGAGGATCTATTGGAGCAAACATGGTTCTGGCAGAGGGCCTCCCTCGGTCCGCAAGGACGCCAGGCAGCCGGCAACCTGCGCAAGGCGCTGCAGATGATTCGCACTCTGGAAATGGAGCGCCCTCTGACTTTAAAGGGATATGTGAGCCGTTTGGGCAGGATCGCGGAGCAGGGGCGTGAAGAGGCAGAATCGCTTATTCACGATCCTGGCAGCGATTCCATCCAGCTCCTGACCATTCATAAATCCAAGGGACTGGAATTCCCGGTGGTATGCCTGGTGAACATGGGGGGGCAGCGCAGGCGTGGAAGCACTTTCATGGCTGACCGGAGCAGAAGCAGCTACTATATCAAGCTGGGCGAACTGGTCAGCGCCGGTGTAGAGGAAGCAGAGAAGCAGGAGGCGCTGCGCCTTGAAGCTGAACAGATCCGGCTTTTCTATGTTGCGGCAACCCGGGCACGGGATTACCTGGTTCTACCGCGTTTCTATAAAAGCGGTAGCCGCGGTTTCTGGTCCTATCTTGAAAGGGCCGAAGAGGAAGCGGCAGACCTCTGGTCGGGCTCTCTCTCTCTCCAGACTACTATTGCTAAACCTCTAGAGAGGGAGTCCTCTTTAGTCTGCGATCTGCCTGATGAAGCAGGCAGCACCCGCCTGGACGAGATCATCGAACATCGCAGGCGTTGGTGCGAAGAGCTGGAAAAGGTGATCAGGTGTGCTGCTGTGCCGGGTCCCTTTATTAGTGCCGGCACCCTGGTCGGCCTGGGCGGGGAGCTTGCTGAAGCGGAGCAGTCTTTTCCCCCTGGCGGTTCGCCTACAGATTTATCGGGCGATGGTACCGCCTTTGGTTCTGCCTTTCACCAGGTCATGGAAAAAATCGATCTGCGCAACCCTGTGCCCGAGAGACTGGCTGCAGAGGCCGCCCGGGCGGCGGCCCGCTGGGAGATAGACAGCAGCGATGAGCTAATCAGCCTGGCACAGAGCATATTGGAGCACCCCTTGCTCCAGAGGGCACGCCGGGCAGAGCGGTTTTTCAAAGAACTTCCCTTCAGTTTTGAATTTGAAGGTCTTCTGGTCGAAGGAGTTGTGGATCTGCTATTTATAGAAAATGAAGAGCTCGTTATCGTGGATTACAAGACCGATGCGGCAGGCGAAATTGAGCTGGAGAGACGCTGGGCTGATTACAAGCGGCAGGGTTTTGTTTATGCCGCCGCCATGGCAGATATATCGGGGCTTCCGGTGAAAGAGGTATCCTTTGTTTTTGTCCGGAAAGGCCTTGTAAAAAGTTTTTTTAGCCCCGAACTCGCACGGCTCCGTGACGATCTGCGGAATAACATAAATCGGAGGGGCTGCGAATATACATGGAAGAACTAAAGCCGGGCGTCTGGATTATCCATGGTGAAAACAGGGGGCGCTTTCCTTTTGCCCATTCGCTTTACCTTGAAGGCGAACGCCGCGCTCTTATTGATACAGGGGCAGGAAAGGGTCTGCAGCAGCTGGTGGGGAAGGTAGACCTGGTATATTTAAGCCATTACCACCGTGATCATGTGGCAGGGAACAGTCTTTTTGCCGGAGCGACATTCTCCATTCATCCCCTGGATGAACCGGGTGTCACCTCTGAGGAAGGCTTTTACCGTCTTACCGGGTTGGAAGGGTTTGGAGGACAGTACTGGGCAACCTTAAAGCAGGATGGATTTACAGACACTTGTATTGATGAAAAACACCAGGAAGGAGACAGAATTGATCTGGGCGGCCTGACCTTACGGGTTGTTCATACGCCGGGTCACACCCCGGGTCACTGTGCTTTCCTGGTGGAGGAATATGACCTTTTATTCACCGCCGATATCGATCTTTCCCCTTTTGGACCTTGGTACGGCAATGATGCTTCACACCTGGTGCAGTTCCAGAAATCTGTACAGAGGATCCGTTCCCTGAATCCTCGCATGATCGTTGCCAGCCACAGCCGGCCGGTAAGTGAGGACATTGATGCCAGGCTTAAAAAATATGGATCGATTATCGAAGAGCGACACAAGCTGGTTTACAGCCTGCTGAGGCGGAAAGAGATGAGCCTGGAGCAACTTGTCGATCTAAAGCCATTTTACAGGCATCATCCCGATCCGGTGAGGGTCTACCGCTTTTTCGAAAGAAATATGCTGAAAAAACATCTGGCAGTACTTATGAGCAGGGGGCTCGTTGATTGCGTAGAAGGGGGGAAAATATATACAGCAGGCCAACGGGATCATTTTTCGAAACCTGAGTTGCCCATTGATAGCAATTCTTAGCTGTTGTCAAAAGGGTTCATTGTGAACTATAATGACCTTAAAGAAAGAAAACCTTATCAGGCAGGGTCTGAAAAGATGAAAGTCAAAGAATATTTAAAAAACAAATTAAACCAGGGTGCAGTTCATATCACCCTTATCGATCCCTCCAGGCAGCTTCCGGAAGTTGCCGGTCGCCTGGCCCGGACTGCTCAAGAGGTTGGGAGCGATCTGGTGCTCATTGGCAGCGTCTCACCTACGGGGCAGCGTGTTTTGATGGAGACGGTGGAGGCGGTCAGGAACAGGGCGACCATTCCAGTTATTTTTTTACCGACTGGAAGCGAATCCATCAGCCTGAATCTTGATGCTCTGCTATTTTTAAGCATGCTCAATTCGCGCAACGCCGATTTTATCACTTCAACGCATGCCCGCATCGCCCCGGTTTTGAAAAAGCTCGGCGTGGAGACCATACCCGTCGGTTTTATCCTTGTTGAACCGGGAATGAAGATAGGCGAGCTCGCCGAAGCCGACCTGGTTACGCGCGATAATTTTTGGCAGGCTATTGGCTATGCCTTGACCGCTGAATACATGGGCATGGATTATGTTTACCTTGAAGCAGGCAGCGGGGCAGCCCAGCCTGTACCGGCAGGGATGATCCGGGCGGTCAAGCGCGAGCTTTCCATTCCCCTCATCGTGGGCGGCGGTATCCGCACTGCTATTGACGCACGGAGGGTGCGTCAGGCCGGCGCTGATATTGTTGTCACCGGCACGGTGATAGAAAATGCAGGTTACCGTGAACGGCTCCGCTCCATCCTTAGTGCCCTTAAAGAATAACCTTTTCACTTAGAGCTCCTCACCGGCAAAAATCAGCAGTTTTGCTACAATCATTCCATAACAGACGCAGGGATGGCGTATGCGACGACCCCAATATTTAACTGGAGTCACCAGGGGAAATAATACGCTGAATTTACCCTCACAGAAAAGGCACGGCAAAGCCAGGGTTAAGCCGGGAGAATCTTGTTGGATTTCCAGGAAACGCCTATGTTGATTGATTGTTACTATCTCGTCAGGCCCTTTGCCAGGCCTTTGCCCCCTGAATAAATATCATCCTGTTTGCCAAATTATCGTAGCACAAATTAGAAAATGGCGACATTGACAAAGAAATTGGGGGAAAGTATAATTTAAACTGGTTGGTGGTTGAACCACAAAAAGAGAGGAGGAATGGCCGTGTCCAAAGACTGTTTCAAGGATTCTTATGATGCCGTTGTGGTGGGCGCCGGCAATGGGGGGCTGGTCGCCGCGGCGACTCTTGCGGCGAAAGGGCACAAAACTCTTTTGCTGGAACAACATAATTTGCCGGGCGGATTCGCCACCAGTTTCGTCAGGGGCAGGTTTGAGTTTGAACCGTCGCTGCATGAGGTTGCAGATTTTGGTTCGCCTCAGGATAAGGGAAGTGTGCGTATACTACTGGAAGACAAAATCGGTATTGATAGCGAATGGATGAGAGTGCCGGAAGCATACAGGATCATTATTCCCCATGAAAAGGGCGGCAGGTTGGATGCAACCATGCCCTTTGGCGAGGCGGAGTACATCTCCAAAATGGAGGAATATGTCCCCGGATCCAGAGAATCTGTCTCTAAATTTATGAGGTTATGCGAGGAAGTGGTTCATGCTTTCTCCTACCTGGGCAGATCAAGGGGTAATCCGGACAAGAAGGTTCTCACAGGCACCTACGCCAATTTTCTTAAAACCGCTCCATACACACTTCAGGATGTGCTGGACGCCGTTAAAATGCCCTACCGGGCTCAAAAAATTATCACTGCCTACTGGTGCTACCTTGGATTAGGGTCAAAGTACGTCAGCTTCAGCATCTTTGCCGCCATGTTCAACCGCTATATCGCCAAAGAAGCATTTATCCCCCGTTACCGTTCCCACGAATACACTGCGGCGCTGGATATGAAGATCCGGGAACTGGGCGGAGAGATAATGTACAACACAAGGGTGGAGAAGATCATGGTGGAAAGTGGGAGGGTCGTTGGCGTGGAAACTTCCCACGGCGATATGATCAAGACCGATTACGTTATAGCCAACACCTCCCCCCATACAGTATACAGCCGTCTGATTCACCCCCGGACAGCAGTGCCGGAGCTGGCCTGGAAAAACTGCAACGCCAGGAAAGTCGGGTTTTCAGCACTTGTTGTTTACCTGGGACTGGATAAGAGCCCCAAAGAGCTGGGCCTGGATGAGTACAGTTATTTTGTATACAGTGCCCCTGACAGCAATGAAATATATGAAGATTTTCATAGATTGGGAAGACCTGCCGCCCAGGCCACGGTCTGCCTGAACAATGCCGTTCCCGATTGCTCCCCGGAAGGGACCACCATACTTTATCTAACCACACTTTTTAGCGGTGATTCATGGAGCAGCGTCTCTCCGCAGGATTATTTCAAGCTTAAAAATAAGATTGCCGGGGAGATGATCGATGAATTTGAACAAGCTTTGGGCGTCAGTATACGGGACAGTATCGAAGAGGTGGAGGTGGCTACTCCCGCCACCTTTGCAAATTATACCGGCGCTTTTAACGGCGGTATCTATGGATATGAACCTGTTCCCTGGGACTCCGTTCTACCGCGGATGATGACCATGAATGATGAAAAATATATTAAAGGCCTCGATTTTGCCGGCGGCTTTGCTTTCAGATGCCACGGTTATTCCAGTTCGCTTCAATCGGGTGAAACAGCAGCCCTGTTAATTCACAAAGATTTGATGGAGGTGAAGTAACATGACGGGGGATAAGCTCGATATCAAGATAAAGCCGCTGGGGCTTCTGGATTTGCTGGCTTTCAAAAACCTGGTGCCTGGCAGAAAAAAACGTATTCAGAAAGCTTCCGCTGAAACCATCGGCTCTCTCCAGCCGGTAAATGTTCTTGCGGGAAAGCTCCACCCCAGGATTCAGAATTTGATTGTGGATAAAGTGAAAGATGAAACGGGTGATGTCAGGACATACAGGCTGGTTCCTGATAGAGATAAGGGGACCGGGCAGCCAGCCTACTTCCGCCCGGGGCAATACCTCAGCTTCACTTTTGAAGTGGAAGGAGCAACGGTAACGCGTCCCTATTCCATTTCCTCAACGCCCACAGAGGCTCTGGACGGTTTTTATGAGATAGCTGTAAAAAGATACCACGACGGTTTTATCTCCAACTATATCTGGGCCAATTGGGATGAAGGGTGTGAGGTGATCTCCAGCGGACCGGAAGGGCTCTTTTACCACGATGATCTAAGGGACCGTCAGAATATTATTGGGATTGCAGGCGGATGCGGTATCACTCCCTTCAGATCAATGGCCAAAAGTGTTCTTGATGATGATCTGAAGATCAATCTGACCATCTTCTACGGCAGCAACAGGAAAGAGGAGATCATCTATTATGATGAGTTTAATGAACTTCAGGCTTGCTCGAACGGTAGAATAAAGATTGTCCATGTTTTAGCCGAGGAAAAACGGGATGATTTTGAGTATGGATTTATATCCGCAGATCTGTTAAAAAAACATGCTGATCCCTTTGGCAGCTCATTTTTTATCTGCGGTCCCCAGGCCATGTACCGGCATATTGATAGGGAACTGGAAGGTCTGGACATAAGGAAGAAATTTGTCCGAAAAGAAGTTTTCGGGGAAATCGACAATGTCTGCGGCCTCGACAATTACCCGGAAGGTTTTGCCGGGAAGACATTCAAGGTGCTGGTGCACAGGGGGAAAGATCAGGTGGAGATAAAAGCTGACGCAGGAGAATCACTGCTCGTGGCGATGGAAAGGGCTGGTCTCTGCCCCCCTTCCTCCTGCAGAAGCGGATCCTGCGGCGTGTGCAGGTCACTGTTGATCAAAGGGGATCTCTTTATACCGGAAGAGGTTGATGATCGGCGCCAGGCCGACAAGAAATTAGGGTATATCCACCCCTGTATCTCTTATCCACTGGAGGACCTTGAGGTAGTGGTGCCCCGGAAAAAAATCGAGTAGACATCTTGGTGTTTACAGGCTCAAGAAAGCAGTGGCATTGCTACTGCTTTCTTGGCCGTAAGGCGAGTTTCTGCTGTGAAGCTGTTGCGGCGGATTGCCGCTGTTTGGCAAATGACAAACTGGTACTCTATCAACTGGGGCGGGTGAAGGAGGAGATTAAGATGCACACCATGTTCACAGAATTGAAATCGGAAAGCCTGAAGGAGCTGTTTGTAAAAGAAGTTGAATCCAAAATAATTTCCGGCCAGATCAAGCCTGGCGACAGGCTGCCTCCTGAACGCGAACTGGCAAACCTGATGGGGGTGAGCCGGAGTATTGTTAATTCCGGGATACTGGAGCTGGCCTCAAAAGGCTTTGTCAGGATTATCCCCAGAAAAGGGACCGTCGTCGAAGATTATAAAAATGAGGGGACGCCTTCTATTTTGGTTTCCATCATGAACTACAATGAAGGGAAGTTAAGCCCCAGGCTTTTTAACAGCATGATGGATACGAGGTTACTCATCGAGGTTGAAAGTGCCAGGTGTGCAGCGATAAACAGGGGGAAGGAGGATTTGCAATTCATGGAGAGCCTGATCAGTGGGGCCGAAAAGAGCAAAGATCTTGAGGAGCACGTTAAATACAATTATAATTTTCACCATCGCGTGATCATCGCCTCGGGTAACGTGGTCTACGCCATGATCTTCAAATCCTTTGAGCCGGTCTGCCTGAACCTGATCAGGACTTACTTTGAGGCGGGAGGTCACATGGATAAATCTGTGTTCTCCCATAAAAAGCTGTTTGGAGCGATAAAAAGGAGAGAGAAGGAGAATGCGGGAGAAATAATGAAAGAGATACTGCAGGTAGGAAGAAGAAAGCTGGTTCACCTTGCTGTTACGGATTAGTCGTGGAATACAGGGAGACTTTCACAAAGAAACTGCTTCTGCCCGGGAGAAGGAAGCTTATTGGCCGGATGCTATAATGTTAATTTGACTTACTGTTTTGATCCGGCGCCGCATTCGCCGCCTCGGTCCGTGAGCGTCTCCAGGGCATGATCAAATACCGGTTCCAGCACGGCAAAGCATTCCCGCACCGCCCTGGGGCTGCCGGGCAGGTTGACTATAAGCGTCCGCCCACAAATCCCGGCCACGGCACGCGAGAGC
>MTBK01164356.1_pt1 | contig 17188 bp, 11 predicted proteins | sample 1535981 | NCBI WGS metagenome assembly MTBK01 (sample SAMN06109225, study PRJNA356200) | anaerobic digester metagenome | isolation source: biogas reactors fed with pig manure or primary and secondary sludge | place: Spain | collected 2016-06-30 | reverse complement strand
AGCAATTGCTGCCGGGTCAGCCACAGGCTCATCCTGATGCCAGAGCGCCTGCGGTACTTTGTTCCAGAATTCCGCCGCTCCAATTTTACCTTCGTGGTGTTCCGTTCCCAAAAAACGTGCAGCATTTCGGGCCGGGGTCAGTTCATCGTATTTACTACCGGCACAGTCCACAGAAAATGTCTTTACCTCTCCCAGCATGCTGAGCAGTGCGGCGATATTGCCTGAATCGATGCCGCTGCTTAAAAAAGCGCCCGGCATGGTTCCTTCGCCGCAATGCAGCCGTACAGATTCTTTGATGAGGTAAGCGGCTTTATCGATAAAATAGTTGGACGGTTTTGTTGTATCGGGGCGGAAGCGAATCTCCCAATATTTTTTGGTTTTAATCTCCTGTCCGTCCCAGGTCAGATGATGTGCCGGGCGAAGGCGGTATATGCCATTGAATGCGGTTTCAGGATCGGGAAAATACTGAAAGGTAAGGTAATGAGGCAGGGCGGCCAGGTTGACTTCCCCTTTAATATGGGGATGTTTCAACAGGGCTTTCGCTTCAGAAGCGAAAACCAGTGCTTTATCGGAGGCAACACTGTAATAAAGAGGCTTGATCCCAAAACGGTCCCGGGCAAGGTAAAGAGATTCTGCTTGACTGTCCCATAGGGCAAAGGCGAAGGGGCCGCGCAACTTACAGGGGCATGCCAGCCCCATCTCTTCAAAAAGATGAATGATAACCTCGAGGTCTTTACGGGTTTTGAATCGGTGCCCCCGGCCCTGCAGTTCTCGCCGCAGCTGGGAGTGATTGTAAATTGTCCCGTCTCCCAGGAGCCGGTAGCGCCCCCTTTCGTCTGTGAATAGCTCCCCCCAGGTGTCATCTCTACCGTCACCCTTTGCTGCCAGGAAGCAGAGCGAGACCCGGGCATCGAAAAAATATTTGTTCATGCCCCCTCCACGGTGTGCAATGCTTCCTGACATTGCTTCCAGCACTCTCTGTCTTTCCGGAAAAGGCTTTTCCTGCCCCGCTGCAAAGCCGCAGATTCCACTCACAGTTGTCACTCTCCCAGAGCTGTTAAAAATACTGCGAACATTACAGCTTATGCGCCGCTCTGGCCGGTGTTACACTATCTGCAGGGCATCGTCAAAGCGGGTGATCTGCTCAAGGCCATGATGACGGACCACAAAGGTATCTTCGATGCCCACGGCACCCTCCCCGGTGAAGACAAACTTGGGCTCAAGGGCGAAAACCATCCCCTCAGTGAGGGTAAAATCGTAGTTGCGGGCAATTACAGGCAGCTCGTCAAGCTCCAGACCTACGCCGTGGCCTATGAAGGATACTTTTTCTTCGAAGCCCATGAAATGATCTTCCAGGCCTGCAGCGGAGGCTATTTCAAAAGCGCGCTGGTAAAGCCTAGCGCCGTTGGAGCCGGCGCAGCCCATAGCGATGAGATCTTTTTTGATCTGTAGCGCTGTTTCGTAAGCGCGCATCAATTTAGCTGACGGCTGACCCGGGCAGAAGATCCGTGTCTGATCGACCATGTAGCCGTTGAGCACGGTAACATAGTCCACGAGCACCGGCTCTTTCTGCTTAATTTCCCGGGTGCCGGCCCCCTGGGGGTAGGAGGAATTCAGCCCACTGCCTCCTGTGGGACCGTTGAAAAAACTGGGTACGGCGGCGCCTCCGCCGGCCATGGTGTGGCTGAAAAACATCTCCTGGTTGAAGCCGCGCATACGGATGGCCCCCTGGTGGCCGCGCTTGCGGGCGAAGAGCTCCAGCTCTGCCGCCAGTTCGATCTCTGTCATGCCTGCCCGGCAGATCTCCCGTGCGTGTTTGAAGACCGCTTCACCAAGTGCTGCCGCCTGCTGGAGCTGCGATAATTCATAGGCAGACTTCACCGCCCTCACACTGCGGATCAAAGGTGAAATATCGGTGATGGGCAGCGGGGACAAAAGTTTTTCATAGCGCCGGTAAAAATTTACCGGTAGCACATCCAGTTCCATGCCGATGGCTGCTGCCGGTGCTGCCTTTCCTTCTATCTCTTTCGCCAGGCCATCCCATCCTGTAAAGGGATCGATTTGCTGCAGGCCGCTTTCGGAGCGGGCCCGCTGCAGATTCCGCCTCACTATCAGGACTGCTTCACCCTCTGCCGGAATAAACAGGTGAGCGTCCTGCGCCGTGCCGCTGAAATAGAAGAGATCGGCTCGCTGCACAATGAGGGCGCCCCCGATTCCCTGCTCCCGCATCTGCACCTGCAGCTTATCCTTGCGCTGCTCCAGTTCCTCCAAAGGTATTCTTATTTCCATTCTCATTCTCCCTCCCATGAGACCCCGCGGGAAACCAGGGACGTATCTTCTTGTCCCACAACTGCCGCATTTAGGTCAGCGAATTCTGAAAATTGTACTTTTACTAAGCCCCGGCAATTTTCCAATTCTTTGCAGGGGCAAGCCCGGTTTCTCAATTAATACACCAATCAGCTCGTAAAATGGGCTTCTTCTCATAGACCCGGCTTACAACATGATAAATTTTGCTTAAGCTGATGATCCTCCCTGCTTATGGCATTGTTCACTGCCCTCCTTTCGGTCACATGTATAATCTTATAGTAGTATCAGATAATTGCAATGGTCAGAAGGCATCTGGCAATTAGAAATATGATTAAAACTAGAAGTGGGATAAAAAGAACCGTCCCTGGTGTCTTTTTATGGGGGGATAGGAAAAAGAAAGTGGGACAGACAGGATCGTTCCTGTTGTCCCACTTTCGATAATGCGGTGTGAACTAGACGATTTCGAAAAGACCGGCGGCGCCCATGCCGCCCCCGATGCACATGGAGACAACGCCGAAACGGCCGCCCCGCCGTCTCAGCTCATGGATCAGGCTGGCGGTGAGCTTGGCTCCGGTGCAGCCAAGGGGGTGGCCCAGGGCGATAGCCCCACCGTTAACATTGACCTTATCCATGATTTTGTCCAGGCCGAGCTCGCGCATGCAGTAAAGGGCCTGGGAAGCAAAGGCTTCGTTCAGTTCAAAAAGATCGATATCCTCTATTTTCATACCTGTCAGCTTCATCAGCTTGGGGACAGCCATGGAGGGGCCCACGCCCATGACATCGGGCGGGCATCCGGCCACGGCATAGCCGCGGAACACCGCCATCGGTTTCAGGCCCAGAGCGGCCGCTTTTTCAGCCGACATAACCACTGCCGCCGCCGCACCGTCGCTTGTCTGCGAGGAGTTGCCGGCGGTGACGCAGCCGCCCATTTTAAAGGCGGGGCGAAGCCTGGCCAGCACCTCCAGGGAAGTATCCGGACGGACTCCTTCGTCGGTATCGAAAATGAATTCCTTTTCGACGATCTTGCCATCGGGACCCGGTTGGCGATCGACCACTTTGATGGGCAGGATTTCTTCCTTGAACCGGCCTTCTTTGATCGCTGCAGCTGCATTCTGGTGGCTGCGCAAAGCCAGTTTATCCTGATCCTCGCGGGAAATATTGTGACGGTCGGCTACGTTTTCGGCAGTAATCCCCATGGGGGTGTAGGCCTCGATTAGGGTTTCGGCGAGAACGGGGCTCGGGGAGACCTTGTTGCCTCCCATAGGCACCATGCTCATGCTTTCTACCCCGCCGGCTACGATCACTTCAGCGAAGCCGCACATGATTCTTTCGGCGGCGGAAGCGATAGACTGCAGTCCCGAGGAGCAGAAGCGGTTCACCGTCTGCCCCGGTACAGAGTCGGGAAGTCCTGCCTGCAGTGCAGCCAGGCGGCCCACATTCATTCCCTGCTCGGCTTCGGGGAAGGCACAGCCGAGGATAACATCATCTATTTCTGCCGGATCAAGACCCTTGGCGCGGGCGACGGCTTCTTTTATCACTTCGGAGGCCAGGTAATCGGGCCGGGTGAAGCGCAGCACGCCCCGTGGCGCCCGGCCAACGGCGGTACGAACGCTGGAGACAATAACAGCTTCTTTCATTTCAATACCTCCTTAGTTCCTTACTGCTCTGCCCGTGGTGAGCAGGGACATGATCCGTTCCTGGGTCTTCTCTTCTCCGATCAGGCGCAGGAAAGCTTCGCGTTCAATATCCAAGAGATACTGTTCGCTGACCATGGTTTTCGGTCTAATATTGCCACCGGAGAGAACATAGGCTATCTCCATAGCGATCTTCATATCATGATCGCTGACATAGTTCCCCCAGCGCATGTTTTGCACCCCTGCTTTGAAGGAAGCGATACCATAGTCGCCCAGGACGGGAACTGATTTTGTTCGCGGTGGTTCATATACCTCTTTGATCATGCCGAGGACAGTCTGCTTGGCATCGTGGATCAGGAAATCCTGGTTGACCGAGATCCTGTCTGTCCTGCGCATGAAGCCGAGTTCCTGGGCGTGGCGGGCGCTAGTGGATACTGTAGCCATGGCAATTGCCTCGAATGCTTTCTGTACGAAGGGGAGCAGATCTACATTAACCCCTTCGGGGACTCCCTCAATGTAACGGTAGAGCAGCTCTTTGTTTCCGCCTCCGCCGGGGAGCAGACCCACGCCCATTTCCACCTGGCCCATGTAGGTTTCAGCAGCGGCGTGGATCCTGTCACAGTGCAGGATGATCTCCATTCCGCCGCCCAGGGTCATCTGGAAGGGTGCGGCCACAACAGGAATACGCGAATATTTCACAGTCATCAAGGCATCCTGGAAATCCTTAACGGATTGGTTCAGCATATCCCAGTCGCCGCCCTGGGCTGCCATCAGGAGCAGCGCAACATTGGCGCCGACACAGAAGTTTCCGCTCTGGTTGCTGATGACCATGCCAGCAAAGTTTTTCTCAGTTTCCTCGATGGCTTCAAAAATAAACTGGGTAAAAAGCGGAGAAATAGCCTGCTGCGGGCTGTGCATCTCCAGGCAAACTACTCCATCGCCTAGATCGACAAGGCTACCGTCGTCGTTACCTTTTACCAGTTTGTTTTGTTTTTTCAGTGCCGGCAGGCTGATTGCCTCTACGCTCAACGGGACTGGCTTGTAGCTTTTAGAAGCGATGTCGTAGAATGAAAGTGCGCCAGAATCATCCTCTTTATAGAAGCTTTCGTTACCGCCGCTCAGCATCTCATCAATGAATGCGGGGAGCTTCTCACCTTCATTTTTCATCCGCTCTACGCTCTCGCGCAGGCCGATGGCATCCCAGCTGGCAAAGGGTCCCAGTTTCCAGTTGAAACCCCAGCTCATAGCCCTGTCCACATTGACGACATCATCGGCAATTTCAGGAATGCGATTTGCAGAATAGGTCAAAAGCTTCTTCATGAAACTCCAGGCGAATTTGCCGGCCTCATCATCGGAATTAACTAGCATCTTGAGGCCGTCTTTTAAGCCGGCATCCTTAGTCTTTTTAAGAATATCGAATCTTGCTTTTTCCCGGGGGCGATATTCCAGCGTATCGTAATCAATGGCGAATATCTCTGAGCCTGCTTCCCCCCGTACTTTCTTGTAGAAGCCCTGTTTTGTTTTATCTCCAAGCAGCTTCTGTTCAACCATTTTCTTTAGAAAATCGGGAACGGCCATCTCTTCTTTTTCCACGGGGTCATCGGATTTATCGATGCAGGTCTGGGCTACATGGCAGAATGTGTCGAGCCCTACCATGTCCATGGTCCGGAAGGAGGCGCTCTTGGGATGACCCAAGGGTGGTCCGGTAATGGTATCGACCTGCTCGATGGTCATCTTCTCCTGCATCATCAGCTTAATGGTCTGTACCATGGCATAGGTACCAATGCGGTTCGCAATAAAGTTTGGCGTATCCTTGGCAAAAACGACCCCTTTACCGAGTACCTTCTCGCAGAAGCGGTGCATGTAGCTCATTACTTCAGGCAGAGTCTCACGACAGGGTATGAGCTCGAGCAGTTTCATGTAACGGGGCGGGTTGAAAAAGTGGGTGCCCAGGAAATATTTGCGAAATTCATCGGAGCATTCAGAAACCATCTCATTTATGGAGAGGCCCGATGTATTTGAGGTGACGATAGCCCCGGGGGTCCAGTTGGCCTCCACATTTTTAAAGACCTTTCTCTTGATCTCCATATTTTCAACGATGACTTCGATAATCCAGTCACATTCCTTCAGCTTGGCCATATCATCTTCAAAGTTGCCGGGAGTGATGAGTTCCACATTAGACTTGCGGTAAAGCGGGTTCAGTTTTTGCTTGAGCAAGCCATCTTTTCCCAGGATGGAAAGGCGGTTGCGTACTTGCGGGCTATCCAGACTTAACCCTTTTTTCTCTTCGTCCGGGGTAAGCTCGCGGGGAACGATGTCCAACAGGTAAACCGAGAGACCCACATTGGCCAGGTGGGCGGCGATGGTGGCGCCCATAACACCGGCGCCAAGCACAGCGGCTCTTTTAATCTCTTTCACGGCCATCAAAATACCTCCTTTTTGCTCTTACTCTTTCTCTCTCACTGACCTGGGGAAAACTACTGTAACCCTCTAACCAGCAGGTCGTGGACGGGGCCGGCCATACTGCCTAAGTTATATGCCTTTTTGGACATGGCCCAGCAGGTGACCACTTCATCAATGGCGCCGAAAATTACCTTTCTGGCGGTCCGGATGTTCAAATCTTGGCGGTAAAGCCCCTCCTTTTGACCTTCTGCAATCACCTCCTCGATGACTCTGAAATAGTGTAAAAGTGGTTGTGAAATACCTTCGTTGATGGCTTCATCGATCTGCCGCAATTCAATCTGGGTAACTTTTGCCTGTTCAGGCCTGTTACCCAGTGTGTTCAGATGATACCTGATCAGGGCGGCGAGTTTTTCACTGCAGTCAGGGTGTTTTGCCAGCTGCTGGCGCAACTCGTCGACGAAACGGGACATCATCTCCTGGAACAAAGAGATAAGGATGTCTTCTTTTTTTTCAAAGTAAATATATACAGTACCGTCGGCAACACCTGCTTCCCGGGCAATATCTGATATCCGGGTCCGGTGAAAGCCGAAGCGGGCAAAGGTCTTGAGCGCTGCTTCGAGGATGGCAAAGTATTTTTCACCTGTCCTTTTTGCCACTGCAACCTCCATTTGAATTGTGATGAATGAATGTTCATTCGCCATCTTATTGTATATTCTATTAGTATAAAAATCAAGCACTTTTATGAATCTTATCAATGATTGGTGCAATTATTCCAAAACCCTTGAACGTGTTGAGGTTCTATGCCATTTGCAGTCATGGAGGGTGTGGGTGAATGATGTGGGTGAATGGTGAAAGGAGAAGAGAGGGGGCTGGATAAGAAGTGAAACCTGGCGAACAAATGTGGTTAAATATTGGCGGGGAAGGAGATCAAAATAAAGCTGCTTAGAGCAGGTGAAGAGAGACCTCGTTCCAGGAGAACAAACGGAGTTGTCACCTGTGGTGCAACTGTGGTAAAATATAATGGCCTTAACGCCTTATTAATAAGGCGTTTTATCTTATAAATTCTTGCGATTTAACTACTTTATTTGAGGTAGGCATATGATATGATAGTAAAAAGGAGGGGCATAAATGGCAGTCAGTTGGGAAAAAATAGAGCACAATAAAATCAAGCTGGAAATAGAGGTGGCTGCTCCCGAAGTTGACAGCGCACTTGAGAGGGCTTATCGGACAGTGGTAAAACAGGTTAACCTCGCCGGCTTTCGCAAAGGCAAGGTGCCCCGCCACATTCTGGAGGCTCGCTTTGGGCCGGAGATACTCCACCAGGATGCCCTTGAGTTTTTAATTCCTGCAGCCTACGATGAAGCCATTGCCGAAGTGAATGCTGAGCCTATTGATCAACCTGAATTTGATTTCGAAGAGATCGAAAAGGGCAAACCCTTTCTTTTTAAGGCAATTGTAGAAGTGCTTCCACCGGTAGAACTGGGGGAATACAAAGGAATGGAAGTAGAGCAGGAGATAACCCCGGTTACCGAAGCCGGGATGGAACGATATCTGGAGTCTTTGCGGGATCAGCATGCCCGTCTCGTTCCTATTGAGGATGAAGGGGTCGGGATCAATAATGGGGATCTGGCGCTAATAGATTTTCAGGGATATATTGGCGGGGAGGCTTTTCCTGAGGGGGAAGCGGAGAATTATTCATTGGAACTGGGCTCAAATAGTTTCATCCCCGGGTTCGAAGAACAACTTGTAGGGATGAAGGTGGGTGAAGAGAGAGAGATAGAGGTGACCTTCCCCGACGAATACCGTAAAAAGGAACTGGCTGGCAAGGAAGCGCTTTTTAAGGTGGAGTTGAAGCAGATCAAGCAGAAACAGCTGCCCGATTTAGATGACGATTTCATCAGGGAGATCAGCGAGTTTGAAAATCTATCCGATTTTAAAACAGATCTGCAGGACCGCATGGAAAAAACCAACATGGAAAGGGCTAAAACTGAACTTGAAGAGATGCTCATTGAAAAAGCAACCGCCCTATCGCAGGTTGAACTGCCGCAGATTCTGGTAGAGCGCCAGATCGACCGCCTGCTCGGGGAAATGGATCAGTTTTTGGCTTATCAAGGCCTTAATTTGGAGAAATTTGTCGAACTGTCCGGCAAGACCATGGAAGAGATCCGCGAAGAGAAAAGGGAGGAGGCGGAGAGGAGAACCAAGGCCAACCTTGTGCTCGATGCGGTGGTTAAAAAAGAAGGATTCACCGTTGACGACAGCGAAATAGATGCCAAGATTGCCGAGCTGGCTGAGAGCTATAATGATCAGCCCGATCGTATCAGAGAGTTATTTGAAAAGCAGGGGCGGATCCCTGTGATGCGGGAAGAACTTCGCGTCCGCAAGGCCGTTGACCTGCTTGTCCGTGAAGCTAAAATCACCAGGATTGAAAAGGCTGAATAAAGGAGGCCCTTTTAACATGAGCATTCTTATACCTATGGTTGTAGAACAGAGCAGCCGTGGCGAGAGAGCCTATGATATCTATTCAAGACTGCTTAAAGACAGGATTATTTTTGTAGGCAGTTCCATAGACGATCATGTTGCCAACCTCATTGTTGCCCAGATGCTTTTTCTGGAATCAGAGGATCCTGATAAGGATATCAATTTGTATATCAACTCACCCGGCGGAGCGGTTTATGCCGGAATGGCGATATACGATACAATGCAGTATATCAAAGCGCCAGTATCTACCATCTGTGTTGGCCTGGCAGCCAGTTTTGGAGCCGTGCTTTTGGCAGCCGGAGCCAGGGGAAAGAGATTTACCCTGCCGCATTCGAGGATTATGCTGCATCAGCCTGCCGGAGGCGCATATGGCCAGGCGGTTGATATTGAGATCCATGCCAGGGAGATATTGAAGGTGCGGGAATCGTTAAATGAGATTCTGGCCAATCATACGGGGCAGCCGGTAGAGCGCATCGCTAAAGATACGGATCGCGATTTCTTTATCTCCGCTGAAGAGGCAAAAGATTACGGGCTGGTGGATGAAATCCTGCTACACCGGCCTTAGCAGGATCGGGGTGAAAGCGATTCATGTTCAAATTTACAGATGAAAAAGGACAACTAAAATGCTCCTTTTGCGGGAAAACCCAGGAGCAGGTACGGAAACTCGTAGCCGGCCCCGGTGTCTATATCTGCGATGAGTGTATTGAGCTTTGCAATGAGATCATCGAAGAAGAGATCGGTGAGGAAGGCGATTTTAACCTCGTCGATTTGCCCAAACCGCAGGAGCTGAAAGAGGCTCTGGATCAATATGTCATCGACCAGGAAGATGCTAAAAAGATCCTTTCGGTGGCTGTATACAACCACTACAAGCGGATCAATGCCGCCCAGAAAGTGGAGGAAGTGGAGCTGCAGAAAAGCAACATTGTGCTCATCGGTCCGACGGGCACAGGGAAAACACTTCTGGCGCAGACTCTTGCCCGGATTTTAAATGTGCCCTTTGCTATTGCCGATGCCACGTCACTCACCGAGGCGGGTTATGTGGGTGAAGACGTGGAGAACATCCTTTTGAAGCTCATCCAGGCTGCCGATTATGATATTGAGAAAGCTGAAAAAGGTATTGTCTATATTGATGAGATCGACAAGATCGCGCGTAAGACCGACAACCCCTCCATCACACGTGATGTTTCTGGCGAGGGGGTTCAGCAGGCTCTGCTGAAGATCCTTGAAGGGACTGTGGCCAGTGTTCCCCCGCAGGGAGGGCGCAAGCATCCCCATCAGGAATTTATGCAGATTGATACTACTGATATCCTTTTCATTTGCGGCGGAGCTTTTGACGGTCTGGAGAAGATCATTCAAAGCCGCATCAGTAAAAAGGGTATCGGTTTCGGTGCGGATGTACAGAGTATTGATCAGCATAATATCGGCACGATCCTGCGGCAGATTCTGCCACAGGACCTTCTCAAATATGGGCTTATACCGGAATTTGTCGGACGGATCCCGGTAATTGCAACTCTTGATTCACTGGGCAAGGAGGCGTTGATTCGCATCCTCACCGAACCGCGCAATGCCCTGGTTAAACAGTATCAGAAAATGTTTGAACTGGACGGCGTCCTGCTGGAATTCAAAGATGGTTCGCTGCAGATTGTTGCCGATGAGGCGATCAAACGAAACACCGGAGCCAGGGGGCTGCGGGCAATTATGGAGGAGGTCCTTCTTGATGTGATGTTCGAGCTTCCTTCGCGTGATGATGTGAGTCAATGCGTGATCACCCGTGAAGTTGTTTTGGAAAGAGAAAAACCCATTCTGGTGACACAGGATAAGCGGAAGAAAAAAGAGGTAACCGCTTAAATATATTTTAGCTGTTTAAAGAGACAGGAAGGTTGTTCCATGAGAACAGCCTTTTTTTTTGTGCGACCGGGGCATGGGGCATTCTTAACGAATTGACTAGAAGCCTCATCCGAAAGGTTACCCGGAAAAGGTGTAAGAAGCCCCGCATATGGGCAGTCTCCCAGCCGATTTAATTCCCTACCAGCCTGTGCAGAGAAAATTCAAGATCGCAAAAAACTAGCTTTTCAAGACCTGACCCCAGAGTGTTTTTGTTCTCACCAGCGGGATAGATCACCAGATAAAGGGGGATAATATTGCCCGAAAGGATGGGTGGTCTTTTTGAGCAATTTCGCCGGGATAATAGGGCTGGTTCAGATATTTTTTGCCATAGTCATCGGGATCTATTTTTTTACTTTGCTGCGAAACCAGCAGAGCAGCCGCGTTGCCGTTGATAAAGAGTCCCGTAAAGAGATGGAACAGCTGGAAAGGCTGCGCCGCATCTCTTTAACCGAACCGCTATCGGAGAAGACCCGCCCGAAAAGTTTCGATGAAATTATTGGCCAGGCAGATGGACTGAAGGCTCTACATGCAGCCCTATGTGGGCCTAACCCCCAGCATGTGATCCTATACGGACCCCCGGGTATCGGGAAAACCGCTGCGGCCCGCCTGGTCCTTGATGAAGCGAAGAAAAACCCGCTCAGTCCTTTTGGCAAAGGGGCCTGCTTTACCGAGCTTGATGCCACCACAGCCCGTTTCGATGAACGCGGTATTGCCGACCCCCTTATCGGTACAGTCCATGATCCCATCTACCAGGGTGCCGGGCCTCTCGGCATGGCCGGCATTCCCCAGCCGAAACCCGGTGCGGTGACTAAGGCGCACGGGGGGGTCCTTTTTATCGATGAAATAGGTGAGCTCCATCCCATTCAGATCAATAAGCTGCTTAAAGTGCTTGAGGACCGCAAGGTTTTCCTGGAAAGCGCCTACTACAATAGTGAAGACAACGCTATACCCCGCCATATCCACGAAATTTTTATGCACGGTCTTCCGGCAGATTTTCGTCTCATTGGTGCCACCACGCGGATGCCTCATGAGCTTCCACCGGCGATCCGCTCCCGCTGCCTGGAAATTTTTTTTCGAGGTCTTTCGCCGCAAGAAATAAGGGTCATTGCTGAAAATGCAGCCCGGCGCATCTCTTTTGCTGCCACCTCGTCCGCTTTGGATGTAATCACCCGTTTTGCCACCAACGGCAGGGAGGCGGTCAATGTAATTCAGATGGCTGCAGGTATTGCCCTCGGTGAAAAGCGCACCCTTCTGGAAGCGGATGATATTGAGTGGGTGGTTAACAGCACTCAGCTACCTCCGCGCCCAGAGAGGAAACCACCTCCCGAGCCTCAGATGGGTTATGCAAACGGGCTGGCTATTTACGGGCCCAATATGGGGACTTTGATTGAAGTGGAGGCAATGGCGCTTCCAGTGAAGCAGGGGGAGGGAAAAGTCACCATTACCGGTATTGTTGAAGAAGAGGAGATGGGGGGTCTGGGACATACTGTCCGGCGGAAGGGTACGGCCAAAGGGGCCGCTGAAATCGTGATTACCGTGTTAAGCCGCTACATGGGGTTGAACCTGCGCGATTACGACATTCATCTCAACTTTCCTGGCGGCATGCCTGTAGACGGACCCTCCGCAGGGGTGAGCATGGCCACGGCAATCTATTCGTCTCTTTCCGGCCAGTATGTCGATCCCTTTACAGCGATGACGGGAGAGATATCAGTGCGCGGCCTGGTCCGCCCGGTGGGCGGTATTCCGGCGAAGATCGAAGCGGCTGTTGATGTGGGGATTAAAAAAATATTAATTCCGCAATTTAACTGGCAGGAAAGCTTTCGGCGTTTTGTTCCGGTGAAAATAATCCCGGTAAGTTGTATAGAAGAAGTGTTCCACGAGGCGCTGATGAAAAAAGAGCCCGTGGCCGCCCTGCCTTCGCATTAACCTTTTCCGGTTGCATTACAGGGCAATGAAACCCGGGGAGAGGTTGGAATTAGAGCAAAAAAGGGAAAGCATAGGCGAGAAGCGAATAAGGCAAAGAGAAGCTTCTCGTTTTTGATCTCTCATGAGAGGTGACAGAGCAATGCTTAAAGCAAAGGAACAATTGCCGCTGCTGCCTTTACGAGGAGTCCTGGTCTTTCCCAACATGGTCTTGCACCTTGACGTGGGACGGGAACGTTCCGTTAAAGCGCTAGAAGAAGCCATGGTTGCAGATAACAGGGTCCTTTTGATGGCACAGAAAGATGCCAGGGTGGACGAGCCTGCAAAGGATGATCTTTTTAACGTGGGCACCGTTGCCCTGATCAAACAGATGATCAAGCTGCCGGGAGGGATGATCCGCGTTCTGGTGGAGGGTCTGTCCCGCGCCTCGATTGCCCGCTACCTGCAGACAGAGCCTTTTTTCAAGGTTAAAGCTGAGATAATCCCCGAAGAGGTGGGGAAAACACCGGAAGTAGAAGCGCTTCGCCGCAGCCTGCTTTACCAGTTTGAGCACTACCTCAAGGCTGGACGGAAAATCCCCCCGGAAACGCTGACCACGGTTTCGAGCATAGAAGAGCCGGGAAGGCTGGCCGATGTTATTACTTCACATCTCAGCCTGAAGATCGGGCAAAAGCAGGAGCTTTTGGAAGCTGTTTCAGCCAAGGAAAGGCTGGAGAAGCTGAGCGAGATACTGAGCCGCGAGATGGAGATCGCGGAGATCGAGCGCCGTATAAATTTACGTGTGCGCAAGCAGATGGAGAAAACCCAGAAGGAGTATTACCTGCGTGAGCAGATGAAGGCGATCCAGAAAGAACTTGGTGAAAAGGATGAACGCACTGCCGAAGCGGATGAATACCGGGAGAAGATCGACAAAGCGGAACTGCCTCCTGAAGTTGAAGAGAAGGCCCTGGAAGAGACGGATCGTCTGGAGAAGATGCCACCTGCAGCCGCCGAGGGGATTGTCATCCGCACATACCTGGACTGGCTTCTCGGGCTTCCATGGTCCACGCTGACCAAGGATCGCCTCGACCTCGATCGGGCTGAGGAGATCCTCGACGAGGATCATTATGGTCTGCAAAAGGTGAAAGAGCGGATTATCGAGTATCTGGCTGTGCGCCAGCTTGCCGAGAAGCTAAAAGGCCCTATTCTCTGCCTTATCGGACCGCCAGGTGTAGGGAAAACCTCGCTGGCAAAATCGATCGCCCGGGCGCTGGAGCGCAATTTTGTGCGCATTTCGCTGGGCGGAGTGCGTGACGAGGCTGAGATACGCGGCCACCGCCGCACCTATGTAGGGGCTCTGCCGGGACGGATTATCCAGGGCATGCGCCAGGCAAAATCGAAGAATCCAGTTTTTTTGATGGACGAAATCGACAAGATGTCCACGGATTTCAGGGGGGACCCTTCCTCTGCGCTGCTGGAGGTGCTCGATCCTGAGCAGAACCATGCCTTCAGTGATCATTATATCGAGCTGCCTTTTGATCTTTCGCAGGTCATGTTTGTTACCACGGCCAATGCGCCGCACAATATCCCCCAGCCTCTTCTCGACAGGATGGAGACAATCCACCTGCCAGGCTATACCGAGGAGGACAAGGTTGAAATTGCCAAAAGGCACCTGGCTCCGAAACAGATTTCCGAACACGGCCTTACTGCAGAAAACCTTTCTCTCTCTGAAGGCGCGGTGCGCGCGATCATTCGTTCGTACACCCGTGAGGCGGGAGTGCGCAACCTTGAACGAAGCCTGGCGGCAATCTGCCGCAAGGTAGCCCGCGAAGTGGTCAAAGACCGCAGCACCAGGGTTAAACTTTCGCGGAAAGGTCTGCAGAAATATTTAGGGGTGCCCCGTTTCCGTTACGGCACCGCTGAAAGGGAAAACGAAGTTGGTGTAGCAACGGGATTGGCCTGGACGGAAGCCGGTGGCGATCTGCTCTCCATAGAGGTAACATTGATGAAAGGCAAGGGAAAGGTGATCCTTACGGGCAAGTTGGGTGAAGTGATGCAGGAGTCGGCCCAGGCTGCCTTAAGCTATATCCGTTCAAGAGCGGAAAACCTGGGGCTGGATGAGGACTTTTATGAAAAAACAGATATTCATATCCATGTTCCCGAAGGGGCTATTCCCAAGGACGGCCCCTCTGCAGGCATCGCCATGGCTGTGGCGCTGGCTTCGGCCCTGGCCAGGATCCCTGTGAGGCGCGATGTGACCCTCACCGGCGAAATTACACTCCGGGGACGTGTCCTTCCTGTAGGCGGAATCAAGGAGAAGATGCTTGCTGCTCACCGGGCCGGGATCAGGCATATGCTCATGCCCGTTGAGAACCGCAAAGATCTGAGCGATATTCCGGCAAATGTGCGGCGCAAAATTGAAGTGAAGCTTGTTGAGCATATGGATGAGGTTATAGATTTTGCACTGCTAAAAAAACCTGGCAAAGCGAAGCGGCCTATCACACCTGTTATTGAGGCGGAAGAAGACCTGCCGGCAGTCAGAGTCAGGGAAGATGATCTGGGACTGCAGCGGCAGGATGACACCGTACTGGGGCATTAGCGCAGAGCAGCGCCGGCTGATTAAGTGTAGATTATTATGTTGATCAAAAAAGCCTGCCTGGAGACAGTTGCATACAGGGAAAAAGATCTGCCACCGGGGGTGCTGCCGGAAATTGCCTTTCTCGGGCGCTCCAATGTGGGGAAATCGTCGTTAATCAACCGCCTTCTGGGACGAAAAAAACTTGCCTATACCAGTTCAACGCCTGGCAAAACGCGGGCACTCTATTTTTACCTCATTAATGATTCTTTCTATTTTGTAGATCTGCCCGGCTACGGTTATGCCAAAGCGGGCAAGGAGGAGCAGCGTGCCTGGGCCGCTCTCATTGAAAGATACCTTGAGCATCGCGGACCGCTTTGCGGGTCCGTGCATATTGTTGATTGTCGCCACCGGCCTACGGCGGATGACCTGACCATGGCCAGGTGGCTTCGTTTTCACCGCCTGCCCACGATCACAGTGGCTTCAAAATCGGACAAACTTTCACGAGGTGCCCTTGCAAGACAGTTGCCGGAGATCAAAACTCTGCTTGAAATGAACGCAGCGGATCAGCTGCTCTCATTTTCAGCCCGTACCGGTCAGGGCAAGGAACTCCTCTGGAGCGCGCTTGCAGCTGTATTAAAACTGGCCCGGAAGGGTGAAGGGTAGGAGATACCGGTGGATGAAAGACTAAAAGGAAAAATTGCGGCCGGTATTGATGTGGGCTCTCTTTCGGCAGAAGCGGTTCTTTTTGACGGTGACGCTATCCTTGCTTCCACTATTATTCCTACTGGAGTGGACAGTAAAAGGGCCGCTGAAGAAGCTTTACACTCCGCCTTGAAAGCAGCTGGCCTTGAGATTTGTGCGCTCTCCCACATCGTGGCTACCGGTTACGGGCGCATCAGCGTCCCTTTTGCGCACAGGCAGATTACAGAGATCACCTGTCACGGCCGCGGCGCTTTCCATCTCGATCCCGAAGTGCGTACCGTCATCGACATAGGGGGCCAGGACAGCAAGGTGATTCGCCTTGACGCGGAGGGCAAAGTGCTCGATTTTGCAATGAACGACAAGTGCGCCGCCGGGACCGGCCGTTTTCTTGAAGTGATGGCCCATGCCCTGGAGGTTGAGCTGGAAAAGCTGGCCGCCTTGAGTGCGCAGGCTGACAGGGGTACCCCCATAAGCAGCACCTGCACCGTTTTTGCCGAGTCCGAAGTGGTCTCGCTGCTTGCTGCGGGGGTGCCGCGCACCGAGATTGCCCGGGGGCTGCACGACTCTGTCGCCGCCCGCACCGCCGGCCTGGTTCACCGCGCCGGGCTTGCCGAAGCGGTCATGATGACAGGCGGTGTGGCCAAGAACAGCGCTGTGGTGCAGGCGCTGGAGCAGGGGCTCGGCGTGAAAATCAGGGTTCCGGCCGAACCCCAAATTACCGGCGCCCTGGGCGCGGCACTGCTGGCCTGGGATGAACTGATCGCCGGCACAAAAGGGTGAAAAATTGGGCTATTTAGTTGATCCGGTGCCTGTGGGTATATGTCTGTTGATCGTTTATGTGATCATCGATTGCATCAGGAACAGGCGAGTAGAGCTGCTGCGCAGAGTGATGTTTTACAGTTTTGTTGTATACATGCTCTATGTATTACGATATACAACCGGCGGGTTTCTCTATCCGCCCCGCTCCGGGACAATCATAATTCAACTGCGCCCCCTGCAGTTTATATCAGACTGGATTTGCGAATATCAGCGAGGCGGGCTGAGCTGGTCCTTCTGGAATTCGGTGAAATTGACCTTTTATAATGTGATCATGCTGCTGCCGCTGGGCGTTTATTTAAGGGTTTTATATAATGTCAAAGAGATAAAAAAAGCTGCTGTTATTGTCCTGCTTGGCTCTGTCTCCATTGAAACCTGCCAGCTTGTTTTCACATACTCAGGCTTGGTTTTTCCCAGAACTTTCAATATAGATGACATCATGCTCAATACTCTGGGCGGTGTTGCAGGGTATTATATC
>MTBK01183463.1_pt1 | contig 17200 bp, 20 predicted proteins | sample 1535981 | NCBI WGS metagenome assembly MTBK01 (sample SAMN06109225, study PRJNA356200) | anaerobic digester metagenome | isolation source: biogas reactors fed with pig manure or primary and secondary sludge | place: Spain | collected 2016-06-30 | reverse complement strand
CTGACACGAGGAACACTGGTTCGTCATATCAAGTATGGACTGACCTATATCGGGGGTACCTTGAAAAACCGCGTATCCCTGCATAGTTATGGCACCGGGAAGCGGGTGACACAAAATGCCAGAATCGAGGATTGTACAATCCAGACCAGAATCGCGTGGAGAACAGAATGGTATGCCGGGACAGGCAGACGGCATTCCTCCTCGGCCTGAAGGCCGCGGTCTCCTGCCTATATGAAGATGAAGATCGAGCGAGGTGAGGTATGTATCTTTATCCCTACGTTAAACGAAGCCCCGACGATCGGCGATCTGGTCAGGGAGTTTCAGGATCGGGGTTTTGAACACATCCTCGTCATGGACGGGAACAGCACCGACGGCACCCCCGATATTGCACGGGCCGCGGGGGCGACTGTCCGGACGCAGACCGGGAAAGGAAAGGGCAACGCTATCATTGAGGCCGTGAAGATCATCGATAAACCCTATGTGCTTATGCTCGATGGTGATGGCACCTACGCTCCTGACGACGCTGAGGCGATGCTCGCTCCGCTCGCCCTCGGGTCTGATCACGTCATAGGCAACCGCCTGGTCAACCCGGATGCGGAGGCGTTCACGCAACTCAACCTTCTTGGAAACCAGATCCTCAACCTGACATTCAAGATCGCTCACGGAAGAGATCTCCGCGACATCCTCTCCGGTTACCGTGCCTTTACCCTCCGCTCAATCAGGCAGATGACCCTCAAAGAGGCGGGGTTTGAGATCGAGACGGAGATGGCGGTCGAGGCGGTGAGGAACGGGCAGCGGATCACGGTCGTCCCGGTCCGGTATCTCTCAAGGCCCGGTACGGTCACCAAACTCGATCCCTTCCAGGACGGTGTGAGGATCTTCTCGACCATATACCGCCTCGCAAAGATGAACAACCCGATATTTTATTTCGGGATCATCGGACTTTTCATGTCGCTTGTGGGAGGCATCACCGGCGTATACGTTGTCTACGAGTGGCTCCAAAACATCGAACATCTGCCGCTCACCATACTCACGGTCCTCCTGATCACCATAGGGTTTCAGATCTTCATGTTCGGCGTTATCAGCGACATGTTGCTTGCGTTTCACCGTGAGACAACCCGCCAGATCGAGCAGTTACAGCGCCCGCCCGAACCGCCCCGATAGGAGGAGGACCCGGCAGGAGTACTCTGCGATCGATGTGTAGATATACGCCTCATCAAGCGTCTTTCCTGCAGCAAACGTCCCATGCCCGCGGACGATAACGATATGCCCATCACGGAGCGCTCCTGCAACGTTTGAGGCGATCTCATCGGACCCCGGTTCCCCCTCGACGACCGGGATCTCCGGGCAGAGCATCCTGCCTTCGCTATCGATCGGGAAAAGCCGGTCGGCATCAAACGAAGCAGTGACGGCATGGACCGGATGGGCATGGACGATCGCGGTGTGTGAAGTCTCCCGGTAGACCGCCCGGTGGACCCGGTACTCGCTTGAGGCCTCTGGTGGCGCTTCTCCCTCTTCTGGCACAAATACAGGTATTTCCCGGTCATCCAGGTAGGCACCGCTCCGGGTGATGTAAAACCCTTCTTCGGTGCGCATGCTCACGTTCCCAAAATTCGCTCCTACCAGCCCCTCAAGAAAGAGGCGTTTTCCTATCCGTTCAAACTCCTGATCAAGCATCTTCTGCACCCGGGCTTTGATACAGGGGAGTTTGACGCGCCCGGGGATATGTGCATGCACCGGGGCAGATGCGCGAGGGCCGCATGGCACCGATCGGTGGTCTCGCGCCTGAGGAGGGCGATCTGGATGGAGAGAGGCCGGCGCTCTCTCATAAACTCGTCATGGTTGCCGATCCCTCCGGAGAGTGGTGTAGTAGAGGTGAGCGGTCCGCTCGATCGGGCTCGCCCGGGCTTATAGCGATCGTACCCTCAAACCCGGTCAGGGCCTTCAAGGTAGAGATCATGTACCTGAACGGTACTTGCGAGAACAACGATATCGCCCCGTCGGCTACGTGCTGACCTGGCGATACCGAACAGGCTACACTCCAGCCCTGTCCCTCCAGCGCCACACGGCATGTATCATGGGTCGCGATCACTTTTACCTCATCGCGCGCGATCCCGCCATCACATTCTGGCGAGAGTCGGAGTGCCATAGCCCTCCTCGATATCACTGGTTCCGCCAGCAGATGCCGTTCTTCACTGATGTATCAGTGGCTCTAATATACTCTCAAGAGTCTCAAGGCTCTGGACGCCCACCAGTTTCCGGATAAGGATTCCATCCTTCTCGATGACGAGCGTGGGTACAAACTGGAGATCGTATTTCGTAGCATACTGCCGTGTCTGCTCGGAGTCGATCCCAACATCGATCTTCCTGACATCAACCTTATCGCCCATCTTCCGTTTGAGCTCATCGATGATCGGTGTCTGCTGGTGGCACGGACCGCACCATTCCGCGAAGAAGTCCATCAAAACAGGTTTTCCCATAGGTTATTACCCCATTCACACAATGTGTGTGAACGGGGCAATAAAGGTATTGCAGGGTTGTTATTTTGAGAGGATCGCCATGATTACCTTCCCGTACGCCGGTCTCGTGACCAGGATACCGATCATGGTGCCGAGTATGGTGATGATGGCAAAACCCCTGAGGGTGGAGAGATCCATCAGCGCCAGCGGAAGCATGGCGATGATGACCGTCGCCGCAGCCACGGCGATGATGCCGAAGGCCCGTCCATAGCGCTTCATATAGAGGTTCGATGATGGAACACGCCCTTCATGCAGAACCTCATCGGTGACGATGACGAGCTGGTCGATACCGGTACCGATCACGGCTATCAGACCGGCTATGGATGCGAGGTCCAGCTGCTGGATGAACCGGGCGACGCCGAGCAGGATGATGATCTCGGCGAGGTTGATGGCGAGCATCGGGATCACGATCGAGGGCTCGCGATAGCGATAGTATATGACGACCCCTACGGTGAGCAGCGCGAGAAGCCCGGCAAGGGCGACCATCGTCTTGAAGTGCTCACCGAGCGCTGCCGGGACTGACCCGGATCCGACGATCTCCACCTTCACCGGCAGGGCGCCCGCGCGCAGGTGGATCTCAAGTGCCATCGCATCCTCAAGCCCTGCATCACCGGTCCCGGTGGTGGCGGAGAGCGACCTGACAGGGCCTGACCGCATCTGCGCCACAAGCTCCCCGGAGAGGGGAGCGCTGTAGACTGTCTCGTTGTCGAGGAGCATCACGAGGTGGTGGGCGGCCGGGTTATCGACGGCTCCGTGCTCAATGGCCGCTTCACGGAACGCCCGGGCGCCTGTATCGGAGAACGTGAATCCGACGCCCCATGTCTGGTACTGGGGATCCTTCTGTGGCAGCCCGACACTGGTGATCTGGTCCCCGAAGAGAACATGCTCGGTCTCATTCCCGGTCGTCTGGATCCGGATCTCAAACATTCCCTGTTTGCCGACGATCTCCTGCGCGGTCGCCATATCCACGCCGGCGAGCTCTATCCGCACGTACTGCGGGTACTCGCTTCCAGTCGGGGTGAGAAGGTTAATCTTTGCATCCTGCATCCCGAGGGCGTTCACCTTCTTGCTCAGGATCCGTTTCACATCGTCAGCTGTGTACGGGGATACGCCTTTGTGGTATGTGACGATCTTTGCACCCGATGCTGCAAATATCGGTTCGATATCAGCACGGGAGACCCCTTTCCGGATCTCAATATGGTCTGCATCGATCTGGATGACCTCTGCTTCCAGACCCCTGTGGAGATTCTCTATGAGATCCTCAACCGATCTGTCGGTAGAGTAACTCACGACGACAGACTGAAACTCCATCTGCAGCCACGAACCGCCTTCGAGGTCGAGGCCGAACTGGAGGTTTCCTTCAAGACCCTTCTCCGGATTTGGGGGAGCGAGGTAGATGCCGATGAGGGCACCGATGACCAGCACGAGCAGTAACGCGATCCGCCAGTCTTTGATGAGGTTGATGATAGCTTCTCTGTTCATTTCTTACCGCTCCGAAGGACGTATCCTTTGAGAATCCCGGCGTTTAGCATCCAGGTGTTCATCAGGTCGACAAAGAGCCCGATAAGAAGGACACTTGCGATCTCGCTGATGATCTGGATCTGCCCTGCCGTGGAGACGACCCACATGGCAGCGATCGCCGAGAGCGTCGTCGTCGTCATGATGATCCCGGTCCTGAAAGCCCCGGCGAGTTTATCCTCGAGCTTTCCCTTGCGCTTGAGCACCCGTGTGGTCAGCAAAATGTCACTGTCGACGGAGTAGCCGATCAACATCAACAGGGCCGCTGTTGTCCCGAGGGAGAGGGGGATCCCGATGATCTGCATGATTGCCGCGGTGACGACGATATCGGCGAGAGCGGCAAGGACGACAGCACCCGCCGGTATCAGGTTCCGAAACGCAATGAGAACCACGATTGACATCCCGATGAACGAGAAGAGCACAGCAAGGAAAGCCTGGCCCTGGAGCGCTTTTCCAAACGTCTCCCCGATCTGGTCTACCTTCGCGTCGGGATACTTCTCGTTGATGAGCGCGCTCAGGCTCTGATACTGAGCGTTATCCATCGGCCCGAACTGGATGTACTTCCCGCTGCCGATCCCCTCACCCACCGATAAAAGTGGATATGCTGCAAACGTCGCTTCGATCGTCTCTCTGCTATCAGAGGTGAAGACCGTGACCGCCGTTCCTCCTGCAAAGTCGATGCCCGGTTGCAGGGGCAGGCCGGTGGTGAGTGTGGTATAGCCAAGCACCATCCCGGCGATGAGGAGAAGAACGAGGGGCAGCGTCACCATCTGCCGCGGAGAGTATTTGTTGATGTCGTATCTGACAAATTCCATGCTGTATTAGTGTACGATAGTGATAGGTTAAAGGATTGCTCATGATAACGGCCCGGGGGTCAAAATATGCCTCAATGGTCTTGTAACGCCTGGTGTTATCCCTGATGGAAAGGAACGCGCCCGGCACTGAAGTTCTCCAGGGTGTAGCTATAAGCCGGTGGTTCATAGGTGCGCACAAAAACCGGTTACGATTCCTCTTCACAGGTGAACTGCGGCTGTCTGAGTGGACGTTTTGCATGTTCATAGAGTATTCGTTGTCCCGGGGGTCTTCACCGGTTGAGTGACCCATGGGTGTTTCGCATCAGTCCGATTCGATCAGGGCCGCTACCGGTGAGCGAAGAGGGAGGCCCGGACTATCGGCGTATATCTCCCTGGAAAAGTTTCACAGTGCCCATAAAATCCGTTTCTAGACAATGATAGTGTTATAGCAGTCCTAACCCGATTTAGTCAGACAAAAGCCGGCCATGAAGCAGAATCTCCGTTTAAATGAACGAAAAGAAAAGATATATATAAAATACCGAATCACAAGCACATATGAGATCGCCCTCAGAGCTCAGGAGAGAGATCGAAACTCGACTCGAAGGTTATCTCTCACGGGACCGGGATGGCATCCGGCATGAGCTGCTCAGCCTCTTCGTGAAGATACGATCCCTGACAATACCACAGATCTATGAGAGATTGCGGGAGCAGTTCTCTATCAGCTATCACTCAGTCGCATCTATGGTAGGCACCATCGCGTCCCGGATAGGTATACTGCACGTAAGGCGGAACGCAGAGGGAACAAACACCATTTACGAGCTGAAAGATCAATATGTAGATGTGGTGACAGGCATCCTCGGGGCAACATAGTGCATGATTCAGATCATATCCTTTTTTTACCCTCAGGATCAATGCTAGGGACTATCATGCAGAGCGATACACGGGAACCAGCCTCCCCACGAACCATATATATCTCAGAGGATGTTCGATCATATGTTCTCGCGAGAAAACGTGATTTTCGGGTGAGCACTGCCTGTAGTGGGCCCATTCTTTTACCTACATCAGTAAAACCGCCAAAGATAACCGATCTGCAGATTCCCATCGGCGATTACACTATTTACCTATCAAAATACCAGGCCCGCTACCTCGATTCTATCCACAAGGGGATGATCCCGATATACTACAATGATTTTTAGGAGAACAGGAAAATCTCCAACCCCACCCATCCCGAATTCTCTTCCTCTGGAAAATGCGGGAATACCGGAGATCCGTCTCGTATGCCAGAACCGTTAAACTCCAATCAACCCGATGTATCTGACCATGAGCTTCGAAGAACTGGACCATACGGCTGATGTCCTCATACGGGTACGGGGCGCAACCATGAGTGAAGTCTTCTCTGAGGCGAGCCGGGCCATGTTCCACGTGATGTACGGCCCCTGCGAGGACCGGGGCATCATGCGGCAGATCACCCTGGATGCAGAAGACCCTGAATCCCTCCTCATCGACTACCTCTCAGAGCTGCTCTTCATCACTGATGTGGAGAACATTGTATTCTGCACATTCGATCTCGATCTCCAGGGAACCCGGCTCTCCGCAGTTGCCCGGGGTGAACCCTTCGATCCCGCGCGGCATGCGGGGGGAGCCCTCATCAAAGGTATATCGTACTTCGATCTTGCGATTGTAAAAGAAAAAGATGCTTATGTAGTGGACATCATCTTTGATATCTGAGGGATCGATATGTTTGAAGGAATCAATAAGATCGGAGACCTCGAGTGGGAGGTTCCTGTAGGATATGTTCCAGATATGCGAGTGCCCGGCCGTTTCTTCCTCTCCGAGGCACTGGCAGAAACCCTCGAAGAGGGAGCCGTTCGTCAACTGGCGAATGTTGCAACCCTGCCCGGGATCGTGAAACACTCACTTGCTATGCCCGATATCCACTGGGGATACGGGTTTCCCATCGGCGGCGTCGCCGCGTTTGACATGGCTGAAGGTATCATATCTCCCGGGGGTGTCGGCTTTGACATCAACTGCGGTGTCCGACTGATCACAACACCCCTCACCGAGGCCGATATCGCCGGCAAAATGCGAGAACTGATCGAAGCACTCTTCTCCGTCGTCCCGACCGGCGTGGGCACAAAGAGCAGCATGCAGGTCTCGAACAAGGAACTGGCCGAGGTCATGGTAAGCGGCGCGCGGTGGGCAGTGGAGCGCGGACTCGGTATACCGGACGACATTATCCGGTGTGAGGACGAGGGCGCGATGCCGGGCGCGGACACGGGTGCGGTCAGCGCCAAAGCCCGCCAGCGGGGCATGCCGCAGATCGGGACGCTCGGTGGAGGAAACCATTTCCTGGAGATCCAGGTGGCAGAGGAGATCATCGACCCGGAGGCTGCCAGGGTATTTGGGATCACTGAGGGGCAGATCTGTTTTATGATCCACTGCGGTTCACGGGGCCTCGGCCACCAGGTCGCTACCGACCACCTGCGTGTACTTGAAAAATCTCTTGGAAAATACAGGATACGCATACCCGATCGGCAGCTTGCCTGCGCTCCGATCAACTCTCCGGAAGGCCGCGCTTACTTTGGCGGCATGGCCTGTGCTGCAAACTACGCCTGGGCAAACCGGCAGGTCATCATGCACGAGGCGCGGAAGGTATTCGCGAAGATCTTCGGTATCGACTACGATGATATGAGGCTCATCTATGACGTCGCTCACAACATCGCCAAGTTCGAGCACCACGACGTCGGCGGGGCATCGAAGGAGGTCTGCGTCCATCGCAAAGGAGCAACCCGGGCATTCGGTCCCGGGGCGCCGGGTATCCCTTCTGAGTATGCTACGGTCGGGCAGCCGGTGCTCATCCCCGGGAGCATGGGAACATCTTCATACCTCCTCCGTGGCACGACGATGGCGATGCAGAAGACCTGGGGGAGCACCTGTCATGGTGCCGGACGGGTGCTCAGTCGATCGAAGGCGAAGAAAGAGTTCCGGGGAAGGGAACTTCGGGAGCAACTCGCAAAAGAGGGCATCCTGGTGCGGGCTCACCGCGACTCCGTGCTTGCAGAGGAAGCCCCCGGCGTCTACAAACCGAGCCATGAGGTGGTGCGCGTCGTGCATGAGACGGGCATCTCGGGTATCGTCGCCCGACTGGAGCCACTCGGGGTGATCAAGGGGTGACCCGCAGGGCGGGGTTACTCTGGGACAGCCCCCTGATGTTCTCAAGGCTCATCGAGGACTGTGGTGCCGCCTGTGAGATGATCAACCCCTATATGCTCGCCTCCCCGTTCTGGCGCGGCAGGTTTGTCTCGCTCATCGTGCCGACCGGGTTTGCAAACCCGGCCTATTCAAATCTCTTCCCGGCGCTAAGAGCCGCAGAGGGGCGCATCCAGCGCTTTGTCGAGGGTGGCGGGCGGTTGCTGGTCTTTGGCGCGGGTTGTGATCGGGCAGACGCTTACGACTGGCTCCCATTCCCGGTAACCTACTCGTTTGCCTATGGGCCGCGCGCAGTCCATTACACCTGTGAGAACGAATGCACCACTCTCTTCAACGGATATGACCTCGCTGCCATCGAGTGCGACGGAACGTTCCCGGAACATGATGGTGAGACCCTGGCTCTCTCGGTCTCAGGCGATGCACTCCTGGTTAAAAAGACAGTAGGTGACGGTATGGTGCTGGTCACGAGCATCCACGAGTACCCATCTGCCGAATTCCTGAAGAGGTTCACCTGTAGCGATAAGGAAACTTTATTCTAGATAAAACATGATGAAAGGTATGGATATGGCCATGGAGCAATATATTATCTCTGCATCTTCGCGGGCGCATGATCTCGCTCCCATCATGATGTGCGTCCATGATCTGCTCAGTCATCTGCCTGTCACGGCACGATCCCGCGATCATCCGGGTGTCCGGATCGAGGACGGGAAGGTCGTCGACGAAGCTTATACCGGTCCCATCCTTGAAGAGGTTCTTACGGAGAACGTCTTAAAAAGAGTCCAGCCCGGGGATGGCCCGTATGCCGGCATCCCGGTGGTGGTGGCACCGGTGCGGGATGGCGAAGGCAGGGCTATCGGCGCGATAGGTATCGTCGATGTGACCGGCATTTTTGATCTGGCGAGTTTCATGGAGCAGAGCGCAGAGATCCGGAAACAAGTATGCGGGCAGGATCCATGCCCGCTCCCGACTGAGTCACCTGCAGCAAAAAGGTAATGGTATGAAGGATACAGCAATCAGTGTACTAAAGATTCTCGAAGGAACCTCCGACCCGATATCGGGCGAGCGTATTGCAGAGCAACTGGGTGTTACTCGTTCAACCGTCTGGAAACAGATACGCGAACTCCGAAGATTAGGCTATAACATCTCGTCATCTCGCGCGCATGGTTACCGCCTTGAGGTGACAACGAGCAGACTCCTCCCGTACGAGATCCACAAAAAACTCCGCACCCGGTTCATCGGGAAGCAGATCCGCTACTTTGATCGCACTGCTTCAACGAGCTGGGTCGGGAAACAGCTCGCCAGCGAGATCGATCCTGAGAAGCTGCATGGCATGGTGATCATTGCCGAAGAGCAGACGGGTGGGTTTGGAAGGCTCGGGCGCGCGTGGGTCTCGCCTGCCGGCGGCATCTGGATCACTATCGTCTTAAAGCCAGAGATCCCGATCGATCGCCTCTTTATGATAACCATGGCCGGATCGATCGCCATCGCTCGCGCCATCAGGAAGGAGTACGGTCTCAGCGCACTCATCAAATGGCCAAACGATATTTTTGTCGGTGATAAGAAGGTCGGCGGACTGCTCCTGGAACTTGAGGCAGAGGCGGATGCTATCCACTACGCCCTCCTCGGGATCGGGATCGATGCAAACATCTCGCTTGCAGATCTCCCGCCGAACCTGAAGGATGTGGTGACCTCCCTCCATGTTGAGGTCGGACATGAGGTCGATCGCGTAGCGCTCCTTGCCAGGGTTCTGCGGGAGTTTGAGCTGCGGTACCAGCAGCTCGAGGACGAGGAGTATGATTCCATCGTCCGCGAGTGGAAGAGTCTCTCCCTGACGCTTGAGCAGCGGGTGGCTATCAGGACTATCAACAAGACCTTCGAGGGGGAGGCTATCGATATCGATAGTCACGGCGCTCTGATAATCCGCCGGGATAACGGGAAGATCGAGCGGGTTATTGCCGGCGATTGTTTCCAGCTCTGACTGGAGGCTTGTAAACCATTCTGCGGCTATCCGGTTGACAGGATTTTTATTGTCAACCCTCCAACCAGAATAGGTTTACATGAAACACCGGGCTCAGGTTCTTGCCTACAGTGGAACGTTCATAGCCCTGATCGCCGCCGGGAGCTGGATATCCATCCCGCTACCCCCGGTTCCGATCACGCTCCAGACGCTCTTTGTCCTCCTTGCCGGGATCGTCATGCGGCGATACGCTGTAATCCCCGTCAGCCTCTACGTCTTCCTCGGAGCAGCGGGCCTCCCGGTTTTTCATAACGGTACGGCCGGCCTCGGGGTGCTCCTCGGTCCTACCGGGGGATTTTTGCTCGGTTTTTTTCCTGCTGCCCTCATCGCGGGGTTCGCCTATGAACAAAAATCACCGAAATGGCATATAGGAGGCCTGATCGCAGCCTGTGCAGTCTACCTCTCAGCCGGCGTCGTGTGGCTCTCATACTCTGCCTCGATCTCGCTCCTCCAGGCGATCCTGATCGGTGTCGCCCCATTCATCATCGGTGACGCCCTGAAGGCAGCTGCTGCATATACCATAGGAAGACGGGTGGCGTGATCCGGATCGCCAATCTCCGGCACCGGATCGTCGACATTCCGGATCTGGTGATAAATGCGCGATATGTCGCCGTCATCGGGCCAAACGGGAGTGGGAAGACAACACTCCTCTCGCTCTGCTCCGGCATCGAAGAACCCGGGAGGGGGACAGTCCGGCTCCTCGGCCGCCCCCCCTCTACCGTGAAAGTCGGGTGGGTGGGGGAGTTTCCTGACCGGACGCTCCTCTTCTCCCGGGCATACGACGAGATCGCATCGTCGCCCCGGTTCCACTATCGCCCCTGCCCCGAGACCGACGAACGTGTCCGGGCGGCCGCTGTGCGGGTCGGCATTACGCATCTCCTCGACAAAACAACCTCAACCCTCTCCGGAGGGGAGAGGGGCCTCGTCGCACTCGCCGCAGCCATAGCCGATGATCCGGAGGTGCTTATCCTGGACGAGGCCGACTCGCATCTGGACGGTGGGACAGCGGACCGTGTCAGGAGGGTCGTGCGGGAGAGCACGGCGTCTCACATCCTCTGGTGCACGCAATCGATGGATATTGCGGCTGAAGCGGATTACATAATCTTCATGGAGAGAGGCGTGGTCCGGTATTGCGGCACGCCGGATGAGGTCTTTGCCCGGCTTGAAGAGACCTGCTTCTACCCGACGATGTGGAGGTTCCGCCGGTGAGGGTAGATCTCGAGGATCTCCTCTTCACCCGGGGTTCATTCTGTCTCCGTGGCAGTGGCACCTTTGATGAAGGAGTGCATCTGGTCAGCGGGCCGGTGGGGAGCGGGAAGTCGACACTCGCTCTGCTCCTTGCCGAACTGATCCGCCCGGAGGGTGGCGCTGTCAGGCGGCGCGGGATCTCATCCGCCCTGCTCCTGTTACAGTTTCCTGAGTATCACATCACATCTCCGACAGTCTCTGAGGAGATCGAGTCCTGGGGCCTTGAGCCCGGTCCTCTCCTCGCACAGACTGACCTTCCCGGACGCGGCGGTGACGACCCCTTCCATCTCTCCCGTGGCGAACTGAAAGGGTTGCTCCTGGCTTGCATGGTCATGCGAAACCCCGATCTCCTGTTGTTAGATGAGCCGTTCAGTTCGCTTGACTGCATCGCCAGGCATACGGCGTGCAGTATGATCGAGGGGCGGAGCAAGGGGGTCACGATCATCTTCTCACACGAGCGTGCAACCCTCCCCCGGGTGGACGTTATCTGGGAGATGGAGGGCGGAACCCTGAAAGCTCTGGGCCGTGTGCCGGAGGCGATTCCCCGATGGCGGCATGCTCCACCGTATCTTCTATACGCCCTGGAACAGGGCGCCCGCCCGGAGAACATCAGGCTTCAGGATGCCCGGGAGGCGGTATGCAGGATCCGAGACTGAGGCTCTTTGCTACTGCGGTCCTCTCGATCGCCGCGTTTGCGAGCACCGTGGGAGCACTCGCCGCCCTGGTCTGGTGGCTGATCTTCACACCACGCACAAAGGCTCTCCCACGGCCCGGCGTCTTTCTCGGCCTCGCTCTAATGATTGCCGTAACAGCGCTCGTCTCCGAGTGGGGCGGTGGTCCGGGGGTCTCTTACCTGGTCAGGATGGTCGTGATCCTGCTCCTCGCCGCATGGGCGTATGCTGAGACTCAGGAAGGCGAGATGCTTGCCGTGGCAGTCTGGGCGTTCGGTGACCGGATCGGGTTTGAGATAGGGCTCATTGCCGAGATGGGGATCCAGGGGCTCACCGTGATCAGGCAGGATATAGAGCAGATGCGGGTTGCGCTGGCGCTGAAGGGGATCAGGATCGGTACTCGCTCGATCGTGCCGATCGCTATCCTGCTCATCGTCACAGAGATTCGAAGGGCCGATGATCTGGCCAGATTGCTGGTAGTACGGGGATATACGCTTGGCGGGCGGATATGTCCGATCTTCGAGACGGGCGCGCGAGACGTCCTGGCAGCTCTATTAGCGATGGTACCCGGGGTTTTATACTGGATGCCCCTTCGTGATGTTTTTATATTAGTACAGTGAATTTTGTAGAGGCTTTATTGCGATCTCTCCAGCCCTTCGAGGTGCAAAATTCGATGTGTGCTGCCAAATCCGATACATTATATATCACAGATACCACGCTTAGGGACGCGCATCAGTCACTTATCGCCACCCGGCTACGGACTGAAGACATGCTTCCCCTCGCCCGGACGATCGACAACGTGGGCTTCTTCTCTGTCGAAGCCTGGGGCGGGGCGACATTTGACAGCTGCATCAGGTTTCTCAACGATGATCCCTGGGACCGCCTCCGGGAGCTGAAGGCTGAACTGAGACATACCCCCATCCAGATGCTCCTGCGCGGTCAGAACCTCGTAGGTTACCGGCATTACCCTGATGACGTGGTGGAAAAGTTCGTAGATGCGTCTGCGAAGAACGGAGTCGATATCTTCCGGGTCTTTGATGCACTCAACGATATTCGGAACATGAGAAAAGCGATGGAGGAGGTCAAAAACGTTGGATCGCACCTGCAGGGTGCGATATGCTATACGACCAGCCCGGCTCACTCCGTTGCAACGTTTATCGATATGGCCGGGGAACTCTACTCGCTTGGATGTGACTCGATCTGTATCAAGGACATGGCAGGATTGATCATGCCCCATGATGCCCGCGACCTGATAGTGGGGATCAAGAAGACTGCGGACGTCATGGTCTCCCTCCACTCTCACTGCACAAGCGGCGTTGCGCCCATGAGTTATCAGGCGGCTATTGATGCCGGCGTGGATATCCTTGATACGGCGATGTCGTCGTTTGCGCTTGGAACCTCTCAGCCCCCGACGGAGAGTGTTGTCGCAAGCGTCGCCGGGACGCCACGCGACACCGGTATCGATCTGGTCGCACTCCGGAATGTCAGAAACGTCTGCCTGGGCATCAGGGAGAAGTACCAGCCGCTCTTCAACTCCATATCAGACCGGGTTGACTCAGATGTCCTGATCTACCAGCTCCCGGGAGGGATGATCTCGAATCTCGTCTCCCAGCTACAGGAACAGAGTGCTCTCGATCGTCTGGAGGAGGTGCTCCAGGAGATCCCGCGGGTGAGGGAGGATCTCGGTTATCCACCGCTTGTGACCCCGACGAGCCAGATCGTGGGCACCCAGGCTGTGTTCAACGTCCTGATCGGGGGGGAGCGTTACAAGAACGTGACGGGTGAGGTGAAGGACTACGTCCTCGGCCTCTACGGCCGCCCCCCCGGCCCGATCAACCCGGACGTCCAGAAACTGGTCATAGGTGATGAGGAGCCGGTCACAGTCCGACCGGCGGATCTTCTCGAACCTATATATGAGCAGATGCGAAAGGAAGCAGCTGAACAGAACCTGATCGTCAAGGAGGAGGATGTTCTTACTTACATCATCTATCCGGCCGTCGCGCCGTCGTTCCTGAAGGGCGAGCGTAAACCTGAGGTTATCCCAAAACCCGCCGCTGAAGTGGCGAGTGTTGCTGATGTTCCTCACTCGATGGAGATCGAGGTGGATGGCGAGGTATTCTCGGTCCGGATCGTCTCTGTTGAGGGGAGCTCGGTTGAGGTCAAATCGGATGCACCAGAAGCCAGAGGCCGGATCCCACGCGGGGACATCCCGGGGGGCGTCAAGAGTAATATACAGGGCATGGTCCTGCAGGTGCTGACACAGAAGGGGAGTACTGTCAAGAAGGGGGATACCCTTATCGTCCTTGAGGCGATGAAGATGGAAAACCCCATCCGCAGTCCGCGCGATGGCACGGTGGGGGAGATCTTCGTCAACTCCGGTGATGTCGTGCAGAACGGTGATGTCCTGATAGTTGTCGAGTGAAGCTCGCCACCGGTGGATGAAAGAGAGTTTGCATGACAAAATATTTTGACAAGATCCTGATCGCCAACCGCGGTGAGGTTGCCATACGGGTTATGCGCGCCTGCCGGGAGCTGGATATCGATACGGTTGCGATCTACTCGGATCCTGACAAGAACGCGCTCCACGTCAAGTACGCGGACGAGGCGTTCTATGTTGGCGAGGCACACCCCTCGAAGAGTTACCTGAACAAAGAGCGGATCTGCGATATCGCCAGGAAGTCTGCGGCGGAGGCGATCCACCCGGGGTATGGGTTCCTCGCTGAGAACAGCCAGTTCGCAAAGCTGGTCGAGGATGAAGGATTTACGTTCATCGGCCCTTCCTGGAAGACGATCGAGGCGCTGGGCTCCAAGGTCTGGTCGAAGCGGATGATGCGTGAGGCGGGTGTGCCAGTCCTCCCCGGAACCCCGGATGGTGTCACCAGCATCGATGAGGCGAAGAAGATTGCCGCTGAGATCGGCTACCCGGTGGTCGTGAAGGCGAGTGCGGGTGGCGGCGGTATCGGCATGCACATCGCAGAGTCTGAGGACCAGCTCGAGGAAGCGATCGAGAAGGGTATGCGGATTGCAGAGTCGGCCTTCGGGGATCCGACGGTCTTTGTGGAGAAGTACCTCGCAAAACCGCGCCACATCGAGGTCCAGGTTCTCGCCGATCGAAAAGGACATACCCTCCACCTCTACGACCGCGAGTGCTCCATCCAGCGCCGGCACCAGAAGCTGGTCGAGGAGGCGCCCTGTCCGATCATGACCCCCGATCTCCGGGAGAAGATGACGGCATCGGCCATCACAGCGGCAAAGGCGGCGAACTATACGAACGCCGGCACGGTGGAGTTCCTCTACGCGAACGGGAACTACTACTTCATGGAGGTGAACACCCGACTGCAGGTGGAGCATACCATCACCGAGTTCGTCACAGGGATCGATATCGTGAAGAAGCAGATCGCGATCGCGGCCGGCGAAGATCTCTCGATGGATCAGGAGGATATCAGCATCCGGGGGCACGCGATCGAGTGCCGGATCAATGCAGAGGATCCGCTGAACAACTTTACCGCAGATCCGGGCAAGATCGTCCGCTACCGATCCCCGGGAGGGCCGGGGATACGGGTCGACTCCGGTATCCATAACGGCTATACCATCCCCCCGCACTACGACTCGATGATATCCAAACTCTGTGCATGGGGGGTCGACCGTGAGGAGGCGATCCTCCGGATGCGCCGGGCCCTCTATGAGTATGTCATCCTGGGTGTGAAGACGACGCTTCCGCTCCAGTATGCGATCATGCGAAACCCGCATTTCATCGCCGGCGATACGCATACTCACTTCCTGCAGGAGGAGCATATAGCAAAGAGCCTGCGCCGCTACCTCTATGAGGAGGCGACACGCATGCAGACGCTGGCCGCATCGCTCCGGCACGGAAAAGAGGTGGCGGCGATCACTGCGGCGGTCGAAGTGTATATCCAGAAGAACGCGAAGTGACCGCTCTCACCAAATTTTTTGAGAGCATAAGGTTTATTTGTCAAAACGTCATTGTTATAATGCACTTTGTGTGCTGCGGTGGCCTAGTTGGTTAGGGCGCCAGACTCATAGGGTTATGAAGTGAACGGAGCGTCCAGACCTGGGACATCTGGAAATCGTGGGTTCGGATCCCACCCGCAGCATTATTACAGTTGGTTTAGAATCCAATTTTGGAAAGTAACTTTTTTCTTCGATCCTGCTCCCTTACGATCCTGCTCGACTCCCGGGGATAAAGACCTTTTTCACGTGTGCGTTATAGGGTCGATCCGACCGGACCGGGGCATATTCATGCAGCCAATCGGACAACCACCGCCCGCCGTACAAAAAAAGAGCGCAGGCTTGTGATGCTTTCGGCGAGTCCACGATCCGGGCCGCTCCCCACCGTTCGATATTCGCGGCCAGATAATCGACGGTGACACGGTCGCCCGCGGCCACGATGCGCCTCTTCAGGTGCTCGCGGGCCATCTTCATAGAACTCGGGTCATCGTTGTTTTTTGTGTTTATCTGTTCTTTTTCAACTCAGTATACTGCCGGAGAAGATCTGCGATATCGTCACGGAATTTGCTTCCCCCGTCCTTAAATTTTTGCTGGACTTCCTGTGCAATCTGGCCGTGTTGGTTCTGGTAAAATTCGTAGAGAGTCTTAACAATCAGCGCGAATTCTCCGTCATCAGCTCGCACGAGTGCATCCAGGTAAGCAGCCCGGTGTTCTTGCCCGAGGTAGAGTGTCGGATATCCGGAACGTTCCAGGATGAAGTTCATTAACGCTCGTCCCACTCGCCCGTTCCCGTCAACGAAGGGGTGGATAATCTCGAATTTTGTATGGAGCAGGATCGCAAGTTCGAAGGGGTTGAGAGTCTTTTTGTTCTGCCGATACCATCTGATGAGGTTCTGCATCTCATCAGGCACGAGGATTGCGGGCGGCGGTTGATAATCGACGCTTGCTATACCGATCTGGATGTTCCGGTAGTTCCCTGGATCCCGAAGGATATGATTCATCAAGATTTCGTGGATCTTTTTGATAAATGCCTCAGTGATGTCCCCGGTATATCCGCTGAGGTGCTCCCTGAGGGTAATATAGTTGAGGACTTCGTACACCTCATCCATTTTCTTCCCGGCTGGCGAGATGTTGTGTTCCAGGAGTTCCTGTGCTTCTCGAAAGGTGATAGTGTTCCCCTCAATCGCGGTCGTACCCTGGACATACCGGACGTACATCGCATCCTGGTATCGTTCACTCTCGTCTGGATAGAGA
>MTBK01100531.1_pt1 | contig 17209 bp, 12 predicted proteins | sample 1535981 | NCBI WGS metagenome assembly MTBK01 (sample SAMN06109225, study PRJNA356200) | anaerobic digester metagenome | isolation source: biogas reactors fed with pig manure or primary and secondary sludge | place: Spain | collected 2016-06-30 | reverse complement strand
TGTCCTCTTCATATACTTCCCTTTCCCACTTTTGTGTTAGAATATAAAAAAAGTATACCTCAAAAAAATTAATAATGTCAAGATAAGCTGCCCTTTTGCAGAGCTGACGCATGAAATTGTTTTTTAGTCCCCCGCCGGCTGAAATTTACGGTATTCCTGCGTTAGCCTGCTGTTCTGCTATTTCTCTTACCGCATTTAAGTCTTGCCAAACCAAACAACCTTGTTCTGCTGCACCTGATCCCGGCAACAAAACAGACGGGTACTATTGCTGCTAAAGCTGCCTGTGTTGTGACAGGATTAGCGTCAGGCTACCGACCTGCTTGTCTTCCAGTTGTCTTCGCACACCAATCGCAATTGACCGGGGGATGCAGCCATCCGGTGCAGCCTTTCTGTATCCAGCGCCCTGTTCCTTACAGCCTCACGAAGGTTCCTGATAAATTGCCGCATTCCGAATTTCTTGACGTGCTCAGTCAGGTAAACTGAATGCATCGCCATTTCATTTAACATGCGACCGATGTGCATCAGGTAATGATATCCCCGCATCGCCTCCCAGTGGTACGAAAAGATGTGTTCATAGCAGTAGCCATGATGCTTCTCCTTTAGAATACAGTTTTCATGCAGCCAGCGTTTCCTGGCCGCCAGATTGCAAAGGCTATGCACATTTCCCCGAGTAAGGGGCTCATTTACAATCCAGGCATGCCGGGCGGTCCTGGTTACCCAGGAGCCATTCTTGTCGATTTCCAGCCAGCTTTCATCACAGATTACCAGATGGAGCTGAAAATACTTTTTGCGCTGCTCAAACTCGTATTCATATTCAATATCGTTGGCCCACCTGAAAACCTGACGCCGCCCCTGCCACATTTGCTCATGGCGGTAGTCCCCTTCAGTATCCAGACGCATCAGCCCTTCCCCTTCCTGCCAGACTGTGGTTAGCGAGCCGTCTTTGAGCACAATGATGAATTTCCACCGGTTCTTGCGGCAGATCTCCATAATCGGCCCGTTGGCATAGAGTCCATCGAGCAGCAGGGTGATCCTAAGCCTCGGAAATTCCCGTTTCAACCTTTTGGCCAGCCGGCGAAAGGCCTTCAGCTCACAGTCCTGTTTCCAGGCTGCATCGCTTTCGATCCTTTCCAGCTCCGGGCTGTTCTCCAGAAACTCACTTAAAAGCGGCAGGACCATGCCGTTCGAAAAGACGATTACCGCCTCCAAGACATAAGCATAATATTGGTATTCCCCTTCTTTCCCGGTAATTTTACGGCGCAGGTAGCGCTCATCCCAGCATTCACGCATCACATATTTTTGGGTCCCATCCACCGCCACAAGAAAGCGCTTCCTGTGCAGCAGGTCTTTAAATTTCTTTTTGCCGATCAATTGCCTCAGCAGATCGATGTAGGTGGTTTCGATCTCTGTAACATCGATCTTTTCAAGCAGGCGGCATAAGGTATCCTGGTGCGGCATCTCTTCGAGTTCGGGAAAAACGGCTTTTAAGTTTTCCAGAAGCTGCGGGGTGGTCATCTCCCGATTCGTCCGGCGCCGGGAGTCCATCTGAAAGGCAAACATCAAGATCCCGTAGAGCATCAGCACAGTTATTTTGTGCTTCACCTTCCCCGGGCTTCTCGGATCGGATATGCGAGCCAGTTTTTTTAACAGCCCCGGCAGCAGCAGTTTGTAGATTCTAAGTTTTTCTTCAGTCGCCTCCTGCACAACGGCTTTTTCTTCCGCTACTGTTTTTAAATCGCTTTTACAGTTTGGCAGGGTGGTGACAGGAGGGTAACAGACCCCTTTTCTTTTCTGCTGCTCCTTAAATAACAGGATCTGCTTTCTGCGCTCATGGCGCGGCTTTGCCCTATTCATGGTTTGCCTCCCCCTGCAGATGGTCCCGAAAATCGGATACCAGGGGATAGACATAGATATCTTTGCGGGTAAGCAGTCTTTTCTTGTACCGGTCCATCCTGCCGCGCCCGGCAGTCTGCCCCAAAAAGATCCAGTTTGCCGCCCGGTAACAGGTGCCTCTGTATTTTGAGGCGTCCACAAAAGTTTCCAACAGCACGGGGCTGTAGCAGTAGCGCGCCTGCCAGTCATGGCGAATCCGCTTTACCGCCAGGGAGAGGGCTCTGCTGGCCAGGTTTTTAAGCTTCACCCAGGGGAACACCAAAAACCGCGTATTGTTTACCACTAAGTTCAGCTTAAGACTACGGTCAACTTCACTCCATCCGATCCATTCGTCGCGTGGGGCCAGCGCCCAGGCCGCCGCCGCAAAGAGAAGGCAGCCCAGCTTCTCTCCGCTGCCCGATACAATGAAGTAGCGCTGGTGGGCCCCAAAGGGCGTTTTGTAGCCTAATGTGTGGTAGCGGTGAATGTACTCGTTCCAGAGCCTAAAGTCGGAAGATTTTGCCTGCACCGGTTCTACAGCCAGCGGTTCATGGTCGCCAAGGGACCCCTCAACGGGCGAAGCAGGTGCAGTGCGGGTGCTAAAAACGATCTCTTTTGCTTTAATTTTGTTTGCGCCCCACGGTTCCCGCTTAGTCGGTAAAGTAATCAGGCCCTGCCTCTCCATTTTTTCCAGCAGTTGAAGGCAGGATGCCCTTTTGTAATGGCCGGCCGATGTAACCCAATCTAAATTTTCACAGAGCGTTTTGGTCAGTTCATCACGGCTGAGTTTCGGAAACATGCGCACCATTTCCTGGATTTCCAAAAGTTCCTGCAAGTTGAAGTATCTGCCGCATAACAGGACTGGTGCAAATAACTGGTTTGTCATGGTGTGGGCCTCCTTCCATAGTCCCCCACACTGATTGTCTCATAGAGATATTGCGCTGTCCAGCCCTTTTCCGAAAAAGTTTTTTGCTAGACCCTACGAAAGCTCCTACAGGTATGGATTCTTAAGGACATGCGTCAGCTCTGGCCCTTTTGCCGCTTAAAATAACTTTTCCGCTCCTTCCTGAAGATTGCAGCGTCAGGGTAAATCTGTTAAGATATTATTTACTGTTACCTTAATATAAACTCATCTCAACAGTTATCCACAGCCTGTTGTTGATAACTGTATCGTTTTGTGTATAACTTGGCGATACCCCTTCAAATTTCAGCAGGGAGGTATTATCTTGCCCGGCAATATTTCCACACTCTGGTATGCGATCCTTGCTGAAATAGGCAAGGAGATCAGTAAACCCAGTTTCGAAACCTGGTTTACCTCAACCCATCCGGTTTCACTGAAAGACCACTGCCTTGTTGTCGCTGTGCCCAACGATTTTACCCGGGAGTGGCTCCAGAACAGATACCGCGATATTATTCAGGAAAAGATGAACGAGATCACCTCGGAAAATTATGATCTTCAGTTTGTCGTCTCCGCTGACTTTATCGATTTTGAGGAGAACAATGAAGAGACCGCCGCCGCTGTCTCCCCCACCGTTGCCGCCGGGAAAGAGTGGAAAGATCAACCGTCTCTCTTTAATCCCCGCTATACTTTCGACAGCTTTGTCGTCGGCGCCTGCAACCGTCTTTCCCACGCCGCTTCTCTGGCGGTGGCCAAAACACCGTCGAAGGCGTACAATCCATTTTTTATCTACGGCGGTGTCGGGCTGGGCAAGACACACCTTTTACATGCCATCGGTCAGTATATTTTTAATAATCATCACTACAAAAATATCCTGTACTGCTCTTCCGAAAAATTCACCAACGACTTCATTAACGCTATCCGGGATAACAAAACCGCCGAATTCAGAAACTGTTACCGCAACATAGAGGTGCTGCTCATCGACGATATCCAGTTTCTGGCGGGGAAGGAATCAACTCAGGAGGAGTTTTTTCACACCTTCAACACCTTGCATAACCTCAACCGCCAGATCGTTGTCTCCAGCGACCGCCCCCCGAAAGAGATCCCCACGCTGGAAGATCGTCTGCGCTCACGTTTTGAATGGGGCCTGATCACCGATATTCAGTCCCCTGATTTGGAGACCAGAATCGCCATCCTCAGAAAGAAAGCGCTGACGGAAGATCTGGATATCTCCAACGAGGTGATTCATTACATCGCCTCAAATATCGAGAATAATATCCGTGAGCTCGAGGGAGCCTTGATCAGGATCGTGGCCTACGCCTCCCTCGCTGATTCGGAAATAGATCTGGAGCTCACTGACGAAGCGTTGAAAAATGTTCTTTTTACCTCCCAAAAGAAGGTCTCTTTGCAAAAAATCATTCAGACCACGGCCGCACATTTCAATCTGACCCCGGATGATCTTTGCGGGAAGAGAAGGACCAGAGACATCGCTCAGGCCAGACAGGTGGCCATGTATCTGGCCCGCGATCTCACCGAACACTCCTTGCCGAAGATCGGGGAGGAGTTCGGCGGCCGCGATCATACCACTGTTCTTTATGCCGTCAGGAAAATAGAGAAAGGGATCAAGAGCAACAGCGAAGAGAAAATTGTCGTCGATCTGATCAAAAGTGAAATTGCGGAAAACCGTTGAGCAAGTTATGGACAAACTGTCCCGCTGCATTTTTCTCCACAGCGAGACGGCAGTATTCAAGAGCTTGTCCACATCCTTTCGCCGAAGTTGATCTATCAGGTTGGCCTTATTCTTTGTTTTTAACATATTCCACAGCCCCTGTTATGACTGTTAATTTTAAATATAGCTTAGCTCTAGATTTCTAGACTGTGGAAAAATAAGAAGGCGGTGAGCTGATGTCGATTATTTTATCAAAGGATAACCTGTACCGCTCTTTGGAGATTGTCGGAAAAGCTTTAACCGGGGATTCCCCCATTCAGGCCCTTAACAATATTCTCATGGAGAGCGATTCCCGACAATTGATCCTTTCCAGCACCAATCTGGAGCTGGAGATTAAAGTTGTCCTTTCCTACGAAGGAGACGAACCGGGCAGCGTTTTGATTCCCGGGAGGCTGACCGATATTGTTCGTCTGTTGCCGGCGGAGGAGGTGCAGCTGGATCTCAATCCGGACAACCTCCATATTGCCGTTAACAGCGGCCACTCCAGTTACAACCTGTTCGGCTCCGATCCTGCTGATTTTCCCCGCATCGAAGAAAGCTCACCTTCCGGCGGTGAGGGGATCACCGTGGACTCCGCGGCGCTCAAGGAGATCTTGAAGATGGTCGTCTTTGCCGCCTCTGCGGAAGAGACCAGGCCGGCGTTCAACGGGGTTCTCTTTGAATTTGACGGTAATCGCTGGAGCCTGATATCCTCGGATACATACCGCCTTGTCCTGAAAAGTATCGGCGATCAGGGATGGAACTTTCCCCCCGCCCGGTGCCTCGTCCCGGCCAAGGCGCTGCGGGAACTGTTACGGGTTCTCGATATGGGCGCTGAGGAAGTGACCTTGTTCCCGAGCAAGGATAAGCTTGTCTTCAAATTTTCCTCGGTCTATTTTGCCGCCAGGCTGCTCAATGAGAAATATCCGGATATCAGCTCGGTGATTCCAGAGCAGTACTCCACCAGGATTGTCCTGCCCCGCCATGACCTGATCGATTCAGTCAGCCGGGCCACCCTGTTGGCCGAAGGGCCGAACAGTGCCATTCAGCTCGATGTGGCCGACAGCGGGATGACGGTGCGCGTCTCCTCACAGATCGGGCGCATGGAAGAGACTGTCCCTGTGGAGAAAGAGGGGGAGGAGATCGACCTGCATATAAACTCTCGCTTTGTCATGGATATCCTCAAGGCGGCCTCCGCAAAAGAGATCATTATTGATTTTCACGGCAAGAGCGGTCCCGTCATCTTCCGGCTGCCCGATGATGACAACTATCTGTATCTGGTCTTGCCGATCAAGATGAACTGATCCCAGGGTGTGTCCAAATAATGTATCTCACGACCCTGAACCTGTTCACCTTTAGAAACTATCGCCGGCAGGAGTTAACGTTTCATCCCCGGATCAATATCTTTAGCGGATTGAATGCCCAGGGGAAAACAAATCTCCTGGAGGCGGTCTACTTCTTGACCGTTTCCCGTTCATTTCGAACCAACCAGGAATCCGATCTGCCTTCCTTCGGGAGCGACTCCTTCAGCCTGAAGGGGGCTCTGCAAAAAAAAGGGGAGCGCAGCGGGATCGAACTGTACTACCGGGTTTCCCGGGCTCTGCGCATTGTGTTGAACGGCAAAACTGTTCCACGAAGCGAATATATCTATCGCCATCCCGTGGTTATCTTTACACCGGATGATCTGCTGCTGATCAAGGAGGGGCCGGCCCGCCGCCGCCGCTTTCTCGATACGGAAGGTTCGCGGCTGAAGCCGCTCTACCTTCGCCGCCTGAGGGATTATTCACGGGTGCTGCGGCAGCGCAACCGCGTTTTAAAGGAGAGACGCAGCGGCCGCATTGTCGATTATTCTCCCATGGAGCCCTGGGACGAGGCCCTGGTGAAGCTTGGCGGGATCATTGTCCGGGAGAGGATCAAGCTGCTGGAAGCGCTCCAAACGCAGGCCCGGCCTCATTATGGCGCCCTCTCGGGGGGAGGGGAGTCCCTCTCGCTGCACTATCGGCCGACCATAAAATATGGCGATGATCCCGCTTTCATCGAACAATCTTTTCAGGAACAGCTCAGAGAGGGTTACCGTACCGAGCTGCGCACCGGATCGACGATGACCGGACCCCACCTGGACGACTTTGCCGTGACCATCAACGGGGTCGACGCCCGGAAGTTCGCCTCGCAGGGGCAGCAGCGCAGTGTCGTGCTTTCGTTAAAGATAGGCGAAGTCGAGCTCTTTAAGAAGACCGGCGAGGAGACCATTCTGCTCCTGGATGATATTTTTTCGGAGTTCGACGAAAAGAGAAGCGCTCACCTGTTGCAGTTTTTAAGTGAAAGGGAGGGGCAGTCTTTTATCACCACCGCTTCGCCGCAGTGGGCCGGCGGGGGGCGCCGGCTCCGCCGGGCCAGGGCTTTTTCGGTGCATGGGGGGAAGATTAGGATTGATTGAGCTGGGGCAGATTATCAAGCAGGTACTGGAAAGAAGAAAAATGTGGCGGCAATATCGCCAATGCCTTATAATAGATCAATGGGACCAGCTGGTTGGTCCCAGGATCGCTGCAGTGACCAGCGCCCGGCGGGTTGATCGAAAAATACTCCGGGTCAGGGTGAGTGATTCGACGTGGGCCTATCACCTGACCCTGTTGAAACCTCAACTGATTGAAAAAATAAACCGGCATGCCGGTGAAAACGTCGTTAAGGACATTTTTTTTCAGATCGGAACCGATAACGGATCCTGATCGAATAAAATTAAGCGCCCGGAAAGGTGTCGCATGTATATTCATATTGGAAACACCCAGATCGTCTTTAAAAAAGAGCTCATCGGTATCTTCAAGATGAATCTTCGGGAAAACCCGGTGAACAAGCAATTTCTTGAGTCGGCCAATGGTGAAGATTTTACCAGAAACACCGAGTTGAAACGCTATAAATCTTTTATTCTTACCGATGGCGATCTGCTGTTCTCTCCGATAGTACCGACCACTCTGGCACGCAGAGAAAAAAGGAACAGATGAATTAATCCGTTGAAGGATCGGGCTTGAATAGTTGGTGAGGCCAATCAAGCAGAAGTGGAGGTATGTAATGAGCGGAAAGAATTCCGAGGTCAATTCTAAGGAGTACGGAGCGGATCAGATTCAGGTACTGGAAGGTCTGGAGGCGATTCGCCGCCGTCCGGGCATGTATATTGGGTCAACGGCAAGCCCGGGGCTGCACCACCTTGTTTTTGAGGTAGTCGATAACAGCATCGATGAGGTGCCCTACGGGTGCAAGAATATCACAGTGTGGATTCATCCGGATAACAGTGTCACGGTCACCGATGACGGCAGAGGGATACCGGTGGAGGATCACCCGGTGCAAAAAAGGCCTGCTGTAGAGGTTGTCTTGACCACCCTGCACTCCGGGGGAAAGTTCAATCAGGAAAGCTACAAAGTGGCCGGCGGACTGCACGGTGTCGGCATTTCTGTGGTTAACGCTCTTTCCGCCTGGCTGGTGGTGGAGATATATCGCAACGGGAAGAGCTACCGGCAGCGCTTTGAAGAAGGGGAAAAGGTCACCGGGTTGGAGGTGACGGGAAAGAGCACACGAACGGGAACTAAAATATCCTTCCTCCCGGACCCCAAAATATTTGAGGAGATCAATTTTGAGAACGAAATTATTATCCAGCGGCTGCGCGAACTGGCTTTCCTGAATCGGGGCACAAAGTTGATCTTTCATGATCTGCGCCGTGATCTGACAGAAAGTTATAAATATGACGGCGGGATCAATCAGTATGTCACCTATTTAAATCAGGGAAAAGATGTTGTTCCGCGAAAGCCGATCCATATCAGCCGCCCGATCAACAGTTTTCAGATAGAGATGTCGCTCCAGTATCAGAGCGGCTACAGCGAAACAATCTATACTTATGCCAACAATATTCATACCAAAGAGGGGGGCACCCATGAGCAAGGCTTTAAAGCCTCGCTCACCCGCCTGATCAACGATTATGCCCGCCGGAAAGGGCTGCTCAAGGAGAACGAGAACAATTTTACCGGGGACGATATCCGCGAGGGGCTCACCGCCATCCTGAGCGTCAAACTCCATGAGCCCCAGTTTGAGGGCCAGACCAAAACCAGGCTCGGAAACAGCGAGATCCGCAGCGCAGTCGATACGGTTTGCTACGAAGGGGTGAACACTTTTCTTGAGGAAAACCCCTCCACCGCTCGCCGAATTGTCGATAAGGCCATCCGTGCGGCGCGGGCTCGCGAGGCTGCGCGCAAGGCAAGAGAGCTCACCCGGCGGAAAAACGCCCTCGAGTTCACCAATCTGCCGGGGAAACTGGCTGATTGCAGCAGCAAGGATCCGGGGGAGAGCGAGCTGTTTCTGGTGGAAGGCGACTCCGCCGGCGGCTCGGCCAAGCAGGGACGGGACCGCCGCATTCAGGCCATTCTGCCCCTTCGCGGGAAGATTCTCAACGTGGAAAAAGCGAGGCTGGATCGGATTCTGGCCAACGAGGAGATCCGCACCATCATCAGCGCTGTCGGCACGGGCATCGGTGAAGATTTCAATCTGGAAAGGCTGCGCTACCACAAAATAGTGATCATGACCGACGCTGATGTGGACGGCTCACATATCCGGGTCCTCCTGCTGACCTTCTTTTATCGCTTTTTGCCGGAGCTGGTGGAAAACGGCTTTATCTATGTGGCCCAGCCGCCGCTCTACAAGGCCAAGAAAGGGAAACGGGAGCGTTATCTGTACCGCGATGCAGATCTGGAGAAGCTGCTGGAGGAATGGGGCCGCGACGGGATTCAGGTGCAGCGCTACAAGGGTCTCGGAGAGATGAATGCAGATCAGCTGTGGAGCACGACGATGAATCCGTCGACCCGTTTTATCAAGCGTGTCGAGCTCATCGATGCTCAGGAGGCGGATCGTATCTTCAGCGTGCTCATGGGCGACCGGGTGGAGCCGCGCCGCCGCTTCATCGAAGATCACGCCAATCTGGTGCAAAATCTGGATATCTAGCCGGCGGGCCGGTCAGTTCTGCCGGGAGAAAGGGTTGATTTCATCCCGGCCGCAGGCCCGCCACGATCACCTGTCGGGGGAGAGAGCCTTACATGGAAGAGAAGAAAAGAATTGTTCCAGTCAGCGTTCATGAGGAAGTAAAAAGATCATTTCTCGATTATGCCATGAGCGTTATCGTCAGCAGGGCGCTGCCTGATGTGAGAGACGGGTTTAAACCGGTTCACCGGCGGATTCTTTACGCCATGATGGAGATGGGATCAACTCCGGACAAGCCTCACCGTAAGTCGGCGCGCATAGTCGGTGAAGTGCTCGGCAAGTACCATCCCCACGGCGATACCGCTCTCTACGATGCGATGGTCCGCCTGGCCCAGGAATTTTCCACGCGGTATCCCCTGGTGGACGGGCACGGTAATTTCGGTTCTCAAGATGGCGATGCGGCGGCGGCAATGCGCTACACGGAAGCGCGTCTTTCACCGCCGGCGCTGGAGCTGTTGCGGGATCTGCACAAGGAGACCGTCGACTTCCGTCCCAATTTTGACGAAAGTTTGCAGGAGCCGGTGGTGCTTCCGGCGCGCTTTCCCAACCTTCTGGCAAATGGATCATCCGGCATCGCCGTGGGGATGGCGACCAATATACCGCCTCACAATTTGGGCGAATTGGTCGATGCCCTGCATCTGCTGATCAGCCGTCCCGAGAGCTCTGTAAAAGAGCTGCAGGCTCTTGTCAAAGGGCCCGATTTTCCCACGGGAGGGCTCATTGTCGGTTATGACGGCATTAACAAAGCTTACCGGAGCGGCCGGGGGATTATCCGGGTCCGGGGCCGTCTATTCATCGACAAAAAAGAGAAGAACCGCGAACATATTGTCATTACCGAGCTCCCCTACCAGCAGAACAAGTCGAGGCTGGTGATGCGGATTGCCGATCTGGTCAAGGAGAAAAAGATCGAGGGGATTACCGATCTGCGGGATGAATCCGATCATACGGGGGTGCGCATCGTTATGGAGATCCGCCCCGGTTTTCAGTCGCAGCTGATCATCAACCAGCTTTATCAATATACCCCGCTGCAGCAGACCTACGGCATCATTATGCTCGCTTTGGTCAACGGGGAACCGCGGGTGCTCAACTTAAAAGAGATGCTCACCTGCTATCTGGACCATCAAAAAGAGGTGGTGGAAAGGCGGACCCGCTTTGATCTGAAGAAAGCGGAGGAGCGGCTTCATATTGTTGAAGGGCTCAAGATCGCTCTTTCCCGACTTGACGAGGTCATCGCCCTGATCCGCAAGTCCCCCGACGGTCCCAGCGCGCGGCAAGGTTTGATGGATCTTCTGGCCATCTCGGAAAAACAGGCTCAGGCCATTTTGGATCTGCGCCTGCAGCGCCTGACCCGGCTGGAGCAGTCGAAACTGGAAGAGGAGCACCGGGAGCTGTTGGAAAATATTTCCCATCTGCGCCGCGTGCTCGAGGATGAGTCGCTCCTGATGAGCATCATCGGCGAGGAGTTGCAGGAGATCAGGGAGAGATATGCTGATGAAAGGCGCACCCAGATCGTCGCCGAAGCGGGCGATTTCGAGCTGACGGATCTGATCCTGGAGGAGGATGTTGTCATTACCATAACAGACCGCGGCTATATCAAAAGGCTGCCGGCGGCAACATACCGCAGCCAGCGCCGTGGCGGCAAGGGCATTGTCGGCATGCAGATGCGCAAAGACGATCTGGTGGAGCAGTGCTATTTTGCCTCCACCCATCACAAACTGCTCTGTTTCAGCAATCGGGGCCGGGTTTATCTGCTGAATATCTACGAGATCCCGGAAGCAACACGGCAGGCCCGGGGCATGCCCATGGTCAATCTGCTTCCTCTGGAGAAAAAAGAGTATATTACAGCCAGTCTGCCCATCGGTGAATATGAAGAGGATAAATATCTGGTTGCCGTAACCGCGCACGGGTATATTAAGAAAACGCCGCTGCGGGATTATCGCAACACCAGAAAGACAGGGCTCATCGCCATCGCTCTGGCAGACGATGACGAGCTCATCTCGGTGAATCTGACCACCGGTTCGGAAGAGATCATTGTCGGCACCGACGAAGGTTATTTTATCCGTTTCGCCGAAACGGACGTTCGGCCCATGGGCCGGGCTGTCCGCGGGGTCAGAGCGGTATCCCTGGATCCGCCGCACCTGGTCATCGGCGCCGATCTGGTGAGCAATGGTAAATTTGTGCTCATGGTCTCCGCTTCCGGCTACGGTAAGAGAGTTTCCCTGGATGATTTCAGGGCGCAGCGGCGTGCCGGGCGGGGTCTGGTGGGGATGAAAATTTCACACGAGAGCGGCTCCTTGACCGGATTTATGGTGATGAGCGAAGAGGCGGAGGACTTTATCATTGTCACCGCCGAAGGGCAGGTCATCCGCCAGAAGACAGCGGAGGTTCCGCTGATGCGCCGCTATGCCCGCGGGGTTATCCTGATCCGCCTTGACGAAGGGGATCACGTCGTTGATCTGATCAGCCTCCCTGAAGAGGAGGGCAGGTAACCTTGCTTCGGCGCCGGTTTGGCGGGCTTCTGCTCGCCGCTTTTGTGCTGTTTTCTGTGCCCGGGTGTGGTTTTGAACCGGGGCTGGGCGAAGAGCAGGTCCTCCCCCTGAGTGCCGATCTTATCGTCATCGGCGACGGCGTCGGCGGATTAACCGCCTCCCTGGAGGCTGTCCGGCAAGGCGCCGCGGTGCTCCTATTTGTTGAGGAACCCCTTGCGGAGGGCCGGTTCTGGGAAGAGGGGGCTCTCCACCCCAAGGAGGCGGAGGCAGCCGGGGCCGGGACACTCCAGGAAGCGCTCGCCGCTTGCGGACGGGGTCGCGGAAAGGGATGGCACTATGAGCTGCTCTCGCAGAATGCGGCCGGGGCTCTGGCCTGGCTTTCCCGGGAGACGGGTTTACAGATGCTCCCCGGGGAGGGTTTCAGATATTTGCCGGATAATCTTTTCAGCGTTCACCCCCACCGGTGCCTGAGGGAGACGGCAGTGCAGGAGGGGGTTCGCTTAATCGCCGGAGTGGAGCTGAAGGAGCTGCTCTTCGGCGCCGGGGGCGAAGCTGCCGGCGTTAGCTTTTGCGATCCCGCCGGTCAGCTCAACGAGGCTTACGCCCCGGCGGTGATCCTGGCGGACGGCGGTTTTTTGGGCAATCCGGCGAAGATGGCGGAGCTGGCTCCGGAGGTGACTGCGGCTTCCTGGAGGGAAGAAAGCCGGGGCGGCGGCCTGGAACTGGCCCGCGCCGCCGGTCTGGATCTGGTGGACGAATCGTTGTTTTCATATGCGCTTGCCCGGGAAACGGAAGCGGGATGGGCTCCGGTGGAGCCGCCGCCGGAAACTTTGCTCATTATCGACGGGCAGATAGTGCCCTGTTCATCATATCGGGAAAGTGATCTGGTGGAGCTGCTCAGGGGAACTCCCCCGGGAAGCGGTTATCTGCTTTTGCCCGGGGACAGAGTGGAGGAGGCGCCGGACTGGATCCGCTACAGCGGCATTGTTTCTTTCCTGGAGGACGTTCAGCTCGATCTGCCGGAGCTGAGGCGCCGTTTCAGGAATCCGGAAACGGTTTTTTGGGGCTGCCCGGTGAAACCGGCGGCAGCGTACTGCCTGGGCGGTATTGCCGTGGAAGAAGCGGGCCGGGTGCTGCGGGACGGCAAGGCGGTGGGAGGGCTTTACGCCCTCGGGGAGACGGCGGGAGGGCTCAACGGAGAGGCGGTCATGCCCGGAGCGGCGCTCACTGAAGCGCTGGTCTGGGGACGGCTTCTGGGCGCTGCGGCGGTCGACCGGCTGAGCGATCACTAAAAGATCTTCTGGTTAAATCGGGGGAGGCTGCGATGAGCGAAAAGAGAACTGTTGGCATAACTGATACTACCTTGCGCGACGCCCACCAGTCCCTTCTGGCGACGCGGATGCGCCTGGAAGAGATGATCCCTGCGGTGGAGCTGATGGACAGCGTCGGCTACCATTCCCTGGAGGTGTGGGGAGGGGCCACTTTCGATGCGTGCATGCGATTTTTGGATGAAGATCCCTGGGAGAGGCTCCGCCGCCTCCGCCACCTGTTTAAGCGGACCAGGCTGCAGATGCTCCTGCGGGGTCAGAATATCGTCGGATACCGCCATTATGCCGATGACGTCGTCCGGGAATTTGTGAAGCGGGCGGTTAAAAATGGCATCGATATCATCCGGATCTTCGATGCCCTGAACGATCCGCGCAATATGGAGCAGGCCATGGAGGCGACCAGGGAAGAGGGCGCGCACGTGCAGGCGGCGCTGAGCTATACGATCAGCCCGCTGCACGATATTCCCCACTTTGTTGAACTGGCCGCCGTGCTCAAGGAGATGGGCGCCGACTCCATCTGCATCAAAGATATGGCCGGGCTGCTGGCGCCCTCCGATGCTTATGCTCTGGTGCGCCGGCTGAAAGCGGAGGTCGGTCTCCCTGTTCAGCTGCACTGCCACTACACCAGCGGAATGGCTTCGATGTCTTACCTGAAAGGGATTGAGGCCGGAGCCGATGTTGTCGATGTGGCCTCCGCCGCTCTCTCGCTGGGAACAAGCCAGCCCCCTGCGGACAGCATCGTGGCGGCGCTGCAGGGCACACCCGCAGACACGGGGCTGGATCTGCGGCTTCTCGCCCGCATCAGCGAATATTTTAAGGAGGTCGCCGGGAGCTACGAGATCCCCCGCGATGTGATCATGGGGGTGGATACAAATGTTCTCCGCTACCAGGTTCCCGGGGGAATGATCTCCAACCTGACCTCGCAGCTGGCCGATCAGCAGGCTCTTGATCTGCTGCCGCAGGTTCTCGAGGAGGTTCCCCGGGTCCGGGCCGACCTGGGCTATCCGCCCTTGGTCACCCCAAGCAGCCAGATTGTCGGAACACAGGCGGTCGTCAACGTGCTCCTGGGGGAGCGCTACAAAATGGTTTCTACGGAACTGAAAAATTATCTGCGCGGTCTCTACGGGCGGCCGCCGGGGGAGGTTAACCCGGATATTTTGCAGCAGGTTCTGGGCGATGAACAGCCCGTTACCGTCAGGCCGGCCGATCTGCTGGAGCCGCAGCTGCCGGCAGCCCGGCGGGAAATTGCCGAATATATGACCGGAGAGGAAGATCTGCTCTCATATATTCTATTTCCCAATGTGGCCCTTGATTTTTTCAAGAGGCGCCGGGGGCTGCTGCCCCCGCTGTCCCACCAAAAACAGAAGGGCGCCTCCAAACCGGAGCGCTCAGCCGGAGCAGAGTTGGATTTGGCGCGTTTTTCTGAGGTTGAGGCGCAGCTGGTGCGGCGCGACGGCGACAACCTCGTCTATCCCGTCTAGCGGGTCCGCGCCGGGGCTGCTGTTTTCAATTGTATTTGGTTCAGCTATAATAGAGCATACATCAACAGACTCCGGGAGGATGACCCCGGCGGCTATTTTTTGATTTGACGATACCGGCTGCGCAGCAGCACGGAGGAGGCGATTATCAATGAAAAATTATACCAGCGAAGCGATCCGCAATATTGCTCTGATCTCTCATGGAGGTGCCGGAAAAACCTCGCTTGCCGAGGCCCTTCTTTTTACCAGCGGCGCGGTCAACCGCCGGGGCACTATTGAAACGGGCACCACGACCACGGATTACGATCCCGATGAGACCAAGAGGCAGGTTACCATCAACGTGGGGCTGGCTCCCCTGGAATGGGACGGCGTGAAGATCAATCTCCTGGACACGCCCGGGTATTTTGATTTTATCGGGGATCTCATCGGCGCCCTTCGCGTGGCCGATTGCAGTGCCGTGGTGGTGTGCGCTGTCTCCGGGGTTGAAGTGGGCACCGAAAAGGTGTGGCAATATGGCGATGATTTCAGCCTGCCCCGGATCGTTGTGGTGAACAAGCTTGATCGTGAAAATGCCAATTTTGAAAGCGCCCTGGAGCAGCTGCAGAAACATTTTGGGCTAAATGTTGTTCCCGTGCAGCTCCCTGTGGGCAAGGAGGAGCATTTCAAGGGGATCGTCGATCTCATTGAAGAAAAAGCATACTTCTTCTCCGATGACGGCAAAAAAGCGGAGCCTCGGGAGATTCCGGAGGAGCTGCGCGAAGAGGCTGCCGCGATGCGGGAGAAACTGATTGAAGCGGTCGCCGAGACCGATGATGAACTGCTCCTCAAATATCTGGAAGGCGAAACGCTCGATAACGAGGAGATCAGCAAGAGTTTGCGCCGCGGTATTCTCGAGCGCAAGGTCACTCCGGTCCTCTGCAGCTCCGCCGCCACCAATCTGGGCAGCGGTCCACTCCTCGATTTTGTGAAGGATTTTCTGCCTTCACCGCTTGATCGGGGTGAGGTTGGGGGGATCCTTCCGGAAAATGGGGAGGAGCTTACCCGGAGCCCATCGCCGGAAGAGCCCTTCTCTGCGCTGGTCTACAAAACCCTGGCCGATCCCTATGTCGGCCGGATCAACTATTTCCGGGTCTATTCGGGCGTACTCAAGCCCGACTCGCAGATGTACAATGCGAACAAGGGTAAAAATGAAAGAATCGGTCAGGTTTTTTCCATGCGCGGCAAAAACCAGATTCCCATGGAGCAAGTGGTGGCCGGTGATATCGCCGCCGTGGCCAAGCTTCAGCAGACCGCCACCGGCGATACGCTCTGCGATCGCACGAGCCCGTTTCAGTTCCCGCCCATCGACTTTCCCGATCCGGTGATCTCCTTTGCCGTGGAGCCGAAGACGAAAGGAGACGAAGAGAAGGTCAGCAGCGGCCTGTCCCGCTTTCTGGAGGAGGATCCCACATTTAGACTGGAAAGGCGTGCCGAAACGCGGGAAACCGTTATTTCCGGTCTGGGAGAGCTGCACCTTGAGATTATCGTCAGCCGTCTGGCTCAAAAGTTTGGCGTGGAGGTGACCCTCTCCACGCCGAAGGTCCCCTATAAAGAGACGATCAAGGGAGGGGCCAAGGTGGAAGGGAAGCACAAGAAACAGACTGGCGGGAGAGGTCAATACGGCCATGTTTTCCTGGAACTGGAGCCCCAGCCGGGAGAGGGTTTTCTGTTTCAAGATAAAATATTTGGCGGTGTGGTTCCGAAACAGTATGTTCCTGCCGTTGAAAAAGGGATCCGCGAGGCGATGGAGGAGGGCGTCCTGGCCGGCTATCCCGTAGTCGATATCGGGGTGCGGCTGGTCGACGGTTCCTACCACACCGTGGACTCCTCGGAGATGGCCTTCAAGATCGCCGCGGCGATGGCTTTCCGCAAGGGGATGGAGCAGTCTCAGCCGGTTTTGCTTGAGCCGGTGATGAACGTGGAGATCACTGTTCCCGATGCGTTCATGGGTGATATCATGGGCGATATGAACGGGAGGCGCGGCCGGATCCAGGGCGTCGACTCGGCGGGGGAGCTGCAGATCATTCGCGCTCAGGTGCCCATGTCGGAGATGTTCAGATACTCCATCGACCTGCGCTCCATGACTCAGGGCCGCGGTTTCTTCACCATGGAGTTTTCGCACTATGAAGAGGTGCCGGCTCAGGTGGCGGAGCAGGTTATTGCCGCCAAGGACGGGGACAAGGAGAACGAATAACTCATCTTTTAGATCGTGCCGACAGCGGATGTCCCCGTTTCCAACGGGGACATCTTTTTTTCCGCAACCGCTGTAGCGCACCGGCGGGCGGCGCTTGAACTTCGCTTCTATTTCGCTTTCTCTTTTCCATAGAATTGTACTGTTCTCTGGACGAGAATATCAAGGGCATCGATATGGTAATCCG
>MTBK01160147.1_pt1 | contig 17217 bp, 13 predicted proteins | sample 1535981 | NCBI WGS metagenome assembly MTBK01 (sample SAMN06109225, study PRJNA356200) | anaerobic digester metagenome | isolation source: biogas reactors fed with pig manure or primary and secondary sludge | place: Spain | collected 2016-06-30 | reverse complement strand
ACAGAGTTCTTTTTCTCGATGAAATTCCCAAAACCAGCGTAGGTAAATTCAACAAGAAGCAGCTGCGTGAAACCCATGCCGGAGCGGAATAAGCCTGGGCATAATTAAAGGGCATTTGTTCCTGGCCTGAATAGTTTTCACGCAACGAGTGAAATGTGGAACATGGTTTGAAAAAGGGGTGCGTTTTTAAAAAGGCGACACCCCACTTTTTACCTGGGCTTTTGCAATTTCCGGCTTATCTCCAATAAACCCCGGAGTTATCCGCTCCTCTTTCCCTTCTGACATCATGTCTCATTAAAGCTAGGACCTGGCGGGGCCTGTCTGTTTTTTACTGCCGATTTTTATTGATTTTATCTCCTTATCGGGCTAATATTTAATTGAGACGGCAAAGAAATTAAATGGGGGGAGATGGCTTCATGACCCGTTCATCAAAAAGCACCCTGAAAACAGAAATAATCGCTTTTCTTCTGTGCCTTGCGGTTATACTGGGCAGCGCAGCGGTGATGGCTGTTTTCAAGCAGCGCTATGATGCCAGAATCGCTGCCCTGACAAGAAATGTTGAGGCTTTACAGGATCAGCTTAAAAGGTTGGGCAACGATGCCGGAATAGTTATTCCCAGCCCGGTCAACACAAACGGGCTCAGCGTGCCCGAGATAGCCGGTAAAGCAGGCGCCTCCGTAGTAGGCATCAAGATAACCGCCCAGGTCAAATCGCAGTCGGGCTGGTTCGGGCCGCAGGTGTACGAACAGGTTAGCGAAGGTTCGGGAATCATCTACAGCTCCGACGGATACATTGTAACCAACTACCATGTGGTGGGCAATTATGCCACAAGCGAAAGCAGCCAGATCGAGGTGTTTTTAACAGACGGGAGATCTGCTACGGCGAAATTTATCGGTGGGGACAGCCAGAACGACCTGGCAGTGATCAAGATAGATCTCGGCAGCCTGCCTGTGGCACAGCTGGGTTCATCAGACAACCTGCATATTGGAGAATTTGCCATGGCTATAGGCAACCCCCTGGGCATGGACCTGGCCGGCTCAGTCACTGTGGGGGTGATCAGCGGTATTGAGCGCAAGGTGGAGGCGGAAAATATTGCTGACAGCCTTATCCAGACCGACGCCGCCATCAACCCCGGCAACAGCGGCGGCGCCCTGGTCAACAGTCTGGGCGAGGTCATTGGGATCAATACCCTTAAAATTGCCTCGCAGGGAGTGGAAGGTATAGGGTTTGCCATCCCCATTGATTACGCACGTCCCATCATCGATTCCATTATCAGCTATGGTTATGTCAAGGGGAGGCCATTTATCGGGATTACCTACACAGAGGTAAATGAAAGAACGGCCAATTATTATGATGTTCCCCGGGGGATTCTCATCACCAGTGTTGTTCCCGGAAGTGCCGCCGCAAGGGCGGCCCTGCAGGAAAACGACATTATTGTAGCTATCGATGATGTTGAAATGAGCGACATGAGCGCCATCAAAAATGTTTTAAAGCAGCACCAGGCCGGCGATAAGGTCACCGTCACTTTTTACCGTTATGATGAGCGGCAGACCAGATCCACAAAGCTCATCTTTGATGAACGCAGGTAAGGTTACCGGCGGCAATACTTCAGGCAGCCCGAAAAAAAAGGAACCGCCGCCGTGATGGGGGAAAGAGTGCTTTCCCGGATTTTAATTCAACCGGATCTGTTTTGAAACCCACTCCGTGACAGGTTTTTGGAAGAAGAGAATAATTGCGGGTATAAGCAGGAAAAGTAGCCTTCCAAAAATCGTGTTGGCAAAAAGGATGAGCGCCCCCAGCCATCGATTTTTGCCGCTGTACAGGCCCAGGATTGCTTCTTTTTTGACCTCCTTGACCATGGCCTCGGGCTGGGAGAGGGGCGGGTAATTATCGATATCAACCTGGTACAGCTCCCCCTCTTTGGCTGTTACTCTCTCAACAAAGATGACATGGCCCTCCTCAAACAGGATAATCTGCCCCACCCCGATCTCTTCATCGCCCTCGAATTTTTCAAAATAGGCCAGATCATTGAGCATGATTTCAGGTTCCATGGTCGAAGATTTAAATATATAGGGGATAGTCCCCTGTATGGAGACCTCTTTGCCGAGAGTGGAGGCATTGATGAAAAGGATCATGATATTCAGGGACAGTGTGGCCAGGATGAACAAGATCAAAAATGAGGTCACAGCCACATCAAAGATTTTGCGCCGCCGCGCCTCTTTCTCGCCCGTGCCTACCGGTTTTCTGCGCCCTGTCTTGGAATCAAGGAGGACAACGGGCGGAGAGCCGGGCAAAACACGATCATAATGATCATCGGGCAGATTGTAGTATTGGGATATATTGTGGGCCTTTGCCACACAGATGAGGACAGATATCAACACAATGGCGGCGGCGACGGGCGGGAAGGTGGAGCTTTGCAGATCAAAAAGTTTCTGGATGCTCTGCATGGCAACCCTGTTGGACAGCACGCTATAGTAGCCCAGTTCTATTTTTAGAAAGAAGAGAGCGATCACTGAAAAAAATATGAAATAGCGCCCGCCGGCAGCTCTCTTGACAAAAGGTGACATCATCATTGCCAGAACACTGATCACGATGAGATCGATGAGCCCGACCAGATATAAAGTAGGGAAGTAGGCGTAAACAGGAGTAAATTTCAGCAAATAGGTCAAAAACAGGATGAACAGAAAACCCAGGGAATAGACAATTGCAGTGGAGAGGAGCAGCGCCGTTAGCTTGGAGAAGATCATGATCGCGGGATTGTAGCCCATCTTGACCAGCAGGTACCAGGAATTGCGCCGGATTTCGTAAAAGAAAAGAGAATCATAATAGATAATGTAATAGAGGGCGTTCAGGACCAGGGCCACATGGATATAGATGTAGATGGTTGAAAAATAACTGGGTTGCATGATTTCTGGAAAAGTGTCATAGAGCACGCTCTCCCTTAGCGATTGGGCTGCAAAGAAAAGAGCGAAGGAGATGAAACCTATAAATAGGGCAAAGGCTGCTTTCCGCTTCGCACTCGCCATAGTCTCCACATATGCCTGGCGCAGCTCTTTACTGAAATAACTGCTTTTGTAAATCATAGCGCCTATCAATCTCCTCATAAGCATTTTGGACAGTTTTGGAGTTGACCGTGATCTGCTGCGGTGCAAAACCCAGATCGGTAATTTTTTTGTATATGTAGAGCGGGTCGGTGTCGATCTCGCCGCGATCGCTGATGAGCAGGCTATCGTCAATGATGGAGAGATTGTGCCTGGGAAGCAAGGGGGCAAGGGCCTCCATGATCTCACGGTTCCCGCTGTCCTGAACAGTCAGAAGAATCCGGTCATACTTTAAGCGCAGCTTTTCCACAGTCCCCTGGTAGCTTATTTTACCCTCGGTTACATAGGCAGTGTGGCTGCAGGCTTTTTCAATAAGCAGGCAATCCCTGCTCCCCAGGATTAGAGTTTTCTTCATACTGCGGATCAGCTCAGATATCTTTCCGATGGCGCCGGAGAGGACTTCATCAAAGTCATATTCGGGAAAATTGAACACGATCATCACGCTGTCCGAATAAGCGGCTACCAGAAGGATGATCACCGCTTTCTCCTCTTCAGCAAGCTCCCCGATCGATGTAAGCGAGATATGGCCCAATCCGCTCTCGATGAGTCGCTGAAACAGCTGCTCCTGGCGGTATAGCGGTTCGAGACCCTGCCTGCCGGTGGCGAACATGAGATACTCCAGCACATTCATATTATCGTATAACATGGTGGGGCTTCCGATATAGAAAAGATGCTCCAGAATAACCCTTTTGTTCCGCATCATGCCCCGTTCAACAAGGACTGCCCTCCCGCCATGATAAGGCTTGATATTGGCCATGATCTCCAGTAGAAGCTTGATCTCGAAAACGGAACGGCCAAAAATTCCCCATGATTCCGCCCTTCCCATGGTTAGATTGATATCTTCAAGGATACGGCGGGGCTCTTCTCCTTCCATGGAGAAGTGTTCCAGGGAGGAAAGTCCCTCCATCAGAACAACGGTCTTTACATTCGTTAAATCCGGCTCCATGTTTTTCTTTTCCACCTTTTTCATTTATCCTGCTCCCATCAGGTGAATGGTATGGCCAACACAAAGACGGCGATAACTCTCTCGGGTGTGAGCAGCTCCTGATCCGGGTAATTGGCCGGGCTGTCCCCTTTTGTCCGGTAGCTCATATTGCCTTCGTCATCCCTGATCACGTCGATAATTCTGTGGGTGACAACAGCGCCTGATGCGCTCTTGAAGGTGACAATATCCTTTACCTGGAGCCTGTCGGCATCTCCAGGTTTGCGCGACAGGATCACTGTACCTACCGGAAGTGTGGGCTCCATGCTTCCCGATTCAACGACGAAGAGGTGAAACCCCAGCACCCCGGGGATCTCTCCCCTGCTTTTTGCCATGAAAATCGATGCCAGCGTGACCAGCAGCAGCAGTACAAGGATCCCAAAAAGGATGGAGCAGGCAATTGCGAGAGCCCGTTTCCTTTTTTGGGCAGCGCTGATCCCGCGCCCCCCGGGCAGGCCCGGTTTCCTTTCCTTTTTGGCACGGCTGATTACCCGGCGCATTGCCTCGATCTCTTCCGGGGTTGTATATCTCCTTCCCCGCATAGCTGCTTCCTCCGGATCTTCTCTCTACGGGATATTTTAGCATTCCAATAATTAAAAAGAGCTGCCCCTGATTTAGGCAGCCCTTTTCAGTTAGCACTGGTTATGGCAACTGCGTGCCCGTTACCGAGACTTTGATTGCAGTGCCATAGTTTGAACCGGCGAAATCAATATCAACTTGATCATCGCTGGGCCAATGAATTGAAACAAAGTAAACGATTTCCTCTTTTTTGTTTGCCGTGAATTGATCTCCTCCAAACGTCATTGTTTCGTATTGGAGTTTACCAATGCTATTTCCAGAGCTATCTTTGACTTCAACCCACAATGGTTTAATATGTTCCTTGCCAGCCGCGGCAGCGACATCAATCATAAATTTCAGCTCCATGTCAGTCTCGCTCATGGCATTATCATTATAATTTTTTACACTAAATTTCCACGCTACAGTTTCTCCAGGGGCAATCTTAACATTCTCTTCGAAGGTGTTTGTCCCACCTTTCAGCAGGATAAACTCCTTGGCCACCACACTGCCCTCTGCCAGGTCATCGATTGTAACGACATACATCGCCAGCGTGCCGGCAACCAGAGAGATGGATATCACCAGCACCAGGGCCACCAGGGCAAGCACTCTTTTCATCTGTTTTCCTCTCCTCTTTATGTTCTGTTATTTTTTAAATTCCTTTTCACCGCAGATAGTCATTGCTATCCAACCTCTTGCCGGCACCCGGAGGCCGTCTTTGGCCGGCTCAAATTGTCATTTCTCCCTTCCTTTCTTCTAAAATCCCGGGGCAACATTACGGTTCTGCCGCTTATTGCATCAACTGGCACGTCAGTTCAACACTTTGACCGTTCACCAGGACGTTTTCGATGGGGTCCAACCCGGTGCCAACCCCTGTTCCTTCAAAGGATACACTTCCGCCGTTGCATGGAATATTTTGCGCATAATATTCCGGATGATAGAATCTATACCAGCCTTCTGAGGGGGTATTGTAGTCTGCCCTGTAGTTCACGGGCTGATGCCCGGATATCCTGTCAGTAAGCAGTGAAAAAGTAATTTCCCAATCTTCAATATGGCGATCTGAATTGTTGATGATGGTGAGATAAAACCTGTAATTATTTTGCTCCCACAAATACGATTCTGTTCTGTAAGCGACATGAATCCCGCTTTCCTGTTCCCCCGGCTCTTGGCCTTCAAAGGGTACCTGCCGGGCCACAGCGCTGACCTTTATTGTTGTTCCGAAGCTGTCGCCTGCATAATCCATATCTGCCAATCCGCTTTCAGGCCAGTACATCTCCACGAAATATTTCTGATCCTGACCGATATCGGACAGGAGGAATTCTCCATCTACCGCAAATGTTCCCTGACCGGTGATCCCGCCAAGCTCTTCACCTTCATCGTTTACCACTCTTACAATTAAGGGATCTATGGCACCTTTGTTATCCGAAGCTGAGATATCAAAGGTTAACCTGTAATACAGGTCTGTGCCTGTGACAATATCGTTCTGATGATTTTTAACAAGGAAATCCCAGCTGACCGTTTCTGAGGGAGCGATTCTGATGCCTTTCTGGAAAGCTGTTTCGATCTCTTCAGATAGAAAAATAAATTCCTTGGCAGTTACGCTGCCGGTAACCGGTTCGATTGCAGTGGTATAGTAAGCCAGCGTACCGCATAGCATTGAGCACGCCATCGCCAGAATCAAAATTAGAATGAGCAGCAATCGTTTCATTTTATTAGCTACCTCTTCCATAAAAATACCGCTTGCAAAATAATTTGCAGCGGCAGCTGGCTGTCAAACCCCTTCGTCTTAAAGAAAATTAGACCCTACAGCTTTGCGTCACAGGCTTGCGCCTGCTTTGCCTTTCACATTATTCGAGATAATTAAATATTTCACGACATATTATGACATAATCTCTCCGATATGTCAATGCTGGAATTTACCGGGTGTGTTTACCGGGCCCTTCCGGGCTGTCCTGCCAGCAGCAGCAATAAAGAAACCGCCGGGCTCCCTGCCCACCCTGAAGTCAGAGCCGGAACAGTGCTCTAAAGTGATCGTAAAAGTTCCAAAAAGACTTTAAAATAAAGGGTTTTCACTCCTTTTGGCGAAGTGGTAGGCCTTGGAAAACAGTGCTCAAATGATCCGGGAACTGCAAAACAGATGTGCTCTTCAAGAACACCAGATCGCCGAACTGGGGTGCCATATTGGTAAAGCCAGGGCGGAAAAAAACCCGCCTCGTGATGAGGCGGGTGGTATTTGACGCTTATATCTCCAGGCCCCCCTGGCCCTTTGGGAGGAGGGGCGGGGAGTGGGTGGTCGTTGTGCTTTTGCAGATTAATCGGGCAGTTTACATGGAGGTAAAGATTACATGATGAACTGTCCGGGGTGTGGTGGAAAAACCTTCCAAGGTAGAATAAGCACCTGCCCCTGGTGCGGAGCCCTTATTACAAACCTTGATGCGGGCGTGGTCGCCAGCCCAGCCAGAAGATTTGCCGGTCACATTTTAGACATGGCTGTCTGGGCCTGTATCTGCATTGTTGTTGTAACGACAATTGCTGGAGATACAGACTCGGAGGACGGTGGCAAAATGTTGATTGGCCTTTTACTGCTTTTGGCTTTTATTATTTTTTACTTCATTTTGCTTTCCCGGGGCAAATCGTACGGCAAGTGGCTCCTCGGGATGAGAACGTTTCACATCGACGGTAATCCTGCAGGTTTTCGGATCATGCTGGTACGGGAGACAATAGGTAAGTTTTTCAGCGGACTGGTGCTCTTTTTGGGATACTTATGGCTCTTGTGGGATCAAGATCATCAAGCCTGGCACGATAAACTTGTCAGCACTGTTGTTATGTTGCCGAACAGATACCGGGGGGTTGCTTAAGCCGCACATTGAGTAGAAAGGTCGCAGTGAAATCCGGGGGAGGCAAAGATTTGCAGATGGTCCTTATAGCCCTGATCTGTCCAGGGATTTAAGATCATCGAGCATCACGGCGGCTTAGAAATAGACTTTGTCAACTCTGGCATACGGGGCTATTCGGTTATACCTGGAGCTAAAAGTTCTGAATTCCAGGAGAAAGCAGCCAACACTGTTCGACGGATCAGTTCGAAATTGGACGCGCTATTGGGGAATTTGGAAAATTAAGCGCCAAAGAGCTGGAGCCCCTGTCCACCATCATCTATGCCTATCATGACTTCCTGTCAACAGCTTATCCCTTTTATCGGGCTGCATGGGCCGAGCCAATTAAAAGAAAACTGTACATAATAGTTGATAGTGCGCCGGGGCCCTGTTGCATCCCGGGCAGATCGCCTGCTTGAAAACAGACATGAGGAAGTGATTTCCAATTGAACTTGCTCCGCCGCAAAAGATGGCTGCTACTTTCGGGACTGATCATGGCGGTCCTGGCTGCCCTCGCCTGCTATTACTATCGTGCAGGCGCAGGGGAGGAAGATGATGTGACAGCGGTGATTCAGAGGATGACCCTGGAGGAGAAGGTCGGCCAGGTGATTATCGCCTACTTTGCGGGTACGGATTTTGGCGCCGCATTGGGCGGGCAGCTTCGGAAGCTGCCCCTGGGAGGGGTGATCCTATTTAGCAGCGCCGGCAATATCGAAAACCCCGCCCAGGTGGCCCGCCTGACGGAGCAGATCCAGAAGGCGGCCCTAAGCAGCGGTATTGTGCCCCTCTTCGTTGCCATAGATCAGGAGGGAGGCGCTGTGGCGCGGCTCACGGAGGGGGTTACCGTTTTTCCCGGTAACATGGCCCTGGGTGCTGCCGGCAGCGAAGATCTGGCCAGGCAGAGCGCTAAAATAATGGCGCGCGAGCTTCGCATTATGGGGATCAACTTCAACTTCGCCCCCGTTGTCGATGTGAACAGCAATCCGGCAAACCCCGTCATCGGGGTGCGCTCCTTCGGTTCCCGCCCGCAGGAGGTGGCCCGGCTGGGCAGGGCAATGCTGGCGCCCTACCTGCAGGAAAAGGTTATCGCCACAGCCAAGCACTTTCCCGGCCACGGCGATACCGACGTTGATTCCCATTACGGGCTGCCGCTCATACCTTACAGCCTTCCCCGCTTGGAGGAGGTTGAACTGGCTCCCTTCCAGGCGATGATCGATGCGGGTGTGCCTGCGGTGATGATGGCCCATATCCTGGCTCCCGGCCTGACGGGCAGCGATGTGCTTCCCGCCAGTCTTTCTCCTAAGGCCATCCGCTACCTGCGCGAAGAGATGGGCTTCCAGGGCCTGGTGGTTACGGACTCCCTGGGCATGGGGGCGATCAGCGATAACTGGGGCCTGGAGGAAGCCTCGGTGATGGCTTTCCAGGCCGGCGCGGATGTGATCCTACTCGGCCCCTGGGCCGGCGTTGAGCCGGGCGACGGGCGCAGGATTTTTGATGCGCTTAAAAACGCGGTAGATGAGGGGACGATCACCCGGGAGCGGCTTGACGAATCTGTAAAAAGAATCCTGGCCGCGAAGGTACTGTACGGGATCATCGACGACCCCCTGCCGCAAAGGGAAAAGCTACCCCGCCTGGCCCTCCCGGAAAGCAGGGATCTGGCCCGGCGCATCGCCCGGGAGAGCATCACCCTGGTCCGCGACAATGTCCCATTGCTTCCCCTCTCGACGGATAAGCCGGTGTCGCTGATCTGGCCCGCCGAAGTGGAAGGTTCCCTGGCCCCTCTCACAGAGGGATGCCCCTTTCTTCAGCCGCACCTGCTCTCTCTTCGCGCCGGCGAAGCTGAGATGAGGGGGCTCCTTGATTTGCTGCACGACTCATCCCCCCTCCTGGTCGGTACATACAACCTGCAGCACCATCCCGCCTGGGTGGAGTTGATCAATACGCTGGCCCGGGAGCGGGATGTGATGCTGCTGGCCCTTGCCTCGCCATACGATATCCTGGCGGCGCCCGCTGCCGGCGCCTGCCTCTGCACTTACAGCGACAGCGGCGTATCCATGCAGGCCCTTGCCGAAGTCTTGAACGGCACCCTGGTGCCGCGGGGCCGCCTCCCCGTTGAGCTGCCCGGGATAGAGTAAGCCTGGCGGATCAGCAGCTGAAAATTTTACCGGAAGATGTTGGTAATGCCCGTCCGTGTCAGTCGTTTGTCAGATCCCCATCCCCGCCCACGGGGATGGTTTTGCCCAGAAATGTGGGTGGGGGTTTAAAGATGACTTTGCCGAAATCCTTGACCCGGGCCAGGATCTCGCGCACCTCCCGCAGCCCCTGCCCCCCGTAAAGACGCTGGTCGGAAGCAACCCCGTAGGTCTCCAGCCCCAACTTCTCTGCGATATAGAGGGCACGGTACATGTGGTAACCCTGGGTGACAACAACAACCTTCCCGGCTTCGAAGACATCTTTCGCCCGGTACATGCTTTCGTATGTGGAGAAGCCGGCATGATCCATAAAGATATCTCCCGAAGGGACACCGGCGTCAATGGCATACTGCTTCATCACATTGACCTCATCGTAGCCCTTGCGCCCGTGATCGCCCGTCATGAGCAGTTTGCCGGCAGCGCCGCTTTCATATAGCTCGATGCCCCGCTCCAGCCGGTCCGCCAGCATCGGGCTGGGGATGCCGCCCTCCCAGACGCGGCACCCCAGGACCAGGATGCAGTCAACATCCTGCAGTTTTGTCGCCGCGTCAATGGATAGAATTCTATCTCCGGCCGCCAGTTTAACATGGCTATTGATAGCTGTTACCGAAACAACCCCGCCGGCAACAAGAAAAATCAGCAGGAGCATGATTATTTTAAGGCTTTTCCTCTTTCCAATTACCTTCTTGTTTTGATCCACCGGCGCCGGCCTCCTTGTCGTAATGCCGCTAAGAAATACTGAGAAAAGCATAACCACACTTCTATAGAGGTGTCAATGGCTCAGGATTTGTTACGATAGCATTGGATGTGACATATAGATGTCACTCTTAAATGATATGATTAAACAGAATGCAGTGATCAATAATTGATCATGTAAAAATGAATCCCTTTCCCTATTTATACCAGGAAGGGTGGTGTCTGTGTTGTCCCATTATCCCCGCTCCGGCGCCCGGCCGGAAACGCTGGTGAAAATACTGATCACCCTTATTGAAAAAACCCCTTCCGGAGGAGCTACCCTAAAGGAGTTGCAGGAGGCCTACGCAGAGATTAACGACCGGAGCCCTTCTGAAAGAACTATCTACCGCTTCATCAGGCGCCTTAATCTTTTTTTCGATCCCCTCTGCTACGGTGAAGAAGACGATCCTGGCGAAGAGTGGACAGCCGGTGAATCAGGTGAGGTTGTCACCGGCCAGAGGGCAATATGCAGCCGCAGGTGCGGCCGCAAGACCTTCTACATCTTTCAGGGGGTAAGCGGTGGTCTGTCTGCCGGAGTTCATGACACCACCATGCTTCTTCTGGGTATGTACCCCCAGCTCCGCGGGGCCATGAAAGGCAGTATTGAGGCGGCCATGCAGAGCGTCTTTCGGAACACGCTTTACGGCTTGAGCAACTTTGCCGCCATTTTAAGCGAACTGGAACATGTAGTCCACCTTTCCGGCGCCTTTCCCGCCGAGCCCGCAAAAAGCGAGGCTATGATTCGGGAAATCATGCGGGCCATCCGGGAGAAAAAGAGGGTAAGCTTAAGCTACTTACGCACCTATGACGGCGCTGTCACCGAACGGGTGGTGGAGCCTCATGGCCTTCTCTGCCGCCTGAACAACTGGTATCTCACCGGGCAGTGCATGCAGCGGCGGCAAAGGCGCATCTTTTTACTGCTTAACATCAAGGATCTTACTGTGATGGAAAACAGCTCATACAGCATGCCGCCGGGGTTCTCGCTCAAAGATGCTTACAAAGATTCCTGGGGCACCTGGACTGATGACGAATCCGAAGATCTGGAAAGGGTGCGCCTCATTGTAGCTGCCGGCCCTGCTGAACGTTTCAGGCATAATCTCTTTCATGAAAGCCAGTATATCATGGAGCTGCCCGGTGAAAGGCTCGAGGTTACTTACAGACTAACCGGTGCGCAGGAGATGATCCCCTGGCTCATGAGCTGGGGTAGCGCCATCGAGGTGCTCGAACCGGCCTGGCTTAGAGAACAGCTCATCGAAAGCCTCGAAGAAACGCTGAAGTTTTACCGGCAAAAACCGTAGCCTCCTGGCCATTGACGCCACCTATTACCAGCTTTTCAGCGGTGTCGAGATAGAGGATATTGCCGTAAGGTTCATGAAAATACCGGAAATACCAGATGAATCAGAATTTCTAATAGCCGAGACACAGAGATAGATTGCTTGGCCTCTTTTGGAGGGAGGATTAGACAAAATGGGTACTGGGGGATACCCATGGGCGCGTTATGGCTTGGTGGTTGAACTTACAGCACGGATGCAGGATGCCTCACGACAGTTTGGCAAAACCGCAATGCAGAAAATGATTTATCTTCTGCAGGCTGTCTACGGTGTCAACTTGGGCTATGATTTTAGTTTTTACACCTACGGACCTTACAGTTTTGATCTGTCCAGAGATTTAAAGATTATCGAATATCATGGCGGCGTAGAAATAAACTTTATTAATTCCGGCACATGGGGATATTCGATTAAACCCGGAGATAAAAGTCCCCGGTTTCGGGGAAAAGCAGCCAATACTATCCACCAAAATAGCTCAAAATTGGACTCTGTTATAAAGGAATTTGGCAAATATAGCGCCAAGGAGCTGGAGCTTCGCTCCACTATCATCTATGTATATCGGGATGCAAAGGAGAATGGGCAGCAGCAATCCCGTGATGATTTCATTGGGGTCGTCTATAATCTCAAACCCAATTTTGGTTTGGGGCATATTGATAACGTAATTACCTGCCTGGAGAAAAAAGGCTTTATTACCATGTGCCCCTAACATCCATTTTTTGGCCGAAGTCATATGTTTTGGTTACCGTTTACTTTAATAGCCGAAATGAGCAAACAAAAAAGGAATCCTGGTTTACAATAGCGAAATAGGCCAACATTCCCAATAGATTTACAGGGGAGGTTGCACTATGAAACTTTTAGAGCTGCTGGAGCATAATCGGGCCAACCATTACCAGTTGCTTGTTATCGTTGATAACAGCAACGACCCGCATAAAATTATCAATGCTCTTAAGGACGAAGGATGGGAAGCCTTCAATGTCAACCGAAACGCTTTGCAGCTGATGAGCAATGTGCCGCTGGATAAAATCAAGCTGAGGATAGCTGATGAGATCAAAAAATGGGTTCTTTCGCTGCCCGACAAGGTCATCTTCTATAATCCCAACATTCTCTACTCACCAGATTTCGGTAAGATGAACCCCATCAGCGCATTCAAATACCGCGCTCGGAACAAGGAAATTATTGTAATCATGGAGGGGCAGCTGTCCGGCAATCGTTTGGTTTATTCCCAGCATGGCCGCCCTGACTATACCGAGATGGATGTCGGGGAGTTAATCAGTGTCCGGATGGAGGATGTCGATGTCTAGGATAATCAGCGAACTGCTCAACTTTGAAAAAATAAAAGATGTCATCGATATCGATGCCCTCTCCGATAAAAAGAACATGGTGGAAAAATATGTAATCACCCCCACTATGGAGGATCATCTGTTCAATTTGCTCCAGAATATCAATGACAGCACACACAAAGCAGCACAAATAATAGGTGGCTACGGTTCCGGCAAATCCCATCTGCTGGCATTTATCATTTCCATACTTTCCGACAGGGCGCTGCGCAGCTCAATTCAGAACGAGAAGGTGCGTTTGGCAGCAGAATCGCTTTCCCGCGATTTTGCTGTGATTTTCTGGGAGCTACAGCCCAACGATGTGGAGCTCAGCGCTTACTTTTACGACAAGATCGGAATACAGCTTGCTGCAAACTACGGTATCCAGATAGAATTGCCTGAGGCCCGCGTAATTGATCACAAGAAAAATATTCTTACCATCCTTGACCAGTTAAAGGCGGAAGAGCCAACCCGGGGCCTGGTGGTGGTTGTTGATGAGATATCCGACTTTCTCAAGCAAAAAAGTAAAGAGAAAATCAACCGCGACGTGCAGTTTATGCGCGTTTTGGGTCAGGTGGCCCAGTCTTGTGACTTCATGTTTGTCGGTGCCATGCAGGAGCATGTTTTTAGCAATCCCAAGTATGTGGATGAGGCCGATAGCATCGGCCGTGTGGCTGAGCGTTTTGATGTGATTACCATCAGGCGCGAGGATATCAAGCGTGTCATCTCCCGGCGGGTCTTGAACAAGACAGCGGAACAGCGCCTGGAGCTGGAGAGACTTTTTAATGAACACCTGCAGTATTTTCCTGCCCTGCGTTCCAATCTTGATGAATACATCAGTCTCTTTCCCCTGCACCCTTATGTTATTCAGATTTTTAGCGAGCTGCCCTATTTTGAGAAACGGGGTATTATTCAGTTCACTGTTGATGAAGTAGGTAAAATTCTCGACCGGGAGTTTCCCCATCTGATCACCTATGATCTCATCTACGATGAGATCTGCTCGCGGCATACCGTGAAAAATCTGGAGGGGGTTGCCCCTGTGGTCAATGCGGTGGAGACGCTGGACAGCAAGATCGATCTGTTGGAACAGCGTCACCAGGAGACAGCCCGCCACCTGATCAAGGCGCTGGCAGTGCTGAAGCTTTACGGCAAAAGCACCAGCAACGGGGCCACCGTGGAGGAGCTGGCCAACACTTTGCTGCTTCTGCCGGAGAATAAGATGCTCGAGGCTGTGGATGAGATTGAGTTGGTTCTGAGTAATTTGCGCCAAGTTACAGATGGCCAATTTATCAACCGAAGCGCCGACGGTTACTACTATTTAGATCTGGATCTGACTATCGATTATGATCAGGTTATCGCCCGCAGGGCCGGCAATCTACCGGGCAACGCCCTTGATGATGAGATTATCGATGTGCTGAAAGAGCAGCTGAGTCTTGGTGAGGCAGAAGACGGCTTCAGCTTCCCTGACAGCTGCCAATGGCCCGGCCGCCGCTCTTTTCGGGAAGGGCGTCTTATTTACGAAACAGGCAAGGGCGAGACTGCCGCCCTTGAAGGTGATTATCAACTTCTGTTTCTCTCCCCTTTTTGTGGAGAGAAACACTTTGAGGCTTTAGAAAACTGCCTGCTTTTCAGCGGCAGCCTCGATGCGGAGGCTTTGGGGATTCTAAAGCAGGCGGCAGCGGCCAGGATGTTGATCAAGGAGGACTATAACCGCACCATTATGGAAGGTCGCTACCGCAAGCTAAGGCCCCGCTTTATCGAGTTGATGGTAAAAGCCTACCTGGAGACAGGGTCTGTGCAGACAGATCTGGCGAAAAGGTCCGTTAAATCCCTAATCACCCGGGAATTTGCCAACTTTGATGAACTCTTCTTCGAGATCAAGCCTTTGCTGCTAGAGGCTCACTTCGACAGGCACTATCCGCAGCATCCCCGTTTTACCCAGCAGATTACCCGGGATAATATCAGGGGCGAGCTCAATGCTGCTCTCAGAGAGGTTTTGCAGAAAAATGGGGTGCAGACCCTTTTTGCAAATGCTCGTTCTGTCCTCAATGCCTTGGAGCTAACTGACGCTGACGGAAATCTGTCTACAGCCAGATCCCCTGTGGCCCGTGAGATCATCACGATTGCCCGCGAAAATCAGGGCGCCAATGTGGATGTAAAGGAATTGCTGGAGCGTTTTTCTGGTGGGCCCTACGGTTATGATCACCTGATGACTGCCTTTATTATAGTTATGCTCACCTATAATGGAGAAATTTCACTGCGTGCCGCCGGCGGCAAGGTGATCTCCTCCTCCGAGGTGCGCGACACCTTTGGTGCAGGCCTGGAGGCCTTTGAAAACATTCGCTACCTCGCTCTGGAATCGGAGATCAGCCCTGAACCGCTGATCAAACTTTTCACCGCATTGGGGATCGACCCCGATATTACCGGCAAGCTGCGTGTCTCCGGGAAGAGAGGCGAAGCGGTCCAAGGATTCCGTACCCGTTACCTCGAACTTAAAGAGCAGCTCGACTTTGTTCGCAAAAAATTCGAGAACCTTTCCCTGCATCATGGAAACATCATCGATGTTGATGGACTCCAGGCGCGGCATGAGATCATATCCCGGCTGCCCCTGGATGAGTTCGCAGGGGTAAAGACGCCTGCTGATCTGCGAAAGATCATCTATACCGATGAACAAATTCAAGGTATTGGCGGGGCCTGCAAGGCGCTCAGGCAGCTTCACGACGTTTACCACTTTTACACTGAGCAGCTTGCTGCTGCAGTTGACTACGCTTTGGAGGTACAGCGTGTCTTGGACGATTACCCAGGCATCTTCCAGGTAGAAGGTTTGAAAGATCTGCTTGAGGAGTCTTTCGCTGTTCTCTTCGACTCGAGCCAGCTTATGGAACCGGGCCAGCTTAACCCCCTACTGGGCAAGTTGCAGCAGATAAGGCAAAAATACAGCGCCGCTTACTACCATGCTCATCAGGCGCACGTCGGCGATGAGGCGAGCTGGACGCGCTTGACCGATCTGACCCGGGGGGAGATCTATACCGCCCTTCGGCTGCTCAGGCATATCGCTCTGGTGAACAAGGTGCCCTTTACTGAACTGGAGGGGGATATCAGCACCCTGAGCAGCCTGCGCTGCCTCGACTTCAGGGTGGAGCTTTTGGAAAGCAGGGTCACCTGCCCGCGCTGCCAGTTTCCCCTGGAATTCAAGGGTAAGGGGATTGATTTTTGCATTGGCGACCTGGAGAGACAGGTTGATGAGCTCTATGCCGGGTGGGAGAGAAACATCCTGGCTGAGCTGAAGAACTATCGGGACAATCTGCAGTACCTTCAGGAAGATGAAGCGGCACTTGTCCAACAGGTGCTCCAGAAGGGGAAACTGGAAGGGCTTGTCACTGAGCAGCTGGTGATGGCTCTGAACAATCTCTTCAAGGAGCTGGAACTGGTGGAGTTTGACCCTGCAAGAATGCTGGAGCAACTTTTCTCCGGTGGCCAGGTTATCGACTACTACACCCTGGAGCGCCGTTTGGAGGAATATAAGCAGCAGCTCACCGCCGGTCGCGATCTGGACAAGGTGCGCATTAAACTAAGCAACCCAACTTACCCGGATAAATTATAGGAGGCTGTCCTGAAAAGGGCAGCTTTAAGAGGGATTATAAGTAAAATTAATACGATCATTGTGTTGGGAGGGCTCCAATATCCCTCCTACACGTCACCCTGAGCAAAGCGAAGGGTCTCAACCGACCCGGCTGCGGGCAGAACGAACGCCAGGTGTTTTTAACGAAAGCCTCGCCCTACTGCGTAAGATCCCTTGGGTTGCTCAGGGGGGGATTACATTGCCGTAATCCTGAGCGCAACGAAGAATCTCGCATTTCCCCTAGAAAGGAGTTCGCGATGAAACCAAATCAACTTCAAATAAAGACCGAAAAAGAAAAACAACAACCAGACGAATTTGCCCAAAACTGCCGGCCCTTGAAGGAACTCCTTGATTCAGTTCGACACATCGAGGGTTTTCCGCTGGGCAAAGACGAGGATATCCTCGCCCTCTCAGATCCGCCGTACTATACCGCTTGTCCCAATCCTTACATCAACGATTTCATTGAACATTACGGTAAACCATATGATCCCGAAACCGATACTTACCACCGTG
>MTBK01027952.1_pt1 | contig 17248 bp, 13 predicted proteins | sample 1535981 | NCBI WGS metagenome assembly MTBK01 (sample SAMN06109225, study PRJNA356200) | anaerobic digester metagenome | isolation source: biogas reactors fed with pig manure or primary and secondary sludge | place: Spain | collected 2016-06-30 | reverse complement strand
CTGCCAGGGCCGCAATGCGCTGCGGTGCCAGTCGGCGGATCAGGCGCCGGGCGGTACCGCGGAGATCCTTCGATCGGTCCTGGCCGGGGGCGGCGGCCATCGCACGGATCCCGCCGCGCATCGGTGGCGCGGTCACGGCCGGCCCCCGGTCGCGGTGCCCACCGTTTGCGAGTCGACGAACTCCGCGTAGGCCGGGCACGTGACCACCAGGGATTCATGGGTGCCCGTCCCCACCACGCGTCCGCCGTCCAGGACGACCACCTGATCGGCCGCCAGCACCGTCGCGATCCGCTGGGACACCACCAGGACGGTGGCTGCGCCGGCGAATTCGCGCAGCGCCGCCCGGATCCGGGCGTCGGTGTGCACGTCGAGAGCGGAGAACGCGTCATCGAACAGGTAGATCGCCGGCCGGCGGATCACCGCCCGGGCGATCGCCAGTCGCTGGCGCTGGCCGCCGGAGACGTTGGCCCCGCCCTGAGCCACCGGCATCGCCAGCCCGTCGGGATGCGCCCGGACGAAGTCGTCAGCCGCGGCCACCCGCAGCGCCGCCCACATCTCATCCTCGGTCGCGTCGGACTTCCCGTAGCGCAGGTTCTCGGCCACCGTGCCGGAGAACAGGTACCCGCGCTGGGGAACCAGGCCGAGCGAGGACCACAGTTCCTCGAGGTCGCGATCGCGCACATCGACACCGTCGATCCGGACCGACCCCGCACCGACGTCGTGGAGTCGGCAGATCAACCCGACCAGTGTCGACTTCCCCGAACCGGTGCCGCCGACGATGACGGTGGTGGTGCCCGGCCCTGCTGTGAACGAGACATCCTGCAGGACAGGATGTTCGGCACCGGGATAGCTGAAACCGGCCCCGATGACCTGGACGAGGCCGCGTCGACTCCCGGGCTGCCGTGGCGCGGCCGGGCTGCTGATCGCCGGCGTCGTCGCCAGCACCTCGGTGATTCGCTCGGCGCATACCGAGGCGCGGGGCAGCATCACCAGGATCAGCGTCGCCATCATCACGGCCATCAGAATCTGCATGAAGTAGGACAGGAAGGCGATCAACGAACCGATCTGCACCTGTCCGGCGTCGATGCGGAGGCCGCCGAACCAGATCAACGCGACGCTCGAGATGTTGATGGTCAGCGTGGTGACCGGCAGCATCAGCGCCTGCCACCGCCCGGCTTCCAGCGCTGCCCCGGCCACCGCCCGGCTGGCCCGGTCGAATCGGGCCCGTTCGAAGGGCTCCCTGCCGAATGCCCGGACCACCCGGATACCGGCCAGTTGCTCCCTCAGTACCCGATTGATTCCATCGATGAGGCGCTGCATGCTTCGGAAGACCGGCAGCATCCGTGACACGACGAGATAGTTGGCGATCGCCAGCACGGGCACACTGACGGCCAGCAGCCAGGCCAGCCCCGCGTCCTGGTACAGCGCCATGACGATGCCGCCCACGCACATGATCGGTGCGGTCACCAGCACGGTGGCCGTCATCTGCACCAGCATCTGGATCTGCCCGACGTCGTTGGTCGTCCGGGTGAGCAGCGACGGCGCGGAGAACCGGGCCGTCTCGGCGGCCGAGAAGCCCACCACCCGGTTGAATACCGCTGCCCGCAGGTCATGGCCGAACCCGGTGCCGGCGCGGGCGCCGAAATACACCGTCCCCACCGCGCAGCAGCCTTGCAGGGCGGTGACGATCAGCATCAGCAGGCCCAGGCGGGCGATCACCGCGGTGTCGCCGACTGCCACCCCCTCGTCGATGATGGCCGCGTTGACGGTCGGCAGGTACAGCGCCGCGAGCGTGCTGAGGGTCTGGAATCCCATCACCGCTGCGACCGGCCACCGATAGGGCCGGACGTACTGCCGCAGCAGCGCCAGGAGCATTCCGCTACTGTCGCACACCGCCCCGGCCTGCCGAATCAGCAGTTCAGCCGGTATGACGGGGGATCGGCGCGGGGCTGCCGCTACAGTTCTCCCTGTGAGATTGGTCCCGATGCCCACGTGGCGGAAGCTCGCGGCCCTGGTTGTCACCGCGGTGGCGGTCCCTCTGCTCGGAGCCTGCGCGGAAACCGCTTCCGATCAGCCGCAGTCGAGCCAGCAGTCGGACTCGCCCGCTTCCGGGGAGGGCAAGCACGGCCCGACATTCCCGGAGTGCGGCGGGATCAGCGATCAGACGATGGCGGAACAGACGAGGGTGACCGGTCTGGTGAAGACGGCCGTCAACACTGTTGGCTGTCAGTGGCTGGCCGGTGGCGGCATCCTCGGTCCGCACTTCTCCTTCACCTGGTTCCGCGGCAGCCCGATCGGCCGCGAGCGCAAGACCGAAGAACTGTCCCGCACCAGCGTCGAGGACATCACCATCGAGGGCCGCAGCGGGTTCATCGCCGTCGGAACCGACCCGATGCTGGGAGACAACCTGTGCGAGATCGGCATCCAGTTCGACGACGACTTCATCGAGTGGTCGGTCAGCTTCGCCGAGAAGCCCTTCCCGCCGGCGTGCGACGTGGCCAAAGAATTGACCCGTCAATCGATCGTGAACGCCAAGTGAGCGCGCCGATGGGAGCCCGGCGGCTCGCCGTGACGGTCCTGGCACTGCTGTCTGCGTTGGTCGTGGTCGCCGGTTGCGCGAAGACGGTCGACGGCAGTGCGATGAAGGCCGGCTCGGGCAGCACCTCTCGCAACGACAACTCAGCCCGGCAGTATCCCAATCTGCTCAAGGAGTGCGACGTCCTGACCTCCGACGTGCTGGCCAAGACCGTCGGGGCCGACCCGCTGGACATCCAGAGCACGTTCGTCGGCGCGGTCTGCCGTTGGCAGGCGGCCAACCCGGCCGGACTGATCGACATCACCCGGATGTGGTTTGAGCAGGGCAGCCTGGCCAATGAGCGCAAGATCGCCGAGGCCATGAAGTACCCGATCGAGAGCCGTTCGATCAACGGAATCGCCTCGATCGTGATGCGGGTCCCCAACGACCCGAACGGTGGCTGCGGCGTGGCCAGCGACGCCGGCGGCGTGGTGGGTTGGTGGGTCAATCCGCAGGCGCCGGGGATCGACGCCTGCGCCCAGGCCATCAAGCTGATGGAACTGACGCTCGCCACCAACAGCTAGCCGCACGGCGGGCCGCGCTCCGGAACAAGGCCGCTCTGCAAAAGGGCCGTCCCATGGAAGGCTGAGCCCGGTCCGGGCGACGTGGATCCTGGCCACCGCAGGGGATGGTTTTCCCGCCTTCGAGCGACTCGGGTCGTTCGGCGTCGACCAGACCTGGAATGCGGAGTCGCTCAGAGGTGGAAGTCAGAGGTGGGAGACAGCGCGCCGCATCCCTCCGCCTCCGTCTCCGACGCCTGACTATCGCGGGACGTGGAACGTCACCAACTCCGCGCCGCCCAACTCCAGATCCGCCCACCCGCCGGGCACCCGGAGTACGGCAATGCCCGAGGTCGGGAACTTCTCTGCGATACGCGCAGTGGCGTGCCGGTCGGACGCCGGCCCGGCCAAGCCGAGTGCCACCTGGCTGACGGTGGGTTCGTGACCGACGACCAGCAGCGTGGCAATCCCGTCGTCGGCCCCGTTGATCTGCGAGATCATCATTCCGGGTGCGGCGCCGTAGAGCGCGTCCAGATAGCTGGCCGACGCGTCAACCATGGTGCGGGCCAACGTCTGACGGGTTCGCACCGCGGACGAACACAACACCCCGTCGATCGCCGGAACGTTCACACGGAGCCATTCGCCGGCCAGGGCTGCCTCCCGTTCTCCGCGCGCTGCCAGCGGTCGGTCGTGATCTGCCACGCCGTCCGGATATGCAGATTTGGCATGTCGCATCAGCACCAGGGTTCTCATCCGCCCCAGGCTAGGGCACATGCCGATCGGCGTCCCCGAAGTTGTCGGTGCCCGCCCATACACTCGGCCCCACTATGAAGTTCCTGCACACCGCCGACTGGCAACTGGGCATGACCCGGCACTTCCTGGACCTCGACGCCCAGGCCCGTTACTCCGCTGCCCGTCGTGATGCGGTCTCCGCACTGGGCGCACTCGCCGCTGAGACGGGGGCGGAGTTCGTCGTGGTCGCCGGCGACGTGTTCGACGCCAACCAGTTGGCCCCGAAGGTCATCAGCCAATCGCTCGACGCCATCCGCGCGATCGGGGTTCCGGTCTACCTGCTGCCGGGCAATCACGACCCGCTCGACGCCTCCTCGGTCTACACCAGTGCGTTGTTCAAGCGGGAATGTCCGGACAACGTGACGGTCCTGGACCGCGCCGGGCTGTTCGACGTACGGCCGGGACTGCAGATCGCTGCCGCGCCGTGGCGGTCCAAACGTCCGACCGTGGACCTGACCGCCGAGGTGCTCGACGGGCTGCCCGCCGACGGGACGGTGCGCATCCTGGTGGCCCATGGCGCTGTCGACGTGCTGGACCCCGACGCGACCAACCCGGCGCTGATCCGGCTGGCCGGGCTCAGCGCCGCGCTGGAACGCTCGGCGGTGCATTACGTGGCCTTGGGGGATAAGCACTCCCGCACCGCTGTCGGCGAAACCGGCCGGGTTTGGTACTCGGGCTCCCCGGAGGTCACCAACTACGACCACGTGGAGCGCGATTCCGGCCACGTGCTGGTGGTCGATATCGACTGCGACGATGCCACGCATCCGGTCTCCGTCGAGCCCCGCACCGTCGGCAGATGGCGGTTCATCACCTTGCACCACGAACTGAACAACAGCCGCGATATCGCTGATCTGGACCTCAACCTCGACCAGCTGCCGGACAAGGACCGCACGGTGGTTCAGCTGGCACTGGTCGGCACCCTCACCGTGACCGATCGGGCTGCGCTGGATGCCCTGCTGGATCGGTACTCGCGGTTGTTCGCCTGTCTGGACAGCTGGGACCGGCACACCGCCCTGGCCGTCATGCCCGCCGATGACGAGTTCGACGACCTCGGCATCGGCGGGTTCGCCGCCGATGCCGTCGCCGAGCTGCTGGCGACCGCCCGTTCCGGAAGTGCCGAGGCCGCCGCCGCGCGGCAGGCGCTGGCCCTGCTGCTCCGGCTGCGGGAAGGCCGGGTGGCATGAAACTGCATCGGCTGCGGCTGACGAACTTCCGGGGTATCGACGACCGCGAGCTCACCTTCCCTGATCACGGGGTGGTCGTGGTGTGCGGGCCCAACGAAGTCGGGAAGTCCTCCATGTTGGAGGCCCTCGACCTGCTGCTGGAGTACAAGGACCGCTCCGGCCACCAGAAGGTCAAGCAGGTCAAGCCAACCCACGCAGACGTCGGGGCGGAGGTGGAGGCCGAGATCAGCACGGGCCCCTACCGGTTCACCTACCGGAAGCGCTTTCACCGACGCCCGATCACGGAGTTGACCGTGCATCAGCCGGTGCGCCGCCAGCAGAGCGGTGACGAGGCGCACGCCGCGGTGCGGACCATGCTGGAGGAGACCGTTGACACCGGGCTGTGGGAGGCCCAGCGGGTGTTGCAGTCCGCAGCAACCGACGCGGTCAACCTCTCCGGATCCGATGCGTTGGCTCGCGCGCTGGACGCTGCCGCCGGCGAGGCGACCGCCGCAGGTGGCACCGAGTCGCTGCTCATCGACAGCGTCGAGGCCGAGTTCGGCCGCTACTTCACGTCGACCGGGCGGCCCACCAAAGAGTGGAAAGCCGCCATCGACCGGCTCGCCGCCGCTGAGGCCCGAGTCGTGACGTGTCGGCAGTCCGTGGCCGAGGTCGAAGTTCGAGTTCAACGCCACGAGGACGTCAGCCGTCGGCGCGCTGAGCTCGCGGTGGAGTTGGAGCCCGCAGCCAAGCGGTTGACGGCAGCTGAGGAGACGGCCACAGCGCTCGCAGTCCTCGCTGATCAGGTCAAGCAGGCCGAGCTGCGGGCCACCGCCGCGGCGGGCACCAGCACCGCCTCATCGTCGCGGCACGCCCAGCGTCAGCAGTTGATCGCCGAGGTCGACCGCCGTTCGGGCACCTTCGTCGAACTCCAGCAACGGTTGTCCGCAGCGGTTGCGGATGAGGCGGCCGCGAGGGTGTTCGCCGACACGGCAGGAAACGAAGCCGCCGCGGCGGCCGCCGGCCTGGCTGCCGCTCAGCGGCGGCTGGATGCGGCCCACGCCGTCGCGGCCGCCTGCACGGCCCGGGCCGAGGCCGACAGACTGGCCGCCCGACTGGCACGCATCGACGAGGCGAGCCACGACCTGCGGCAGGCTTGCGATGAGCTGGCCGCCATCACCCTGACCGAGCCGGTGCTGGCCGATATCGTGCGCACCGCCGCCCTGGTGGACAGGCTGCAGGAACAGCTGCTCACCGACGCCGGCAGCATCGCCTTCACCGCCGCCGCCGGACTCTCGCTCGCCGTCGACGGTGAACCGCTGACATTGTCGGCCGGGCAGACCTGGACCGCTCCGGCATCCGTGCCGGTCACGGTGGAGCTGCCCGGGGCGTTGAGCGTCCGGATAGACCCGGGGGCCAGCGCGGCGGACCTGCAGGCGAAGCTCGAGGCGGCGCGGGATCTCCACGCCGAGGCCCTCGCGCAGGGGGCGGTCGCCGATCTCGGTGCTGCCCGTGCGGTCGATGAGCAACGCTGCGCCCTGATCACCAGGCGCGACCGGTTGCGAGCCACGCTGGACGTTCTATGCCTTGAGGGTGGCGCCGATGAGTTGCGCGCCCGACTGGTCGAACTGCACGCCGAGTCAGCCGATGCGGGAGCCGATGCGGGAGCCGATGCAGGAGCCGACGTCGCGGCCGATGCCGGCGACGCTGCCGAGGAGCTGCGCAGGGCAACCGAGGCCATGGCGGTGGTTTCCGCGGACGCCGACGCCCGCCGGCAGGCTGCGGTCGCCGCAGCGGCGGCTCTCGCTGAAAGGGCCACTGCCGCAGCTGTTCTGCGTGACGGGGTGCTGACCGCTGAAAGTGAGGTCGAGGCGGTACGCGGCCAACTGGCACTGGCCAGAGCCGCAGCAGACGACGACACGGTGAGCAACGCCGCGGCTGCCGATACCGAGGTGCGGCAGCGGGCGGACGAGGCGCTGCTTGCGCTGAGAGCCGAGTACCAGGCCGCCAACCCGGACGCCGTTGACGCTGAACTCGATGCTGCCCGGGCAGCATCGGCGACCTTGGCTCGTGACCTGGCCGCCGCCGAAGCCGAACTCGCCACCGTGAGTGCGCAACTCGATGTCATCGGCAGTGAAGGCCGACAGGGTCAGCTCGACGACGCCGAGGCCGAACTGGAGCGCACCCGCACCGAGCACACCCGGATCGGTGAGCGGGCCAGTGCGGTCAGTCTGCTCCGCGACACCATGCTTCGACATCGGGACACCACCCGGCAGCGCTATGTCCGGCCCTACCGGACCGAGCTGGAACGGCTGGGCCGCATCGTGTTCGGGCCGACGTTCGAGGTCGAACTCGACACCGAGTTGATCATCCGGAGCCGCACCCTCGACGGTCGCACCGTGCCCTACGAGTCGCTGTCCGGCGGTGCCAGGGAACAGCTGGGCATTCTGGCCAGGCTGGCCGGGGCGGCGTTGGTGGCCGATGCGGACACCGTGCCGGTGGTGATCGACGACGCACTCGGCTTCACCGACTCCGACCGGCTCACCAAGATGGGCGCGGTGTTCGACACCGTGGGGGACCGGGGTCAGGTCATCGTGCTGACCTGCCAGCGGGACCGCTACGCCGGGGTGTCCGGAGCGACGGTCATCGAACTGAGCGCGTGAGCGGCCGGGCGCACTGCCGTCAGGAGCGGTCCGCCAGGGCCAGCACCTCATCGAACCCTTCGACCAGGCACTGGTAGAACTCGTCGAAGTCGGGAATCGCGCCGGTGTCGACGTCAATACCCAACGAGCAGGTGTCGACGTAGGTCAGCAGGGTGACGTTGACCGCCGAGCCGATGGTGGGACCGAATGCGTACTGAATCCGCACCTTGGCTCCGGCCAGGTACACCGGCACCGGCACCCCGGGAACGTCGCTGGCCAGGAAATCGACCTTGCGCAGCACCGAGCCGATATACCAGCGCGGCATCAGGTTCATCGCCCCGGCGATGATCTGGATGTACGGCGTGGACTTCTCGTTGCGCACCTTGGTGGTGCGGGCCCGGGTCTCGGCGATCCGCGCGGCCGGATCGGCTTCGCCGACCGGCACGTCGAAACGGGCCAGGGTGATGTGGTTGCCGCCCTCGTCATCGTCATCGGTGCGCACACTGATCGGCATGGTCAGGTGCAGATCACCGATCCGGACCCCATGCTTCTCGTGGTAGCGACGCAAGCCGCCGGCGATGCCGGCCACGAACGCGTCGTTGAGTGCGCCGCCGCCGCGGTGTGCTGCCGCCTTCAGTTTCGGTAGCGGCACCTCGTGCACACCCAGGCGGCGCACCAGGGTGCGTTCCTTCATCAGCGGTGAACCGGTCTCGGTGACCGGCCGCATGGTGCGATACACCGAGGCGGCCATCTCCCCGGCCTCGCTGACGGTCTGCAGTGGATGGCGGATGGCGTTGAACAACAACTTCGGGGCGGAGCCTGCCGCCCCGGACACCGCCTGACGGACCAGGCCGAGGTCGTAGCGCAACGCGTCGAGATAGTCGCTGAGCGGTCCGTGTGCGTGCACCTGGGGTTCCCCGGTGCCGGTCCGCACCGACTCGATGCTGCGCGGTTCCTCGGTGAGGTCGAACAGATGCATGGCGATCTGAATGCCGCCCACTCCGTCGGTGAGCGCGTGGTGGAACTTGCACAACACCGCCGCCCCGCCGTCGTCGAGGCCCTCTATCAGAGTTGCCGTCCACAGCGGCCGGGCCCGGTCGAAGTCCGCCATCGCTGCCACCCGAGCCATCTCCAGCACACCGTCGAGGTTGCCCGGTTCGGGGGCCGACACTTTGCGCAGATGGAAGTCGATGTCGAAGTCCGGGGCGGTCTCCCACCGCGGCGGGGCCGGCGGCGGGGACTCCAGGACCCGCTCGCGCCAGATCGGCAGCGCCTGCGACAGCGCCCCGAAGCGCTCCCGCACCACGTCCCAGTCCGGCGAACGGTCCAGCAGGATCACCGTCACCACCGTCGAACGCAGTCGGGCGTCGGATTCCATCGCCCAGGTGAAGGCGTCGGTCTGGCTCATGAAGTCAGTCATCGTGACTCCACGCTACGACGCCTCGGCGGTAGTCGGCACTGGCTCTGAGCGCAGTGGTGACTTTGTTCCCACCGGGAATGGCGTTATCCGCTGGACATTGGAGGTTGCGCCGGCGCCTCCCCGGCGACCAGGGCCGGTGTTCAGACGGCAGAATGGTAGGTATGACCCTGAGCGATAAGCGCCGCCGGGTCCACGACAAATTGGCCGCGCTGCCAGGGGTGCGCTCGGTGCGCCGGCCGGTCGAACCCGGTGGCGACGATCGGTTCGACCTGTACTACGTCCGCACCGGTCCGCCGGGCGAGCACCCGTTGGTGATCATCCCGGGCGGCCCGGGGATGGCATCGGTCGGGCACTATCAGGGACTGCGCCGCCGGGCAGCCGCAGCAGGTCTGGACGTCATCATGGTGGAGCACCGCGGCGTGGGCATGTCGCGGCACGACGACTCGGGTGCCGACCTGCCCGACCAGGCGTTGACCATCGAGCAGGTGGTCGATGACGTCGCCGCAGTGCTCGACGATGCCGGAGTCGCCGACGCAGACGTCTACGGCACGTCCTACGGCAGTTACCTGGCCGCCGGCCTCGGTGTGCGCCACCCCGGTCGGGTGAACGCGATGATCCTCGATTCCCCACTGCTCAACCGCGACGACATCGAGGCCGTGCGCTGCGAGCTGCGCCGGCTGCTGTGGCACGGAGGTAACCCTGACACCGCCGACCTGGCGGCGAAGGTGCGGGAGTTGGCCGAGCAGGGCGCGATGACGCCCAGCGACGCGCAGTTGGCGGCCGCGCTCTACGGCATCGGCGGGGAGGGCATGCTGCACCGGTTATTCGACCTGCTGCTGGACGGTCGGCGCCTGCTGTGGACCACGATGGGCCACGTCGGTCGGGTGGCCGGCCGGAAGGTGCCGTACCGCAACGAGTCCGATCTGGTGGGGCCGATCGGCTTCCGCGAGCTCAACTTCCACGGAACCCCCGACGGGCTTCCGCTCGATCCTGCGGTCGCGATGCGGGAGTCCACCGGCGAAGAGCCCGCAGAATTCGAGGGGGAGCCGTTCGATTTGGTCTCCGCGATGCCGATATTCGATTGGCCCACCGCGGTGATCTCCGGTGGCCGCGATCTGATCACCCCGCCCGCCGTCGCCGACCGGATCGCCGAGCTCATCCCGGATTCAGCCCTGGTGCGGTTGGCCACCGCCGGACACAGCATTCTGGACACCCGCGAGGCCGCCGCGCTGCGCATTGCCGAGCAGGTGTGCGCGGGCCGGATCACCGACCTGCCCGGGATGGGCCCGTCCCTCGACGAGTTGCCGCCGCCGCCGGAGTTGCGGCTGATGAGTTGGGCCATCGAGGCCGGAGCCCGTATCGAGGGAGCTCTTCCCGGCGCGGTACCGCGGTTGCTCGGTGGTGCTACTTCGTGAAGCCGATGGCGCTGTAGTTCAGGTCGCCCACCCCGGTCGGGCCGAAGTTCGCCAGGTTGCTGCGCACCGCGACGTTCCCCGGGGACTGGAACAACGCCAGGCTGAACACCTCGTCCCACAGCATCGTGTCCACCTCGTTGGCCAGCTTGCGGGCCTTGGCCGGATCCAGCTCGTCGAGGACCTCTTCGACCTTCGCGTCGATCTGCGGTGAGGAGATCTTGCCGAAGTTGCTTTCCGCGCCGGTGGTGAAGATCTGGTTGAGGCAGCACAGCGCGAACGCGTCGCCGACCCAGGAGAACTGAGCGATGTCGAAGTCCCCGACGTTGATGTAGTTGGTGAAGAACCCGGTGCCGGGCTTGACGTCCAGTTCGAGTTTGACCCCGATCTGCGCCAGGGTGTTCTGCGCGACCTGGGCCACCTGACGGGTGCTCTGCGCGTCGAAGAGCACGTTACGGATCACCAGCTGCCGGCCGTCCTTCTCCCGGAACTGGCCGTTGAGCTTCCAGCCCAGCGCGTCGAGTTCGGCCTTCGCCTTCTCCGGGTCGTAGGCCACCACCGCACTGTTGTCCTGGTAGCCCTCCTGCCCGGCGACGAAGATGTGGTTGCCCAACGGCTTCGGGTCGTCCACCAGCCCGCGCTGGGTGACGTTCACGATGGCCTGGCGGTCGATGCCCTTGGCGACGGCCTGCCGCAGCGCCTTGTCCGACAGGATCGAGCCCGGCGCGCCGTTGAACGTCATGTGGTACCAGCTCGGGCCGGGAGCACGACGGATCGAGATCCCGTCGGTGCGCTGGGCGATGGTCAGCTCGTCCAGGGAAGCGATTCCGGTGGCGTCGATGGTGTTGTTCTGCAGCGCCGGGATACGGGCGGCGTCATCGAGGGTCAGATAGGTGATCGAGTCCAGCACCGGCGGGGTGCCCCACCAGTTCTCGTTGCGGGTCAGTGTGATTCGCTGCGCGGTGCGGTCGACCGCGGAGATCTGGAACGGTCCGGCCGAGGGCCCGGGACCCCTCAACTGGCCCTTGTTGAACGCCTCCGGGGTGGCCGTCATGCTCTTGGGCAGCAGCATGGTGTTGCCGGCGAACATGCCCTTCCACTCCGGGTAGTGCTGAGCGAAGGTGATGATCGCCTGCCGGTCGTCGACGCCGCGGGTGACCGACTCCACCCGGTCCGAGCCGTTGGGGGAGGCGATGGCGAAGGCCTCGTCCTTGCCGCTGGTGGCGTTGATCTGGGCGGCGATGTCCTCCCAGGTGATCGGGGTGCCGTCGGACCAGGTGGCCTTCGGGTTGATGGTGTAGGTCACCACCTGCGGATCGGTCTTGGTCAGTTCGACGCTGGTGAAGTAATCGGTGTTGACGGCCATCGAGCCATCCGGGGCGATGACGAACGCCCGGGGCATGGTGGCTCGCAGCATGGACGCCGTCTCGGCCTGATTGCCGTCGATGTTGAGGGTGTTGAAGTTCTCCGGCAGCGCGCCGATCGCCAGCCGGAGGTTTCCGCCCTTCGCCAGGTCCGCCGGGTCCTGCGGGTTGATGTCGCTGGTCGCGCCGAGTTCGGCCTTGCCGCCGCCGGCATCGGTGGTGCGCGAACCGGACGAGCAGCCCGCCAGCATCAGGGCGGGCACCACAGCCAGAACCGCCAGCCGGCGGGAGAGTCGAGTCACGCCCCGATGCTAACGGCGAGCCGGGTCGGGCCGGGGGATGGCAGCCAGCAAGGTTCGGGTGTATTCGTGGCGCGGGTTGTCGAAGACCTGCTCGGCGTCGCCGTACTCGACGATCTTCCCGCGGTGCATCACCGCCACCGTGTGGGCCAGGTGCTTGACCACCGACAGGTCATGGGAGACGAACAGGTAGGAGAGGTCGAACTCGCGCTGCAGATCCAGCAGCAGGTTGATGATCCCGGCCTGAATGGACACGTCCAGTGCCGACACCGGCTCGTCGAGTGCCAGGATTCTGGGCTTGCGGGCCAGCGCCCGGGCGATCCCGATGCGTTGTTTCTGACCGCCGGAGAACTCACCCGGGTAGCGGCTGGCGTCGTTTCGGCTCAGTCCGACGATGTCGAGCAGTTCGGCCACCCTGGCGTCGCAGGCGGCGCGGTCGACGCCGCCGGCCTGCAACGGCTCGGCGAGGATGTCGGAGATCGGCAGCCGCGGATCCAGCGAGGCCACCGGATCCTGGAAGACGACCTGCAACTCGCCGCGCAGTTCCTTTCGTCCATCCCGGGTCAGCGCGGCGACGTCGGTGCCGAGCACTTCGATGCTCCCGGTTTGGGGTGCGCGAAGTTCCAGGATCTCGTGCAGGGTGGTCGACTTGCCCGAGCCGGACTCGCCCACGATGCCCAGCGTGCGGCCCTGCTGGAGTTCGAAACTGACATCGTCCACGGCGCGGACTTCGCCGACCTGGCGGCGGAACACCACTCCCTTGGTCAGCCGGAAGGTGCGCGAGACGTTGCGCACGCGGACCACGACCTCAGGCTCGGCCTCCGCCGGGGCGGTGGCCGGTTCGGTTGCCACACCGTAGATGTCGGCTGCGGATCGCCCGGCGACCTCCGCGCTGCGGATGCAGGCCGCCCAGTGGCCGGGACCGACCTCGGCCGGGTCGGGCTCGGCGTTCCGGCAGGCGTCGACCGCCAGTGGGCAGCGCGGGGCGAAGGGGCAGCCCGGCGGCAGCGTGACCAGCGACGGCGGCGCGCCGGGTATCGGCACCAGGCGGGACCCGCGGGGGGAGTCCAGGCGGGGCACCGATCCGAGCAGGCCGGCGGTGTACGGCATCCGGCGGTCGGCGTAGAGGTCCGCGACGGTGGCCGCCTCGACGGCACGTCCGGCGTACATCACCAGCGCCCGGTCGGCGAACTCGGCCACCACGCCGAGGTCGTGGGTGATGATGAGCACCCCGGCCCCGGTGACGTCGCGGGCGGTGCGCAGCACGTCCAGGATCTGGGCCTGAACGGTGACGTCGAGGGCGGTGGTGGGCTCGTCGCAGATGATCAGGTCGGGATTGTTCGCGATCGCGATGGCGATCACCACCCGCTGACGTTCCCCGCCGGACAGTTCGTGCGGGAAGGACCGCGCCCGCTGCTGTGCCTGGTTGATGCCGACCAGTTCCAGCAGTTCCACCGCCCGTCGGCGGGCTTGTTTCTTCCCGACGAGCTTGCCGACATCCTCGTGGTGAATGGTGATGGCCTCGGCGATCTGGTCGCCGACGGTGTAGACCGGGGTCAGCGCCGACATCGGGTCCTGGAACACCGTGCCGATCCGGGCGCCCCTGATCGCCGACAGTTCGGTATCGGACCTGCCCAGCAGTTCCTGCCCGGCCAGGCGTACCGATCCGCTCACCGTGGCGTATTCGGGCAGCAGACCGATCACCGCCATGGCCGCCGCGGACTTGCCCGAACCGGACTCGCCGACCATCGCCACCACTTCGCCGGGCTCGACGCGGTAACTCAGTCCGCGCACCGCGCTCAACTCGCCGTGATCGGTGGGGAAGCTGACCCGGAGATCGCAGACCTCCAGAAGGTCAGTGCCGTCCTCTCTCCCGGGCACGGGTTCGGTACTCATCGGCGGGCGGCCTTCCGTCGTGGACCGGCGCTTCCCGGGTCCAGCGCGTCGCGCAGCCCGTCGCCGATCAGGTTGGCGCACAACACGATCAGCACCAGGATGCCGGCGGGGAAGAGGAACACCCACGGGAACGTGGTCGCTGACTTGGTGCCGTCGGCGATCAGGGTTCCCAGCGAGACATCGGGCGGCTGCACGCCGAACCCCAGGAAGCTCAAACCGGTCTCGGCCAGGATGGCCATCCCGACGTTGAGGGCGGTGTCGATGATGAGGATGGAGGCGACGTTGGGCAGGATGTGGCGCGCGATGATCCGCCGATTGGGCACGCCCATGTAGCGGGCCGCCTGGACGTATTCGCGTTCGCGCAGACTCATGGTTAGCCCGCGCACCATCCGTGAGCTGATCATCCAGCTGAACGACGCAAGCAGGACGATCAGCAGGGCGATATTGGCCGAGTTCTTGGTACGCGGGGTGGTGATGGCGATCAGGATGAAACTCGGCACCACCAGCAGTAGGTCGACGACCCACATCAGGGCGCGGTCGCGCCAGCCGCCGAAGTATCCGGCGATCGAGCCGACGGTGGCGGCGACCAGGGTGGAGATGACCGCGACGCACAGCCCGATCAGCAGCGACTTCTGCATCCCGCGCAGCACCTGGGCGAGCAGGTCCTGGCCGATGCCGTTGGTGCCGAACCAGTGCTGTGGGCTCGGCGGGGACTGCAGCGCGCCGTAGTCCAGGTCGGTGTGGGAGTAGGGCAGCAGCGGCGGCACCAGGTAACACCCGGCGAACAGCACCACCAGCGTCACCAGGGCCACAACGGCCAGCCGGTTGCGGACGAACCGGCGGATCACCAGGGTGCGCCGGGAGACGAACTCGGCCGGCGTCCCGGCAGTCCCCGCGTGCGGCCGGCCGGTCACGTGACCCGCACCCGCGGGTCGAGGATGGCGTAGATGACGTCGGAGAGCAGCCCGGCCAGCAGCACCACCGCACCGGAGAACACCGTGATCGCGGCGATGATGTTGGTGTCCTGGGTACCGATGCCCTGGACGACCCACTCGCCCATCCCGTGCCAGCCGAAGATCTTCTCCACGAACACCGCACCGGTCACCAGGCCGGCCACGCTGTAGGCGAACAGGGTGGCCATCGGGATCAACGCGGTCCGCAGCCCGTGCCGGAACAGCGCCTGCCGGCGGGTCAGGCCCTTGGCTCGCGCGGTGCGGATGAAGTCCTGGCCCAGCACATCGAGCATGGCGTTGCGCTGATAGCGGCTGTACCCGGCGGTAGCCGCCAGTGCCAGCGTCGCGGTCGGCAGGATCAGATGCTGGACCCGGTCGACGAACCGGTTCCACACCCCACCGACGGCGTCCGGCGAGGTCTCCCCGGTGTACTCGAAAATCCGCACCCCCAGCACCGAGTTGACCTCCAGCGCCGCCAGGATCAGCAGATTCGCCAGCACGAAGGTCGGGGTGCTCAGGACCAGCAGCGACAACACCGTCGTGACCCGGTCGGAAAGCCGGTACTGACGGATCGCTCCCCAAGCGCCGACCACGACGCCAAGTACGGTCCCGAGCACCGAGCCGATCACCAGCAGACGCAGGCTCACCCCGATGCGCCGCCACAGTTCCTCCGAGACCGGCTGACCGGCGACGGTGGTGCCGAAGTCTCCGCGCACCGCCCCGGACACCCAGTGTGCGTAACGCACCGGCACCGGCTTATCCAGGTCCAGTTCCGCGGCCTTCGCGTCGATCACGGCCTGCGGGGGCCGGGGGTTGCGCTGCAGCAGACTGTTCAGCGGCGTGAAGGTGTAGGAGGTCAGGGTGAACGTCAGGAACGAGGCGAGCGCCAGCAGAACCAGATAGTTCAGCAGTCGGCGAGTCAGGAACCGGATCATCGGCGGCCCCCGACCGGACGTTTCATGCAGCACAGGGTAGGGGGTCGCCGGTGCGGCGGCGATCAGCGCCGCGATTGACACCGTCTCGCCGCCCCGGTTACCGTTCGGCTAAGCAGGTAAACCTGGTTAATTCAACCAACTTTACGAGGAACCGATGCCCGAACAGGTTCTCGACAGTCCGGTCGCCGGACGCTACGAGCTGAGCCATCTGCGTGCGCTCGAAGCCGAAGCGATCCACATCATCCGCGAGGTGGCCGCGGAGTTCGAGCGTCCCGTGCTGCTGTTCTCCGGCGGCAAGGACTCGATCGTCATGCTGCACCTGGCCATCAAGGCGTTCACCCCCGGCCGGCTGCCGTTCCCGGTGATGCACGTCGACACCGGTCACAACTTCTCCGAGGTGATCGCGACCCGCGACGAACTCGTCGGCCGCTCCGGGCTTCGACTGGTGGTCGCCAGCGTGCAGGAAGACATCGACGCCGGACGCGTCGTGGACAACGGTCCGTCGCGCAACCCCCTGCAAACCGTCACGCTGCTGCGCGCCATCCGGGAGAACCGATTCGACGCCGCGTTCGGCGGGGCCCGGCGTGACGAGGAGAAGGCCCGCGCCAAGGAACGGGTGTTCAGCTTCCGCGACGAGTTCGGTCAGTGGGACCCCAAAGTCCAGCGCCCCGAACTGTGGAACCTCTACAACGGGCGGCACCGAAAGGGCGAGCACATCCGGGTATTCCCGTTGTCCAACTGGACCGAGTACGACATCTGGTCCTACATCGGCGCGGAGAACATCACCCTGCCGGCGATCTACTACGCGCACCGTCGCCCGGTGTTCCGCCGAGACGGCATGCTGCTGGCGGTACACGAATTCATGCAACCGGTTCCCGGCGAGGAAGTGTTCGAGACGTCGGTACGCTTCCGGACTGTCGGCGATGTCACGTGCACGGGCTGCGTGGAGTCGATCGCGGCTTCGGTCGACGAAGTGATCGCCGAGACGGCGCTGTCCCGCCTCACCGAACGCGGCGCCACCCGCGCCGACGACCGGATCTCCGAAGCCGGCATGGAGGACCGCAAGCGGGAGGGCTACTTCTGATGAGTTCGGTTGACGGGCAGACGGTTTCGGCACCGCGCACCGATCTGTTGAGACTGGCCACCGCCGGCAGTGTCGACGACGGAAAGTCCACCCTGATCGGTCGGCTGCTGTACGACTCGAAGGCGGTCATGGAGGACCAGTTGGCCGCCGTGGAGCGCACCTCCCGCGAGCGCGGCAACGACTACACCGATCTGGCCCTGGTCACCGACGGTC
>MTBK01130484.1_pt1 | contig 17314 bp, 5 predicted proteins | sample 1535981 | NCBI WGS metagenome assembly MTBK01 (sample SAMN06109225, study PRJNA356200) | anaerobic digester metagenome | isolation source: biogas reactors fed with pig manure or primary and secondary sludge | place: Spain | collected 2016-06-30 | reverse complement strand
CATTGCCCTTGATGTTTCAAACAGTATGCTTGCTGAAGATATTAAACCCAACCGCATTGAAAGGGCACGGCAGGCAGTAAGTCGTTTCATTGATCGCCTTGGTAATGACCGGATCGGACTGATAGTTTTCGCGGGAAAGGCATACCCTATGTTACCTCTAACGAGTGATTATGCTGCTGCAAAAATGTTTTTATCAAATGCTGACAATAGTGTAGTGTCAACGCAAGGCACTTCAATTGCCGATGCAATAGACCTTGCAATACAGTCGTTCCCGCAAGGACAACAGGGTAAGGCACTGATAATTATCACCGATGGTGAAGATCATGAAGGCGAAGTGATGAAAAAAGTTGAAGAAGCTGTAAGCAAGGGAATTGTAATTCACGCCATTGGCATAGGTTCGCCACAGGGTGTTCCAATACCCTTGTACAGAAATAATGTTCGCGTTGGTTTCCGCACCGGTAACGACGGACAGACTGTAATAACTAAACTTAATGAACCAATGCTTCAGCAAATAGCACATGCAGGTAAGGGTGCTTATGTGCTTGCGAGCAATTCACAATTCGGATTATCAAGTATTTATGAAAAAATCAATAAAATGGAAAAGGGAGAATTCGAGGACAGCCGGGCTTTTGCTGAGTTTGACAGCAGGTTTTATTATTTCCTGTTCGTTGCCTTAATATTATTGGTTTTTGAAACCCTTATCTATGATCGCAGTAGTCGCTGGATACGCAAACTCAGTCGTTTTGTACCCGTGGTTCTTATTATGATAAGTTTTAATGCTAACGCTCAAAACGAAAATCCGTCAATAAGACGTGGTAATAAAGCTTATAACAACGAAAAATATCAGGATGCGGAGGTGCAATACAGGAAGGCTCTTGAAAAAAATCAAAACTCTTTTAGAAGTAATTTCAATCTGGGAAATTCGATTTACCGACAGGAAAATTTCGAAGAAGCTGGTTATACATTTCAGCGGGCTATTGCTAATCAGACAGATAAGAACGAAATGTCGAGATCATTCTATAATTATGGTAACTCATTGCTTAAGAATCAGCAGATACCTGAAAGCGTAGAGGCTTACAAAAATGCTCTGAGGCTCAATCCATCAGATGATGATGCAAGGTATAATCTTGCCTATGCTTTGAATCTGATGCAACAACAGGAGCAACAGCAGCAAAGCGATGGTCAGAATGAAAAAAATGATCAGAATAATGAGGATCAGAATCAACAAGATCAGTCTCAGCAAGATCAACAGGAACAAAGTCAGGATCAGCAACAACAGGAAAGCCAGTCGCCGCAACAAATATCAAAACAGGAAGCTGAACGGATGCTGCAGGCTTTGAAAGAAGATGAAGAAAAAACATTGGAAAAAATAAATCAGCAAAAAGTTAAATTACAAAGTATTAAAGTAGAGAAAGACTGGTAAAAATATGCAGGAATACTATGTCCTTCAATTCATTAATGAAATCGGGGTTCGGAAAATAAATAGTACTCCTGCATAAATAATAAAAAGAAGAGAAAACAGTTTCTATCAGTACATAAATGAAGAATAAGGGTTACAAAATATCAATATTATTCAGCCTGCTGCCTGTTATTTTAATGGCACAACAGATCAGTCTGTCAGTGTCAGTACCCGCTGAAGTTCAGGCAGGACAGCAATTCCGGCTGGTATATACCCTTAATGCTGAAGCTGATAATTTTAGCGGACCAGATCTTAAAAATTTTATAATCCTTTCGGGTCCATCTCAGTCAACCAGCTCGAATATTCAGATAATCAACAATCAGGTTACCCGTTCATTTGCCACTACTTTTACATATATAATTGCCGCTCAGCAGGAAGGAACTTTTACCATTCCGGGTGCCAAAGCAGGTTCAGGCGGAAAACAATACACTTCAAACACAGCTACAATTAAGGTTAGAGGAGCCTCTTCCCCACCCTCCGGAACTCAATCACCACAACAGCAGCAACAACAAAGACAATCAGCCGGAGGAATTACAAATAAAGATGTGTTTTTGCGTGTAGTAGCTGACAAAAAATCACCCTATATGGGAGAGCAGGTTATTGTAACCTATAAGCTTTACACAAGATTACAGATATCAAGCTATCAGATTGAGCAATCGCCCGGCACAAGTGGTTTCTGGTTAGAAGAACTGCTACGTGATAGCAGAAAACTAAAACAATACAATGAAGTAGTTGATGGTCAGCAATATACTGTTGCCGAAATTCGTCAGGTAGCATTATTTCCACAACGTTCAGGCAAGTTACGTATTGAACCTTTGGAAATTGATATTGTTGCAAGAGTTCAGCAGCAGGCGCAGCGTCGTACCGGAGATCCGTTTTTCGACAGCTTTTTTAACGATCCTTTTTTCTCATCCCGATATCAGAATGTAAATCACAAACTACAGTCAAACGCTTTTGAACTCGATGTAAAACCTCTTCCGGTCCAAAACCGCCCGTCAGAATTCAGCGGTGCCGTTGGCGACTTTAATTTCCGTGCTACCATTGATAAAACTGAACTGGCTGCCAATGAACCGATCAATCTGAAAGTTGTGATCAACGGTAAGGGAAATGTAAGATTAATTGACAAGCTTAATTTTCAGTTTCCACCATCTTTTGAGGTTTACGACCCAAAAATCACAACCGATGTTCAAGTCAGCCAGAACGGAGTTTCAGGAACACGTACTCTTGAATATCTTATTATTCCGCGCTCAGCGGGTAAATATACTATCAAACCGGTTAGTTTCAGTTATTTTAATCCACAACGTGAAACCTATGTAAATCATAATACACCGGAATTTAATTTCAATATTGCCCGTGGTGAAGGGCATGATATTACTGCCGGTTCAGCTATAGCCGACCAGCAATCAATTCAGTACATAGCGTCCGATATCAGGTTCATACGTCAGGCGCCTTTCAAACTCAGTAAAATAGGTTCTTATTTCTTTGGATCTTCGTTGTTTTATATTCTGCTCGTCAGCCCGCTGATATTGTTAGTAGTTTTTGTTGTTCTGCTTCAGAATCATATTAAAAACAATCGTGACATTGTACGCGTAAAAAACAAACGAGCTACAAGTATAGCACGTAAGAGGCTAAAACAGGCTGAACAGTTCCTCAAGGAAAAATCAGGTGAAAAATTCTTTAACGAGCTATCGCAAGCTTTATGGGGCTATCTGAGCAATAAATTCAACATACCGCTTTCTGAATTATCTCTGGAAACAGTGTACGATCGTCTGACAGCAAAATCAGTTAAACCCGAAGTTATTGACGATTTTATCAAGGTTCTTGAACAGTGTGAATTTGCACGTTTTGCACCCGGGGATAAATTGCACGAAATGGATCAGCTATACGAACAAGGGCTAAACATAATAATGCGTATTGAAAAAGAACTGAAATGACAAAGGAATCAGCATATATAAAAAGCAGTCTTTGGGCACTTGTTATTTTGACAATTGTTTTTACAGGTGTTTCCGGTTATATTGTTGCCGGTCCTGCTGATGATACCATTATCGAGGCAAACGAGGAATATTCCAATGGATATTATGAACATGCTCTTGAACTCTATAAATCAGTTATTAATCAAGGGTTTGCCTCATCAGATCTTTACTATAATATTGGAAATACTTACTTCAAACTCAATCGTTTTCCTGAAGCCATTCTTAATTATGAACGTGCTTTGGTGTTGGCTCCTCACGACGAAAATATACGTTTCAACCTTGAACTTGCCCGGAAACATACTATTGACAAAATAGAATCAATACCGGAACTTTTTTATGAGCGATGGTTCAAATCTCTGATAAATATTAATACTGCTGACGGATGGGGCACATTTGGCATTATTCTGCTTTTTATCGCTGTTGTGTTTGCAGCTATATTTTTATTGTCAACCCGCCGCGGGATCCGTAGTTTTAGTTTTTACTTTTCGCTAATATTACTGCTTCTTTCAATAGGATCATTATCACTGGCTTATCTGCAGCATAATTCCCGTACTTCAAACCGTGATGCCATTGTATTCGACCCTTCAGTAACAGTAAAAAGTTCGCCATCAGAAAACAGTATTGATCTGTTTGTTATCCATGAAGGTACTAAAGTTAGAATTTACGATATTATGGGTGATTGGTACGAAGTACGTATTGCCAGCGGAAGCCAGGGATGGATAAAAAGCTCTTCAGTCGAAAAGATTTAAAAATCATCCGGAAAAATTTCCATCTTAGTAAAAACCTTTTGATAACAAAATCATAACCTCTCAAAAACAGTCCGGTTGTGCTTTTTATGGCCTGATCAGCTTTATTATTGATATTTATTATCAGGAAACAGGCTGAATTAATTAAAATACAGATCTGTAAAAATAGTCACTGACTTAAGACAGTATGTTGATTATACAAATATAACCGCCGGTTGAAGCCGGCGGTTATTGATAATTATATCGCTGAAAAATTAAAGCGAATTAAAGTAAGGATCTAAGGATTATATTCCCATCATTACAACCAGTTACTTCTTAATTATCTTTTTCAAAACCACTGAGTTACCGTTTGAAACCTTAACTAAATAAATACCCTGTGGCTGTGATGACAGATCAAGTTCATATAAGCTATTCCCGCTTATTTCCTTTGCTAATATTCGTTCGCCTATAAGTCCGTATACTTCAACAATAGTATTTGATGTAGGTTCTGAGAATTCAAGCATTACACGGCCATTAGTTGGATTCGGATAAACCCTGAATAAATCATCGGTTTGTGTTTCAAAAACTTCTGCTGACTTTTCTGATACTATTTCATCATAGGTATCTGACTCTTCATCCACTGCTAACATTACAGGAGGTAATGTACAGTAATCATTTGATATAAATGCATGCAGATAAGCTCCTGAACGCACATATGTCCCCCCGAGCATACGGATATTATGACCGGCAATAAGATTGACATTGCCGCCGTTTTGCACAATAAAGGTACTCCCGCCTCCGGCAACTGTCAATGTATTGCTTGCATCAAAGCATATATCCTGTCCATTGACTACATCCACTCCCTGAAGCGTCACATTTCCTGCTACTTCACCACCCCAATGAATGCGATTGTTTGGGTCATATTCATAACTACCGCCACTGAATCCTCCGCTATGACCTCCAAATGTTACTACGCCGGAATTAACTGATTTGTAAACATTGAAATTGCTACCCCATGAATTATTGGGGAACATTGCATTATTCAGCGCAAAAGTCTGGCTGTTATTAATGGTAAGCAGTCTGCCTCCACTCTGACCATTGCGGAAGATGCATGATGTGAAGGCGTTAGAAGGATCAACTATTGCACCCGACTTTAAATTTACCCCATTCGTATTCATATACTCAAAAATGGTATGTACTGCTGCTATTTTACCACCATTCTCAACATTTAAAGCATAGTAACCTGATGATTTGCGGGTAATTTTTGATTGCATTCCTGATGTACCATTAAATTCAATTAAACCTCCGTTATTTACATTAACAGATTTTGATGCTGCCAAGGCAAGTCCGCCACCTGCATCAACTGATAAATGACCACCGCTATTTATCGCTACATTACCTGATACTGTGACCAGGCTGGATGAAGTATTGAGCCGGCCTTTATTGACTATAAAATCATTGTTAATCGTAACCGGTTCTCCATTCATGAATGCAGAATATAAAGAAGAACGATTGATTACTAAATTATGGAAGTAATTGCCATTATAACAGTAAATTGCGCCATTATTATTATTACCGGTTATCTCAACTACTCCTCCTGTAGGTTTGAATACATTCGGATCAACAGCACGGAATGCTCCACCTGTTCTGATAGCCCCTCCGCTAATTACTGAACTTGATCCACTATTAAAGTAAGGATGATTATTAGTTAGCTCAAATAATCCATCAACTAATTGCAAGCTTCCTTTAATATCTGTCCAATTATTAATATCCGCTCTATTATTTATAAAACTACCTCCATTTATTTTTAACACCCCTGTAGAATTAATACCAAAACCTTGTGTCAAAACAGCGTTACCATCTGCAATATCAAGAAGTCCTTGAATGGTGTAATCAGAATTGATAGTAAGTAAACCACCTCTCGTTGCTGTGTTTGTTGACTGCTCACCTGTAGAGTAACTACCTGCTAACGCTTTTTTAGAATAATTCTTCATGTATATTTTACTTGTAGATGCATCAGTAAATGCACCGTTAACAGTTAGATTATGGTTCTGCATATAAAACTCATTATCCGGTGATATGGTGAATGAACCATTTACAACTATAGGTTCAATTGCTGATAAGTCAATATAACTCCATTCACCGCTATTTTTCTGTAAGATAACATTTCCGTAGGTAGCAGACGACTCAAAATTAGATAGTCCTCCTCCTGAATCACCTTTAATAACAACGGTATTACCTGGCAAAATATTAAATGATGATCCACTGCGTGGAATTATCCATCCATATATATTAATAGTACCTGCTGTAATATTAGCAATTGAGCCAGATTTAAACTCGAGCCAATTTGAAAATGCTTGTCCAACAGTTAAGACATCACTTGGATTTGTCATGTTCAGGGTTCCGCTTACATAGCAATTTTGTTTTATATTAAGCTCATTGCCATTGAGAGTTAATGATCCTGTGGCAATTGTCAGGTCACCAAGAATATCAATATTTGAATTCATGCTGATATTGTTTGCCCTTGTTCCATCACTAAGAAGTTGTCCGCTTCGCTGGTCATAAACAGGATCACCCGTGAAGCTTAAACTACCTCCTTTTGAGCTTTTATCTATTATAACATTTCTGAGTTGGCTCCCAGACACCATATATAAAGATGCGTCATTACTACCATAAAACTCAAAAGTACCTCCGGCAGGTGTAAAACCAGTTCTGTCACAATATAAACCTTTACTTGTACGTATTGTACCTCCAGTGATATTTTGAGTAAAACTGTATGTCGGTGAATTATATATATATATTCCCTGATCCTTAAAATCCAGCACTCCACCATTCATATTTATTTCAGCATTTCTAGCCCAAGGCCAATAACTTGATGAAGAGCCACCATAAATATTAATATTTCCACCACCATTAAAGCTAAGTTGACCATTTAAATCAATCCATCCAGAAGCAACCTGATGTAAATTGATAGTTCCACCCGGATTTACATAATAATTGCCATATAATCCATTGTCAGCAAGATCCAAAGCTGTAAACGTTCCTTTAAAAACATCAATGCCACCGCTTGTCCAGTCGTACTGATTACAGGTAACTGTATGAGCTACATTATCAACACGAAGAGCCGCTCCCATATTTGCTTCAAGAATATTGAAGTTTTCACTGGATTTAACATATTGATGCCCTACCCCGTTAAAAATAACCCGCCCTGTACCAGCATTGAAAGCACTAAAACCTTTTTCATTGGTCCAGTCTCCGCCCACACGCATAATTCTGTTTTGCAAATTGAATACTCCCGATTTTATTACAACATCTTTTTTTACTTCAAGAATATTACTATTTGTATTATCAATCGTAACAGTTCCTGATTGGTTAAATGTCAGATTATTAAAGTAGTCACCGGTATTCATCCTTAAACTCTGACTTGTGCCGTTTAATATCACTGTTCCTGCATGACATTCAAAAGTGCCATTATTAATAATATTTCCTTTCACTATCAAATCTTTGGTTGAGTAATTCTTAAAAGTAGCTCCATTAGGAATTTGAATTTTTCCGTTTATCTTTAAAGTTTGATTAGAGGAAGAAAGAATTTGTAAATGACAGTAGAAAGTAAGAGAACCTATTGGAAGATTAATTAAAGTAATATCATTAAAATCAGATGATGCGGATTTACATAATATGCTGTGGGTATTTGGATACCCAGTAAACCACACAGTACCATTTGTAAGATTTGCATTTGATCCTACCTGAAATTCCCAGTTTCCATATACCCGAAATACAGTATTTGCTGTGAAATTTGCTGTTGAACCTGATTTCCAGAACACATCACCATTAGCGTAAATTAAGCCTGATGAATTATTCATGGCAAGAGTTCCACTAATATTCATATCATTATTAACAACTAAGGTGTAACCTCCAACGGTTAAAGTTGCTCCTGAATTGATCGTTAAATTATTACATTTAGCATCTGAGGTATAAATATAAGGTTGTCTTGTTGTATTAGTTGGAATTATTACATTTATATTTTCATCAGGAACCATATCTTCATTCCAATTACCGGCTGTGTTCCAATTTGTACTACTATTTCCAGTCCAAATTAATCCGTCAACCATTTTATAAGCCATGGTGTAAGACCCTTTCTGGGTTGACCAGCCATTAACCTTCACATAGGCATATCCTGTATAATTTGCAATCCACTCAATTTTACTCCTGTAATTTTCACAACCATCATCATTAAAAGCTATTTGATTACAACTTTCGTTATAAAGAAATAATTGTGTGTCAAAGTTTGCAGTCGCTCCATTACCACAACCGGTTTTAAAGGTATATTTTCTGCCGTTTGTTACACTTATTCTATACATTTTACATCCTTGAGCAACAATACTAGATGAGGTTGTACTCCATGATGTACCCGGATTTAAGGAAAAATCATAATTAGGACATTCTTTACATATTTCTACTCCTGTACCTGAGAGGCTAATAGTTCTGGGGCTGGCAATATTATCCGCATTGTGCGGAATATTAAGAGTTGCTGTTTTTGATCCGGCAGAAGTTGGCGAAAATCTGACTTTGAAACTACCCGAAGTACCGGGTGGAAGATATAATGATGTTGCTCCAACAATTGAAAATTGATTTGCGTTTGATCCGCTAATTGATATTGATCCGGCTTCAAGATTAAGATAATTAGGACGGGTTCCGGTATTTGTCACTGTTACAGTCAAATCAGTTGATGAACCAACATTACGTGTACCAAACCCAAGTGTTGTTGACGGATTGGTTGACATAGCAACGCTTGCACCTCCATTATTGAGCCAATATTGAAGATTATTATCACTATATGATGCATTGAAGCGACCCCACATATTATAATATGAAGAATAATTACAATGATCGGCCCCATCAGGACATATCCCCAGTAGTTGACCAACAACTCTGCCATTTGCGTCAACAACTACTCCACCTGAACTACCATTGGAGGTCTGTCCTCCAACTGTTACTGTATAATGATAATTTGAAGTGGGTACCCCTGTACAGGTATACGACGGTGATGTTTTGTTGGTATGCCTGGAATATTGCTGAAGCATGCCATGAGGATGATGCACTGAATGCAATGTCGCATCATTACTCACATTACCTGTTGTCCAGCCTAAATAAAAATTTCCGCCTTGTTCTTTTAAAAGAACCAATGTAAAGTCAGTTTGACTATTTGTTGCAATAAGATTAGAACCATTTACCAATATAATATTGGGATTTGTTATACCACTGTTACAAGATGTTGACCAATAATAGAATCGTGCTTCAAGCCCTGCTGCCGATGCCTGAGTATCAAAACAATGATTTGCTGTGAGCAGAAATGGCTGAAAATCTTTGGTTCTCAAATCATTTAACTGACCACCGGAACACTGACTATAACCGTTACCTTTCGGAAAATAAAGCATTGCTGTTGCTCTACGCAAATCATCAATGTGTGCAAAACCATTAGCATAAGAACAATTAGCATCCTGATAACATGATCTTGGAATTTCTTCAGGAATATAAATATTATCAACATGAATTACTTTTGTTATTGAAAAATAAAGATCCTCTTCAAAACATTCTGCAGGAATAACTACCTGAATAATAACATAATCTGCAAAAGTAGTTCTGGTATAGAAACCATACTCATCAAGTTCACCTGACAACTCAATCTGATTAAAAGCAAAATCATCCTCACTGAATAAATTTACTTTAACTCCGTACGGGAAATTGCCTTCTGAGAAAAAAATCCTGATCTCATCAGCCTTTTCTGACTTAATATAAGTTGAAAACACCAGGATTTCATCATTTATTCTTGAAAGCCTTCCTCCTGAAGTACTTATTTCTCCATTTAATGGAATTTCTATATTCCTTAAATTGAAGACAATTGGTTGCTTTAAATCGCGAATAACACCGATTGCCGGCGGGTCAACTTCTGATTCAATAAAGGCTCTTTCCTCGTTTGATAAAGTATCAAGTAAATGCATCTCATTTTTATCAAATCCTCTTTGTAATGTATGGTATTCTGGCGTTTCTCTAATAATCTCGCCAAAAGCTGAAAAATAACGTTCAGCATCAACAGAAACTGGTTCATCATTCTGGCAAAATGCTGATTTAGTGTTGAAGAATAAAATAGTGCTAACACTAATAACAAGCAACATAAGGTTGGTAATTCTTTTTTCCATAGCTTTTAATTTTTAAATTAATACTGCAAAACAAAACATATTTAAATACTTTGACCTAATTAAAACGTCAGATATATTTCCTGTTTTTTGAGGAAATATTTCCTGTAAAAAGAAGAAAAAATACAGAGCAAGAACATTTTGAGATAAAATAGTATATTTATTTTATGGCAAAATGCTAAAACACATATATATTCTGCCTACATATCTGTTATTACAATTTTATCTACTTTTGCATACTAATCAATTTAATATCTGACTTTTATCTACCCATTATTATATTGACTATTTCAACTGCGTCAAGTACATCTATTATATTATCTCCTGTAACATCAGCATTTTCAATACAAAATGGATTTGGGTTTTGTTGCAATATATAATTTACTATTGTAACACCATCAAGTATATTAATTATACCATCACAGTTTACATCGCCCAAGGTTGGAAAACTCAAGTTTCCTATAAAAACATTATCTATAAAAACATTATCACCTTCACTATAAGTTTTATCATAAATGCGACAGCATGATTGAAGTGTTACTGTAAAATTTGTGCCTTTGAATCCTGAAAGATTGAATATTTTTCTTGAAAAAGATTCTATGTTTGCAGTTGGATTGAAATCCATAACACCATCAATATCAGCAACCTGAATAGTGTCATTAATAAGAACCCTGAACCAGGAGAATTTTGGACCTAAACTATAGGTTTGGCGTAGGTCAAAGGCTAAAAATACTTCTGACATAATAGTAGCGTCAACTTTACATATTTCAGCAAAACCATGAAAATCAACGTTTGTATTCCATGCCTGCTGTGGTGTTGTTCCTGTAGGTGTGCCTGTCCATTCTGTGAATACTACTCCGCCTGTAAAATGTAATCCAAAATTACTTTCGTTTGCTGAACGATTATCAACTTTTACAAATGCTTTTGAGTTTGATGAAAGAATAAAATTCTCTGATTCTCCGCTTTCAAAATCATCTTCAAGCGGGAGATTTCTTCCGTCAATGGTAAAATAATCATCAAATAGCATAGTGGTAGAGCCATTGGCGTTAACTACAGTAACATTAACGCTGTAAACACCGGGAGCAGTGAAAATAATTTCGGGATGCTGACTAGCAGAGGTGGTTCCGTTAATGAATGTATATGTGGATGGTATAAAACTCCATTGCCAGCTTGTCGGATTATAAAGAGTATTATCTTCAATTATAATAGGGTTATAAATACAACCTGTTGTTAAGCTGGCTTCAAATTGTGGATATGGAGCAGGATTATCTGTTACCACAATATAACTTTGTCTTGTAATAGTTTCATTTCCATAAGCGTTCTGAGCATTTAAAGTAACATCATATGTGCCGGGTGTGTAATAGGTGATGCCTGTTGGATCTTTAACAGTTGAAGTAGCAGGCATACCTCCGTTGAATGTCCAGTTCCATGAATTGGGAATTCCTTTTGTTAGATCAGTGAAATCAATTGACTGCCCAGGTTGAATAATAGATACGGGAGTGCTGAAAGCTGGTTGTGGTGAAAAAGGAACAGCTTTTACTGCTTCATATGCATCAATTCTTCCGGCACCTAACTGTCCTGCCCATTGTGGATTCAAAGCGTCAATATTTACGCAAGTTGCCTGCATAATGCTTTTAAGATCATCTGGTGTAAGGTCAGGATTAATTGATTTCATCAACCCGGCAAGCCCTGCTGCAATCGGAGTAGCCATGGAGGTACCAGCCATTAGGTCGTAATATCCCAATGATGAATTATAAATAACTGAGCTTAAAATCCCCATAGGACCGGGTGAAGCATAGCCTCCGGGAGCACACACTGAAACGTAGGTACCCCAGTTTGAAAAATCTGATTTAACATCATTATCGTTGGTTGAAGCAACTGCAATTACATTATCATATCCGGCTGGATAAAAGACATTATTATTTGAATCATTGCCAGCACCAGCAAAAAACACTACTCCCATTGAATGCCCAGTATTAATCAGGTTTTGAAAAGTCTGAGTGTATATTGTATAAGCAAAAGACATACTAATTATATCAGCACCATTATTAATTGCCCAATTAATACCCTGAAGGTGATGTGTAATATCATTCCAATGACCATGAGCTGCTTTGACGCCAATAATACTTGTATTATACCCAATTGTAGCAATTCCAATATGGTTGTTTGTTTCGCCTGCTGCAAGTCCTGCACAATGAGTTCCATGCGACCAGCCGACCGGATCACCACTTGCAGGAGGATTGGAATTTTGAACATTGTTGACAGCATCATATTGTAAAACTACTTTATTAACCAAATCAGGATGATCAGCCCAAACAGCATTATCAACAATGGCAATCTTAATTTCAGAATCACCTTTTGTAATTTCCCATGCCTGTTCTGCATTTATAACATCAAGATGCCATTTCCATTTATATGGTCCGTAAACAAGATTGTAAAGACTGTCGTTAGGCTTGAAGCTGGGATAGTAGCAAGGTACTTTTTCAGCATAATCAATTTCAGGTTTTGCTTCAAGTTCTGAGATTATTTTATCTAGCGCCTTATGGTCAGTAAAAGTTAAAAGAAAGGTTCTTAACAATTTTATATCATTATTGATATCAAGAGGTCGGCTAATGCTTATAAGTTCATATTTATTAAAAATATCGGCAAAATAACCAGCATCTTCTTTTTTTACTGTATAATCGGGTCCAACAGATATTTGCGGATCATAATAATCATAAAATTTTACAAATAACTGCCCATCAACAAAGTTCTTTTCGACGTTTTGAGCATAAATAACTAAACCATTATGTAAGCAAATCATTATAAAAATATTAATTAACTTACTGATTAGATTGTTTACATTTTTCATTTTTAAAGGATTTTGGTAATTTATTATTTTGTTGTTATCATAATACCTAAATAGCATAATTGAATTACTTTTGACTTTATAGAAAACACATTCTTCTCTACAAATTCCTAAATAATTTCTTCAGATAGATAGAAATTATATCTTATCCAATAAATAATCTTTATTATAATAGCATTAAAGTTATATTATTTCCAACAGATTATTTTTCTTCCAAATATTTGATTATTAATAATTATTTTGCAGAAATAAATTCCGGGTAATATATCTTCTGATTCAACAGACAGTTGATAATCGCCGGCTTGTTCATAAGTATCTTTCAATGATAGGATCATTTTACCATGAGTGCTGAATAATGCAATATTAACCTGAGAATCAACCGGTAATGAATAAGATATCATTGTTGAGCCTGCGAAAGGATTAGGATAAACAACAGGTTCGTAAATTTTTGTCAATAAATTTTCATTATACTGATATTTCATCATCGGGACTTCCATTGCATTAACGTTGGCAGCAATTACTTCACCCCAGGCGAGATTATTCAGTTTGGTTTTGAATTTCATGATGGTTGTTCTTTCTGAAGGCAATGGCGAATTATCGAAACTGAAAATAATACAGCGCAAGCTGTTGCCAATTTCAGCACATCTGAATTCATAGCCTCTCAGAGCTATTTCCACATCATTCATCGTTAATCCCTGAATATCAAATTGCAAGCCGGCTAAAGTGCCATCATTTATAATATCAATTCCATCAATATTCAAATAAATGTGAGCTGTTTCTGAATTTACAATATACGAACCATGTTTGTTTCCGCCCATAATTAGATTTACTATGCCAACAACATCCAGTACGTTGATAATATTATCACCACTTACATCAGCATTTTCAAAGCAGAAAGGAGTAGGGTTCTGAAGCAGTATATAGTTAGTAATTGTAACAACATCAAGCACATTCACTATCCCATCACAATTAGCATCACCTTCATGTATTTCAATTACATATTCGTCAGCCCCGATATCAGGATTTTTACCACCTAAAAATCGTATATCGCCATCAATATCGTAAAAAGGGCAAGAATAAATAATCCCGTTTAATTCTAAATCCTTTATTCCGGCATTTCTCATTTGCGAACGGCTGGTGAGGTGATATCCATCAGCCATAAAATCTGGTTCTATATTCATATTGCCGTCACCAGGCCATACTTCCGTATCTTGAATATTTGAATATCGTAATTGTATATTACTTTCAAAATAGAAGATTGACTGTCCTTCCTCAGCCATATTACCCCACACAATAGAATTCATTAATAGTGCATCAGCCCTATATATACTTACGCCCCCTCCTTCAACAGCGGTATTATTTATAATAGTATTGTTTATAAACAACACTTCATTACCAGAATCAAACAAAGAAATCCCCCCGCCTGATAAGCTCGCATTTTCCTGAATTACGTTATTTTGATAAATTCCAATTGACCTAAATAAACCTAATCCACCTCCTAAACATAAAGAATAACTTGTATTATTATTAATAATATTATTTTCAAACACAAAATCATATGTATTAACATCCTGAATGAACACACCAGGTCCCCAGCTATAATTAAAACCAGGACCTTGGCTGACATTATATGAAACAATATTATTCGAAACATTACCAATTACATTTACAATAGTGAATCCTCCGCCCAAAGTCTCATAATTCGAAGTACCAAAATCAGTTTTAACAGCATTGTGAGAGAATTTATTATTATGCATATAAAGCTCCAATGGTCTGGAGTCAAACATCATCAAACCTCCTCCAACTCCACCCATAGCTCCGTCAGCACTATTATCAGACAAAACATTATTTTCCATCACAAGATTACCTCCACTAAACATGCCTGCGCCAACAGCAACTTCGGCTATGCTTTTTACATGGTTGTTTTGAATCTTATTACCTCGTAGCACTACCAATGGTATATGTGATGGAGAAGAAACTATTGAAATTCCTCCGCCATAAACCCTTTCAATAGCAAGTAAGTCATTATTAATTATGTAATTATTCAACAGTTTTCCACCTGAACTTATATATATACCTCCACCAACCCAGGCATTCAAACCAGGATTATAAAGTCCTGTACCACCCGTTATTGTGAAACCACATAATACTGAAGTTGTATCTTCCTGGGTTTTATAAACCACTACCGAGCCTATATCGGGCAATGAAGGTTGACTTCCGTCAATAATAGTATTCACAATATGATTTGTATCTCCATCTATTATAAAATGACTTGCAACCATTAAAGGGTTTTTACCCAGAAAATTGAGATTCTCATAATACAAACCATCAGCAACCAATACAGTATCTCCTGGCATAGCATTACTAATAGCATCCTGAATTGTAGAATAATCTCCGGGGACATTAAGTATACCTGATAGTTTAAAACCTTGATATGAAGAATCTAGAAACTCCGTATTATCATTTGATATTGAACCTCTTTTTGCTGGAGATAAATAATCCATTCCCAGCATAACTTCAGTATTCTTTTCTTTATATCCTACAGGATAAATTATTGAATTGTTTAAACTATTATCATCCAAAGGAAATGATTCTGTTTCCTTAACAGATTTGATCATAATATTATCATTGTTAGTTTTATCCATCCAACCAATATTATCATAACAAAGAAAATTTTTATTTTTCATCAAACTTTTTGCTTTAATTGAAAATCCATCATCAGGGTTGAGTTCAGGATAGTAACATGGTACTTTTTCAGCATATTCTATTTCAGGGCAGTTTTCAAGCTCTGAAATGATCTCATTTATTTCACTATAATTCTTGAATGTCAAAAGAAGAATACCTAATGATTTTGCATCATTATTGTCTTCAAAAAAGCTACTAATTTTCAAAACCTCATGTTTTTCAGTAATTTTTGAAAAACAATCCGCATAATCTATTTTTCCAGAATAATAATAATCGTAGAACTTGACAATGATTTCACCGTCAACATAATCTTTTTCAAAGGTTTGTCCATTAACGGCATAACCTTGCAGAACTGAGGTAAATAGTAAAACAACTATTACCTTTTGAATTAACTTGTTTAAATTTTTCATTTTCAAAGGATTTTGATAAATAATTAATGTGTTATTATAAAAACTATTGCAATAAGAAAGTATATTTCACATTCATGCTAAAACCTGCTATTAATAAGGTCTTTACTTTCAATTTTGGCAACTGATATCATAAAATGTAGTAATACATTATGTAATGGAAAATAGGTTTGTTATTTTTAACCAAATACGACCTAACTGTTGACAAGACAACATAAGCAGTTTTTACCAATAATCCGTTCTTAATAAATTTTAGTATCATACTGTATGCTATGAATTAAGGAATATGCTCACTCAGGGTTATTATCAAAATACATCAACCGGAATAAATAAAGCAACAATGTTAAACTGTTAATCTTATTCATTTATATCGAATATTTGTATTTAAGAAATACCAAAGCTTCTATATTCTTCATATTGATAACTCCTGATTTATAATTTCTAATAAAATTCTTTAATACGAATACTCACTGGTAGTATGGCAATAGTGGAATAAGCTTATTCCTGAAGAGTTTACTATAAATTACTTAGCACTATGATAAGCCTGAGATCTAAGTAGTCAAATTACGAGATATTGATCAAAGGTAAATAAGATGAATATTCACATTCTTTCTCAGTGCATTATCGGTTATCGTCAATATCGTTTAGAAAATTACCTGGCAAAGGTACAATCGTTTATAACCCTAAAATAAAAAAATATCACGATATATTCCTTATTTTCAGAGGAAACATTTCCTGTTTTTGAAGGAAATATTTCCTGTAAAAACAGGAAAAAATACAGAGCTATGATATTAGTCTGCTTATATAAAAGCAGTTATATCATAGCTCTGCTGAACTCAACAATCTTAAAGGACTTGTTTTTCAGGCTATTGAGAAAACCAAGATTATTGTCTGATCAGCTTTTCAACACCATAACTATTTCCCTGGATCACTTTTATCAGATAGATACCGGGATTATATTGTGTTAAGTCAAATTGATATAGCTTATCAGCAGGTAATTCTTCAACCATTATTTTACTG
>MTBK01064106.1_pt1 | contig 17317 bp, 16 predicted proteins | sample 1535981 | NCBI WGS metagenome assembly MTBK01 (sample SAMN06109225, study PRJNA356200) | anaerobic digester metagenome | isolation source: biogas reactors fed with pig manure or primary and secondary sludge | place: Spain | collected 2016-06-30 | reverse complement strand
GGTCCCTTCCATGCGCCATTCCCACCGCTGGTTGCCGATGAGGCTGCCGGTCCCGGGGTCTGTCTGGTTCTCAAAGACGTAGACCCCGTTGACGCCGGTTGCCCTGCCAAACCTTGCGAGAACCTCGTCCATCGGTATCGTCCAGTCCGACTCCTTGAAGAACCTGTCTGCCGCAAAGCTCACCGCGCTCATGATGGCATCGTGCCGGCGGAGGGCTTCGGATGCCTTCTCCCGCTCCGTGATATCCTCAAGGAGATGGAGTCTCCCGAAGTAGCGATCATCCGCATCGCGGATCTGGGCGGAAAACCTCCTTATGTATCGGCCATCGACCAGTCTGATCTCATCCTCAATGACCGACCGGTTCGCCTCATCGTGGAGGAGCGCCCAGGATGCGATGACTGCTTCGGGATCACTGAACTGCGGGGTGCAAAGAGAGATTACATCGTTACTCTTGATCTTCCCTGTTCTCATATCATCTTCGAGGTGGGAGAGATCCCAGATATCAGAGAACCTGCTGTTGAAGAAGAGAATGTCGTCTGTCCGGTCGTCGACGATGAAGTAGGCGACCGGGGATGTCTGGGCCATATGGGTGAGCAGCGCTTCACTCCACCGGAGCCTCTCTTCCACCTGCCGCTCCTCGGTCACGTCGCGGCCGCACCCCACGATCCCGATGATATTCCCCTCCTCATCCCGGAACGGGGCTTTGTTGACGTCGAGGAAGAGAAATTTGCCTCGTACATTCCCGTACTCATCGAACCTCTCCGACCTCCTGCTCTCAAGGACGATCGTATCGGAGTCCCGGCAGATCTCGCCGAAGGTGTGCCAGTCCGGGTTCCCGGGGTGGGACTTGCGTTCCCGTTCGGCGAAGAACATATCCGTCTTTCCCACCGGTTCATCGGTATCGACAGCGCCCAGGAGTTTCTCGCAAATGGCCTTGTTTGCGAAGAGGTACTGACCCTCCGTATCTTTTGCCCATATGAGATCAGGAACATTATCGCACATCATCCGGACGAGGTGGTAGAGGTCGCGGAATCGCCGGTTGGTCCGGGCAAACTCATCCTCCGCGATCTTCCTCTCCGTTATATCGCGGAACATGAGGAGGTTTGCTTTCTGTCCCCTGAAGAGGATCGCCGCACCGAACCCTTCGACCCACTTCTCATTTCCCTGGAGATCCCGTATCGGGTAGCGGGCGAGGTATCCGCCACGCCAGGATTGCACGTTCTCGAAGTCAGAGACGGCGGACTCTACGTGGTCGGGGCGGATGAACTCCAGAATATTCCGGTTGATAAATTCGGCAGGGGAGGAGGCTCCGCCGAGAGCGACAACCGCGGAGTTGGTAAACTGTATGATGCCGTCCGGATCAAATATGAGGACGGCGTCCGTGAGAGAGTCAAGAGACCGCAGGTGTCCCTCTATCTCAGGATAATTCTGTTCGCCGGAGCGGCGGGGGGAGACTATGCAGGTGATCTCCGTATCGAGTGAGGCGGCGGTGATCGTCACGGGCAGGAGCGTGCCGTCGCGGGAGGTGAGGTCTGCGGGGCAGTCACCGACCGCCTCCCCTTTGCCGATCAACTGTATGAATTGTTCTCGCTCTGCCTCGCCCGGCCATACCCGGGAGAGGGGGGAGGAGACGAGATCGCCCGGCATGTAACCGAGGGTGCGGGAGAAGGTGGCGGTGGCACGGGTGATGGTGAGGGATCGTGAGTTGAAAGAAAAAAAGCCCGTCATTTTACCTTCCCGGCCATATCCGGATGGGCCGGGACTCGGGGTTCTATTATACATTGTCCTCTCAAGTGACTATCGTTTCCTCCTCTATATAGGGGTTGCGTATTTCAGGATCAATCACCCTGTCCCGGGTTTCAAGATCAATTACCCGGTGAGCCGGAGGCATCGTTCAAAACACGAAATTACCGGATGCTACAGGAGTCCAGGGTATAGTTCAAAAGAGCCAGGCAGGCGACTGTGAGTCATTCCCGGGGGTGCGGGAGCAGATGGATTCACCCCTGTGCAAAACCCGGCGTGGTGAGTCCCGACGCCTGCACTATTCCTTCTTCTTCCGGGAGAGGGGGCGCCGGAAGAAAACTCAGGTAGAGTCTTCTTTCTTCCGGCGCTCCAGGATCCCTGCAACAACTGCATCGAGATCCTCCTCAAGCCAGGTTTTGCGTTCTTTCGTATAATCTCCGCTTCCGTGGGAATAGCTCTGGATGAACCTTATCGCATCTGCAGGTCCAAGATTCTTTACCAGTACTTCAAATCCCTGGATCCTGATCTCATTGAGTGTCTTTACTTCCATTGGCTGTCACCTCCATGAGCCACTCTACAGGATTGTGTGTTTCGATAGAGATCTTATCCGCATGCCTCATAATAACCTTTGCGAGGGTATCATCAGTTGTAAGAAACACAGCACCGGCACTCTCAGCAGATGCAAGGTGCAGAGCATCAAATGCATCAATGCCTAACTCATAGAATATTCGGGCACGGTTCACGATCGCCTCATCGATCACAATCCGCTCCTGTGCAAATTGCAGGAGGTTCTCAACAGATCTTCTCTTCTCCTCACCTGGAATTTTAGCGATCTCGTATTCGATTGCTTCACTCGCAACCAGATTCCAACCTCCTGTGCATCCATTGAGGATTGCGATCACAGCTTCTGCCTCCATCCTGATACGGTAAAATCTTTGATCGTCAAACGGTCGGCACAGGCTGCAAACGTCTAAATAGACTTCCATCTCTTCCCCGATCTTTGCTTTATAGTGTAGTTATGTGTTGCTGTATTCTTGGGATTTGTGGTGCAAAAGTGTAAAGGTGTGGGCCGGCGGGGAGGCAAGACCCCCTCACCGAACAGCCTGTTCGATCAGCGCGGTCTCTTCTTCGGTTAACCCATAGAGTTCATAGGCCAGCGCATCGATCCTCGCGTCGATCGCCTCGATCTCGCGGCTGATGAAGGTCTTCTCCTGCCCCGTCCTCGCCCCGGCGAGCTTCCGGTTCAGGTCGAGCATCGCCTCGACGAGGGAGACCATGCGGTCGTGGCGGGCTGTGCCGGCAGGGTCGGAGGGGGCGATGGGGAGGATTGGTATCTGTGACACATACATGGGTTTGTATTCAAAATACCCGCCCCGTTTTGTTGAAGATATGTGATAGATGATGAAGTCCGAGACCTTCGAGTTGAGGATACCGAGCAGATACAGGTCGTCTGTTGGGATAATTGCTGTTTTATCGTTAGAATAAAAGCTACCAGCGTCAAAGGCGTACGACGCTCGCTTTACGATGGCAGGAATAATGACCTTCGGCTTCTCAAACTCCCTATAATAATCAACCGTATCCTGAATTTCGTACCACTGGTACGGCCCAGGTTTCCTCCCTGGCCACTTGCCACCCTTCCACCCGTCAGGTTTTGGCATCAGCTCCTTCCTGAACTGCCTGATATAATCCCTGATCGCCGGATAATCGTTGATCTTGATACCCCGCCGTGTGAATATCAGGAACTTATCCGGCTCCAGCGGTGCATACCGCTTCACGTCCCGGCCGGCTAGGAACGGTTTGATCACCTCCGCACTCTTAGAATCCTCCGCGATCAACCGGTCCCGGGTCTCTGCATCGATGATGAACGCCTTATTCAGGCCGGTAAGAACACCGCGATAGATCTTTCCCTGCACGTACTCGCCGAGCGGCACCCCGGCGCCCCGGATCTTTTTAAGCAGGTCGCCGGTCTTCTCATCCACGAGCGACCAGCCCTCATCATCGAGATCCACCTGCCGCACCGGGTAACCCGACTCCTCGACGTACCCGGAGAGGTCGGGGAAATCGAGCGACGCAACATTCGTGACCGGGAACGTCCTGTGCGGCTTCCCGGCCGACACCCTGATGATACAGGGGTACGTCGTCGCCCCCTGGAAGACCGGCAAGTCCCCGAAGTCCACGATCTCCTCGATCCGCCTCTCCTTCAACCACGCCCGCAGGGGCTTTCCGTAGTTCGCCCGCAGCCACTTGTTCGCGACGATGTAACCGAACTGACCGCCGGCCCCGAGCAGGGAGACCCCCTTCTCGATGAAGTAGGCGTAGAGGTCGGCGACCCCGTGGTAGACCGCGTAGTGTTGCTTCGCATACCCCTTGAACCCCTGCCCGAGCGTCTCCTGCCGGACATACGGCGGGTTTCCTATCACCGCATCAAACCCGCCCCGCTTCAGGATACCGGCAAACTCCCGCTCCCAGTCAAACGCGTTGATCCGCCGGCGCTCCTCAAGGTCCGGCAGGGCGTCAGGGCCGTCGTAGATATCCGACCCGACGAGCGAGTTCCCGCACCTGATGTTGTCATGAAGACTCGGGAGCGCACGCTCGGCAAACAGGGTCAGCTGCTTTGATACGGTCTCCTCGCTCTCATCCTCAAGAACCTTCAGGAGGAGGGAGAGCTTCGTCACCTCGACCGCCTGCCGGTCGATATCCACACCGAATATGTTATTTAAGAGGATCCGCTTCCGTTCGGCCGTGGTCAGCCGCCAGTCGCTCCGCACCCTCGAATCAGCGCCGTTTCCCGCCCTGTACACCGGCATCTGCACGTCCCGGCTCCGCCGGCCCTTCCCGCGAGGTGCCGGCGGCAGGAGCGCCCTGACCCCGGGCGAGGTCGCCCCCTTCTCCTTGAGCACCGGTACCAGGTGCTCGATGTACCAGTCCCGGTGCCAGTTCAGCAGGAACTGGTATGCACCGAGCAAAAACGACCCCGAACCGCAGGCCGGGTCCAGTATCGTTATGCCGGAGACCTCCTCTGGCGTCTTCCCGCGCACCACCTCACCCACGGTCTGCTTCACGATGTAGTCGACGATGTAGGTCGGCGTGTAGAAGACCCCGCCGGCCTTCTGGACCTCCGGTTTCTCCTCCACCTTCGCACGGTGCCCCTCCGTCAGGCGGATGACCTTCCCGAGGAACTGCTCGTAGATCTGCCCGAGGATATCCGCCGGTATCGCCGAGAACTCATACGGGCTCTCGGGGTAGTAGAGGCGGCGGATGATCGTCTTTAACACATCGTCATCGATGGTGAGCGTGAGCGTCAGCGTATCGGGAGGCTCACTCCGCCCCGGCTCCTCCTCAAAGTAGAACAACCCGGAGTTATACCGATCGTCGGCGTGGCGGAGGAGATCCGAGAGGCGCCCATAGACCCCATCACCGGAGAGCAACCCCTGCAGGGTTCCGTACGGTTCGATACCACGGTCCTCGCTGATCCGCAGGAATATGATCCGGTCGATCGTCCGCTGGACGGCGATATTCAGCTCCTCGACGGTGACATCGGGGTTCCGGAGCGCGATGTTGCGGGCGAGGATGTCACGCCAGGACTCGATATCGGCGAGGAACGCCTCATCGACACCCAGGGTTCCTCTCTTATCGGTCTCCGAGTCGGCAAATTTGTCAAACGCCCCCCGGAGGATGCATCCCTGGGAGAAGATTCCCGCGATCCACTCCCACTGCTCCGGGTACTCGGTGTAGGTGAAGTAGCGCACCCGGGCCGTCCCCGCGGTATCCCCCTTCCGGATGGGCTTTGTGCAGTCGTAGACGGCAAACTCCTCGAAGTTCGTGAGGATGCTCAGTTTCAGCCCGGCGTTCCAGGCATACCTGCGGAGCTGGAGCGCCGAATCAGTATCGTCCCTGATCGCCACTGACGGCTTCTTCGCCTCGACGATGAACTTCCTCGTCCCGCCTATCCGGAACGAGTAGTCGAGGAAGTTCGTCTGCCCGCGTATCCTGATCGGGTCTTCATGGGCGACCTCCTTGTAGGCCTCGGAGAGCCCCTGCCGGTTATCGACGTCCCACTCAAGCGCCCTGAAGAAGGGATCGACGAACTCCCGGCGTAGCTGCGTCTCGTTGTACTGCCCCCGGTGGTATGCAGGGCGGTGATAATCGTAGCGTTCTACAAGTGACCGGATGGCGTTATATAACTGTTTAACCATGGAAAAATCCCTGAATCAAGCAGGGTCAGGAGATTACCGCTGTAGGGCTCTCCATTTCCCTGCTTGAAACACTGTCTTTTGTTGTGACCCGGTATCGATATCTCATGCAGAGCGTCTGCGCAGGGCATATCCTGCAAGCGCTATTCCGGCAAGCGCTGCTGCCCATGGGAACGGGGCAGGCATGGCATCAGGCTTCGCGCTGCCGGAGGGGGCAGCGTCGTATACAAGGGTCAGTGCCGTGATACCATCGATCGCCTTCTCTGCGGGGACTGCCTCTCCGCGCAGAGCAAGGGGCCATATGCCACCGTCAATGCCGAAGGTGTGGTTGTCCGCCTGGTTTACCACGAGATAGTCTCTGCTTCTCATGATCTCGCTGGAAGTGAAGGATACCGTATCACCGCCTGCATTCTCCAGAATGACCGTGTAAGCATCATCCTTCGCAAGGGTCACATTGTATGCCTTATTGTCGACGAGGTTCTCGTCATGCTGGCAATCGTCATCCACCCAGCCCACCAGCATATAGAGGGGCATACCTCTCCAGACATGCCCGTCGCCGTCTGTATAGGTAATAGCATGGCCATGTGCCCGCTCGCCGCAGGAGAGACCCTGTTCAAACTCCTTCTTTGAGATCGACGCGGTGAGGTACCCGGAGAGGTTCAGTGCCCAGTCCGCCTGTTTGCGGGGGTAGATCTCCAGTTTCTCAACATTACGGACGGCAAGTCCCGCTGCGGACGGATATGAGGTTCCTGCACACCAGTAGTACCGCCAGTACCCCGGGTCGGTGCATTCCTTCATGTCCTGGTTGCCAAAAACATGGTCCGGGGAAAGGAAGAAGAGCGCGGGACCGCCGGTGTATTCAGGGACAAACCCCTCTTTTCTGGTCTCCCATGCGAGGATTGCCGTACCCTGTTTCTCCTTTGGCGCGTATACGTTCTCGTACATGAGCTCGACGACATACCCATCCGTCGAGGTCATCCGCAGTTCGTCTCCTTCCTGCATACCGCCCACGAGGTCACAGAGGTCGGATATGGCGGTGCCCATGGGAGCTTCCCGGACCTTCTCGAGGTTTTTGTCTTCCGCTGGGTTCCAGAGATCGGCGGTGTCGAAGGTCGGGCCCTGGAATGAGTAGGTGGTCACGCCGTCGCCATGGATGGGCAGGTGATCCCTCATCCACCTGCAGTCAACGGTGGTGGCGTTTTGCACGTTCCCGCCCTCTTCATCGTACCGGATGACCGTGACACTAACAGCATCTCCCGTCTCTCCCGTAATCGCAGCACCGCTGAGGGTTATGTCCATTATGTTCCCTATACCCATGCCGGGGGGTACGTCCTCACCGACAAGGACGAGGGGAGCGATCTTGATATCCCCGTCCTGTTTCGGCAGGGGCCCGCCGTTCACCGAGTCAGCGACACAGAACCCGGTGTCGGTCAGGTCTGATGGGGAAAATATGCGGTCGTGCCAGTCTGTTGCCCGGATTATGATACTGTAGCCCTCAGCGGCGCGGGTGGCATTGAAGGTCGCAGGATCCGCGTCGTCCACAATGCCGATGAGAAGTTTGAGGGGAACGCCGGCATATATACTGCCATCAGGCGCGGTATACGTGATGCCGTCTCTCGCTTCGATCTCCCGGAACGCATCCGCGGAGATCCTCTCTTCCCCGGCACCGCTGAGGGTAAGCGTCCATGAAGCTGCCGTGCTGCCGGCGGTGTTCTCTGCTGTCACGATCCCGGTTGCACCGGAGAGAAGAAGGAGTGCTACCATGAGGCAGATGAAGGGCGCCCGTTCCTGCTGGTATCCTGATTTTGGTGTCATATTGCTCACTATAGCATACACAAGGCCCTCATAAAAAATTGCCTGTGGAACGTCGAATAACCTGTATATGCAGATTTTCTGCACCCCTGTCATGATATATATCATGACAGGGAGATCCGTATCGTGGATGCGATGACCCCCCGGATCTCACAGGTGTGGGGTCCGCATCGCGTCTCTTTCTATATCTCGCCCTGTCATTCTATGATAAGATGACAGGGCAGTGTCGTGGGGGAGTCTGATTTATTGAAGAGATTATTTCTGCTATAACCTAAGTTTGCCACTTCACTCAAATTTCTCAGATTGTGGTGCTGGTATGAAAAAGATCCTTTTTCATACCAGTATAGCGACCTCAAACTATATCATGCCGTGCTCTGATATCTACTCAAAGTCAAAAGTTGCTTATGTCAGAAGATCTTGTTGCCATCGTGGAAGAATCGGAGAGCTTAAACGGTACGATAATATCCAAGGTACGCCTTGAGCTCCTGTGGTCACTTTCGGAATTGGGCGAAGATGGTGCAACCGCAAGGCAACTTAGGGCTGCTTTGAACTTAAGTGATGGTGTATTGTACTCCAACTTGAAGAAACTTGAAGACATAGGATATCTCCGTTCAGAGAAAGTATCCTTAGAAGGAAAAGAACTGAAATTGTATGCCATCACCTCTGAAGGGCTTAATGAGTGGAAGCGTGTTAAGAATTGGCTATGCAAAATACTTGGATGTGGAGGTGATGCTTGTGGGAGATAGAGGGAAGGTCATTGCATGTTTCCATGAGGCGGGTTTTCAAATGGATAAAGATCAATTTGAACACCGTTTGATAGCTCAAAAGATGGTCTACCTGTTAAAACTCAAAGGTGTCAAATTTGCGTATCCGTATAATCTTTATGTACGAGGGCCATATTCGCCACTGCTTGCAGGCGAATATTATAACCATGCAGATGAATTTGCACAATTAAAGACCGATGTTGATGATCTAACTTCAACAGAGGCTGAATTTGTTGAGGAACTAACCTGTCTCTTTGATAAGAGCCCATCGTTGCTTGAGGTTGGGGCAACGTATGCCTACCTCGCATTCAGCGCCCGGTATCCGCCAATGTATGCGTATCGGCTTGTAAAGCGGATGAAATCGTTTTATCCGAATGAAACAATCGTTAAAGGAGTGAACAGGGCAAAGCAGTATTTGTTTGTTCCCTCCGAAGTAGAGCTGCGAGATCTAGAACCGGAACTTAGAGCTTGGCAGCAGGCTAGCATTGACTCAATGAGGCATTGAAATGGGGAGGCGACGGGGCGAGATTTGGTATGTGGATCTTACCGATTCAAAAGGACATGAGCAGCAGGGCAGACGACCCGCAATTGTGCTCGCCGTCTCACACGCAGGGATCACAACCGTAGTTCCACTAACCTCTCAGTCCAATGCTTTAAGCTTTCCTCACACACATGAGATTCAGATGTGTTCTGAAAACGGACTCGCTTCTGATAGCGTGGCACTTGTATTCCAAATAGTGTCTCTTGCGAGAGAGCGCTTTATCAATAGTCCTATTGGTGCATGTTCCGACGAGGATATGGATGCAATATGCATAATCCTAAAGGACATGCTATCAATCCCATAAGTTAACCCATATCTGCCTGTCGTGCTATATCAAAGCGACAACACAGACATTGTTCACCCATTGTCACTTCGACCATCGCCCAATGTCACTGCCAGAGCCTATTTTAAGGAAGGTTGAGGGAGCATGTGGTGCCCTGTTCAATATATTAGCAAACTGCTGACATGCGATAAGTCGCTCGAAAATAGGATTGAAATACAGGGGGAGGGCAAACTCACGACACGTGTCTTATGAATACCCTGTATGGGACAAAAGAGGAATGCGAGGGGTGAGATTCGAACTCACGAACTCCTACGAGAATAGGCCCTCAACCTATCGCCTTTGACCGGGCTTGGCAACCCTCGCCTGCCTCTATGTACAACGTCCCCACATGATAAAATATATTGCTCCCCGGCACACCGGGGGGCTTCGGTGTATATTTATGAACCCGGCACCAATGTACCCCCATGTGGGCCGAGATCTCACGCGAGTTCGCTGATTCACCCTCACAGGCACGGGTGTTGCGTTTCCTGCTGGAGAACGGGTTTGGCATCAACGAAGAGGGGCGCATCGTCTGCAACGACGTCGAGATCCCGGCAACGCACATAGGCAGGGCGACCGAGACCGACCGCCGGGTTGTGGACGCCACGGCCCGCCGTGTCCTAAAAAACCCCGGGCTGCGGGAGATCTTCATCCGGATGCGCGCAGCCCCCGACCTCTCCCGGGTCGCAGAGGCCCTCGGCCTCTCGGTCATAACACTCCTCCCGAAAGACGCCCAGGAGAAGGGGATAGTCGGCGCCGCTGTCAAGGTTCTCGTCGATCACGACCTCTCCATCCGCCAGATATTCGTCACCGACCCCTACCTCGCAGAAGAGCCGAGGCTGGTTATGATCGTCGATGAGGAAAAAGTTCCGGCATCGGTCTACAAAGACCTGCGTGCCCTCCCCCAGGTGCGGCAGCTGATCATCTGAAGGCCTCCACCTCAAGCGCGAGTCGGTAGATCCGCTTCCGGTTCCGTCGCGGGAGGATGATTGAATGTGCCAGTCGCTCCTCCAGGGTGATGACGCGGGTTCCCTTCACCAGGTTATCGGCGTGGGCGACTATCTTCTCCTCGATCGTCCGGGGCATGCAGTCACGCGGCGCAAGGCCGAGGAGCGAACACTCATCGGCCGTCAGCCCGGCCCCTATATGCCGCTCAACGATCGCAACAACCGCATCATCGAGGCCGAACGAACGGCATATCTCGCCGCCCACCTCCGCATGGCGAAGGTCATGCGTCACCCCCCGGCCGATATCGTGGAGGAGAGCGCCGGCCTCAACCAGGTCGCGGTCGACGATCGGATCGGAGGCGTAGTTGAGCGCGAGATCACGAACAACCCTGCAGTGAGCTATGACACTCCCGGAACACCCCGCGCGCTCAAGGAGGGCGATGCAGTCCTGCTCACGCACCCCCGAGGCACCCCTTGATCCTCTCGACCCTCCTCCGGAGGGCGGCAGCGATGAGTTCGTTATCGAAATGCTCAAGCATCTCCTCACAGTTCGGGCACTCGAAGTTCCACTCCGCCGCATCCACAAACGTATATACGACGCTGCAGTTCTTGCAGATGTAAAAATCGTTCTTCTCCTCGTAGGCAAGCCGGGCGTCGAGGTGTTCAAGCGCATCCCTGATCTCCCTCTCGATCACACCGTAGAGGCGGTCCATGCGGAGATGCCAGAGATATGTGAGCCACCCGGTCTCGCTATTCTTCAGCCGTCGGTACTCGGCGAGCCGCTTCTCGTAGAGCGTATACAGCGTGTGGCGGACGGTATTTAAGTTAATCTCGGTAATCTCGGCGAGCTCCTCGTCGCTCTTCTCCTCCCCTTCAGGGAATCGCCTGAGGAGCTCGATTCCTTCCTCCCCGACCATGCGCAGCAGATAAGCCCTGATCGCATGGTTGGCTAACAGTTCAGTGACAGATACCATCGCTAAAGTTCTCCCCCATGATTAATAGATCCCACCAGCGTACTCTGGCTCTCAATCCTTAATGCCCTTTCCCATCAGTTGACGGATCCCGGAGGCAGGAGGCGCCGGACGGCCCCGATGCTCTGCTCCAGGTCCATACAGGCTGCCGCCACGGTCTCCCCGCACCCGTAGACGCTCACGACGGCATTCCCCTCCTCAAACCCGGTGCCGGGCCATGGTATATCGGCAACCCGGGGCGCAAGCGGGGCAAGATCCACAGAGAGATGCATATCCCTCTCGGCAAAGAGGATCCGCCTGACAGCGACCCTCCGGGCCGCCGGCCTCTCCGCCGGTATAATTCCCCGGCAGGCATCCATATGCATGGCAAAGACGCTCTCCCCGATCGCCATCTCCACCGTATCCAGGGTGGCCTGGAACCTCGGGTTGATCTCGATCGCCCAGGGTCTATTCCCCGCCATGAAGTCAACCCCGACCGAGCCCACACACCCGCTCGCCGCGCATATCCGCTCCGCACACGATATCATCTCCCCGGCAAGCGGGTGCGCGAACGGGGTGAGCGAGCCTGCAAACCCGTGTGCCCTCTCCCCCTCCCCCCGCAGGATCTGCCGGTTGACCGCTATCGCCAGCGCACGGTGACCATCCGCAATGCAGGAGACGCTCGATGGGATCCCCTCGACGAGCTCCTGGGCGATGTAGGGCACGTCCGGCCAGGTATCCTCCCAGCGGCGGAGCTCCTCCTCCTCCTTTGCGATCACATTCCGCCACCCCCCCGATCCCCGGCGCGGTTTGACCATCATCGGATAACCATCGGCGAGCGGCGGGACCGGCAGATCCAGATCCTCGAAGAACCGCTGTATCTCCAGTTTATCGAGGAACCGCTCAACCTTCGCTGGCGGTGTCCCGTAGAGCGGGATCGTGGCCCCGATAGCCTCGGCACCTGATGTGACGACCAAAACATCCACCGGGTGGCGGGCGGCAAGCCCGGCGATCTTCTCCGGTAGATCGGCGATCTCATCAAACGAGACACAGTCCTCCGTACACCAGGCGAGATCCTGGTCACAGAAATGGTCGATGGCGTAGACCGCGTATCCGGCCCGGTGGGCTGACTGTGCCACGTGCCGCGTGGCAAACCCTGCAACCAGCACCCGGCCCCTCACCGTTCCACCGTCCTCTTGCCTGCGCCTGCAGGCTCGATCCGGATCCCCGCATCCGGATACTCCCTGTTGAGTTCGCTCCCCAGAAAGAGATGGTCGAGGAAGAGAGCGAGGCTTGAGATCTCGGAGTGGGGCTGGGTTGTCACGGAGACGTTGTAGTCGGCAAGACCATAGATGTCGCCCGGCACCTTCCCGGCCCCCACAACCACGAGCACCTGATCCACATCCCTTATATCATCGATGATATCGGTCATCCGGAGCCCGTACATAGTGAGGTGGACGACCCTGCCGCCGCCGGCCTTCCAGTCCCTGATACACTGCCGCCATTTCACACCATCCTCCACAAAAAAGTCTCCCCCCCACCGGGAGACCACATCCCTTATGCTCCTGACCACACCGGGGTCATCCGCAGCGAGGTACATGCCCCGTGCCCCGAGCGCCCGCGCCGCAAGCCCGACATGGGTTGTCACCCGCTGATCGCGCTCCGGCCGGTGGCCTACCCGGAGCACCACCACGGCAGGCATCCCCTCACTCCTCTCTCCTTCTCGCCTTTATTATACCGTTCTCGATTATAAACGGCAGATCACTGGTATACCGGCACTGGCACTCGATCAGGGACTCCTGGACGGACATGAGCCGCACCGTCTTCCCGGACCGCCGGATCAGGAGGTAGCGCTCAAGGCGTTCAAGAGATACCGTGACCTCACCGGGCTCAAGGCCAGTGGCTGCCGCCAGGTCTCCGGTCGTGACACCGCCGTTCTCGGGAATACAGTGATACACGACCCAGTCCAGATCTTCCTCACGCACATCTATTCTTTCTTCCGGGAAAACCGATATAGTTATTCATGTGCCGGCCGCAGATCGTTCCGGCTCTGTGCGCCGCCGGATGGGATAGAGGTATGGTAAATTATATCGAACTGGCAGGGCTCGCCGACAAACTCTTTGAGATCAGCGACGACGACGATGAACGGCTGGCTGAGGTGCTGGATACGCTTGACGGAGAGATCAGGGAGACGCTCCTCGCCTCCGATTTCCTCAACGCTTACCAGGTCTTCTACTACCATTTCCGGGAGACGCCGGACGAACTTGCGAAAGAGAGGTTGCAGCTCCGCGCGGCATCGGATCTCGCCCGAGGGATCGTCATAGACGAGATCGATATCTACGAGGTCGTATTCAGCATAAAGGACAGAGACCCGGTCCTCCTGTTCACCGACGGGGAGACGGTGCATGAGGAGTTCCGCGGGCGGGCGGCATACAGGGATATGGCCGGGAGCCTGGAGGAGTGGTTCTAGGCTGCTTTCGCCTTAATCCGGGGGTCTGGTGCAGATCACCGCTTCCTGTGCTTGACGTGAATTGGGCCTGCCGGAATTCCGCGTGGCGTATACGATCGCTCCGCTACCTGTGGCGGGGGCTGGCCCTGCCCCTATCCTGGATGGGCGGTCTCCCGGCCGTGATCAGCCTCTCATCCACCCTCGCCCGCACAACCGGGGGCAGGTCGCCCCACCGGATCACCACCTCATCTATGAGGGCGAACACACCCCGGACCTTCGTGCCGGGGAGGAGATCGAGGACGGATGTATCGTCCCTCGCGATCTGGTTGCAGATCGCCGTCGCCCAGGCATCCGCGGCGGCGACGTCGTGGGAGAAGACCGTCACGGCGTCAGCGGTGCCGAAACTGATGGCCGGCCCCACCGTCGCAGAGGACGTGCAGATACCGAGGATCGCCTCCTCAGGCGGGAGCAGGAACGCTGTACGCCCGCTTAAAGGAGATCCCCCCGCAAATATGCCGACCCTGACCTCGCGGTCGCTCACGAGAGCGATATCCCCCCCGTTGTCGATGAGGCCGAACGACGCGCCGGCCTCGACCATCGCCTCCACCCCCGCCCAGGCGATGGCGCCCGCCACCGCCGCCATGGGTCCGACCCCGGCCTCTTCAGCGGCCCGGGCCATGCGGCCGGGGGTTCTGCCCGGGGTCTCCTGCGTATACGGCTCAAGCGTCGCAAAAAAATAGGGATCCGCGACGATCTGCCGCTCGACCTCCTGCCGGGCGGCCATCATGCCGGATCTTGCCGCCTCGATATGCCGCTGCTCATCGGCGAGGATCGTCGCGATCGTCTGCCGGAACTCGAAGTGTTCCCGGATCATCCCTGCAGCGAGAGGGCCGAGTGGGGGCACGCACTGACGCACTTGCCGCAGAGGACGCACCGCGCGGCGTCCATACGGAGGCGCCACTCCTCGTCGAACGAGAAGACCTCCTGGGGGCAGATGCTTATACAGGATCCGCAGTCGACGCACTCTTCCTCGTCGAGGGCGATGGCGTTCTCCATGACCCGGACCGCGACACCCATCCCCTCAAGGCACCGCTGAACGAGATCCGCATCGCTATCGGGGATATCGATCAGCACCTCACCGGCCATCGAGTCTATATTCGCCTTCTCGACGTTGACGAGGACGCCGGTCTCCTTCACCACCCGGGCGATCACCGGTTCCCTCCCGGGGTCATTCTGCCCTCTCCGGGAGAACGTCAGCAGGAATTTCATCGCCACCACCTCTCGCCGAAGAGTTTACCGAGATCGATCGCCGAGAGGATCCCGACCACCCGGTTATCCGCATCCACCACGGGGAGAGCGCTTATGTTGTTTCTCTCCAGTTTCCGGGCGGCGATGTCCACCGGCTCGTCAGGGGTCGTCTTGATCACCTGCCTGGTCATGATATCCCTCACATGCCGCAGCCTCCCATCGGTAACCACCGCCTTTGAGACGTCGTATGTGGTTATGATCCCGACAAGCGTGCCGTTGCCGCCCAGGACCGGGAGGTGGTTCGTCTCATCCCTGAGGAGCTGCTTTGCCGCCACCCTTATCTCCTCATCCTCGGTGATGCTGAAGACCTGCCGGTTCATGATGTCCCGGACGCGGGGGGTGACCGCCGTCTCCCGCATGGGCTTTGCACGCTTCGCCGGGTCGATCCGGCGTGTCGGGAGCGTAAGTTCTATCTTACCCTGCTCGACCCAGCCTTTGAGCTCCCGCGCCACCATCCGCGCCCGCCGGAAGCTGGAGAGCGATGACGTCCTGACGATCTCCCCGTCGAGCTCGATCTTACCGCTCCTTAAATCGGCATAGCTGACCGTTGCCACAGACGGCCGGTCCCGTCGGGGGGTGCCGTAATCGATTATATCGGTCAGGATATCCTCGTCCCGCACCGCGGTGCTCCGGACGATGCCGGTATCGAGCACCGGTATAGGGACGCCGACGCCGACATACATCGTCACGCCGTAGCCGTTCATCGCCGCAGCCCGAAGGAACTCCTGCCGCATCGCTTTCATATCCCCGGTAACCATCAGCGTCCCGAACCCGCCGCCGGCCGAGTGCTGGGTGCCTTCGCCGACCACCATACCCTCCGCACCGGCGAGGAAGATCGGGATACCGCCACCGATTACCCGGAAACCGGGGTCGTTTGCGAGCGGCGAGAGAACCCCCGCCCCGGAGTAAGAGACGTTTCCGCATCGCGGGAGGAGGGGGCCCATGTAGGTGTAGAGCGTCCGATCGGTGGTGTTCGTCGCAGCGTTGTAGCGCTGGTAGGAGTTCCTCGGGTTCAGCATGACCGCCTGGTTCATATCCTCAAGCAGCAGGTCTGTCGTTATGCTCCGGCGAGGGTAGCAGTCGGTCCCGTGGGAGGTCGCCCGGAGTTCGACGGTATCACCGGCTACGAGGGCCTCGAGGACATGGGCGCCGCCGTAGATCCTGTCCTGGGAGTCGGCCTCCTGGGTCGCACCGAGATAGGCGTCGACCGCCGCTATCCCCGCGTATGCCTCCACGTCGTTGAGCCAGACGCGCTCCATCCTGATGGGGGGGTCGGCGTGCCCGAAGTTGAAGAACGCACCGGAGGAGCACATTGCCCCGAACGTCCCGGTCGTGACGACGTCGACCTCCTCCAGCGCCCCTTCCTCCCCGAGTTCGTCGACTATTGCCGGCATCTCGTCGGCGGTAACGACCCGTGCGCTGCCGTCGCGTATACGGGCATTGATGAGGTCGAGGGACTTTCTCATGAACGTATATCCATTCTGGAATATTTATAGGTGTTGATTATTACCTAAAGTAATACGGTGCGCGGCCGTCACCGATAACCTCCAGAATCTGCGCACCCCGCTCCGGATCTAAAAAAGGAATTTTTCGGTGTTCAGTCCCGCTTCCGCCGGGCTCCGAGGAGAGCGAGGGCGGCGAGCGCGACAAAGGGCGCCATGCCCGCCTTCGCCGTCTGTGTCGGCACAGGAGAGAGCGATGCCGAGGCCGAGGCGGTGCTCCCGGCACCGACCTGGACGGTGGTCGACCAGTCGTTGTAGCCGGCGAGTGCCACCCTGACCGCATGGGCGCCGGCGGATATGCCTTCGACGGTCAGCGGGGTGATGCCCTTGTAAGCGTTATCGATATAGATCTCTGCGCCGGGGGGAGATGAGGTGACCGAGATGGAGCCGACCGCGCTCACCGGGGCGGGCTGGAGAACTGCGTTGACGTAGCTCGTCGTCGCCACCCGTACTTCGACCGATGTGGTGTAATCATGGTATCCGGCCATGCCGACCTTCACGTTATGTGTTCCGACACGGACGTTTGATACCGTGAACACCCCCGACGAGCGGGTCTTCCCCTGGTGGACGCCGTCGAGGTAGACATCCGCGCCTGCCGGGGAGGAGACGACATCGATGCGCCCGGTGGTCTCGGAGGGGATGGGGGACATCTGGGCGTTGACGTACCGGGTCACGCCGGCCGAGACAGTGACGGTAGTCTTCCAGTCATAGTAGCCGGCGAGGTCGAGCTCGATGTTATGGGGCGCTGCCGCGACGCTATCGAGCGTCAGGGGTGTGCGGCCCTTG